>VYME01000191.1_pt1 | contig 25375 bp, 19 predicted proteins | sample 5115281 | NCBI WGS metagenome assembly VYME01 (sample SAMN12291780, study PRJNA351875) | freshwater metagenome | isolation source: freshwater lake | place: USA: Michigan, Wintergreen Lake | collected 2013-08-08
TCTTCACGAAGTCGACCTTCATCGGCTCGGGCTCGGGATCCGGCATCAGGGCGCGCCAGTTCACGAGCACGCCCAGCGCCACCGCGATCTCGAGGCCCACCGCAAACAGGAACGCCCGTCGCAGCGACAACAGCCGGGGGCCCGCCTCCGACGGATCGGAGGCGGCGGCGGTGCGGGTGTCGCTCATTTCGCGGCAGGCGCTCCCGCCGGGTTCTGCGGCGTCTTGGACGCGGCGATGCCCACGGAGTTGATGCCTTCCGCGCGCACGAGGTCCATCACGTCCAGCAGCTTCTGCAGCGGGACTTCCTTGTCACCGGCGATCACGACATCGACATTGCCCTTCGCCTTGTCGGCCTTCAGCCGCTCGGTCAGCGCCTCGGGCGTGATGGGCTTGCCCTGCACGAACATCGCGCCTTCCTTCTGCACGCCGATCGTGATCTGCGAGTCCTTCAGGACCTGCGGCGTCTTCGAGTTCGGGATGTCGAGGGCGATGCCGCTGCCGGCGATCGTGTCGATCGTGATCATGATGAAGAACACCAGCAGGAACATCATGATGTCGATCATCGGGATGACTTCGATGCGGGGCTTGTCCGCCTCGAAGTAGCGCATGGTGCGGGACTTCATCCCTTGGCTCCGCCGCCGTGCATGCGGTTGACCAGCGTGAGCTTGATCAGCTCGAGCTGATGCACGCCGAGGCGCACGCGCTTGTTGAAGTAGTTGAGGAAGATGAGGCCGACGATGGCGATGAAGAGGCCGATGCCCGTCGCCACGAGCGCTTCGCCGATGCCCCCGGTCACCGCCTTCGCACCGGCGCCGAGGCCGTCACCGCCCAGCACGTTGAACGTCTTGATCATGCCGAAGATGGTGCCCAGCAATCCCATGAGGGGGCCGAGCGTCACCGCGGTGTCGAGCACCCAGAGATGCTTGTCCATCGCCGGCACGGTCTCGAGGATCGTCTCGTCGACGTGGCGTTCCATGGCATCGGCGTCCGGGCTCTGCGATTCGAGGGCGGCAGTCACGAGGGCCGACTGGAGCGCACCGGGATTCGCCTTGACGACGGCGCCGAGCTGCTCGATGCCGCGGTACGGCGCACGCTTGAGATCCCGCTCCATCGCGGCACCCTGGGACAGCACCTTGTGGAAGAAGTAGAGCCGCTCGATGATGACTGCGAGCGCCACCGTGAAGAGCAGCAGCATCAGCGGGATGATCCCCGCAGTCATGTCCGTGAGCGTTTGAAGTTTTTCCCACATGGTCGATCCGATCCTCTCAGGCGTTCAGGGCCGCGGTGCGGCGGGTTTCATTGCATGCTCGGCGCGTCAGGGAAGGGCGCGAAGAAAGGCACGTCGTACTTCTCCACGATCTTGCGGATCTCGCCGTTCGCAAGCATCTCGGCGAGATCCTGGTTCAGCATCTCGAGAAAGCCGTCCTCCTTGGACTTCACGCCCCACGACGCGTTGAAGCGCTGGCCCTTGGTGGGCTCGAAGCCGGGCACCATGGACAGCTCCACGTTCTTCTCGCGGTTCGCGACGGTGATCGAGGCGCTCCACACCATGATCGCGTCGACCTCGTTGCGCAGCAGGCCGTCGATCACGCGGTTGTTCTGGAAATACGTCTTCACGGGGATGCCCAGCTCGACCGCGTTGTCGTACATCGGCGTGTACGCAGGGACGCCCACCGTGATGTTCTTGCCCTTCAGATCCGCGAGCGTGCGCACGCGCGGCACCTTGCCGTTGGCCACGAGCACGAAGCCCACGCCGAGGTAGGGCCGCGTGAACGCCATCTTGTGCTTGACCATGTGGTCGTCCTCGCCGGTCGCGATGAGACCGAGGAAGAGATCGCAGTGGCCGCGGTCGATGGTCTGACGGAAGGCACCGGCGAGGCCGCCGCGGTAGACGCCGGTGTTCGCCCAGAGGATCGAATACTCCCAGCCGTGCTTCTTCGTGATGGCGGCGAGGATTTCGATGTCGATGCCGGGCGGCTCGTTCTTCGGCGCGGTGTGCGCGAACGGGTAGTACCACGCGTCGGTGCAGGCGATGATCCGCTTCATGGCGGTGACGCGGCCGATGGCGGTCAGGTAGCGGACTTCCTGCGGGATCTCCACCGGCGGTCCGCCGTAGCGGTAGCCACCCTGGTAGTTGCGGTCCGTGATCGGGTTGAACACCTCGGGCTCGGTGTAGCCGATCTCCGCGACGCGCGGCCGCGGCCTGCCGATCACGGTCTCGACATCGAGCTCGGGGACGGCGAGCGACGCCGTCGCGACGAACGCGAGCGCGGCGGGGATCCAACGTCCGCGTCCGAACCACCGAGAGAGTCCACTGCGCTGCTTCGGCACCTGCATTTCCTGAAAGTCACGAACAAAGACATCCCGGCCGGAGTGGGAGGATTTCCGGTCACGAACGGACGGGGCTGGGCAATCGGGTGAACCACCGACAGGACGACTGCGCGGGGCCTGACGTGCTACCGAAGGCGCCCGAAGTGTAGTCGATCGGCGGCCGGCACACTTGATCGGTGCGGTCATCGTGTCGGCCCCTCGAATCCGGTACGGCAGGCCTCACCCGACGAAACGGGCGGCGAGGCGGTCGACGAAACCGTCGAGGGGCACCCCGCTGGTGATGGACAGCCGGTGTGCACGCTCGTGCAGTGCCGCCGTCGTGAGCGGAGCGAGCGGCTCGCGGAATGCGAACGCGGCCACATTGCCACCGGTGTCCGCCGGGAGTCGCAGGACACGCCCATCGAACACACGATCGAGGATCGAGAGGTTGTCCTGTATCCGCGCGGATGCCCCCGCGAGATTGGCGACGAGCACGCCGTCGGCGTCCAGCGAGGCGAGCGCATCGCGGTAGAAGGCTTCCGTGGAAAGCGCCTCGGGCTGTCCGTCACCGTCGAACGCGTCGAGCACCAGGACATCGCAGCTCGCGCGGTGACGACGCGTGTAGGCCGCGCCGTCGGCGAGGACAACCTCGAGGCGCGCATCGTCGGCAGGGACGAAGAACAGATCGCGTGCGGCATCGATCACCCGCGCGTTGTGCTCGACCACGGTGATCGTAGCTTCGGGAAACCGGTGATACGCGAACTTCACGAACGAGCCGCCGCCGAGACCGATCATGAGGAAGCGGCGCGGCGTGTCGTGGAAGAGGAGAAACGCGGCCATGGCGCGCGTGTACGACAGTTCGAGCGCCGCGGGATCCGACACCCGCATCGCGCTCTGGACGACATCGCTGCCGAGGTAGAGCGACCGCACGCCGCCCTCCTCCAGCACCTGCACGATCCCGCCCACGGGGGCGGATCGTTCGGCACCGCGGCGGGTGGACCGTTTCATCGGCCGCTGCCGCCGCGGAGCACCGCCGCGCTACTTCGAGATGCCCAGCAGTTCGACCTCGAACTGCAGCGTCGCGTTGGGCGGGATCACGCCGCCGGCACCGCGGGACCCGTAGGCGATGCCGGGCGGGCACGTGAGCTTCGCCTTGCCGCCCACCTTGATCATCTGCACGCCCTCGGTCCAGCACGGGATCACGCGGTTCAGCGGGAAATCGATGGGCTCGTTGCGCTTGTAGGAACTGTCGAACTCCGTGCCGTCCGCGAGCGTGCCGCGGTAGTGGACCTTCACCTTGTCGGAGGCGCTGGGCGACGCGCCCTTGCCGTCGGTGAGCGAGCGATACACGAGTCCGCTCTTGGTGACGACGGCGCCGGGTTCCTTCGCGGCAGCGGCGGCGAGCGGGTCGGTCTGGGCCCAGGCCGGCAGTGCGAAGAGGGCGAGCAGGATGGCGGCAAATCTCATGGCATCTCCGTGAATTCGGTGCGCCTCCGGAGGCGGGGCGCCGGGCGGGCATTTGACCACACTTCGCCGCGACGGACGCCGGGCGCCGGCGGTGCGACATCGCGCCCCGACCCCTGCCATCACGGGCGGGGCGCGCCGGCGGCATCGAGCCGCTCGATGAACGCGAAGAGGTCGTGCCACGTCCCGCCGATGTCGTCGTACAGGATGCCGTGCCGGTCGGAGGGCACGAGCCTGAGCACCTTGTCGCGGCTGCCGAGCGCGCGGAACAGCATTCCGGCGCTGGCGGCGTCGACGACGGGATCGCGATCCCCCTGCAGCACCAGCGCCGGACACTGCACGTGCGTGAGACGCTTGCCGAGGCTCTCGACGAGACGCCCCAGCTCGAACAGGCCGCGGATCGGCATGTGGACGTAGTTGATGTGCGGGTGCTCCGACGGGTTCGGGCGGAACGCGAAGACACCTTCCTCGCGCACCACCTCGACGAGACGGCTGGTGCGATCGACGATCGGCACGAACGCCATGTTGCGGTTGCGGAAGCGCATCGGCGTGGACAACGCCGCCACGCCGGCCAGCCGCTCCGGTGCCTCGGAGGCGAACTGCAGACAGAGCGATCCGCCGGTGGAGAACCCCACGAGCACGATGCGATCGACGAACGGCGCGAGGATCTCCCAGCCGCGACGCACCGACGCGAGCCAGTCGTGCCAGGTGCGCGATCGGAGATCCCACGGCGACGTGCCATGGCCCGCGAGCCGCACGCCGAGCGTCGTGAAACCGCGCTCCGCCAGCGCTTCGCCGAAGCCGCGCATCTCGGCGGGCCCCGCGAGGAATCCGTGCACGAGGAGCACGCCGGTCCGGCGCCCGGCGGCGGGCCGCAGAAAGAAGGGCTCGGCATCCTCGACCTGCGTCTGCAGGGCATTGATGGCGCGATGCTCCGGCTTGTCGAACCGCTTCCGGTTCCAGCCGTGGGCACGTCGCTCGTCGTCGAACCGCAGTTCGGCGATGCGCTGCGCGGACAACGCCGCGGCATCGCGGATGGCATCGGCCACGGCAGTGCGTGCCGCGCCGACGAGCGCCGCTTCGTTCGCGTAGACCTCCACGGGATTCTCGAGCCGCACGCGATCGAACACGTGGTCCTGCTGCAGCTTCGGCAGGAAGCGGTAGTAACGGTCGACGCGCGCCACGAGCTGCAGCTCGATGGTCGTCCGCAGGAACTCCTCGAGGCCCGGGCATCGCCCGTCGGGAAGATCCTCGTAGCTTTCCGGATTGCGGAGCCCCCGATGCAGATGCACGCCGGCGTGGGCCTGCAGATGCTTCACGGCGAGGTAGAGGATCCCGTGGAACTCGGACGCGAGGATCTCGGTACGCCCCGCTTCCATCAGGCCGTAGATGGCGAGCGAGGCGAGATGGCAGAGGTTCACCGTCACCAGCTGATACATCGCGTGCATGTAGGCATCGCGGATGCGATCGGGCTGCAGCGGCAGCGCGTTCGCCACCAGCCGGCTGTCGGCGCGCGCGGCGTGCAAGGTGAAGGCATCGTGCAGGTCGGAGAGGCGGCTCGCGCGGCGCGCCACCAGTCGCAATTCGCGATCGCTCCAGAAGTGCGCCGGGCGCAGCGGATCGCCGAGACGGATGTCCATGTCGGTGTGCTTCAGCAGGATGTTGCCCTCGATCAGCAACTCCTCGCGCATGCGCGGGCTGATGCCGCGGCGGAACAGCTCCACGCCCTGCTGCAGCGGATTGCCGCGCACGCGCATCGGATAGAACGTGATGTTGGCCGGCACGATCAGCGTGGGGCGCATCGCTCGGACCACGAGGGTGTCGCGATCCGCGATGCCGAGCAGTGCGCACCAGGCGTCGAGGCGTGTCCTGTCGCGCCGATCCGAGGCATCGAGCACCGCGCGCTTGAACACTTCGACAGCCAGCGCAATCACGGCCGCACCGCTGTGCTGCTTGCGCCGGCGCTCGGACTTGCGCGAATAGATGCTGTACTCGCCGCTGCCATCCAGCACCCGCCGGTCCTTCACCATGCCGCCTTCGGGAAACACGATGAGCTTCCGGCCGCGGAGCACTTCGGCGGCGAGAAAGCTGAGCAGCTGCGGATGATTGTTGGGCACGGCACCCACGGACTGCAGGAAGTTCGAGAAGCGGTCACCGGCATGGAAGAGTGCGTGGTCGGCGATGGACCGGCACTCGGCGCCGCAGTGCTCCCAGAAGAGGTACTGGGGGATGAACGTCTCGAAGCGGGCGAAGTGGTTGAAGACGAAGATGTCGCCGTCCTCCACCTGCCCCTGGTCGTGGTGCAGCCGGATGTTCACGCCGAGCACCCGCCGCAGGAAGCGCATGAAGCGCCCCGTCCAGCGATAGGTCCCGGGGTGGATGGGCATGTCGTCGATCACGCGTCGGCTCCTTGCGTGGGCCGGGAGATGCCGGGGCTCGCCTCATTCTAGTGTCGCGGGGCAGGGGGCCGGCGAGGTCTGGAGGTCCCAAGTCGCCACCGTGCGCAGCTCGGCCTTCAGGCCGACCCGGCGCAGGCTCTGGGTACCGAGGTGATAACGCCATCATGGCCGTCGGGCTGAAGCCCGATCTACGTCCGACCTACGAACATCGTTGGTGCCCCTCGCGATCCCGACGGCATTCTCACCGGTGGGGTACGCAGAGTCACCGCGACCGTGCGACACTCGATCCGTCCAACCTCCGCGTGTGCTGCCATGCCCGACATCGCCCCCGACACCACCGCCTCCGCCGAACTCACCGTCGGCCCGGAGGACCTCGCGAGCCGCCTCGTCTTCGGTCCCGGCGACCACTTCCCGGAGGTGCTTGCCACCACCCGCATGATCGCGCTGATGGAAGTCGCGGCCGCGCGGGCGATCGCACCCATCCTCGAACCCGGGCAGTGGTCCGTCGGCGTGACCGTCGACGTCACGCACTCGGCCCCGACGCCGCTGGGTGCCCGGGTCGTCGCCGACGCCACGTTCAAGGAGCGCGAGGGCAAGCTGCTCGTGTTCGATGTCGTCGCGCACGATCCCGGCGGAGAGATCGGCCGCGGCGTCCACAAGCGCGCCATCGTCTCCGCCGAACGCCTGATGGCCGGCGCGGCCAAGCGGAAGAGGTGAGCCACCCATGTACTGCTCGGCACACTTCGCGGAGACGCGGCCGGAGGTCCTCCGCGACCTGATCCGGCTGCATCCGCTCGGCACGATCGTCACCATGGGGCCGGACGGCCTGCGCGCTGACCACGTGCCGTGTCTTCTGGAAGACGACGGTCCGCACGGCGTCTTGCGCGCCCACGTGGCGCGCGCGAACCCGCTCTGGCGGGATTCCGCCGCCGACATCGATGTGCTCGTCGTCTTCCAGGGCCCGAACCGCTACGTCACGCCGTCGTGGTATGCGACGAAGCACGAGACCGGCAAGGTGGTCCCCACCTGGAACTACATGGTCGTCCACGCGCACGGGCGGCTGCGGGTGGTCGACGATGCCCCGTGGGTGCATGCACTGGTGAGCCGGCTCACGGACCGCTTCGAGAGCGAACGCGACGCGCCCTGGAAGGTGTCGGACGCGCCCGAGGATTTCGTCGGTCAGCAGCTCCGCGCCATCGTGGGCATCGAGATCCCGATCGCTCGCATCGAGGGCAAATGGAAGGTGAGCCAGAACCGACCTGCGGCGGATCGCGCAGGCGTGGTCTGCGGGCTTCGCGAGGCGGGGGCGGACGTCATGGCGAAGGAAGTGGAGGAGCGCGGGTCGTAGGCAGCTTCCATCCGGGCATGGCGCTTTCGACGGGTAGCGCAAGGGGGCGTACGGTGTCGTAGGCCGCGCTTCAGCACGACGCGGCGCATCCCTGCCTTCGATGCGGACCCATTGGGCACGGCGTCTGATCCCGGACGGCCGCGTCGGGCTGACGCCCGACCCACAAACCCTCGGGAAGACCGGACCGCGATCCCTCCAAGTGCCAAACGAAAAGGCCCGACAAGCGGGCCTTTCAAACACCGGTACCGAACGCCACCACCAAAAGACAAGGGCCCGGTTTCCCGAGCCCCTGTGTGCTTCTCAACTCAACCGAAGTTGGGTTGGATCAGTCCGCAGCGCGGATGTTGATCGCCTGCTCGCCCTTCGGGCCAGTCGTGACTTCGAACGTCACGCGCTGGTTTTCCTTGAGCGTCTTGAAGCCGCTGCCCTGGATCGCGGAGAAATGCGCGAACAGGTCCTTGCCGCCGCCATCAGGCGTGATGAATCCGAAACCCTTTGCGTCGTTGAACCACTTGACAATACCGGTAGCCATTCAGCTGTTTCCTACTAGAGATTTAAGTCGGGCCAGTGTTACCTGCACCCACCACGCGAGAACTTCAAGGGGGGAATTCACCACCGGGCGGTGACCTTTGGGGGGCCACGTCAGACGAGCACTTCCACTTCTCGAGGATCTTGCAAGACGCGTTGTACCCCCTGAAGCCCATTGTGTAAAGTTTTTTTTCCGGATTCTCGAACGTGAGGACACGCTCGCCCGGAAAACAAGGGCAGACGGCCCTCGGTGGTACCCAGCACCTGCACCATGGCGAGCAGGGAAACGAGGTCGGCGCGGTTGTGTTCGAGCACCTTCGGCAACCCATCGGCATTTCCCCGGGCCAGCCACTGCTGCCAGACCGCCGGGACTTCGGCGCCGGGCAGATCATCGACCCGCTCGAAGCCCAGCGCCCTCTCCTCGGCGGTACGCAGGCGGCAGTCCGGCCAGTCCGTTCGCAGGTTGCGCCGGGCCGCGTGGAGCAGGTCGCAATGGGGCACGCCGGCGAACGGATGCGCCTCGCGACGGAGGGCGTAACGCCCCGTCAGCAACGGGACGTCGAAGCTCTTGCCGTTGAAGGTGACGATGCAGCCCGCCCCGGCAACCGCTTCCCTCAGCCTGGCCAGCATGGCGGCCTCGCCGGCGAAGCGGGTCGCGAGGTACTGGCGCACCACGAGGGTCGCCCCCTCTACCCGCCCGAGGCCCAGCAGGAAAGCGAACGTGCCGGCCCCGCCGGCCAGCCCGGAGGTCTCGGTGTCCAGCAGCAGGAGTTCGCCCGCCGGCCGGACGAGCGTCTCGCCCATCCGGATCGGGACGCCCACGCGGGTGGCGGCATCCCCGGAGAGCACCGTCCGCCCATGGTGCCGCGGCAGCGGATATCGCGTCGTGACGCACAGCAGGTGCTCGCCGCAGGGCTCGGCCCCGGTGGCGCGGCAGAGGGCGTCGATGGCGTGGGCGTGGCCCGGTGTGCGACCGGCGCGGGCGCGGGCCAGCCGCTCGGCGAGCGTCGGTTCTTCGACCGGGCGGACACCTGGCGTCGGACGTACGGCCATCGATGACGCAGGCGTCAGGGTGCGCAGCGAACCGGTCCGCGACGAGTCGATCAACTCCAGGGTCGACCGCGGCGTCGACGACGCGCCGACCTGCGACCCTCGCGCCGACGACACCGAACGATCCGCCCTCGCCAGCCCGGCGAACGGAGACCGGCTCGTCGCCGCACCCGCTGACGGGGCGGCCGCGATCGCCGGCGCACCGATGACGGCCCGCAAACGCGCGATGCGATCCGCGACCGACAGGCCGGCGGACGCGCCCGACGATCTCACGACGCCCTCCGCGCGACGGCAGGGGCCGACGCCGACCGCATGAGCCCGAGCACCGTCGCCGCGGCCTGCTTCGGCGAGGACGGCCGCCGCGGATCCGGTGCCAGCACCGGGCCGACGCACGCGGGGCAGCCGTGGGTGCAGGCGCAGTGCGTGACGAGATCGAGCGCGCGGTCGAGGACGTCGTGGCGGAGGTCGTACAGCGGCGCGCTGATGCCGATGCCACCGGGGAAGTGGTCGTACAGATACACCGCGGGATGAAACGGCAGGCGCTTGCGGGAGACATCGACCGGTTCCCCGGTGAGCGACCGGGCCGATCCCCGACCCGTGCCATCGCGCACCGCGGACCACCCGGCCTCGCCGTCGCCCACCGACCGACCGATGTCGCGCAGCTCCGCAAGGCTCACGAGCGCGGCCATGTGATGCAGCGCGTAGGCGGCGCCAAGGAAGCCGTCGAGCGCCTCGAAGCGGTCGTCGAACGCCTGGTCGAGCGCCTCGGGCGTGACCTCCCACCACACCGCCGTGGTGTGCATCTCGTGGTCCGGCAGGTTCACGTTGCCGTAGCCGATGTTCTCGTGGGTGTAGTAGCGGATCTTCTTGTAGCCGGCCACGCGCCGCACGACGTGCACCTCGCCGTGGGCGCAGCGTCCCGCGGCCTGTTCGTCCGCCTCGAACTCGGCGAGCACCTTCAGCTTCGTGTAGTCGATGGCGTCGGTGTAGTAGTCGGCCTTCACCTGCCGCACGAACGCCTTCCGGCCCGTCCAGTCGAGACGCTCGACTTGCCACGGCGACGACTGGATCAGGTAGATCGCCCCCTCGTAGAGCGTCACCGACGCGCTCGAGTAGTCGACCTCCGCGATGATCTTCGCGGCGCCGTCCGTGATGTCGATCACGACGAAGTTGCCCTCCGCGAGCGAGCGCAGGCTCACGGCGTTCGCGGGGTAGCTCTCGGCGATCCAGTGCCAGCGGTCGCCTTCGCGATGCACGAGGCCCTGCTGCGCGAGGTAGTCGAGCGCCTCCACCACCGGAAGGCCGCCGAAGCCCTCGCCCGCCTCGAAGGGCAGCTCGAATGCGGCACAGCGCACGTGGTCCATCAAAACGAGCAGCTGGTCGGGATCGATGCGCGCGTGCTCCGGGCTCGCGCCGAGGAAGAACTCCGGGTTCCGCGCGAGGTACTGGTCGAGCGGATCGCTGGAGCACACCAGCACGCCGAGCGCCCCGCGCTGCCGCCGCCCTGCCCGCCCCAGCCGTTGCAGCGCAGCCGCCACGGAGCCGGGATAGCCGTTCAGCACGCACACGTCGAGCGCGCCGATGTCGACACCGAGTTCCAGCGCCGAGGTCGTCACCACGCAGTCGAGCTGCCCCGCACGCAGCTTGCGCTCCTTGTCGCGACGCTCGGTGGGCAGATAGCCGCCGCGATACGCCGCCACGCGCGCGGGCTTCCGCGGATCGGGATCGAAGACATCCTTCAAGTACTTGGTCAGCACCTCGACCTCGAGGCGCGCGTTCGCGAAGACGATCGTCTTCAGGCCGAGCTTCACGGCGGCGCGCGCGATGCGCGTCGTCTGCGACCGGGCCGATGCGCGCAGACCGAGGTCCGCATTCACCACCGGCGGGTTCCAGACGAGCAGCCGCTTCGCACCCTGCGGCGCGCCGGACTCCGTCACCGCGGCCACGGGCTCGCCCAGCAGCCGTTCGGCGAGTTCGCGCGGATTCGCGATCGTCGCGGAGCACAGGATGAACACCGGGTCGGCCCCATGGAACCGCGCGATGCGACGCAGGCGACGGATGACGTTCGCCATGTGCGAACCGAACACGCCGCGGTACGTGTGCAGCTCGTCGATCACCACGTAGCGCAGGTTCTCGAAGAACTGCGCCCACTTCGTGTGATGCGGCAGGATGCCCTGGTGCAGCATGTCCGGGTTCGACACGACGATGTCGGCGTGCGTCCGTACCGCGCGCCGCGCGTCGCCGGGCGTGTCGCCGTCGAAGGTCATCGCGCGGATGCCCAGCTGCCCCGCGGCGTTCAGCTCGAGGATCTCCGCCACCTGATCCTGCGAGAGCGCCTTGGTCGGGAAGAGGTACAGCGCCTTCGAATGGCCGGCGAGCGCGGCCTGGATCACCGGCAGGTTGTAGCAGAGCGTCTTGCCCGACGCCGTAGGCGTCACCACCACGACGTGCCGCCCGGCCGCGACGTGATCCCACGCCTCGCGCTGATGGCTGTAGAGCCGATCGATCCCGCGCTCGCGCAGCGCCCCGGCGAGACACGGGTCCAGCCCCGGGGGAAAGTCGACGTGCTTCGCCGCGCGTTCGGGCACCACCAGCTCCGCCACGATCTGCGCGGCATGCCGGCGCTTCAGGCCGTTGGCGAAGGCCTCGGCATCACGAATTCGCGGCGCGTATGCCGTGCCATCGGAAAGCCCGGAAAAGAGATCCCCTGCCCCACCGTCGCTGCCGTAATCCATGCGGACCTCCCGTTGTCTTGGAGGTCATGATGGGTGGCCGGTGGCTCACTGGATGAGCCACCCGGACGAAATCTGCCCGAGAAAACCGGTGACGTGCTCCCGGGCTCAGCCGGCGCGCCGACGCGCCCTCGCTTTCTGCCGCCACCGGATCACGCCGGTCACGAATAGCAGCGGCGGAACGAGACCCGATGCGAGCACCAGCAACCGCCCCGGCATGCCGAGCGCCTCGCCGCTATGCAGCGGATGCAGCCATGCGAGGACGGTGTCGCCGGCGCCATCGGCCCGCACATCGCGCACGGCCAGCACCGCGCCGTTCCACGGATCGATCCACACCTGCGTCTTCGGGAAACGGCGTCCGGGCTCGCCGGCCTGGTACATCTGCACGCGATACGTACCGGTGTCGTCGGCGGGCGTCTCGACCCACCGGGGTTCGGCCATCGGGAAACGCGTGCGTGCCACGGCGATGGCCGCGTCGACGGGGAGACGCTGCGCGCCTTCCGGGCGGACCGTGCGGAGCTTCGGATGCCGGTGCAGCGGGGAGACGGCATCGATGCCCGGATCGAACCACGACGGCTCGTTGAGCATCACGCCGGTCACCGCGAGGATCGCCAGCAGCAGCGCGCCCCACACGCCGCCCAGCTTGTGGAGGTCATAGACACGGCGCGCGGGTGCGGCATCGCGCTTCCAGGCCAGTGCCGTCTGCCAACGCCCCGGCGCGGGCCACCACAGCACGAGCCCGGTCACGAGGGATCCGAGCAGCACGATCCCGACGATCGCGACGATCGTCCGGCCGGTGCGGTCGAGGAGCAGCGTGTAGTGGAGGTCGTAGATCCACGTCATCGCGAAGTCGCCCCAGAACCGCGCGGGGCCCACATCGAGCGTCCGCGGATCCACACGCACGATGAGCGGCGCGAAGCCCAGATGCTCGGTCTCGGCAGGCTTGTAGTAGCGCGCGGTGACGGGGTCGTCGGCGTCCATCGGCAGTTCGAGCCGCCAGGCGCGCGTCCGCTCCGGGTGGGCGGTCTGCAGGGCGCGGAAGACGTCCTCTAGCGGACGGGGTGGTTCGCTTCCGCTCGACGATGCGACGGCGGGCTCCAGCACGCGATCGATCTCGACGTAGAACACCAGCAGGCTGCCGGTGATGCCGAGGAGGACGAACACCCCGCCCAGCACCAGCCCCGCGTAGAGGTGGATCGCGAGCCAGACCTCACGGGCGCGTTGGCGGCGTCCGGTCGCAGGCTCCATCATCGACGGCGCGAGGCCGGCTTCGCGCGCGCAGCGGTCATCGCGGCCCTCAGAACTTCGCAGTCATGGTCGCGTAGAGCGCGCGCTTGTCGCCGGGAGAGTGCAGCGACTGCGTGCCGTCGTGCCAGACGTACTCGTAGTAGCGGTTGGTCAGGTTCTTCAGGGTGAGTTCCACCGAGATGTCCTTCGTTGCGCGGTACGCCGCCGCCACGTTCACCAGCGTGTAGCCGCCGAAACGGCCCGTGGTATTCGTGCGATCGAGGTAGTAGCTGGACTGCGCGTTCAGCCAGGCCGACAGGCGGAGATCCTGTGTCGCATCGTAGTCCACGCCCGCCGAGAAGAGGTGATGCGGCACGTGATCGATCTCCTTCCCCTGGCTCGCAGGCGATGCCGCGTCCGCCTGGAGGATCTTCGAGAACTGCCGCGAGTACGACGCCCACGCTGACGTCCGGTCGTCCGGCCGCACGACGGCCTGCACATCGAGCCCGCGCCGTCGGGTACGACCGACGTTCTCGACGTCGTTGGCCGGGTCGTTCAGCCTGCGTCGCGCCTCGTCGGAGGCAGTCTGCTGCCAGACGGCGACGCGCCCTTCGAATCGCGTCGCAGGCGCGAACTTCAGGCCGAACTCCCAGCCCTGGTTGATCGACGGCGAGAGATCGTTGGTGCGCGTGACCTTGTACGCACCGGCCCCCGCGCCCACCTGGAACGTCCGCCCGTAGTTCCCGTACGCGCTCATGGTGTCGGTCAGCGCGTAGATGAGGCTCAGCTTCGGTTGATGGATGAGTCCGTAGTCGTTGATCGCCGCCTGCGCACCGGTCGCGACGTTCGTGAACCGGCCGCTGAACGTGTCCACGCGATAGGCAGGAATCACGCGCAGCCGCGGCGTCGGTCGCAGGGTCGCCTGCACGTAACCGCCGACGTTGTCGAAGTCGAAGTCCTGGTCGCGGGTGCGTGAGACCCGGGCACGATCTGCCGTGTTGTAGCGCTGGCTCTTGTTCTCCTGGCGCTCGATGTTCACGCCGCCTTCCACCGAGAGATCGCCGAGCGCCGTCGCGCCGGCCCGCCAGGTGAGCGTGGACATCACGCCGTAGTGCGTCTCGTCGACGATGCGCTCCTGCTGCGACACGCCGGCCGAGAAGCGCACCCAGCGCTGGTCCTCGAGCCGGTTCAGGTAGGTCTTCACCGACAGCGAGAGGTCGGACCGCAACTCGGCATCGAGATGCGCGCTCACCTGGTTCGCCTGGCGCTCACCGCCGTCCGTCGCCGAGATGCCGTACGACTGATCGGGATCGCGACGCGCATCGGCGGCGGTGAGGTAGCCCGGCTCCTGCGCGCTGTTCCAGTGGTGCCGCGCGATGAGGCCCACGCGGAACCGGCCGTCCGTGGGCTCGTAGAACCATTTGCCGGCGAAGGACGCCTTCTCGTTCTGCGCATGGTCCCGGTAGCCCTCGGCGCGCTGGAAGGCGACCGCGTAGTTCTGCGAGACGCCGTCCTTCTCGATGCCGAGGGCCCCCTGCACATCGCGCGTCGCGAAGCTGCCGTACGAGAGCCGCGCGGTGCCGTAGTTGCCGCCGGTGCGCGTGATCACGTTGGCGTTGCCCGCGATGTTGTGGAGACCGTAGCGCGGATCGTTGGTCCCGCGCACCACCTCGATCGCCGCGATGTCGACCACCGGCACGATGTCGAGGTACGGCATGTTGCCGTCGTTGCTGTTGGACGGGATGCCGTCGATCAGCAGCTTGACCGCGTTCACCTCCCCCTCGCCGTTGAAGGCCCGCATCGAGAACTTCCCGGAGGTCGTGCCCTGGCGGAACTCCGTGAGCATCACGCCGGGCATGCGACCGAACAACTCCCAGGGATAGTTCACCTGTCCACGGGTGGCCTGGTCCGCGCCGAGCACGTCGACTGACGTCAGGATTTCACGAGTGGCAAGCGCTCCGGTGCCGCGACCCCGCACGGTGACTTCACCGACGACAAGGGCAGGGACCGAGGCGCCGGATGCGACGGGATCGGCCGCCACAGCAGGCAGGGCGAGGCCGCAGCAGCCGGTGGCGAGGGCGCGAAGTGTTCTGGTTTTCATGGATGCCGGCGGGGTACGGGAAGGGCGACCTGCGATGCTAGCCACCCGGCCCTGCCGCGGACATGCGACATGTTGTCGCAGGCGAGCCCAATGCCCCGTTGGATGCACCACGGATCGTGAATGGGCAATGCTCTTGTAGGAGCGGCCCATGCCCGCGAAAGCGGTGGATGAGGGCGGACAAAGGAGAGTGCCTGCGCACTGGCGTGTGCCTCCCGGATCGGAGCGGTTCCGACGCGAGGTGGATGCGAGGAAACGCTTCAACCGGAATCGGCGCTTTCGCGGCCATGGGCCGCTCCTACAGGGGCATGGCCCCCTCCTAAATGCCTACGCCCTCCACAGCGTATGCGTCGTCCAGAGCATCAGACCGAACAGCACGAGGGCGCCGCCCTGGTGGGCCGCGCCGAGGGCCACCGGCACCTGCAGCAGCAGCGTCGAGATGCCCAGCGTGACCTGCACCGCCAGCATGCCGAGCAGCAAGGCCAGCGGGCGCCGCGCCTCCGCGGGCAGGTCGATGCGACGCGCCGACCACCAGAACGCCGGGATCAGGATCATCAGCGCCCACGCGATCATCCGGTGGTTGAACTGGACGGTCGTGAGGTTGTGGAACAGGTTGTCCCACCACGGGACCATCCCGCCGAGTCCGCTGGGAATGAACCGGCCGTCCATCAGCGGGAAGGTGTTGTAGGCGTAGCCCGCGCGAGTCCCGGCCACGAGCGCGCCGGACAGCACCATCACGTACAACAGCGCGAGCAGGCCGGACGCACGGAGCGCGACGGACCGTCGGTCCGTCGTCAGCGCCCGCCGGCGAGTGGGTGTCAGCAATCCGAGTGCGGTCCAGAGCAGCGCCGCGAAGAGGAAGAACGCCATGCCCAGATGGATGGCGAGACGCACGTGGCTCACGCGCGGCGTGTCGACGAGGCCGCTCTTCACCATCCACCAGCCGATGGCGCCCTGCATGCCGCCGAGCACGAAGAGGACGACGAGCTTCGGCGCGAGCGACCACGACAGGCGTCGCTTCACGAGGAACCAGAGGAACGGGATCAGGAACACCAGTCCGATCGTGCGACCGAGGAGACGGTGGATGTACTCCCACCAGAAGATGCCCTTGAACTCGTCGAGCGACATCCCGTGGTTCACCTTCAGGTACTCGGGCGTCGCCTGGTACTTGGTGAACATCTCCTGCCAGGCCGTCTCGGTGAGCGGTGGCAGCGTGCCGGCGATGGGCTGCCATTCGACGATCGACAGGCCCGAGCGCGTGAGGCGCGTGACGCCCCCCACGACGACCATGATGAACACGAGGGCGCAGAGGACGAGGAGCCAGTGGGCGATCTGGCGGCGGGCGGGCTCGGACGGGTCGGCGGTGAAGCCGGCGTGCAGGGGAATGGCGGGGTTCATCGTCAGGATTCTACTGGGGACAACGGGCACGCTCACGGACTGCGCGGACGCGCCGTGGTTCCCGCGTGCCGCAGCTGCGGGTCAGGAATACAGGAGGAACGGCGCGCGCTCGACCGTCCATGCAGCCTCGTCCGGCGCCGTCAGCGCATCGAGATCGCCTGGGGCGGCGGCGCGGTCGTCGACCCATTCACGCAGCAGCGGGCTGCCGTTGATGAGGTCGATCGCGAGCCGCCCGCGCTCGTATTCGTAGGGGAAGTCCCGCCAGAGCTCGTAGTCGGGCTGCAGAAGTCGCAGCGCCTTGAACGCCAGGGCCTGCAGGCGCCAGGGCCGGAACGCCGCGTGGTGGTAGCTGCCGTCCTCCACGTGGATCTGCAGCCCTTCGCACAGCTTGCCCGCGTGCTTGTGGAATGTGGGCTCGAACCAGCACGGCCGGAGCCGACAGCCCGCCAGCCATCGGGGTGCGAGGGACTGCATCTTCGCGAGCAGCGCGCGGGCATCGATGTCCGGCGCACCGAAGAGTTCGAGCGGCCGCGTCGTTCCGCGGCCCTCCGACAGCGTGGTGCCTTCGAGCATCACTGTGCCCGCGTAGCAGCGCGCCATCGAGAGATTCGGCGCATTGGGGCTGGGGTTCACCCACGTGCGCTCGCCGATCGACCAGCCGAATCCGGGGGCGACTTCCGGCTGCCAGCCGTCCATCGGGATCACGCGGTAGTCCACGTCCAGACCCAGGGTCGACACGAACCAGTGTCCAAGCTCACCCATGGTGAGGCCGTGGCGCATCGGCAGCGGCCCCGCGCCGACGAAACTCTCCCAGCCCGCGCGCAGCCGCAGACCTTCGACCGGTCGGCCCGCGGGATTTGGCCGGTCGAGCACCCAGACCGACTGACCGCGACGCGCCGCGGCCTCGAGCACGTAGCGCAGCGTCGTGATGAACGTGTAGATGCGGCAGCCGAGGTCCTGCAGGTCCACGAGCAGCACGTCGAACGTGTCGAGCATCGCGTCGGTGGGGCGCCGCACGTCGCCGTACAGGCTGAAGACCGGGATGCCGAGCGCGGGGTCGAGGAAGTCCGGCGACTCGACCATGTTGTCCTGCTTGTCGCCGCGGAGCCCGTGCTGGGGTCCGAACGCGGCGGTCAACCGCACGTCGCCGACGCTGGCCAGCGCATCGAGGCCGTGTGTGAGGTCGGCCGTCACCGACGCCGGATGGGCGAGCAGCGCGACCCGTCGGCCGGCGAGCGGTGCCCGCAGGGCGGGATCCGCGACGAGACGATCGAGACCGAAGTTCATGCCGATGTCTCCGAGGGAGGGACGACGCCGTCGCGACCGAGCCGCAGCACGCGGCCGCCGCGATGATGGAAGTCCGGGCGGCTGGCGGGATGCGCGAGCGCCCAGTACGAGATGGCGCCGTCGAGGGATTCGATCACCGCGGTGATGCCGAGATTCGCGGGCAGCGGGAACGGCAGGTCGACGGACACGTCGACATCAAGCGTCTCCGCCGATGCTGTCGTCGCGATCGCGGGCACCGCCAGCGGTTGCGGCTGCATGCCTTCGCGATAGTCGTCGAAGGCGTACGCGGCCCAGGCGCCCGACGGCGCGAAATTGCATTCGACGTACGCGTCACCGGACGGCGCGGCGACGAAGAGTTCCAGACAGGTATGGCGCCACAGGTCGTCCGTGCGGACGGGCGCGGCAGGGGCCGGCAGCCGGATCCGGTCGATCGCGCCGGTGACGCGATAGCGCAGCGACAGACTCGCAGGCTCGCGGTCATCGATGTCGACGTGGAACGACGCGATGTCGGCACAGGGCGTCGACGGGTGTGGCAGCAACGTGGCGCGGAACGGGAGCGGGCGTGTCATCGGCGGCGGCTGGCGCCCGGCGGGCGCCGGGAAACCGCGCTTGTACCGCGCCGAACGCGCGGGGGCAAGGTCTCGATGCGGGACCAACCACCGCCGCGCATCGTCACCCCCGACGCGCGGCGGCGCACTGCACGATCAGCGGCGGCGGCGCGCCACGAGACCGAGGAAGCCCAGACCGGCGGCGAGCATTGCGTACGTCGTGGGTTCCGGCACCGGCACCTGGATGGGCGCGGCCAGTTCGTTCACGTTGAGGCCCACCATCTGCGCGCCAACGTAGGCACCGACGTAGCCGGCGCCGACAGGATCTGCCTCGCAGTCGTTGTCGCAGATGACCTCGCCCTCTTCGTCGACGGGGAGGCCGACGACCTTGTAGAACTCGTAGCGGCGGAGGATGGCCTTGTCGCCCTCGTTCACGTCCTCTTCCACGCCCTCCATGATGTCCTTCTTGCCGCGCTGCTTGCCGACAGGCGCCTTCTGGAAGATCTCCCATTCCGTCTCGGTCTCGACTTCCTCCTGGTCGTCGTCGCCGCGGAAGAGGTCGCCCAGATCGATGTTGTGGTCGACCTTCGTCTTGAAGCTCTTCACCCAGAAGGCCTCGCCCCACATGGCCTCGTTCTCGGGCTGCTCACGGTTCGGTGCGACCGCCTGGATCACCGCGTTCACGGCACCGGGCTGGAACGCCCCTTCGCCCGGGGCCGGCTGGACCGGCGGCGTGTAGACGAACTGGACGGCGGGAATGCCCGCCTGCACGGCCACCAGCGAGCCGGGATTCGCCTGGTCCTCGACCAGCCACTTGTAGCGTGTGACGGCCGGCTGGCCGTAGGTACTGACGCCGTAGTGGTCGCACGGCGCGGCAGCGGACCATCCGCCACCGAGCGGCCAGCAGCTCTCGCCGGGCGTGTTGTAGGGCGACGCAGGGTTGTCGAAGGGCGTGAAGACACCGCCGATCGTGCCGCCGAACGTGATGCGAACGCCGAAGCCCGGGACGTCCGTGATGACCGGCGTGCCGAAACGCACCACGGCGCCCGGGCCGCCGGCCAGACCGAAGTCACGGTCGTAGCCGAAGACGCTGGTGATCTGCGACTTGCTGAAGCTGGAGTCCTCGAACTCGATCTCGAACCCGTAGGCGGGCCGGCCGGTGTCGTTGACGATGTCGAAGTTGGCGAGCGAGCCGTACACGGTGGCACTCGCGGATTGGCTGGCGGCAATGCCAGCAATGGCGACGATGGCCGCTGCGATGGCGGTGAGTTTCTTGTGGTGCATCAGGGTGGTCTCCCAGTGAAGGCGTCCCGGCGGTATGGACGGGAATCGTGTGCGGGAGAACGTTCCCCCGACACCTTCATCCTAGCCCGAAGACGACAATAAGTGGGATTTTTTTCCACGCTCATACGCGCACATCGTGTTTGCACACGGGCACGCGGGCCGCGGTCGGACGCTCAGGACGCCAGGTAGACCCGCCAGTCGCCGAGCGCCGTGATGTCCCGGGCGCCCTCGGCCGCGACGGCCTCGCACACGAAGCCCAGGACCGACGCGCCGTCTTCGAGCAGCACCGTCCCGATCCCCAGCGGCGCCGGGATGCCGGCCACGAAGGATCCGAACTCCCGGGCGGGGAGTTCCCACACCTCCATCGCCACGGCGCCGCCCCCCTCCGCCACCCGGACCATGCCCGGCCGATGGGGCGGGCCGCCGGGCAACGCGTAGAAGCGATACACCGGGGCGCTCTTCACCGACCCGACGAGACGAGCCCCGCGAGAGGTGAGTTGGGGATTCAGCGGCAGGCCGGAGAGGTGCGCACCGCACACCGCCACGCGCACCAGACCGGACACGGATGCCGGCGGCGCAATCGGCGGCACCGGATCCCGCGTCAGCCCCGTCGCACCCAGCGTCTGCACGCAGAGATCCTGCAGGCGCCCCGCAAGCCCGAGGAGCGGCACGTCGCGATGCGCGGGCGCGAACAACGTCACCCCGAACGGCAGGCCCGACGGCACGAACCCGGTCGGCACCGACGTCGCGGCGTAGTCGAGCAGGTTCATGAAGTTGGTGTAGTAGCCCAGATTCCCGTTCAGGCGGATCGGATCTGCCTCCACCTCGTCGATGCGGTAATGCGTGCCGGCGGTGGGTGTGACGATGCAGTCCACGCTCGACCAGGCGGCATCCGCGATGCGCTTCAGCGTGCGCAGGCGGTAGAGCGCGTCGTAGGCATCGGCCGCGAGCCATTGCCGGCTGCGCCCGACGATCTCGCGGGTCACCGGATGCAGCGCTTCCGGCTGCGCATCGAAGAACGTGCGGATGGCGGCGTAGCGCTCGGCCACCCACGGGCCTTCGTACAGGAGGCGCGCCGCTTCGAGAAACGGCTGGAGATCGATCTCCACGCGCGTGCCGCCGAGCGCCTCCAGTCTTCCGATGGCCGCGTCGAAGAGGCGCGCGTAGTCGGCGTTGCCGAAGAACTGGAGATCCACCGCCCGCGGGACGCCGAAGCAGAACGACTTCGCACCGAAGTCGAAGCCGCAGGGCTCCGCGGGCCGCGAGAACGGGTCCGCCGCATCGAACGCCGAGGCCACGGCGAGGACATCCCGCGCATCTGCCGCGGTGAGCGCGAAGATCGAGATCGTGTCGAGCGAACGGCACGCGGGGATCATCCCGGTGGCCGAGAGCCGACCGATCGAGGGCTTGTGTCCGACGAGGTTGTTGAACGCGGCGGGGACGCGCCCTGACCCCGCGGTGTCCGTCCCCAGCGAAAAGCTCGCGAGTCCCATCGCGACCGAGACCGCCGAGCCCGAACTGGATCCGCCCGACACGTAGGCCGGATCGAAGCTGTTGCCGCAGGCGCCGAACGGCGATCGCACGCCGACCAGCCCCGTCGCGAACTGATCGAGATTCGTCTTGCCGACGGGAATCGCCCCCGCGTCGATGAGTCTCTGCACGACGAACGCACTGCGCTCCGGCGTGTAACGGTAGGCCGGGCACGCCGCCGTGGTCGGCACACCGGCGAGGTCGATGTTGTCCTTGATCGCGAACGGCACGCCGTAGAGCGGCAGCGTCGCGGGATCCCGCCCGTCCAGGGCCTTCGCGTAGCCGAGCAGCGCGGCGCGGTCGAGGCGCGTGATCCAGACGTGGCGCGTGTCGTCGGCTTCGAGCGCGGGCAGCAGCGCCTCGACGAGTGCGGTCGGCGTGAGATCACCCGCGAGATATCGGCGGCGAAGCGTGGTGAGCGTGAGGTCGAGCGCGGTCATGGACGGGTTCCGTGCGTCAGGGTCGGTTGAACGGGGCGCGCGCCGGGACGTGTCATGGCGCGCGCTCCTCGAGGATCACGATTCGAGAACGACGAGGACCTGGCCGGCAGAGACCTGGCCACCCTCGCGGCAGAGCAGGCGGTGCACGCGACCGTCGGCGGGAGCGACCACGTTGATCTCCATCTTCATGGATTCCACGATCACCAGCACGTCGCCCGCCTTCACGACGTTGCCCTCCGCGACGGGAATCTTCCAGACATTGCCGGCCACGTGCGTCGCGACACCACGGCCGCTGGGCGGAAGATCGAGTTCCGAATCGGCGCCCGCTTCGGCGACGACATCGTCGGCCGCGAAATCGGCCTGACCGTTCGCCACCCACCGCGCCCGCTCGGCCTCGAACGCCGCCTGCTGCCGCGACTTGAAGGCACCGATGGACGCCGCGTTCTCGTGCAGGAAGCGGTTGTAGTCGCGCAGGCGGAAGGTGTCTTCCTCCACCTGGATCCGGTGCCGGCCCAGCGGGAAGTCCGCGCGCAACTTCAGCAGTTCGCGCTCCGTCACGGGATGGAACCGGATCTGGTCGAAGAAGCGCAGCAGCCACGGCTTCCCGGCAGGGAAGTCACCGGTGACACGATGACGGTTCCACATCTGCACGGTGCGCCCGACGAACTGGTAGCCGCCCGGCCCTTCCATGCCGTACACGCAGAGATACGCGCCGCCGATGCCGACGGCGTTCTCGGGCGTCCACGTGCGCGCCGGGTTGTACTTCGTCGTGACGAGGCGATGCCGCGGATCCAGCGGCGTGGCCACCGGTGCACCGAGATACACATCGCCCAGGCCCATCACGAGGTAGGACGCATCGAAGACGATGCGCTGCACATCGTCGATGGATTCGAGACCATTGATGCGGCGGATGAACTCGATGTTGCTCGGGCACCACGGCGCATCCTTCCGCACCGACTGGATGTACTTGTCGATGGCGAGCCGGGTCGCCGGGTCGTCCCACGACAGCGGGAGGTGCACGATGCGCGTCGGCACTTCCATGTCGTCGATGGACGGCAGCTCGGCCTCGCCCGCCACGAGCAGATCCACGAGCCGTTCCAACGGCAGCCGGCGATCGTCGAAGTGCACCTGCAGCGAGCGGATGCCCGGCGTGAGATCGGTGATGCCGGTGAGCTTCTGTCGCGCGAGCCAGTCGGCCGCGGCGTGCACGCGGAACCGCAGGTTGAGATCGAGCTCGAGCGGCCCGTACTCGACCAGCAGATAGCGATCGCCGGCCCGGCGGTAGACGACCTCGGGCCGCGTCGCGGTCGCCGGCAGTCGATGGAGGATCGGCGACGGCTCGACAGCCTTCGGCCGCGGGAGCCGCGGCTTCGGCGGCATGGACAACCTGTCGAGCGCCTGCTGGGCACTGGCGTCCATCGCCCTCGCCCATGCGTGATCGACGCGGACGAAGCGCACGCGATCCCCCGGACGCAGCTGTCCGAGCTTCCAAAGCTCGCAGTCCGCGATCACCGCCGGACACACGAAGCCGCCGAGACTGGGTCCATCGGGCCCCAGGATCACCGGCATGTCGCCCGTGAAATCGATGGCGCCGATCGCGTACGCGTTGTCGTGGATGTTCGAAGGATGCAGGCCCGCCTCGCCTCCGTCGGTCCGCGCCCACTGCGGCTTGGGTCCGATGAGCCGCACGCCCGTGCGCGACGAGTTGTAGTGAACCTCCCACGCCGTCGAGAAGAACGTCGCGATGTCGTCCGGCGTGAAGAAGTCCGGGGCGCCGTGCGGGCCGTACAACACCGCGATCTCCCAGTCGTGCGTGTAGTGCGGCACGAGCACCTTCGGCAGCGCCTGCGGGGTCACCTTCGCGGACAATGCGAGATGCAGCACGTCCCCCGATCGCAGCGTCCGGCCCGCGTGGCCACCGAACTGGCCGAGCGTGAACGTGGACTTCGAACCGAGATAGTCGGGGACGTCGAAGCCGCCACCGACGGCGAGATACGTGCGGAGGCCGGCACCCTGGACCGGGCCCAGCTCGAGAATGCTGCCGGCCGCGACGGGCACGGCCTCCCAGAACGGGACCGGCTCGCCATCGAGCGTCGCGGCCATCGCGGCACCGGCAAGGGCGATATGCGTGGCGGTCTGGAAGCGAAGCGTCGGGCCGGTGGCGGTGCACTCCAGCGCAGCCGCACCTTCCGCGTTGCCGAGCACGCGGTTCGCGAGCCGAAGCGCAAGCGCATCCATCGGCCCGGAAGGCGGCACCCCGACGTTCCAGTAACCGACGCGACCGGGCCAGTCCTGCACCGTGGTCTGCACGCCGGGATCGATGACATCGATCGTCGCGGGCCGATAGTGGAAGGCGCCGAGCATCCGCGTCGTCTGCCGCCCTTCGGTGAAGACGCGATCGGCGGCGATCTGCCGCAGGTACTCGAGGTTGGTCTCGATGCCCGCGATGCGCGTGGCAGCGAGTGCGGATCGCAGCGCCTTCAGCGCCTTGTCGCGCGTCGGTGCCGTGACGATGAGCTTCGCGATCATCGGATCGTAGAAGGGCGGCACCTCGACGCCGCGCTGCACCCACGTCTCCACCCGCGCCGACGCGGGGAACAACACCTGGGTGAGCGGGCCGCTCGACGGCTGGAAATCCTTCGCGGGATCTTCCGCGTAGAGCCGTACCTGGATCGACGCGCCTTCGGGCTTCGCCTCGAACCCGGCGAGGTCGAGCTCGCCCGCGGCCTGCCGCACCATCCACTCGACGAGGTCGATGCCCGTCACCTGTTCGGTGACACCGTGCTCCACCTGCAGCCGCGTGTTCACTTCGAGGAAGTAGAACTCCCCGGTGGCGTCATCCAGCACGAATTCGACTGTGCCGGCCGACTCGTAGCCCACCGCCTCGCCGAGACGCACCGCGGTGTCGAGCAGCCGCTGCCGCGTGGTCGGGGAGATGCGGGGCGCAGGCGTCTCCTCGATGACCTTCTGGTTGCGTCGCTGCACCGAGCAATCGCGCTCGCCCAGCGCGACGACGTGGCCGCGGCCGTCGCCGAAGATCTGCACCTCGACGTGCCTCGCCTGCTCCACGTACTTCTCGAGGAAGAGGCCGGCGTCCTTGAAGTTCGCACGCGCAAGTCGCTCGACCGACGCGAACGCCTCGGCCAGGGCGTCCTCGCTCCAGATGAGCCGCATGCCGATGCCGCCGCCACCGCCCGTGCTCTTCAGCATCACGGGGTAGCCGATCCGCAACGCCTCGGCGCGCGCATGGCCCACGTCGGCGAGCAGCCCCGACCCCGGCAGCAGCGGCACGCCGCGCTCCGCCGCGATGTCACGGGCGGTGTGCTTCAGCGCGAAGGCACGCATCTGCGAAGGCTTCGGCCCGATAAACGCGATGCCCGCGTCGGCACACGCCTGCGCGAAGTCGGCGTTCTCGGACAGGAAGCCGTAGCCGGGATGGATCGCCTGCGCACCCGTTGCCCGGGCGACCTCGAGAATCCGCTCGGCGCGCAGGTAGCTCTCCCCTGCCGGCGCCGGCCCGATGCAATGGGCCTCGTCGGCCTCCGTGACGTGCAGCGACGGCGCGTCGGCCTCGGAGTACACCGCGACGGAGCGCACGCCCATGCGGCGCAGGGTACGGATGACGCGGCAGGCGATGGCGCCGCGGTTGGCGATGAGGACGGTGGTGAACAGGGGGGGGTGGGGTCAGGGGCTAGGGGATGGGGGCTAGGGGCTAGGGGCTAGGGGCTAGG
>VYME01000193.1_pt1 | contig 25277 bp, 30 predicted proteins | sample 5115281 | NCBI WGS metagenome assembly VYME01 (sample SAMN12291780, study PRJNA351875) | freshwater metagenome | isolation source: freshwater lake | place: USA: Michigan, Wintergreen Lake | collected 2013-08-08
CTTTCCGGCTGGTTATCGAATCGTCACCCCGGGCGCGCGCAAGCGCGACCCGGGGTCTTTTTTGTCCCGATATGATTGCTTGACAATCATATCGGTTCGCCTGATCCTTTCGATGTGATCCGTAGCTTTGCCGATCCTCGTGCTGAGGCATTGTCTGCTGGCCGGATGGTTCGGGGTTTGCCGCCCGACATCCAGCGCCGTGCGCAGCGCAAGCTTGTGATGCTGGCGGCGGCGGAACGGCTTGACGATTTGCGCAGTCCGCCGGGCAATAAGCTCGAAGCCTTGCGCGGTGATCGGGCCGGCAGTCATAGCATTCGGATTAACGATCAGTGGCGGATCTGTTTTGTTTGGAGAGAGGGCCATGCCCATGACGTCGAAATCGTCGACTATCACTGAGCGGGCGCCAACGGCGCGGCTGTTGCCCCCGGTCCATCCCGGCGAAGTGCTGGTCGAGGAATATCTCGAGCCGCTGGGGCTCAGCCAATACGCGCTCGCCAAGGCGACCGGTATTCCCGTCGCACGAATCAACCGCATCGCGCTGGGCAAACGCGCGATCACGGCCGAAACGGCGCTACGTCTCGCGCGCTACTTCGGCACGTCGGTCGGGTTCTGGGTCAATCTGCAAAGCCAGTATGAAGTCGCCGTCGCCACGCGCAAATTCGGCGCGAAGGTCGAACGCGACGTTCATCCGCGCGCGGCTTAAGACTTAACCGGCACCGTGTAATTCAGCGGCATACGACCGCCGTCGATATAGACGATCTGGCCGGTCATGTAGCTGGCACGCTTGGAGGCGAGGAACAGCGCGAGATCCGCGACTTCCTCGGGTTCGCCCAAGCGGCCCATCGGCGTGCGGCTCATGATTTTTTCCTTGGCCGCGGGCGACGACAGCACGGCCTTGCGCGCCAGTTCCGTGGCGATCGTGCCGGGCCCGATCGCGTTGACGCGAATGCCGTGGCCGACGAGTTCCAGCGCCATCACGCGCGTCAGCTGATTGATGCCGCCCTTTGATACGTTGTAGGCGGCAAGGCCCGGGATCGCGAGCACGGCGTTGACCGAGCTCATATTCACGATGGCGCCCTTGGTCTTCGCTTTGACCATCAGCTTCGCCGCCGCTTGCGCGACCAGAAACGACCCCTTCAGGTTCACGCGGAGCACGCGGTCGAAATCGTTCTCGGTCATGTCGAGGAACGGCACCGACGGTGCGATCCCCGCATTGTTGATCAGCACGTCCAGGCGTTTGTGCTTGCGCGCGACCGCATCGACCAAGGCGGCGGCTTGCAGCGCGTCGCCCACGTCGCAGGCGACGAATTCGCCCTTCACTTTGCGCGCGGCTTTGGAGCCCGCATCGGCGTTCGCGTCGGCGATCCAAACCTTGGCGCCTTCTTTGGCGAAGGCGGCGGCGCAGGCATAGCCGATGCCGTTGGCGCCGCCGGTGACGAGGACGACCTTGTTCTTGAACTCGGACATGAATCTCACAACGTTCCTTGGGAAGAGGCCGCCTTGGCGTAGCCGAGCGGCTTCAGCGAGTCCAGGATTTCGCCCAAGATCGCGGGATCGTCGATCGTCGCGGGCTGCTTGAACGCTTGGCTGTCGGCGATTTTCTGCATCGTGCCGCGCAGGATTTTGCCCGAGCGCGTCTTGGGCAGGCGCTTGACGATGACCGCCTGTTTGAACGCCGCGACCGGGCCGATCTTGTCGCGCACGAGGGCGACGATCTCGGTCACGATTTCCGCATCCGGCCGGTTGACGCCCGCCTTCAACACGACGAAGCCGAGCGGCACCTGGCCCTTCAACTCGTCGGCCACGCCGATCACGGCGCATTCGGCCACGTCCTTGTGGCCGGCCAGCACTTCTTCCATCTGGCCGGTCGACAGGCGATGGCCCGCGACGTTGATCACGTCGTCGACGCGCGTCATCACATAGACGTAGCCGTCTTCGTCGACATAGCCCGCGTCGCCGGTTTTGTAATAGCCGGGATACTCCGCGAGATAGGAATCGACATAGCGCTTCTCGGCGTTCCACAAGGTGGGGAAGGTGCCCGGCGGCAGCGGCAGCTTGCCGACCAAGGCGCCGATCTCGCCCGCCTTCAGCGGATGGCCGTCGGCGCCCAGCACTTGGATATCCCAGCCCGGTGTCGCCTTGGTGGGCGAGCCCGGCTTGACCGGAAAGCGTTCGAGCCCCAGCGGATTGGCGCAGATCGCCCAGCCGGTCTCGGTCTGCCACCAATGATCGACCGTCGGGCGGTTCAGCTTCGCCATCGCCCATTCCAGCGTGGGCGGATCGCAACGTTCGCCCGCCAGGAACAGATATTTGAATTTCGACAGATCGTATTTGCCGATCAGCGTGCCCTCGGGATCTTCCTTGCGGATCGCCCGGAACGCGGTGGGGGCGGTGAACAGCGTCTTCACGCCATGCTGTTGGATGACGCGCCAATAGACGCCGGCGTCGGGCGTGCCCACGGGCTTGCCTTCGAACAGCACGCTCGTACAACCCTGCAGCAGCGGGCCGTAGCAGATATAGGAATGGCCGACGACCCAGCCCACATCGGACGCCGCCCAGAACACTTCGCCCGGCGCCGTATCGTAGATCGCGCTCATCGAATATTTGAGCGCCACCGCGTGGCCGCCATTGTCGCGCACCACGCCCTTGGGCTGGCCGGTGGTGCCCGAGGTGTAGAGGATGTAAAGCGGATCGGTCGCCGGCACCGGCACGCAATCGGCGGGCGTGGCCGCATTCTCCGCTTCCATCCAATCCTGATCGCGGCCGGGGATCAGATCGCAAGCCAGTTGCGGGCGCTGATAGATGAAGCACGCGGAAGGCTTGTGCCGCGCGATGGCGATGGCGCCGTCGAGCAGCGGCTTGTAGGGCAGGGTCTTCGCGCCTTCGATGCCGCAAGACGCGCTGACGATCACCTTGGGCGTGCAATCGTCGATGCGCACGGCGAGTTCGTTGGCGGCGAAGCCGCCGAACACGACCGAATGGATCGCGCCCAGGCGCGCGCAGGCCAGCATCGCGATCAGCGCTTCGGGGATCATCGGCATATAGACGATGACCCGGTCGCCGCGTGCCACACCTTTGGCCTTCAAGGCGCCCGCGAAGGCGGCGACGCGCTTTCGCATCTCGGCAAAGGTAAGCGTCTTGATCGTGTCGGTGACGGGGGAGTCGTAAATCACCGCCACGCGGCCGCCATGACCCGCGGCGACATGCCGATCGATCGCGTTCCAGCAGGTGTTCATTTCGCCGCCCGCGAACCAGCGCTGGACCGGAAGGGATTCGTCCAGCACGCGATCCCATTTCCGGGTCCAGTCGATGCCTTGCGCGATCTCCGCCCAGAAGCCTTCCGGGTCTTTGCGCGAACGGACATGGATTTCGGCGTAGTTCGGCATGGCGCTCCCTGTCATTTTTATTGAACGGCCTGTTCGGACCAATTTGATCCCAAGCCTCTGGTTTGGGAAGGGGGGGACATGGCATGAATCGTCCCCTTATCCGGGAGGAGTATCGGCATGGCGGCGAAGAAAAAGACTGTGACGAAGGGTCGCAAAGCGGCGTCCAAGCCGGCCCCCGTCCGCAAGCCGTCCAAATGGGAAGCCGATTTGGGACGCAATGCCGCGAATTACGAGCCCTTGTCGCCGGTCACCTTCCTCGCGCGCGCCGCCGCGACTTGGCCCAGGCGTTTGGCCGTCGCGCACGGCAAGATCCGCCGGACCTGGGCCGAAACGCATGCGCGCTGCCGGCGCTTGGCGTGCGCGCTGTCGCGAGCGGGAATCGGGCGCGGCGATACGGTCGCGTTGATGGCGCCGAATATTCCGGCCGCCTACGAGGCCGCGTTCGGCGTGCCGATGGCGGGGGCCGTGCTCAACGCGATGAATATCCGCCTCGACGCCGAAACGATCGCCTTCATGCTCGATCACGGCGAAACGAAGCTGATCCTGACCGACACCGAATTCGCCCCGGTGATTGAAAAGGCGCTGGCCAAGACCAAGCGCAAAATCGTCGTCGTCGATATCGACGATCCCGAAGGCCCCGGCGGCAAGCGCCTGGGCAAGATCGAATACGAGGCGTTCGTCGCCGGCGGCAATCCCGATTTCGCGCCGCTCAAGCCGCGCGATGAATGGGATGCGCTGGCGCTGAATTACACTTCGGGTACCACCGGCAACCCGAAGGGCGTCGTCTATCACCATCGCGGCGCCTATCTGAACGCGGTCGCCAACGTCATGGTCTGGAATCTGGCGCATCACCCGATCTATCTGTGGACGCTGCCGATGTTCCACTGCAACGGTTGGTGTTTCCCGTGGACGATCGCGGCGATGGCCGGCACGAATGTGTGCCTTCGCCGCATCGATGCGCCCCACATCTTCGGCGCGATCAAGAACGAGGGCGTGACGCATATGTGCGGTGCGCCCATCGTGATGAACATGCTGATCAACGCGCCCGAGGAGATGCGCGGCGGCGGCGCGCACACGGTCGCGATCATGACGGCCGCCGCGCCGCCGCCGCCGACCGTGATCGCGAAAATGGAGCGCATGGGCTTCCACATCACCCATGTCTACGGCCTGACCGAAGTCTACGGTCCCGCCGTCGTCTGCGCCTGGCACGCGGAATGGGATGCGCTGCCGGCCGACGAGAAGGCGGTGATGAAGTCCCGCCAGGGCGTGCGCTACCCCGTGCTGGAAGGCCTGATGGTCGCCGACGAAAAGACGCTGAAGCCCGTTCCGTCTGACGGCACGACGATGGGCGAAGTATTCATGCGCGGGAACATCGTCATGAAGGGGTATCTGAAAAACCCCGAGGCGACGGCCAAATCGTTCAAGGGCGGGTGGTTCCACACCGGCGATCTCGGCGTCATGCATCCCAACGGCTATATCGAGCTGAAGGACCGCTCGAAGGACATCATCATCTCGGGCGGCGAGAATATCTCGACGATCGAGGTCGAAGGGGCCCTCTACAAACACCCCGACGTGCTGGAAGCGGCGGTGGTCGCGCGGCCCGACGAAAAATGGGGCGAAACGCCTTGCGCTTTCGTGACCATGCGCGACGGCTCGCGGACGACCGCCGAGGATTTGATCGCTTTCGCGAGGAAACATCTCGCCGGCTACAAGGCGCCGAAGACGATCGTGTTCGGGCCGTTGCCCAAGACGAGCACGGGGAAAATTCAAAAGTTCGTACTGCGCGAAAAGGCGAAGGCGCTATAGTTGGGCATGGCCGACCAACTTCGAAAATACGCGACGAATTCTATGGTTTTCCGCGAAGGCGAAACCGGCGACTACGCTTGTCTGGTGCGCGGCGGGCAGTTCGAGCTGTTCAAGGGCGCGGGCGACCAGAAGGTCGTTCTGGCCACAACCGGGCCGGGCACCGTATTCGGCGAACTCGCCCTCATCGACAAGGGCCATCGCATGGCGTCGGCGCGCTGCGTCGAGGCGGGCGAGTTGATGCTGATCGACCGCGCGCGCTTCCTCACCAAGCTCGCCGCGCTCTCGCCCGGCCAGCGCGGCGTCTATAACGAATTGCTCGGCTTCGTGCGCGAAACGCCGGTTTACGTGGCGCCGCGCTACGGCGATCCCGAACCGGCGATGACCGACAAGGCCAAGCGCGTGCAGACCGTGCTGCCGCAGATCGAGACGGCCAAGCTGCTGGAGACGGGCGACAACTTCCTCGACGTGCTGACCAAGATGCTCGTCCATTACGCCAAGCGGCGTCTGCCGCCGCCGGGCTGAGCGCTTTTCCGGAAAACGAAACGGCGCCCGGGGAACCCGAGCGCCGCCTGTGAAGGCCGCCGATTGAACCTTGCGCGGAAGCTTCGGACCGGCTCAGTGATCGAGCCGGTTGAGCTCGTCCTTGATTCGCAGCTTCTCCTTTTTCATCTGGGCGACCACGATGGCGCTGGGCAGCGGACGCGCCTCTTCGCGCGTCAGATCTTCGTCGAGCTTGGCGTGCTTTGCTTGCAGCGATCGAATGCGTTCGGATATCGGCATTGCCTCATCCCTCCTGCATCAGTGACGCGACCTTCACGCCAGGAATCCTACGCCCGAGTTTGGAATGCGACAAGCGCAAGCGCGTCCGAAAATTTGTCGCAGGGGCAACGATTTTTTTACGCACGCCGAAAAACCTTCGAACGGGCGGCGATCTTGCGCGCCTCGGAAAGAATCTTGCGCGTTTGCCGCGTTGCAAAAGCGCCCCCCAGCAACGCCGAAAGCGGCGCGATCGTGTCGCGATCCGGATCGCAATCCGGCGAGCCGGATTTCGCCGTCGCGGCGAGGGATGCGAGGGCGGCTTTTTCCGCCGCGAGTTCGAGCCGCTTGACGCGTTCGCGGATGTCTTCCCAACCCGCGCGGCCTTTCATTGCACGGCGCAGATTCCGCAAGGGCAGGATCGCTTCTTCGCGCCAGCGCCGCGCGATCGGCCGCCAAAGGACGAGCGGGGCGGGACCGCGCCCGCGCTGGCCGTGCCACAGCACGGCCAGAAGCAGCGGTATATCGGCGCCATGGCGGTCCTGGAGCGCAAGGCAGGCTCGGGCCACGCCCGGCCGCCCATAGAGGGTCAGGCAAAACGCCCATAAATCGGATTTTCTCGTTTTCCGTCCCGGCTTTGCTATATTTCGAGTCATATGGACGACCCGGTTTTCGAAGACATTCGCCGCCAGATCGCGGAGTTGCGCGTCGAGCATCGCGACTTGGATGACGTAATCGCCCGCGTGCTGGAACATCCGCCGGTCGACATGCTGCAGGTCCAGCGGCTGAAGAAGCGCAAATTGTCGCTGAAGGACCAGATCACGCGGCTGGAAAGCCGGCTTTTACCCGACATCATCGCTTGAGGCTTTCGACGCGGGGGCGCCTTCAAGGCGTGCGCGCCGCTTTCTTGCGCGCGTACATTTCCTTGTCGGCGCTTTCGAGCAATCGCGCGATATCGTCGCCGCCGCGAAACGTGTAGACGCCCCACGCGACCGAGGCCTGGATCTGCGCGCCGCGCCAATCGAGCGGCGTGTCTTGCACGACGCTTGCGAGCTGCTGGGCCTTTTCCTCGGCCTGGGGCTGGTCGGTATAGACCAGGATCACGCCGAACTCGTCGCCGCCCAGACGGCCGACGATATCGGTGTCGCGGACGTTCTGCATCAGCAGCCGCGCGATATGGGCGAGCAGCGCGTCGCCCGCCGCGTGGCCGTGCGTATCGTTGACGCCCTTCAGGCCGTTGGCGTCGAAATAGACGAGGCTGGAGGCCTGATCGTAGCGTTCGGCGAAGCTTTGCATGCGGCCGAGCTCGCGCACGAAGGCGCGGCGATTGAACACCGGCACCAGACTGTCCTGATCGGCGAGGCGTTCGAGATGGGCGGCGCGGGTGCTGGCCTGCACCAGTTCCTTGCGCAGCCTGTCGACCTCGCCCATCAGCTTGACGATCGCATCGCGGACCTTGGGCGTGAACTCCGCCTCGGGAATGCCCATCACCAGGGCGATATCCTTGGGATCGCGCATGCGCGAGACGCCCGCCGTCGGGCCCGCGGCGCTCGTCTTGCCCGGCGCTTCCGGCCGCCGGATCGGGGCGGTGCTCGCGATGGCGCCGCTGCGTGTCGAGTCCGTTATTTTCATGTCCCGGGCCTGCTTAACACGAATCGGCCCGGCGGTGCAGGCGCTTGGCGCACGGGGGGTGCCTCTCTATACTGCGCCGCTTTCCGGCGTATAGGAGCGAAGCGGAGATGGCCAGAAAGCCTGCGGTCGGCGTCATCATGGGCAGCCAATCGGACTGGGAGACGATGCGCCACGCGGTCGACGTGATGACGGCGCTGGGCGTGTCGCACGAGGTGCGGATCGTCTCCGCCCACCGCACGCCGGATCGGCTCGTCGCCTACGCCAAAACCGCCGCCGGGCGCGGCCTGCAATGCATTGTCGCCGGGGCTGGCGGGGCCGCCCATTTGCCGGGCATGGCCGCCGCGATGACCCGCCTGCCGGTATTCGGCGTGCCGGTCGAATCGCGCACGCTGCAGGGACTGGATTCGCTGCTGTCGATCGCCCAGATGCCGGCCGGTATTCCGGTCGGCACGCTCGCCATCGGCAAGGCCGGGGCGACCAATGCGGGATTGCTCGCCGCCGCGGTGATCGCGCTGCAGGAGCCTGAAGTCGCCAAGGCGCTCGACGCCTATCGCGCCGCCCAGACCGCCAAGGTCGGCAAGGCGCCGGTCGACACCGCCCCGGCCCCTGCCGCGAAGAAAAAGGCGAAGAAGCGCAAATGAAACGCGCATTGTCGCCCGGGTCGACGCTCGGCATTCTCGGTAACGGCCAGCTCGGCCGGATGACGGCGCTGGCCGCATCGCGCCTGGGCTATCGCACCCATTGCTTCGGCCCGGAGAAGAACAGCCCCGCCGAGCAGGTCTGCACGGCTTCGACCGTCGGCGATTATCGCGACGATGCGGCGCTGGCGAAGTTCTTCGCCGCCTGCGACGCCGTGACCTACGAATTCGAGAACATTCCGGTCGAATCCTTGGCGCGCGTCGCCAAGAAGGCCAAAGGCAAACTGCGCCCGTCGGTCGAGATCCTGTCGATCTGCCAGGATCGCATCGCGGAAAAGAGCTTCCTCAATTCGATCGGTATCGCGACGGCCCCGTGGCATGCGGTCGCGTCGGCGGACGAACTGGTCGTGGCGCTCGCCGCCGTGGGCACGCCGTCGATCCTGAAGACCGCGCGCATGGGCTACGACGGCAAGGGCCAGCGCAAAGTGCTGAAGCCGGCCGACGCCGCCAAGGCCTTCGCCGAATTCGGCGGCGCCGAATGCGTGCTCGAAGGCTTCGTGAAGTTCGAGCGCGAGATTTCCGTCGTCGTCGCGCGCGATCTGTCGGGCAAGGTGAAAGCCTATGTGCCGGTCGAGAACGAACACAAGCATCACATCCTCGATGTGACGATCGCCCCGGCGTGCATTCCCGCCAAGGTCGCCAAGCAAGCGCTCGCCATCGCGGGCAAGATCGCGCGCCGGCTCGATCTGGTCGGCGTGCTGGCGGTGGAGATGTTCGTTTCCAAAGGCGGGGCGATCCGCGTCAACGAACTCGCCCCGCGCCCGCATAATTCCGGGCATTGGACGATCGACGCCTGCGTCACCTCGCAATTCGAACAGGCCGCGCGCGCGGCGTTGGGTTTGCCGCTGGGCGATCCCGCCCGCCATTCGGACGCGAAGATGAAGAACCTGATCGGCGCCGAGGCCGACGCCTGGGCCAAGATCGCGTCGGACCCCAAGGCGAAGCTGCATCTTTACGGCAAGGAAGAAGCCCGGCCGGGCCGCAAAATGGGCCACGTCACCTGGATTTTCCCGAAGAAATCCAAGTAATTGGCCTTGGCTCCGATTTGGCGCTATAATGGCGCCAGATTGGAGCCATGCACATGCCCGTTACCCTGTCGATCAAGAACGTCCCCGACGAAATCGTCGAGCCTTTGCGCGAACGCGCCAAGCGCAATCATCGCTCGCTACAAGGCGAGTTGATGGCGATCTTGGACGATGCGGCCAAGCGCACGCCCGTCGTCAAACGCTCGATCGAAGAGGTTTACGCCGATCTCAAGGCGATGGGCGTGCGCACGACGTCCAACGCGACCGAGATCGTCCGTCAGGCGCGCGATGCCCGAAGCAGTCGTTGACGCGTCGATCGTCGCAGCGATTCTGTTCGGCGAGGATGAAGCCGGCGAAGCGTTGGCGCGCATCGCCGGTTTTGATCGCGTGGCGCCCGATCTGCTGATCTACGAGATCACGAATATCGCGGTGACGAAGCGGCGCCGCAATCCGGGCGAAAGCGAGTCGATCCGGATCGGGTTCGAAAAACTCGACGAACTCGACATCGCGCTTTTTCCCGTCGATCGGCATGCGGCTTTCCGCGTTGCGAACGAGGAACGCCTCAGTGCTTACGACGCGTCATATCTCGTGTTGGCGGCGACGCGCGACGCCAAGCTCGTCACCTTCGATCGCGAACTCGACGCCGCTGCGCGGCGGTTGCTCAACCCGCCTTCTTGAACCGCGCGAAGATCGGCTTCAACGGCGAGGCGGCGGCTTCCAGCTTCGACTTGATACCGCCGAAAGCCTTGGGCAGCGCCATCACGTTGGCGATGCGCCGGTCGAGGAAGTTCCAGGTGTCGGCCTGGAACTCCGATTTGTCTTCGAGCCAATAGAGCAGCGTCGCCGAGTAGACGCCGCCCGCCAGCGCGCGCTTGGTGTAGTAGTTGAAATCCGTGGCGCGATCGCCGGCCGCGTACCAGATCGCATCGACCGTCGCCCAGCCGGTGCGCAAGGAGACCGGCACGTTCTGCGGCATGGCGAGCAAGGCGAGCGCGCGGCGCACCGCTTCGCGATGCCCGGCGAGCGGCTCCAGCCGCAAGCGGATCGCGCGCGCGATCTTCTCGCGGATTTTAAGCTCTCGAAACGCCTCGCCCTCGGCCGCGATCGCGGCGAGCATCGCTTGGTCGGCCATCGCGGCCCAATGCGCGATCGCGTCGACGGCGCCGCCGGAAAACACGCGCAGCGCCGTCGCGTCCGGATAGCCCGCGTCGCGCGCGGCCGCCGCCAGCACGGCGGCGGTCCAGCCGTCGAACGGCACATGCGGCAAGGCGGCTTCGACGATACGGTCGCGGGCTTGGTTGCGATCGAAGGGCATTGGTGTCTCCTTCACGAAATCTGGCGTTTGCGCATTTCCTCGACGAAGCCGAATTCGCCGAGATCGTCCATGCGCTGGGGATAGAGGATTCCATCGAGATGGTCGCATTCGTGCTGCACGACGCGGGCATGGAATCCCGCCGTCTCGCGCTCGAAGCGTTTGCCGTCGAGGCCGTAGCCCGCATAGCGCAGGCGGCGATAGCGCGGCACGTTGCCGGTCATGCCCGGCACGGACAGGCAGCCTTCGAACCCCTTGTCCATCTCGTCGCCCAGCGGCGTGAGTTCGGGGTTGATGAGCACGGTGAGGTCCACGGGCTCGTCGCCGGGAATATCGGTGCAGCGTTCCTTGCGCACGAAAAACACCACGATGCGCAGCGGAATATGCACCTGCGGGGCGGCGAGGCCCGTGCCCGGCGCATCGATCATGGTTTCGACCATATCCTCGACGATCGCGCGGATTTCGGGGGCCGTCGGGTCGGCAACGGGCTCGGCGGGGCGGGCAAGGACCGGATGCCCCATGCGCGCGATCTTCAAAATGGCCATGGCAGGGAAGATAGGCCCCCCGAAGCCCCTCGAAAAGCCCGCGAAATCGGGTATTTGCGCGGGGGCAGGGTTCGTGTTATATCCGCGCCCTCGAATGGAAAACCCGATTCCGGGGCGACCGTTCGTTCGGCTCAACCCTTTGATTTGATTAAGAAAGGAGCCAGGGGCTCCCCGTGCAAGTTATCGTCCGCGACAACAATGTCGATCAGGCCCTCCGCGCGCTCAAAAAGAAGATGCAGCGCGAAGGCATTTTCCGCGAGATGAAGCTGCGCCGCCACTTCGAGAAGCCCTCGGAGAAGAAGGCGCGCGAGAAGGCGGAGGCGGTGCGCCGTCTGCGCAAGTTGCAGCGCAAGCGCTTGGAGCGCGAAGGCTACTAAGCCCGACGCGTCCGGGTTCGAGCCGAACCTGACACGAGATCAAACCGCCGTGAGGGCTTTCCCTCGCGGCGGTTTTTCTTTGCGCTAAGCTGACCCCAAAACGGGGGGAGTCGCGAAGCGCATGGACGAGCAAATCGCCGATATCGTCGTGGTCGGGGGCGGCTCGGCGGGCTGCGTGGCGGCCGCCCGCCTGTCCGACGATCCCACGCTGTCGGTCGTGCTGCTCGAAGCGGGGCCCCGCGACAACGACCCGATGATCGCGATCCCCGCCGGTTACGCGCGCATCTTCGTCGACGGGCGCTACGAGCCGGGCTTCGCCACGCAGCCCGAACCCCATCTCGACGATCGCGAGATCGGCTGGCCGCGCGGGCGCGTGCTCGGCGGCTCGGGCTCGGTCAACGGCCTCGTCTACCTGCGGGGGTCGCCCCACGATTACGATCGCTGGGCGCAGGCCGGCGCGCGCGGCTGGAGCTACGCCGATGTGGCCCCGATCTTCAAAGGGCTTGAAGCCTGGCAGGGCGAACCGTCCGATGCACGCGGGGCGCACGGGCCGATCAACGTGCGCGAGCCGCGCAAGCTGTCGGCCGCGTGCCAAGCTTTCATCGACAGCGCGGTCAAGGCGGGCCTGCCGCGCTTTCGCGACGTCAACGACGGCGGCCCGATCGAAGGCGTAGGCCCCGTGCAAATGAATATCGCGGGACGCTTCCGCGCCTCGCCCGCGCGCGCATTCCTGAAGCCGCTGCGCCATCGCCCCAATCTTCGCGTCGTTACCGGCGCTCGCGCTTTGCGCGTGGCGTTCGAGGGAACGCGCGCCGTCGCGGTCGAGACGCCGCGCGGGATGTTCCGCGCGCGCAAGGAAATCGTGATCTCGGCGGGTGCGATCGAAACGCCGCAGCTGCTCATGCTGTCGGGGATCGGCGACGCGGCGCATCTCGCCCGGCATGGAATCGCGTGCGTGGCGCACGCGCCCGAGGTCGGGCGGAATCTGCAGGATCATCTGATCGGCAAATTCATTTTCCGCGTCAAACCCTGCGGCACGTTGAACGAAATGCTCGCGAGTCCGCTCGGCTGGCTCAAAATGGGCTGGGATTGGCTCGCCCATGCCGCGGGCCCGCTGACGGTCAGTGCGGGCGAGGCGACGGCGTTTCTGAAAACCTCGCCCGATCTGGAGGAGCCCGACGCGCAACTGCTGTTCGTCAATTTCGCGACGTTCAAATTCGCCGACGGTCTGCTGCCCGTGCCCTCGGTCATGGTCAATTACGGGCCGTGCCGGTCGGAGAGCCGGGGCAGCATCGAACTCGCCGGGACCGATCCTTACGCGCGCCCGGTGATCCGCGCGAATTACCTGTCCGACGCGCGGGACATGGACGTGATGCTGGGCGCCGCGCGCTTCTGCCGGCGGATATTCGAGCACGCGCCGTTTCGCGACTTGCTCGAAGAGGAGCTGCGCCCCGGCAAACCCGGCGACGACGCGATCCGCGAGAGCATCGCGAAGACCGCGAGCACGGTCTATCACCCTTGCGGCACGGCCCGGATGGGCTCGGACGCGCGCGCGGTGGTCGATCCCGAATTGCGCGTGCGCGGCGTGGAAGGTTTGCGCGTGGCCGATGCCAGCGTGTTCCCGCTGATCCCGTCGTCCAACATCCAGCCTGCCGCGTTGATGGTGGGGGCTCGCGCGGCGGAATTCATCAAACGCGGCCCATGAAGACAAAACCGCCGCCGGAGCGATTCCGGCGGCGGCTGTATTTGTCGGCGATTTTCGGCGTTTAGTGCGATCCGCCGCCCGCCGCTTTGACGATGTCCTCGACCACCTTCTTGGCGTCGCCGAACAGCATCATCGTGTTGTCGCGGAAGAACAGCTCGTTCTCCACGCCCGCATAGCCCGAGGCCATCGAGCGCTTGATGAACAGCACCGTCTTCGCTTTTTCGACGTCGAGGATCGGCATGCCGTAGATCGGGCTTTTCGGATCGGTCTTGGCCGCCGGGTTGGTCACGTCGTTGGCGCCGATGACGAACGCGACGTCGGCTTGCGCGAAGTCGCGATTGATGTCGTCGAGCTCGAACACCTCGTCGTAGGGCACGTTGGCTTCGGCCAGCAGCACGTTCATGTGCCCGGGCATGCGGCCGGCGACCGGATGGATCGCGTAGCGGACGGTGACGCCTTCCTTCTTCAGCGTATCGGCCATTTCGCGCAGCGCGTGCTGCGCCTGGGCGACCGCCATGCCGTAGCCGGGCACGATGATGACCGAGCTCGCGTTCTTCATGATGAACACGGCATCGTCGGCCGAGCCCTGCTTGACCGGGCGCTGCTCCTTGACCGTGCCGCCGCCGGCGGCGGCACCCGCCGCGTCGGTACCGAAGCCGCCGAGGATCACGTTGAAGATCGAGCGGTTCATCCCCTTGCACATGACGTAGGAGAGGATGGCGCCCGACGAGCCGACGAGGGCGCCGGTCACGATGAGCAGCGAGTTCTGCAGCGTGAAGCCGATGCCGCACGCCGCCCAGCCCGAATAGGAATTGAGCATCGAGACGACGACGGGCATGTCGGCGCCGCCGATCGGCAGGATCAGCAGGAAGCCGAGCGCCAGCGACAACACCACCAGCGTCCAGAACGCGACCGGACTGCCGGTCATCGACAGCCAGACGATGTTTGCGACGATCAGGATGCCCAGCAGCGCGTTGAACTGGTGCTGCATCGGGAATTGCAGCGGCGCGCCCGAGACGAGGCCTTGCAGCTTCGCGAAGGCGACGACGGAGCCGGTGAAGGTGATGGCGCCGATCGCCGTGCCCAAGGCCATCTCGATCAGCGACGCGGCCTTGATGGCGCCCGGCACGCCGATGCCGAAGCTTTGCGGCGAATAGAGCGTCGCGGCGGCTACGAAAACGGCCGCGAGACCGACCAGCGAGTGGAACGCGGCCACGAGCTGGGGCAACGCGGTCATCTGGATGCGAAGCGCCACGAAAGTGCCGATGGCGCCGCCGATCAGGATGCCGGCGCCGATCACGGCGTAGTTGCCCATGCCGGGTGCCGCGAGGGTCGTCGCGATGGCGATGGCCATGCCGACGATGCCCCAGATATTGCCGCCGCGCGCGGTCTCGGGGCTGGCGAGGCCGCGCAAGCTCATGATGAAGCAGATCGACGCGGCGAGATAGAGAAGCGAGGAGAGTGTGGCGGTCATGGCAGGTTCCTTCCGCTCACTTCTGCTTCTTCTTGAACTTGCCCAGCATGCGCTGGGACACGACGAACCCGCCGAAGATGTTCACCGAAGCGAGAACCACCGCGAGGAAGCCCATCGTCTGGCTGAAGCCGACGGCCGACGCGCCGGCGGCGAGCAAGGCGCCGACGATGATGACGGAGGAGATCGCGTTGGTCACCGCCATCAGCGGCGAGTGCAAGGCGGGGGTCACGCGCCAGACGACGTAGTAGCCGACGAAGGTCGCGAGGACGAGGACGGTCAGGCCCATCGTCAGCGCATCGACTCCGGCCGTTTGCGGGGCCGTCTGCGTGGCGGTGGTGAAGGCCAGCTCCTTGGCGCGCAGCGCGAGGGCCGCGGCGTCGTTGGCGAGCTGGTTGGCGAGGGTCGCGGGATCGGACATGTCTTTGTCTCCCGTTGGATTATTGCGCGGCCGCCGGGGCGGGCGCGAAAGCGGCGTGGACGATCTGGCCGTCCTGCGTCAGCAGGCTGCCTTTGACGATCTCGTCTTCGCGGTCGAGCTTCAGCGTGCCGTCTTTCTGGACGATCAGCTTGAGGTACTCCGCGAGATTGCGCGCGTATAGCGCCGAGGCGTCGACCGCCAGGCGCGAAGGCACGTTGGCGTAGCCGACGATCTTCACGCCGTGTTTGACGACGATCTTCGCGACTTCCGAGCCCTCGCAGTTGCCGCCGGTTTCGACCGCGAGGTCGACGACGATCGAGCCCGGCTTCATCGACGCGACCATCGCGTCGGTCACGAGGCGCGGCGCGGGGCGGCCGGGGATCTGCGCGGTGCAGATCACGACGTCCATCTTCTTGATCGTTTCGGCGATCAGGGCCGCTTGCTTGGCTTTATACGCATCGGACATTTCCTTGGCGTAGCCGCCCGAGGTTTCGGCCTGGCGCGCTTCTTCGTCGTCGACGAACACGAAGTTGGCGCCCAAGCTCTCGACTTGTTCCTTGGCGGCCAAGCGCACGTCGGTCGCGGAGACGACCGCCCCCAAGCGGCGCGCGGTGGCGATCGCTTGGAGCCCCGCCACACCCGCGCCCATGACCATCACCTTGGCCGGGGCGACCGTGCCCGCCGCCGTCATCATCATCGGGAAGGCGCGGCCGAATTGCTCAGCGGCGTCGATCACGGCCTTGTAGCCGGCGAGATTCGCCTGGCTCGACAGCACGTCCATCGACTGCGCGCGGGTGATTCGCGGCACCAATTCCATCGCCACGGCGACGATGCCGCGTTTGGCGTAATCGGCGACCTGCTCGCGATTGCGATAGGGGTCGAGCTGCGAAATCAGCACCGTACCCGGCTTGATGGCGGCGAGTTCGTCCGCGCCGTCGGCCTCGGCGGCCGTCAGGGGCCGCGCGACCTTCAGCACGATATCGGCTTGGCCGAGCAGGTCGGCCGCGTCGGGAACGATCTGCGCGCCGGCATCGACGAAGGCCTGATCGGGGATCGCCGCCGATTCGCCCGCCCCGGCTTCGATCAGGAAGGTCAGGCCCAGCGGTTTCATGCGCTTGATCGCATCTGGCGTCGTGGCGACGCGGGCTTCGTAGGCGCGGCGTTCTTTCGGGATCGCGACTTTCATTTCCGGCTCCGGGGCATGTCGGGCTCCGTGGGCGTTTCCGCCCTTTTATGTCGTGCTTAACGCCCCCGGGGAAAGGGGGGGACGGAAGACGGGCGACAATGCCAACCGCTCCACGCTTTGCCAAGTCCGGAATTCGCATGGCCGATCCGCGACTTAGAGGAGATCAGAAATGCTGATCGGCATCCGCTGCCGCCGTCGCCGCAAGAGATGCCGCCGAGAGCCGGGGCATAACGGCGTTCTCGGGGAACCGGAACGGCTGCGATCCGGCCCCGAAAATCATGCCGTTTTCTTCAACACCCGTCTCGGTGCGGTCACCGCACGCCGCCCAATCGAGCATGATCGTCCATTCGAAGCTCGCGCCGACCGGCTATCGGATCGCCGCCGAAATCGGCGATGCCGCTGCCGCCACCCAGGCGTCGCGGGTCCGCCGACAATTGGCGATAAACGCCCTCTTCCGCGCCAATTCCGAGCCCCGGGCGCCCCTCTGATTGCTCGATTAGTTCGCCCACGAACGATCACGAATTCGCGATTGACGCCGTCATATCCGGGTGGCTAAGACTCTCTCCAAGCTGCGAGTTGAACAGGGACGCGCTGCTCAGTCTTGAACCGCCCGCGAAACGCCGAAGACGCGTTCCGGGCGGTTCTTCATTTCGGGGGTTCGGTTCCGCGCATGGCCGACGATCGCTTTCCGAGATTCGATACGCTGTCGCTGCATGGCGGCCAGCAGCCCGATGCGGCGACCGGCGCGCGCGCGGTGCCGATCTATCAGACCACGTCCTATGTGTTCCGCGACGTCGATCACGCCGCGTCGCTGTTCAACTTGGAGCGCGCCGGGCACATCTACAGCCGCATCTCCAACCCGACCGTGGCGGTATTCGAGGAACGCGTCGCGGCGCTGGAGGGCGGCGTCGCGGCCATCGCGACGGCATCGGGCCAAGCGGCGCTGCATCTCGCCGTCGCCACGCTGATGGGGACGGGCGGGCATATCGTCTCCTCCGCATCCATCTACGGCGGCTCGCATAACCTGTTCACGCATACGCTGCCGCGCTTCGGCATCGCGACCAGCTTCGTCGACGTGCGCGAACCCGCCGCGTTCGAGGCCGCGATCCGCCCCGAAACGCGGCTGGTGTTCGGCGAGGTCGTCGGCAATCCCGGCCTCGAAGTCATGGACGTGCCCGCGGTCGCCGCGATCGCGCACAAGCACGGCCTGCCGTTGATGCTCGATGCGACCTTCTGCACGCCCTATCTGTTCCGGGGCTTCGACCATGGCGCCGATCTGGTCATGCACTCGGCGACCAAATGGATCGGCGGGCATGGCGTCGCCATCGGCGGCGTGCTGGTCGATTCGGGGAAATTCGATTGGGAAGCGTCGGGCAAATTCCCGACATTGACCGAGCCCTATGCCGGGTATCACGGCCTGGACTTCGCCGAGGAGTTCGGCCCCGCCGCCTTCGCGATGCGCGCGCGCGCCGAAGGCTTGCGCGATTTCGGCGCGTCGATGTCGCCCGCGAACGCCTTCCATCTGCTGCAAGGGTTGGAAACGCTGCCATTGCGCATGGCGCGCCACGTGGACAACGCGCGCAAAGTGGCCGCGTTCCTGTCGGGGCACGACACCGTCGCCTGGGTCAACTATCCCGAGCTCGACAGCCATCGCGACAAGGCGCTGGCGGCCAAGCTGCTGCCCAAGGGCCCGGGCTCGATCGTCTCGTTCGGCGTCAAAGGCGGGCGCGCGGCCGGGCGGCGCTTCATCGAGGCGCTGAAGCTGTTCAGCCATCTCGCCAATGTCGGCGACGCGAAGTCGCTCGTCATTCATCCCGCCTCGACCACGCATCAGCAGATGGACGCCGAATCGCTGAAGAAGGCGGGAATCGGCGAAGAGATGGTGCGGCTCTCGGTGGGATTGGAAGATCCTGCCGATATCCTCGACGATCTCGCCGCCGGTTTGCGCGCGGCGGCGAAGGGTTAAGCGTGCGATGAAGTTCAATGTCGACGGCCGCGAAGTCTTCGCCGCGACGGGCGGCAAGGATTTCGATCCCGCCAAGCCCAGCGTCGCGTTCCTGCACGGGGCTGGGATGGATCATACGGTCTGGATGCTCCAGGCGCGCTGGTTCGCCCATCACGGCCGCAACGTCCTCGCCTTCGACCTGCCGGGTCACGGACGTTCCCAAGGGCCGGGCCTCGCCTCGATCGAAGCGATGGCCGATTTCGTCGCGGCGGCGCTGAAATCCGCCGACGCGCCCGATGCCGCGCTCGCCGGGCATTCGATGGGTGCGTTGGTGGCGCTCGAACTCGCTTCGCGCGGCCAGGCGCGCGCATTGGCGCTGCTGGGGGCGGCGGAAGCGATGCCGGTTCATCCGAAGCTTTTGGCGGCGGCGCGCGGAAACGATCACGCCGCGATCGACATGATCGCCGATTGGGGCTTCGGGCGCGGCGCGCAGTTGGGTGGCGCGCAAAACCCGGGCACATGGATGGTCGGCGGCGGCGTGCGCCTGCTCGAAACCGCCAAGGGCCCGGCGCTAGGCGACGATCTCGCCGCGTGCGATTCCTACAAAGGCGCGCCGCAAGCGGCGGCGAAGGTGAAATGCCCGGCGCTGATCGTCGTCGGCACGGCCGATCGTATGACGCCGCCAGCGGGCGCGCGGGCGCTCGCCGCGAAAATTCCGGGTGCGCGGATGGTCGACATCGCCGGTTCGGGCCATATGATGATGGTCGAGAAGCCCGACGCCACGCTCGACGCGCTTGCCGGGATTCTATGACCCGCGAACCGTCCGGACGCCGACCCGACTATCGGCATTTCCTCGCCATTCCTACGCGCTGGATGGACAACGACGTCTACGGCCACGTCAACAACGTCGTCTATTACAGCTATTTCGACACGGTGATTAACCGCTTCCTGATCGAGCGTGGGGGGCTGGATATCCATGAATCCGCGATCGTCGGCGTGGCGGCGGAATCGGGCTGCCGCTTCCGCGAGTCCTTCGCTTACCCCGAAACCATCGACGCAGGACTGCGCGTCGGATATTTGGGCAACTCGTCCGTCCGTTACGAAATCGGCCTGTTCCGCGAGGGCAAGGACGAAGCCGCGGCCGAGGGCCATTTCGTTCATGTTTTCGTCGAACGCGGCGTCCAGAAACCCGTACCCATTCCGGCCGCAATTCGTGCGGCCCTGGAATCGATCCGACGTTAACCTCCACGTAACGCGGCAAGTCCTATAGCATCGGACGATGCATTGCATAGCACCCGCCGAAGCGCTGTCGGACACCGCCCGCGCCTTGTTGTTCCAGGTCGCGCGCTCTTACTGCGAGGGCGCCCGGATCACCGTCACCGAGCTCGTCTTCGACCCGCGCGAGCAGAAAAAGCTTTTGAACGCCGGTACGAGTTTCCAGGAATTCGTCCAGCGCATCGCGATCCTCCAGGGCCGCACGCTGAAGGCGCCGGTGACGGAGCGCGTGCGCGATCTGCTGGCGATCGTCGACGGCGCTTCGAAGCTGATCGAAGCCGCTGCCAGGAAGATCCCGCAAGGGTCGGCACCCGACGCCCAAGCGCTCGACGCCGCGAAGGAACCGGCGCTGGCCGGCGCGTTGCTGGCGGTTTGGCTTTCGGCGGCGCGCGAATGGCCGGCCAAGGCGGAGATTTGCGTGCGCCTGCTGGCGCAGACGCGCGATCCGGGCGCGCAGGCGCTGATCGAGCGCACGCTCGCCGAATTGCTGTCGATGGAGCCCGCCGCCGCCGCTTTGGGCGTGGGCTTCGACAACGCCGTCGCCACGGTGCGCATGTCGCTCGCACTGGCGGGCGACCGGCCCGCCGCGCAGGAAAGCGTTCCCGTCGTGCGCGCGATCGTCGGCGCCAAGGGCGATCGGCAGTCTCCCGCGCTCGAGCAGGTCGCGCGCGATCGTTTGCGTGCCGCCTTGGCCTCGCCCGCGTCGCTCGCCAAACGCGATCCGAGCGCCGAGATGAAAATGGCGCGCGGGCTTCGCGTCAGTATCGCCAATCTGCCGGTCTTGTCCGGCGACGGCGAAATCGCCAACGAATTGTCGCGCCGCTTCGGGCGCATGGTCGCGCCCGAAAGCCTCGATCCCCTGCTGCAACGCGAAGCGGGCGTGGCGCGCAAGCTTCTGCTGCTCTTGCAGCTGCATTCGGAGTTCGACGACGCGAACGCGCGGCGCAGTCTGGAAGGCGCCATCGGCAACTGGCTGCACTATCGCGATTTGAAGGACGAGTTCTTCGGCGTCGGCCTCGCCTCGGACGAAAAGCTGGCTTTGCTCGCCGAAACCGCCAAGGCGGTGGCCGCGGCGCTGATCGATCCCAATTTGAAGCAGCGCTTCAAGGAAGTCGTCGCGGTCAATTTCCCGTCGGTGCAAACCGGCGGCGACCGGCGCGTTTCGCCGCGCACGGTCGCGGGCCCGGAGGACAAGGTCCAGGTCATGGGCCAGCGCGTGCCGCTGCGCAATTGGAGCGAGACCGGCCTGTTGTTCGGGCCGGCGTCCAATCTGCGCCAGGACCAGCGCCTCAACGGCACGATCATCCTGCGCAACGCCTTCCTCAACCTGGTGTTCGACGCCGAGCTGCACATCGTTCGCGTGGGCGAGGGCGGCCTGATCGGCGCGCGCTACAACTGCCTCGACCCCAACGCGCGCGCGCGCATCAAGGCGCATTTCGCCGGGCACTGAATTCGGCGGCGTGAAAACGAGACCGCCCGCCGGAGGGTTTCCGGCGGGCGGCGCTTTCGCATGCCGCGAAGTTTAAGCGGCTTTCGCCTCGATCGCGGCGGCGCCGGTTTGGGCGCCGGCGACCGGTATGCGGCGCGGCTTCATCGCCTCGGGCACTTCGCGTACGAGATCGACATAGAGCAGGCCGTTCTCGAGCTTGGCGCCGGTCACGCGGATGAAATCAGCGAGATTGAAGCGGCGTTCGAAGGCGCGCGCGGCGATGCCGCGATGTAGGAAATTGGCGTTCTCGTCGCTCTCGGCCTTGCGGCCGGCGATGATCAGCACGTTTTCCTGCTGGGTGAGTTCGAGTTCGGACTCGGCGAAGCCCGCGACCGCCATCGCGATCCGGTAGGAATCGGCGCCGGTCTTTTCGATGTTGTAGGGCGGGTAGGCGGGCGCCTCGACGCCGCGCAGGCCTTCATCGATCAGCCGCGACAAACGGTCGAAGCCGATGGTCGAGCGGAAAAGGGGCGAAAAATCGAACTGATTCATGATCCTATCCTCCATTGAGCGATAGACGCTTGGGGGCCCGCCGGCTTTGGCCGGGCCCGGGGTTGAGCGCGCAGCCCCGAATGGGCGCTGCGCACGCCATGCCATTTGGGTATCCGAAAATCGGGTTCAAGCCCCCCGAAAACGCATTTGCGTTTTACCGCGCGGGCACGGAAACTTCCCGCATGACGACGATGCCGCACGCGGCGCCGGGATTGAGCCCGTTCTTGGGCCGCGCCTATGACGAAACGATGGGGCTGCTGCTCTCGGCACGGCATTATTGCGCGGCAATCCAGCCGCGCGAGGCCGCCCCCAGCGATCCGCACGATCGCTTGCATTTGAATTGCGAGGCGATGCGCCTGACCACGCGCCTCGCCCAGGTCATGGCCTGGCTGCTGGCCCAACGCGCGGTGGCCGAAGGCGAATTGTCGCCGGAGAAGGTCCGCACGCCCGATTATCGCCTGGGCGCGCACGAGGTTTGTCTGGCCGATACGACGGCGCAGGTGAGCGAATTGTCGCCGCGCTTGGCCGATCTGATGGCGCGCAGCCTCAGTCTTTTCGAACGTATCGCGCGGCTCGATTCCCAGTTCGACGCGCACGCCTGAACCAATCGCCGGCCGCGCCCCATTCTCCAAAGAAATTGGGACGGGCGCCCGTGCGGCGTGACGCGGCGCGGATCAACGCGGCGCGGCGAGCACCAGCGCCCAATAATCCTGCCCGTCGGCGGCACGGATGCGCGCCAGCCCGTGATGCGTGACGGCCGGATTCAACAAATTGGCGCGGTGCGGCGGGCTATCGAGCCAAAGCTTCATCGCGACCGCCCCGTCCGGCGTGCCCATCGCCAAATTCTCCGCCGCCGCGCGATAGGGATAGAGGCCGAGCCGCGTGGCCAGATCGCGGCCTTGCCCGTCGCGATGGTCGAGGACGCGGCGCGCGGCGTTGTCTTGTGCGATCTGGGCCGCGATCTGCGTCAGCAGCGCATCGGGCGCGGTCGCTGGCAAGCCCGCCGCGCGGCGCGCTTGCGCCATCGCCGTTTCGGCCGCGCGTTCGTCGGCATGCGCGACGCCGAGCGACGTCGCGACGATCAGTGCGGCAAGCAGCGCGCGCATCAGCGATTGGTGAAACGGATCTCGATACGCCGGTTGCGCCGCCAGCCGACTTCGTCGTCGCGCTCGTCGACCGGCTGGAACTCGGCCATGCCCGCCGCTTGCAGGCGCTCGGACGGCACGCCGTTGGCCATCAACAGGCGCACGACCGAAATCGCGCGTGCGGTCGAGAGCTCCCAGTTCGAGGGGAAGTCGCGGGTCGAGATCGGCCGCCGGTCGGTATGGCCGGTGATCTGCACGACCCAATCGACTTCCTTGGGGATGCGCGGCGCGATTTCCTTAATGACGTTGCCGAGCTGCATCAGCTGCCGGCCGCCTTCGCTTTCGATCGTCGCCGAGCCGGGCGCGAACAGGATTTCCGACTGGAACACGAAGCGGTCGCCGACCACGCGCATGTCGGCGCGGTCGCCCAGCACGGCGCGCAAACGCCCATAGAACTCGGAGCGAAACCGCACCAATTCGTCCACGCGGCTGGCGAGCGCCAAATTCAAACGCCGCCCGAGATCGACGATCTGCGCCTGTTGTTCGGACGTCTTGCGCTCCGAATCCGACAGCAGCGCCTCCAGACGGCGCAATTGCTCGCGCAGTTCGGCGGTTTGGCGGTTGAGCAGCGCGACTTGCGCCTGTGCCTCGCTCGACAGGCGCTTGTCCTCGGTCGATTGCGCTTCGGCCGTCGCCGCGCGCTTCTCCAACGCTTCGCGCATCGCGGCCAAAGCTTCGAGTTCGCGCAGCTGCATCTCGATCTTCTCGCGGTCGGCCGCCATCGATTGGTTGGCGAGTTCGATCTGCTCGGCCTGGGCGCGGTTGATCGTGCGCAGGCTGTCGCGCTCGCCCAGACTGGCCGAAAGCTCGTTCTGCAGGCTTTGCAATCGCGCGCGCAGATCGTCGGTCGCGCGCTTCTCCAGCGCCAGCGTTTCGGCCAATTGGGCGAGCTGGGCGGAGGCGCGGCTCAGCTGGTCGTCGCGCCCGGCGATGATGTCCTTGAGGTGGAACTGGAAGACCGCGAACACCATGACGACGAACACGATGGCGATGACCAGCGTCGCCAGCGCGTCGACGAAGCCGGGCCAGACGTCGACCGTACGGATCGTGCGGCGGCCGGACCCGCGCATCAGCCGCGCGGCTCTTCGGCCAGCGCGGCGATCGTGCGCGCCAGCAGGCGGATCTCGTTGCGCAGATCCTGGGTCATCTGGGCGCGGCCGGTGGACGCGTCCTCGATCAGGCGATTGAGCGCGATATCCATGTTGCGGATATGGCCGCGCGTCGCGTCGTCGACGCCGCCGCCGGCGTTGCGCGGCGCGTCGGCCAGGCGCGTCAGCACCGCGCGCAATTCGACCTGGCCTTCGGCGAGTTTCAGCAGCAATTGCTGCTCGGCCTTCATCTGGTCGGCGAGCTGGCCCAAACGTTCGGCGAGCAGGGCGTTGCCTTGCGCGGCGGTGGCGCGGCCTTCCTCGCCGCGCGCCATCGTGCGCTGCAGCGCTTCGAGATTGTCGGCGGTGGTTTCGAGCAGCGCTTGGATATAGGCGGGCACGGTCGCGTCGCCGCCGTCGCCCGCGCCGATGGCGCCCGACGATACGCGCGTCTGCGAGGCGAGCATTTCCTCGAGCTCGTTATAGAAGCGGTTCTGCGCCTGGCCCGCCTGCAGATCGCAAAAACCGAGCACGATCGAACTCGCGAGACCGAACAGCGACGTGCCGAACGCGGTGCCCATGCCGCCCAGCGGCGCCTGCAGCCCGGCTTGGAGCTCCCTGAACAGCGAGTTCGTATCGGTCGCCGCCGACAGCGTGCCGATCACCCCGCCGACGGCCGCGACCGTCTGCAGCAGGCCCCAGAACGTGCCGAGCAGCCCGAGGAAGATGAGCAAGCCGACGAGATAGCGCGACAGATCGCGGCTTTCGTCGAGGCGCGAGGCGACCGAGTCGAGCAGCGAGCGCGCGGCGATGGGCGACAGGCTGAACCGTCCCGTGCGCTCGCCCAGCATCTTGACCATCGGGGCGAGCAGGCGCGGCGTGGCGCCCGACAGCGCCGGTCGGCCGGCGCGGAACGTCTCGATCCAGTCGATCTCGCGATTGAGCCCGAAAATCTGGCGCAGATTGAACAGGATGCCCAGCGCCAGCACGCCCAGGATCAGGCCGTTGAGCGCCATGTGGTGCGAGAAGGCTTCGACGATGCCGTCGAACAGAGCGCCGACGATGCCGCCGACCGCGATCAGGAAGATCAGCGTCCGGATCAGGAACCGCGTGGGCCGCGACATCGTTCCGTCCATCCCCGCGTTCTCCTTCGGCTGCTACTCGAGGCTTAGCGGCGGACGAGCAGGATATCGACCCGGTCCGGCGGACCGTCGTTGGTGCGGCCCAAGGCGCGCACATCCATGCGCGTCGCCGCGATTCCCTGCTCGATCAATTGGCCGCGTACGGCCAGCGCGCGCGACAGCGACAGGCGGCGCGCTTGGCCGCCCTGGTCGTCGCCGCCCGAGGCATAGGCCTGAATCTGGAGACGCGCGGCGCTATCCGATTTCAGGGCGTCGAGCACCGCGCCGAGAGCGGCTTTGCCTTGCTCGTTGATGTCCGGCGAACCGGCGGCGAACGGGATCGTCGCCAGCGCGCTGCCGGTGGCGCGGGCGGCGGGCACCGCCGCCGTTTGCTGCGGGGCG
>VYME01000478.1_pt1 | contig 24986 bp, 29 predicted proteins | sample 5115281 | NCBI WGS metagenome assembly VYME01 (sample SAMN12291780, study PRJNA351875) | freshwater metagenome | isolation source: freshwater lake | place: USA: Michigan, Wintergreen Lake | collected 2013-08-08
AATCACAGTTCATCATTCCAATCATTCCAACCACAGTCGATGATTGGTGGTGCGTTACGACGGATTGTTAGCTTGAAGTTAAAGCAGAAATTTTGGCCGTCTAACGCACCCTACGTTTTTCTAAATCCTGATTTGAAAAAATTTTCTCTTGACAAAAGCCCCTTGACATGACATTATATTCATAATGGGAAATCCGTGCGTATGCAGACCCTCTTTTCAAGCATCAAATACTCCCCATTGAAGTTTCCTTAGAAACCCAGTCTCCTCAGCAACCACCGCAAGCCTAACCAGAGGCTATAAAAGGGTAAAATTAACAATATCAGAACCCCTTGTATCAATCTTCCTAATAGCTGTTTTCAAGGATGAGGGGGTTTTGGTTTCAACATCTCCACCACCTCATCAGGAAACCGTTGTCTTAATTCTGCTTCGGGTAATTGCGATAACATCCTCAGATAATTCTGATAAAGGGTTTTGGTATGGGGATGATTTTCCCCTAATACTTGGGTAGCAATCTTAATCGCTTCTAGATAGAGAGGTTCTGCTTCTGGGTATCTGCCTTGGGAATCGTACAATGCTGCTAAACTGTTGAGGGAAAGTGCCACATCGGGATGATTGTCTCCTAAGAGTTGTTTTCTCAAATCTAAAGCTTCTAGATAGAGAGGTTCTGCTTCTGGGTATCTGCCTTGGGAATCGTACAATGCTGCTAAATTGTTGAGGGAAGTTGCCACATCGGGATGATTGTCTCCTAAGAGTCGTTTTCTCAAATCTAATGCTTCTAGAAGGAGAGGTTCTGCTTCTGGGTATCTGCCTTGGAAACAGTACAATCCTGCTAAATTGTTGAGGGAAGTTGCCACATCGGGATGATTGTCTCCTAAGAGTTGTTTTCTCAAATCTAATGCTTCTAGATAGAGAGGTTCCGCTTCTGGGTATCTGCCTTGGTAATAGTACAATGCTGCTAAATTGTTGAGGGAAAGTGCGACATCCGGATGATTGTCTCCTAAGAGTCGTTTTCTCAAATCTAATGCTTCTAGATAGAGAGGTTCTGCTTCTGGGTATCTGCCTTGGTATTGGTACAATACTGCTAAATTGTTGAGGGAAGCTGCCACATCGGGATGATTGTCTCCTAAGAGTTGTTTTCTCAAATCTAATGCTTCTAGAAAGAGAGGTTCTGCTTCTGGGTATCTGCCTTGGGAATTGTACAATGCTGCTAAATTGTTGAGGGAAGCTGCCACATCGGGATGATTGTCTCCTAAACGGGTTCGAGTTGCGGTTAAACAAGCTTGATGGTAAGGTTCAGCAATAGCATACAATCCTTGTCCATTATAATAACGAGCTAAACCCGTATAAGACCAAACTAAATCCTCATCAGCGATATATTCTGGATATTCCCTGACAGCTTGTCCAATATGGGGAATTAAGGGAGTCAGATTTTGAATAATATCTAGAGTAGGAGTTTGGGGGACTGTTCTCGATGTATCTGTCATCACTGTACAATAACGACTTTTTGCGGTATTGGCTATCTCGGAACCTTCTAATTTTTCCCGTAAATAAAGACGGATGAGGGGATGGAGTTGATACCATTCATTGCCTAAAGATTTCAGCAAATTAAGCTTAACCAAGCTATCGGTTAACCATTTTTCTATCTCGTCTTTAGCTTCATCAGAAAATAAACTGATAATTAAGTGCTTGGGAAAAGGTGCCGAAGCAAATAAACTGAGACACAGAGCTAATTTTTGTGCTTGTGTTTCTAACAGCTGCCAACTGAGATTCAGAATTGTTTTAATACTGCGGACTTCCTCCTTATCAGAGTTGAGATATTCCGAGCCTTTTTTCGGGAATTTTTCCTTGATGTTTGCTAAAGTTTCAGTGGTTGCTTGTTTCAGAAAACTGCCTAGTAATTGTAATCCTAGAGGCAAATATCCTAAACACTGACAAAGTTGCTTGGCTGCCTCTAACTCTGCGGTTAGACGTTCTTTTCCTAAGTAGGTTTGCAGTAAATCTAAAGCTTGCGCTGCTGTGAGAACATCTAAGTTTATCGTTGATAGCGATACCCCTAAGTAACTAAAGCGAGTTGTAATCAAAACCCGAAAACGAGATTCTTTTACCGGTGGTAGATAAGATTTAATTTGGTCGTAGTCACGCACATCATCAAAAATAATTAAAGCATTTCCCTCGGGCCAATTTTGCCAACAGTAACGCACTCGTTCACTTAAGGTTCCCTGATTGGGGATGTTTAAACCCAGGTATTCTCTGGCAAAAAATAAAATAGCCAAACCGGGGTCACTGTTAAGGACATTTATCCAACAAATACCCGCAGGATAATCCCCTTTATGTTGCCAAGCATACTGTAAAGCTAATTCAGTTTTTCCCGAACCTCCCATCCCACTTAAAACCACTGGGGAAGATTGCTGAAAAGCTTGATTAATCCGGGATAATTCCTGTTTTCTACCAACAAAGTTAACTGCTGTTCCTGGTAAATTATAGGGATCATTAACGGTATTTTTATCGGTAAATAGCTGATTATAGTTGGTAGCTTGGGTTGAATTTTCTGTTAAAGATAACCGCAGGAAAAACCAAGAATTTAAATCTGGCATAAACCGAATAACTTTGTTAGTAAAATCATGGGTCATCCACCAAATTTGTCGGAGATTAAAACGAGCTAAATTTTCTCGATTGAAATTAATTAATTGCAAGGCATCTACTAGGGAAACATCAGAACTAAAAGCGGTTTCAAAACCAGTAATTGATACTACTCCCGACTCCAATTCTGCCAATTGTGTTAACAAGAAGTTCAAGACAAAAGAGGGTTTTTCCCATCTTGGTAAGACAATTTTATGAAAAATAATGCCTTGTTCTTGCAGTTTATTTTCTAATTCTCTAACTACTTGCTGACGGGAAAACTTATCATAAAATTCCACCCTAGCTAAACCTCTAGATGGTCTTCGTCCCCATAATAGCAAACGAGCTGCTGTATGGGCAATAGTACCCAGTTCTAACTTCGATTGATTAGTTTGATTAACTTGATGTACCACCGGGGACACCTCCATCGGGAGCAGTAGGAATATGACCTTGAGCATTTAAAATATCAACCACAAGGGGATGTACCATAAAGCATCTTTCCCCGTCTCCATCTACTTCTTGAATCGCTCGATCATTTAATAAAGCGTATAATATCTCATTGGGAATTTGTGCCTCTTTATCAGCATCATAAATTCGTTTTAACAATAAAACCTTATCCCCATAACTAACATGATCGGTATCATAAGGATTTTGGCCTAAACGTCTTTCATAATCTGTTCTTAAACTGCGAATTGCTCTGCTAATATGACTAGACATGATCAGATTTTGTTTATTGACAATTGCCTCATCAGAAGCTTCTCTAACCAGATAAAATAAATCTCTGATATTGCCACCGGAGGCAATAATAACCCGCTCTATTTGTCCATCTTCAAATAAATTAGATTTAACTCTTGCTTCTAAAACTTTTCTAACTGCTTCCCGTCCTTTTTGGTTGGGAGTATGATCTTTTTGGCAAAAAACTGGAGTATCGGGAATCAGGAGATTATGGTCAAAAGTGAGGTTAATCCCGGGAGATGAATTATATAATCCAATCGGAATATTAAAAATAATGTGAATGTCTAAATCTTTGAAAATATTAGAATAGTTTAAAAATAAATCCCTGACCGCTTCCTGTGAAACACCAGCTTTATCGAAGTCCTCTCCAATAATTAGCCAGCTTCTCTGCCTAGTTTCCTGTAAGTTCTGATTACATTCTTTCAGGAGTTGATTAGCAATATTAATTAAATCTCTGGAACGGGAAAGACGGTATTCAACAACTTTTTTCTCTCGCGAGGAAGCAAACCGGAATTCTCCCTTGAGAGAGGCAAAAAGTCCGAGAATTTTATTCCAGAGAGAATCTTCTTTTGCTCCCGCTCCTGCTTCCATTTTGATTTGACTTTCTCTGGTTTCCTTGCGGGTAAATTCTTCAGAACTAAACCAATCCCAAAGCTTTTGTAAATTTTGACTACTAGGCTGCCGAGAAATTTGAGCGGTTTTCTCAACAATTTCCACCACCATAAAGAGAAATACATCAAGGGGACTGAAATTAATCGCATCGAGTTCACTTAAAACACTAAATCGCAGGGGTTCAAAATGCTGTTTAATCTCATGATCATTAATTAAACGAGTTAATTCTGTCGATTTGCCTACCCCCGTGTGTCCCATTAAACAGGCTTTGTAATATTGCTGCGTATCTATGACCCGTTTTAACCCTAATTTTAGACGTTCGATTTTATCTTCCCCTCTCACCCGATTCATTTCTTCTCGATAAAAAGCATCTATTTCCTTCTGAGTTAATAGGGGTTCAGGAGATGTAGTTGAATAGATTTCATCAAGAGTAGTCGCAGGTTCAAAGCGAGTCAGAGAGGGGTGTTGCATAGAGACAGGAAAAATCATTCTCTGGAGATACTTTTTATTATATAGGGTTGGCTGAATATCAGGTCATTCTGTTATTCTGAATTCCCCGACCGACTCCTAACCCCAGCAAGAGACTTATTCAGCAGACCCTATTTAAGCGGGAAAAACCCCTTTTTTTGTAGTCTGTGATACTGTTTTTTTGATTGAGATCGTATAGGGTCAAAGAAATTGCTTCTAGGGTTCCGATTTAAGCGTCTTTAAATGTCAGGTCCGAGAGGAGCAAGCTAGTCTTAAATGAGCGGATCAAAAAATTTTCCATCTAAGCTGGCTACACGGCGGGATAAAAGCCCGGGAGACTTTGAGGATAACTGTTTTGAGGCAGTGTCTTTGAAGACTCCCGGGTTATTGTATTTTGAGGTGAAATGATGTCCGAGGAATCTACTTTTCAACCCCCTGATTTAACCGAAGCTCAACAGGCCTTAGAAAAAGAACGCCATTTGCCCCTAACCGGTTGGCAACAGGAAGTTTCTCAGGGGTTAACCTACGGTTTAGAGGCGGCCGATAGTATCCGCGATCGCAGTATTCCCACCTTTTCCAGGGGTGAGTTACCCCACTATGCGGGAATTAATACTTTTATGAAGGCTCCCTATTTGGAAGATGTGCGGAATGTGGGCAATTATGATGTGGCAATCGTGGGTGTTCCCCATGATTCGGGGACAACTTACCGACCCGGAACTCGTTTTGGACCCCAGGGAATTCGGCGGATTTCGGCTCTTTATACGCCCTACAATTTTGAATTAGGGGTAGATTTGCGCGAACAAATTACGCTCTGTGATTTGGGGGATATTTTCACCATTCCTGCTAATAATGAAAAGTCCTTTGATCAAATCTCTAAGGGGGTTGCCCATGTCTTTAGTTCCGGTGCCTTGCCGATTATTTTAGGGGGTGATCATTCCATTGGTTTTCCGACAGTGCGGGGTATTTGTCGGCATTTAGGGGATAAAAAAGTCGGTATTATTCACTTTGATCGCCATGTGGATACCCAGGAAACGGATTTAGATGAACGGATGCACACTTGCCCCTGGTTTCATGCCACCAATATGAAAAATGCTCCTGCTAAGAATCTCGTCCAATTAGGGATTGGTGGTTGGCAAGTTCCCCGTCAAGGTGTTAAAGTTTGCCGCGAGCGCGCCACTAATATTTTGACCGTCACCGACATTGTAGAACGAGGCATTGATGCTGCCGCCGAATTTGCCTTAGAACGAGCTTTAGATGGTACGGATTGCGTTTGGATTAGTTTTGATATTGATTGCATTGATGCCGGTTTTGTCCCCGGTACAGGTTGGCCAGAACCGGGCGGTTTATTACCCCGTGAAGCCTTAGCTTTATTAGGTAAAATTATCCAAAAAGCTCCCATTTGTGGTATGGAAGTGGTGGAAGTTTCCCCTCCCTACGATATTAGTGATATGACCTCTTTGATGGCTACCCGTGTTATTTGTGATGCCATGGCCCATCTGGTTATTTCAGGTCAATTACCCCGTAAAGAAAAGCCTTATTATATTCATCCTGAGGCCAATCTGGCCGTTGACGAACCCTGGCAGTAATTTCCTATGCACGAAACTGATATGACCAAGGCGTTAATTATGACAGTTCGAGATTGGTATGATAGCCAACCTGAAAAGCTCAAAATTGAAAAAATTCATCTCATGGTTGGTGAATTTACCTGTGTCGAACCGGTCAGTTTACAATTTGCCTTTGAAGTTCAAACTGCCAATACTTTTCTTGCTGGTGTGGAATTAGCAATTAAAAATATTCCCCTAATTGCTTATTGTCATTGCTGCCAAAAGGATTATCAACCCAAAATTGGCCAGCAATATTCTTGCCCAACTTGTCGATCACCGATGGAGGATATTCGTTCAGGTCGAGAGTTAAAAATTGACCACATTGAATATTCTTTAGATTCTTAAACAAAGTTGGGCGATCGCTTATACAAGTTCGATGATCAATTATTCATTCTCAATTAAAATGCACCAAACTTTTGACGCGGCCCTAGAAATTAATCTACTTCATGCCAATCAAACAGGAGCCGATCACAACCGGGAACATTTTGACGAGTGGGGCATTACCTGTTTAAACTTGATGAGCAGTCCTGGTGCGGGTAAAACTGTGTTATTGGAAAAAACCCTCGCAGCCTTAAAAGATCAATTAAAAATGGCTGTTATTGAAGGCGATATGACTACCGAACTAGATGCAGAGCGCCTGAGACAATATGGAGTTCCTGTGATTGCCATTAATACAGGTCGCTCCTGTCACTTAGATTCCAAAATGGTAGCCGGGGGAATCCATCGTTTCAAAGAAGATTATAACCCCAAAGAGTTTGATTTATTGTTGGTGGAAAATGTGGGAAATTTAGTTTGTCCTGCCGAATTTGAGGTAGGGGAACACGCAAAAGTTGCTCTATTAAGTCTGACTGAAGGAGAAGATAAACCCCTCAAATATCCAATTATGTTTCAAGAAGCAGATTGTCTGATTATTACTAAATTAGATCTGGCTCCTTATTTAGAGATTGATTTAAACCGTTTAGAAGCAAATGTTCGCTCCATGAATCCCGATGTAAAGATTATCGCTCTTTCTGCTCAAACAGGAGAAGGTTTAGAAGAATGGTTAAATTGGGTAAAAAGCCAAGTCAATACTCCGAGGTTTTTGAATTGTTAATCAGTAACAGTTTTTGAGATTTATTTCTGTTTTACTAGCTGTCACCTCTAAAGGCTATTACCTATGAAACGGCGCAATTTTTTCTCCTTACCTCTCGTTTTTTTTAGTAGCTTACTCCTGACCATTAGTTGTAATCAAGCTCCTCAGCAAACCCCCAATGCAAGTACTTCTCTGAGTAACACTGTCCCCATTGTCATCGGTTATAGTAACTGGGCCGGTTGGTGGCCATGGGCGATCGCTGAAGAAGAGGGATTATTTGCTAAAAATGGGGCTAATGTTCAAATGAAATGGTTTGATGGTTATCTTGAATCCTTACAAGCTTTGGCCGCCGGACAATTAGATGGAAATAGTCAAACTCTCAACGATACCATCGCTTTTGCAGGAGATGCAGTGAATGGTCAAGTTGCTGTTTTAGTCAATGATAACTCGTCGGGAAATGACAAAATTATTGTCACAGAAGAGATTAAAACGATTCAAGATTTAAAAGGCAAAAAAGTTGCTGTCGAAGAAGGCGTTGTCGGTGATTTTCTCCTCAGTTTAGCCCTAGAAAAAGAAGGAATGAGCCGTAAAGATGTGCAAATTGTACCCATGGAAACAGGGGCTGCTGCCGCCGCTTTTGCATCGGGAAAAGTAGATGCAGTTGGTGCGTTTCCACCTTTTTGGTCAACAGCACTTAAACGAAAAGGTTCTAAAGAATTAATTAGTTCTAAAGCTTTTTCTGGTGCTATTCCTGATTTATTAGTTGTCAGTGCCAAATTAATCAAAGAAAAGCCAGAACAGGTTCAAGCTTTGGTAAAAACATGGTTTGATGTTCGAGAGTTTATGACTAAAAATCCCCAAAAAGCCGATGAGATTATGGCCAAGCGTGCGGGCATTAGCCCAGAAGAATTAGCCCTATATAAAGAGGGAACGAATTTTTTCACCTTAGAAGAAAACCTAGAAGCGTTTAGTCCTGGTAAAACCATGAAAAATATGCCCTTTGCCGCTCAAAAAATGGCTGATTTTATGAGGGAAGTTGGCTTTATTAAAAAAGTCCCCGATCTAACAACCATTTTAGACCCCCAATTTGTCAAGGTGTTGGCAAATCAAGACAAAAAAGCCTAATTATCCCCTCTTGTAGATCGAGAAATTAAAGGTTCCAATTCTCTATCTACAAGAGGGATTAGGGAGACAAGTTGACCTCAAGAATTTTTTGATAACTGGGTGATATTGGCTATCAAAATTATTCTTTTCTTTTAAAAATCCCATGACCACAACACCTAAAACGCTTCCTCAAAGCACTTTTTGGCGGATTACCGAGGATATTCCCGAATCCCTAAAGTGGACTTTAATGATTTCCTCTATTATTGTCCCGCTTATTTTATGGTTACTAATCTCTAGTTTTGCGGGCATTGAATCCGTATTTTTACCTTCTCCTTTAGCCGTTATTCAAGCACTAGGAAAATTAGCAGAACAGGGCTTTTTAATTCAAGATACTATTACCAGTTTTTTACGAGTAGTTGGTGGCTTTTTTTTGGGAGGATTGTTTGCTATTCCCCTGGGGATTTTAATGGGAACTTTTCCGAGTATTCGCAGTTTAATGGAACCGATTATTGGCGTTGTACGTTATATGCCCGCTCCTGCTTTTATTCCCCTATTGGTTATTTATTTGGGTATTGGAGAAACGTCAAAAATTATGCTGATTTTTATCGGGACAATTTTCTTTAATACCCTGATGATTATGGATGCAGTTAAGTTCATTCCCCGTGAATTGATCGAAGTAACTTATACTCTTGGAGGAACTCGAAAACAGGTTTTATTTAAAGTGATTACTCCCTATATTATTCCTAATGTTATCGATACTTTTCGTGTTAATATGGCGGCTGCCTGGAATTTGGTAGTGGTGGCGGAATTGGTGGCGGCCGATAATGGGTTAGGCAAACGCATTTTATTGGCTCAAAAATTTCTGAGAACTGATGAAATTTTTGCCTGTTTAATTGTACTAGGAATTATTGGCTTTGCTCTAGATTTAAGTTTTCGTTTGTTTTTGCAGTGGACTTGTAAATGGTCAATTACTCGTTAACTTAAAAACTCAAGCACAGAGTTTATTATGTCACCAGTAAAGTTATTTTAATGATAAGAGAAGAACCTTAATGCACTTAGAAATTACTCAACTCAATAAAATTTTCATCACTAAACGAGGTGCTGTGGTCGCTCTGAAAGATATTAATTTACACGTTGACAGTGCTGAATTTGTCTGTGCGGTCGGGGCCTCTGGTTCGGGAAAATCAACTTTGTTGCGAATGATTGCGGGTTTAGAGCAGCCCACTTCTGGCAAAATTACCGTTGATGGTGTTGAAGTGACAGGGCCAGGAGCCGATCGCGGTATGGTTTTTCAAAATTATACACTCTATCCCTGGATGACGATCCAAAAAAATGTTGAATTTGGCTTAAAACTACAGGGATTATCGACAAAAGAATGCTGGGAAGTGGCCTGTTATTATCTGGATATTGTGGGTTTAACTCAATTCGCTAATGCTTACCCTAGAGAACTATCGGGTGGGATGAAACAACGGGTGGCGATCGCCCGCTCTCTTGCCTGTCATCCCAAAGTCTTATTAATGGACGAACCCTTTGCAGCTTTAGATGTACAAACCAAAGAAAGAATGCACGAATATTTAATTGAAATTTGGCAAAAAATTAGGTGTAGTATTTTAATGATTACCCATGATGTGGATGAAGCGGTTTTTTTAGCTCAACGTATTTATGTTTTGAGTGCTAGGCCAGGGACTATACAACGGGAATTAACAATTAATTTACCCGTAGATCGTAATTATAAAATTAAACGACAATCTCAGTTTTATGACTATACGGATGAAATTTACGGCCTACTACGGGGTGAGAAATCCTAGAAAAAACTAGGGATCATCAAGAGTAGTCCCGGGTTGAAAACGAGTTAGAGCAGCAAAAATCATCCTCTAGAGATACTTTCCGTTATCTAGCATCGCCAAACTAAAAGCGATCGCTAGTTGCTGCCGCAAACCCTAGATAAATGATGGAACAGTTGTTCAACCATTAAGATTTTGTGATAATCCTGGGCAAGTGTGATCTAAAGTACAGCTTTTTTTGGGGAAGTTTCTCCATCGGTGCTGCCTTGGGTCGCCAATATGATAGAATGGGAGTAAATTGATACAAAACTTTACTTCAAGGTGAATCTATGCCGTTTACGATCGAATCAGCGCGGAGCATTTTCCCCAACACGCTATCAGCGGATGTGGTTCCTGCCACGATTGCGCGTTTCAATCAGCTGAATACCGAAGATCAACTAGCCTTGATTTGGTTTGCCTACCTAGAAATGGGCAAAACCATCACCGTTGCCGCCCCCGGCGCCGCTAGTATGGTATTTGCCGAAAACACCATGAATGAAATTCGGCAGATGTCACCCTTGCAACAGTCGCAGGTGATGTGCGACTTAGCGAACCATGCTGACACCCCGATTTGTCGTACCTACGGCACTTGGTCTGCTAATATCAAACTGGGATTCTGGTATCAATTAGGACAATGGATGGAAGATGGCAGTGTTGCGCCAATTCCCAAGGGTTATCAACTATCTGCTAATGCTACCGCCGTTTTAGACGGGATTAAAAAATTAGAGTCGGGACAACAAATCACCGTTCTGCGGAATTGTGTGGTGGATATGGGCTACGATCCCAAGAAACTGGGCGATTATAACCGTATTTCCGAACCCGTGGTTCCTCCCCAAAATATTGCCGAACGGACCAAAGTTAGCATTGAAGGCGTTACCAATGCCACCGTCCTCAACTATATGGACAACCTCAACGCCAATGACTTTGATGTATTAATTGAATTATTCACCCCTGACGGCGCTCTGCAACCACCTTTCCAACGTCCCATCGTCGGTAAAGAGTCAGTATATCGCTTTTTCCGCGAAGAATGCCAAAATTTGAAATTAATCCCCGAATGCGGTGTAGTGGAACCCACCGATGACGGTTTTACTCAGATTAAAGTGACGGGAAAAGTACAAACCCCCTGGTTTGGTGCGGGTGTGGGTATGAATATGGCATGGCGCTTCCTCCTAACTCCTGATAATAAAATTTTCTTCGTAGCGATCGATTTATTAGCTTCTCCGAAAGAATTATTAAACTTTGCCCGTGGCTAAATAGCTACTGGAAGAAATCATTAAAAATTCTGATGAAATTTATTAGAGTTCCTTGTCAAGTGAACTCTTTTTTTTCTACAATCAAAAAGCTGACTTTAAAAAATTGGGAAATACACCAGTTTCCTCTCTGATGTAGGTAAGAATAACTAAACAATCATTCTTACAGATGTCGGAGCCAAGAGTCATGGTAGCTCAAAAACCCAAAATTATCATCCCTAAAACTAAAATCATGCCCGTGAGTGAAATAATTTGGTCAGATACCGAACAAGAAATTGCTCAAACTGCTTTCCAAAAAGCCTATCAGCGAGAAACTAGCACTTTAATAGAACATATTAAAGAACAGTCTGTTCAGATCACGGTTTTAGATGATATCTGGCAAATGCACGATTATCTAAGCGCCCGACGACATCAGATTGATGGTAAATATGACTATCGCTATACTTCCCTAATTTTTGTCTTTGCTCAACTGTTAAAGGAAGGATGGTTAAAGCTAGAGGATCTCAACGGTTTGGAAAAAGATAAACTAGCGAAAATCGCTGCCCTCTCGCGAATGTAAATTAATGATGGTTCTTCGTTACTTGGTATGGTTCGATAGGGGGGCATAAATCGACTAAATCCTTATCTGGCAAGAGATTTAATTGATTAGTTCGCTCTAGATCAAAAACAATTGACAAAAAGAAGAGCCTTAATGATTGGCATTAAGCTATCAGCTTTCTGCTTCTAGTTGGGTGACTCAAAAATTCATCTCTAGATAATCAACCCCGTCTTAAGTTTTTCCTAAGCGGCAACCAATTCCGCTAGAATGAGTCAATCATCCCGACCGCTTTTCGCTTGTTTTGCACCTTTGGTTTATGTTCAAAAATCTTTTACTTCCCCTAGGAATATCTATCTTTCTCGGTGTTTGTCAATCTTTGTCAGCCGCCGAATCAGCTATCATCAAATACTACATCTTCCAAGGGTCTGTATCGGTATCAGAATTAAAGCAATTGAGCGAAACAGGCGAATTAGCTCCCGCTTTAGCGGCACAATTAAAGATGGCTAACCAAAAACCCGAAGAATTCCGTAAAATCCTTAATCGTCGCGTAGCGGTGGATGCCGTCTTTCTTTCCAAATTTCTTAATAGTTTTTTGGGCGAAAGTTTGCTAGATTATGCCGCCGAAATTGTCCACACCCCCAATCGGGCTGCTAGTCGGCAAGCTTTACGGGGTTCCTTAGTCACTTCTGCCCTCAACGATAACGAGATTCAAATCATCGAAGTCCTCGCTAATTATCCCACCAGCGAGGTTCATGTGGATGGCAATCGTCTGCTGGATTTAATCAACCAAATTGAGTCAGTTTTGAAAAAAATGCCCCGTTTACCTTTCTGATACCAAATCCGCCTTTCAGGTTTTCTTGAATTGCGCTGTAAATTGAATAAATTAGGATAATCTGGTAGGAATAATGACCACTTCTTTGTCTGAAAGGAAAACAGTTAGCGCCAAACCTTTTTTAAAGTGGGCGGGAGGCAAAACTCAACTGGTTCCCAATATTCTATCTTTGATTAATTCCCAGATTTCTCAAGATTGTCAGTTTAACTACATTGAACCTTTTGTCGGAGGTGGGGCAGTTTTATTCTCAGTCTTAAATAATTTTTCTTCTGTCCAAAAAGTTATTATTAATGACATCAATCCTGATTTAATCATGGCTTATAATGTTATTAAAAATAATGTCAAAGAATTAATAGTCAAGCTTAAAAAAATTCAGCAGGATTTTTATGAACTTAAAAATATAGAGGAACAACAAAAGTTTTTTGGGGATAAAAGAATAGAATTTAATTCTCGCAGCTGCGATGACGATCTAGAAAAAACAGTTTTGTTATTATTTCTCAATAAAACTTGTTTTAATGGACTTTATAGAGTCAATAGCAAAGGACTCTTTAATGTCCCTTTTGGAAAATATGTCAAACCATTGATCTGCAATGAAGAAAACTTATTAGCTGTCAACCATCATTTACAAAAAGTAACGATCCTACAAGGAGATTTTGTCCAAACCCTAAATTATGCCAATAACAAGACTTTATTTTATTTTGATCCTCCCTATAAACCGATTAAAAAAACATCAGCTTTTACCTCTTATACTAAAGAAAATTTTAACGATGAGGAGCAAATAAGATTAAAACAATTTATCGATCGAGTGGATCAGGCCGGTTATAAATTTGTTTTAAGTAATTCCGACGTTAAAAACTTTGACTCTGACAATAATTTTTTTGATGATTTATATAAAGATTATAATATTCAAAGGGTAAAAGCCCGACGAAATATTAATTCCCAGGGCAATAATAGGGGAGAAATCTGGGAATTACTGATCAATAATTGACAAAAATTAAGCCTAACACAAAAGACGACATGAATAAAAATATTTCTTCAAGAGATCGAGGGGCAAGACTATTAATAGACTTGATCATGAGTCCCAATATCGATTAAATTGATTTCTTCTTGCAAGGTTTCTTGATTTTGCTCAAAGCAAAAGACAATACGACAATCATATTCAACCGAACAAGCCCAAGCTCCTGATAATTTTCCTTTAAGTTTATGAGTGCGTAATATAGGATTATAGGGATCGTCAGCAAGTAATCTTAATTTAGCCTCAATTTTGCTTTTTAAATCGGGTCTGCTTTTAATGATTACCTTAAAAGCTCGTTTAAAGGATGAGCTTAGAATTAATTTAGTCATTGTTTAATTCTGCGATAATATCATCAATGTTTCCCCGAAAGACTTTCCCTTGTTGGTAGTCTTGACGCGCTTGATGGATATTCTTGGCGATTTCTTCTCGTCTTTTTTCAATTTGTCTATGTCTAATAATACTGATTAAATCATCTTGTTCATCAAAAGAAAGATTGTCAATCATTTCTAAAATTTGATGAAATTGAAGGGTTTGTGACATTGGCGCTTTTCCTTTTTCAAATTAAAGAATAAATTTATTGTCAGTACCTAAGCAAAATTAATTACACAGATATAACTGCCTCTTGCATGAGTGCCTATTTTTTAAACTTTCCTTGGCTTCTTCAAGGGTTTCTCCTTGACCATTTGCACCCGGAATTTCAGTACAAATCGCCCAGTATCCCCCTTCTGTTGCCGCTTCAATGATAGCAGTAAACTCCCCTTTCATGATAGTCTTCTTCGATAATATATTAGATATAGCGCCCATGCAAAAGTGAAGTGCAACCCCCGGGATTGACAGAGGTAAGCCCCTAGAGATAGTCTGAAGTTTCTGACAAGAGAAAGACTATCCGATCGCCTATATCCATCTTAAGCTAAAAATTTGCTTTGACCATAGTGCCTATCTCGCCAATGGCAATTAATTGGGCACGACTACGTTTACCCTTCTGAGTATGAATTTTATCTGCAATCATCCCTCGATCGAGCATTGCTTAAAACAACAATTAATTAATATTTTTCCAGAAAACAACCATAAATTAACTTTCTATCGTTGCCCAAAAACTGATATTATCCTCTATCGTTCACCTCTGTTTTATTATTTTACGCCCGCTCAATTTCAAACCATATTTAACCATTTAATCGTCCTTTTTCCGCAAATTCAGCTTAAAGAAGGATGGCTAGAATTATTATTAGATCAGCAATTTTTGTCCTTTTGGTTACTGAAACTAAACGATTTAATCGATCAATTTTTCTCGGATGAGCTTCCTCTCCATCCCAGAGGAGAATTTTTCTTTTTATTTCAATACACTCACGCTCGCTATTCTGGTTTGTTACAACTGCTCAATAGGGAAAAAATTAGATTAATCGAGTCTGAACTATTATCGTGGCATCATCCCGCCGAAATAGCTTTAATCCTGCAAATTTTAACCGTTTGTGATTGTTGGGAACGCCAGAAACCCTATCCCCTAACCGCAAATTTTTGCGAAGCGATGCTCAATTTTGAGCGTAACTGTCGCATTATCGGAGAATCGGCCCCAATTCAGCGATCGAGATTAATCCTGATTAGCGTCAGTCAAAAACTACTTAACCGTCTTCTCCGTCAAAAATGGCAACTGCTGCCGATGACGGAACTATAAAAATATTAACTTTTATGAATTTAGTGGACAAAACCATCAGCTTATGATAGATTTTAATTAGTGTGAGGAGCGAACCAGAATAGAGAGCCGAGACGAAACATGGACAGTCGCCGGCTCTCTTTCTGTTGTTCAGGAATTATTTTCTTCTTGGCGATATTTAATAAAAGTGGGCAAATCAACCCGAAAAGAGGAATATTTCGGGGAAGGGGAGATGATAGGTGCGGGCCAATCCCTATCTTTCTTATTTAAGGATTCTACTGGCTCAATTGTCTCTAATTCCGCTAAAAACTCATCGATGGGAGCCACTTCATCGCTTTCTTGATTCTCTGTCTGAGACCAAGGCTTGATCGCGGCTGCCTTGGCGACAATGGCTAAATCCGGGGGAGAATTGCGATCGCTACCGCGCTGGAAATACTGGGCCAAGGCCGCTTTATACTGGAGGGTGTAGCGTTGCTGACGTTGGAGACGGGTGCGTAATTCCTGCAATTGCTGGTCATAGTTGCACAGTTTTTGGCTTTTTTCCTGATAACTTTCCTGAATTAAGGCACATTCTCGCTCTAAACGGGCTAATTGTTGACGCGTGCGGGTCAATTCTGCGGTCAAATTGGCAATAATCATCGGTTGCCGTTGTTCTGCTTGACGATACTGTTCGATTTCCCCTAAAGCTCGCTGTAATTGTTGCTTTTCGTATTGCAGTTCCTCGTTTTGCTGCTGGATTAGGGTATCGCAACTTTGCCAGCGACGATTTTGCTCGGCTAACTGCGATCGCAGTTCTGCGAGAGCTTGCTCCCGTCGCCAGATCTCCGCTTGTAATTCTTGATTTTGTTGACGTAAATGAGAGGATAGAGCTGCCCAATCTGTCTCATCTGTTGATTGACTCTCATGCTCGACAATTTCAGCAGTGATGACAGTATCCGCATGGGTGAGATGATCGAGGTACAGGTCGGAATTATCGTTCATAAAAGCCAAAGGATGAGGAAACCTAGAAGTTTAGAGACGTTAAAAGCCTTCTATCGTTCCAAAAAAAAATGGGAACCGCATTGTTAGAGACTGCCGCGCGGTTCCACTGCCGATCCTTGAGAGGAGAACACTATAAATAACCATAAGCTTATTAGGAATTTTTGTCAATACTTAATGAGAAATTTTTTTAATAAGTTGGGAGAGAGGGGAATCGACTAATTCGTAGATAGGGTTGGCTGAATAAATCTAAAAACCTTGTTGGGTAAGACTTTTAGACTTTTTTGCCATCAAAAAGTGCCAGCCATAAAACCCCATACCCCACACCCCACACCCTACCCCCACGAAAAACTTTTTGCCGCAAACCCTAGATATCTATTGATACAAGCATCGGTCGAGCGGGTTAGCGGCTCGATGTGCTTCAATAATTCTATAGTTTTTATTTTCCTTGTCGTATCATGCCACGTCCCCCGAAGAAAACCCCTAGCACCCCTGAACCCCCCGAAGAGCCAATTAAAACCACTCCTCCCCTACAACCTCTACAAATTATTAAAAAGGGTTCTAGGGCTGCAGTACCCCCCAAACCCCCGGAAACCCCTTCAGAAATCATCGAGGAAAAACCAGCCGCAGAAACGGTAAAATCAGTCAGTAGCGAGATAAAATCTCCTTTCCGTCCCCGTTCCGATTCGGCTCCTCTATTCCGAAAACCAATTCCCAAAGCAGAAATTCCCGTCATCGAAAAAGCGACGGGAGCCAATGGCGAAGTATTTAATCTGACCGATTCTGTCCTCATTACCGAACCTTTTGGTACTCGTATTGCCGCTATTATCGATAGTTTTTATGCCGATGCTCAAGGCGAAATCTGGGCGCAACTCAAACCGGTGGAAGTTAATCCCGATTGTCGCTGGGAACAGGCCTGTATTCGCTCTCAGGGTTTGGTAAAAGCCGAGTAAGACAGTTATCAGTTATCAGTTATCAGTTATCAGTTATCAGATTTGAGTTTTAAGTGTGCAGTATTAACAAGTAATTTAGATAAGTCTCTTGCATAATTAATTTTTGAGGGTTCAAAAACCTCAAAAATAAGGATTAAATGGCATAAAATCTGTTGTAAATAGACCATTTAATTGATTATTATTCATTCTTAATTCTCCTGACTACTGACTTCTAATCCTAACAACAATTTTTGATTTTTACAAGAGGTCTGATGATTTTGTATTCTCAAAAGGTTTACTGATCGGGGCTGTGGTATGATTAAGGGTAGTTTGTTAGACTATGATTTCTACTTTTCCTCTCAGTTTGTATGCTTCCATGATATTTTTCATGATCATCTGTTTTTATATGATATCATGTTGAGAAAAATTCCCTCTCTAAATTTGGGTTTAAATTATGATAACTACATTCATCGAACGAGAAGCAGAACCAATTTTAATTAGTGACTTAACCTGGAGAGAATTTAAAGCTGTTGAACAGCTAATCGATCGCCCAGGGTTAAGGTTATCTTTTTTAGATGGAGTTTTGGAGATTAGAAAAATGCTTCTTTAGTAGAAATTTATTGAGAATTTTTGGGATTAGATTTTACTCCTACTGGTTCTGTCACCTTAGAAAATGAATTTGAAAAGGTTAAAAAAGAAGGTGATGAATCTTCTGAGTTGGAAGCAAATAGAAAACATCCTGATTTAGTGATTGAGGTGGTTGTTAGTAGTGGAGGAATTAATAAACTGGAAGCATACAAACGCTTACAAATTCCCGAACTTTTGTAAAGAGTAAAGAGTACAATGTAAAATGTCAAATGTAACGCACCTTATTACTGGTTTGAACGCAGTTCCAAATTTTCAGGAAGATTATGAGAGAGCAAGCAATGATGAATTTTTATCTTCATAAAATAATTTGATTGTACTGAACTCCCGACGCAGTAAATTTTCAACTTGTAAAGTAGAACAGTTTCCCAGTCTCAGCCAGATGACTTTGGGAGGATTCCCAAACACTAAACTTAGATCGTGCATATCAGCATCTTTCGAGACAATAATCAAATCATTATCTTTGGCATAATTCCAAACTATGGGGTCTATTGTTGCTTTCATTCCTACATCTCGAACATGAAGGGAGTCTGGAAAAATATCGCTCAAACGGGTGGATAATTTAGGGGATAAGTTTTCATCAAATAGTAATTTCATGCTGATCAAGTCGAAATCATTAACCGACGTTCACGATCAGCCGCATAAGCAATACAAGCCTTTAAATCTTCTCGCGTTAGGTCGGGAAAATCATCAAGAATTTCTTCTTCTGTCATTTCCGAAGCTAGGTATTCAAGCACCTCATAAACTGTGATTCGCAAGCCACGTACACAAGGCTTACCACCACGTTTATTGGGTTCAATTGTGATATAGTCTCTGTAATTCATGATGTGACGAGTGCATTTTTATTAATTTTATGATACCATTTATTTCTGCTAAAAACAGTGAGTTTTGGAAACACTCAAGCGCAAATCACAGTAATTCTATATTGATTTTCCGTCAGCACAACCTCAGTTGATAATCTTTCTTCCATTGGTAAGGCATTTTTCCGCCTATCAAAGATAAATAACCAACCAAAATCTACCCCCAAACGCCCTAAATAAGATTCTAATTGTTCAATTCCATCAGCTTGCGGATCGCGTTTTTTATCCCGCCATACTTTTAATTCAATCCCTAAAATTACATCTTTATAACGCAGACATAAATCCATTCTATCACTACCAATTGCATATTCCCTTTCTAAAACCCCCCCACCATTAACCACACGATGTAAAAAAGCCATTAATACAATATGGGGGGCAATTTCATGGTAAGCAGCACTACTTAATAAAGGTTCGACCTGTTGTCGCCAAAATTTGAGAAATGCTGTTAATAAACCATCAATATTTAATTCACCTTTTGCCGTCAACCAACTAGGACTAATTAAAGGTAAACTGTCCTGAGTTCCTTGTACTAAAACGCGGGGAATAACTTCACGATAAATAGGGTTAGAAATAACTAATCCTCCCATCGGATCACGTCTTAATAATCCTAAATCAATTAAATATTGCCTATCATCTGCTAGGGTATCGGGTAAGGTTTGCCCTGCTAAAATTGGTTCAATAATGTTTTTAACTCGTTTTTCTCTGAGTTTTTCCGCTAAACTATCTAAATGAGTATCTTGACGAGCAATTAATATTTCTTTGGCTGTTAAAATATGTTCTTTGGTAATAGCGATATTTCTATCTTTTACCATTTTTTCTACAATTTCTTTAGCTAAAGCATTGACTAACCAGGGTTGTCCTTGTGTTAAATAAAATGCTGTTTCTATTGCTTCTGGTGTAAAAATTTGTCCAGTTGCTGCTGTATGTTGTTGATATAATTCTCCTACTTCTACCAGATTAAAATTTCGCATAGTCAGAGAAGCAACTTTAATATTAAAAGGACTGGATGTATTTAATCTGTCACTACCTCCCGATGCTACTTTATAATCTCGCACATCTCGTAAACCAATTAATCCTACTGATGAGGGAAAATTTTCTGGACGTTTAGGAAAACCATCTCTTAACTGTCGTAAAACTGATATTAATGTTTGGTCTTGTAAAGAGTCAATTTCATCTATAAATAATACTATGGGACGATTGATAGCTTTTGCCCAACCTCTTAAAAAAGCCTTAATTCTGCTTCCTGGTTCTTCCTGTTGCCATTGTTTAGCAGGAGGTTGTAATTCGGTCGGTAAACTATCCTCAATTGTATTATACCATGCCCCTAAAATTGCTAATTCTGCGGCAGTAGGATCATGATTAAATGCACTTCCTACTTCTACAGATACCATGACTGCGGCATAATTTCCAGTATCAGTCAGTTGTTTTGCTAGGGATAACATAGCGGTGGTTTTCCCCGTTTGTCGTGGTGCGTGAAGAACAAAATAACTACGTTGTTGAATTAGCTCCTCTAAATCTGGTAATCTGACTGTGGGAGAGAGCATATAGTGGATATCGTCTGAACAGGGACCTGCAATATTAAACCAGCGAGTCATAGAATTTTGGTAATAGATGAACTCTTTAAGTTTACACTATCAATTATGTTGGTATCAAGCAAGACTTTCACAGGTTATGTTTCTCCTTTAAATATTCCCATTTAGCTTGATCTGGATCAAAATCAGGAGGTGCAGGTTGGGTTTTCTCAAACCAGTTTTGCAAAACCTTGATTTTAGTTGGTCTTTTTTGGTGTTTCTGGTGCTGATTCAGTGGTTGGGGTTGTGGTATGATCAAGGGTGTCTGTGGCTGCCCAAACTACAATTTCCACGTTTCCGGGGGGTAAATTCAGGTGTTCGGTAATCAGCAAGTTACCAGATTGATCAATTTTTCCTTTGAGTTTGTATGCTTGCATGATGTTTTTTATGATACTCTGTTTTTATATTATTATCTCAAATTGGCTGAATAGGAGGTTATTAACTAAATGTACACCTTAAAAATTAGTAGAGTTGGAAATTCCTTGGCTATAACATTACCTCAAGAAGCCATGGAAAAACTTAAAGTTCAAGAAGGAGACAGTGTATTTGTCACTGAAACACCAACAGGTATTATTATAACTGCTGGTAATCCTGATTTTGAAAAAGCAATGGAGGCTTACAGAAAAGTCAGCACAAAATACAGAAATGCACTTCATGAGTTAGGGAAATGAATGGAATTTTCTGGTTAGATGAAATAATTGTTAAAGCTATACATGAAGACCAATTAATACAGCATGGTGGTCTTGCAGGTGTGCGAGATAACAATTTGTTTTTAGCTAGTTTAGATAGACCGAAAAATTTACTTGCTTATGGTGAACCTACACCCAGTATATTTGATTTAGCTGCGGCTTATGGTTATGGATTTGCTAAAAATCATGCTTTTATAGATGGTAATAAACGGGTAGCTTTCGTAGTAATGGCTATCTTTCTGGAATTAAATGGATATTCGTTGGATGTTCCAGAACCCGAAGTCGTTTTAATAATGGAACGACTAGCAAACGACCAAGAAAGTCAAGAAACTATATCAGAATGGCTGCAAGAAAATTCTATTAAATATTAAAGGGTGTCTGTGGCTGCCCAAACTACAATTTCCACGTTTCCGGGGGGTAAATTCAGGGGTTCGGTAATCAGCAAGTTACCAGATGAATCAATTTTTCCTTTGAGTTTGTATGCTTGCATGATGTTTTTTATGATACTCTGTTTTTATATCATATCATAGTGAACAAAATTCACGCTCTAAATTTGGGTTTAAATCATGATAACTACACTCATCGAACGAGAAGCAGAACCAATTTTAATTAGTGACTTAACCTGGAGAGAATTTAAAGCTGTTGAACAGCTAATTGATCGACCAGGGTTAAGGTTATCTTTTTTAGATGGAGTTTTGGAGATTAGAAAAATGCCAGGGAAAAAACACGAAACTATCAAAGAACGTATTGGTGCTTTACTAGAAATTTATTTAGAATTTTTGGGATTAGATTTTACTCCTACTGGTTCTGTCACCTTAGAAAATGAATTTGAAAAGGTTAAAAGAGAAGGTGATAAATCCTATGAATTGGGAGCAAATAGAAAACATCCTGATTTAGTGATTGAGGTGGTTGTTAGTAGTGGAGGAATTAATAAACTGGAAGCATACAAACGGTTACAAATTCCTGAAGTTTGGTTTTGGATGAATGATGAGTTATTGTTTTATAGTTTAGGAAATGAGGGATATGAGGCTGTTAGTAAATCGCAACTTTTACCGAATTTAGATGTAGATTTATTGATGCGTTGTATTGGTATAGAAAATCATGCTCAAGCACTGCGGGAATTTAGAGCAGGGATAAAAAATATTGAATCAACATAACAATATAAAATGTTGATTTTTTTCGCCTATCTAAAGATTATGGGTTAACTTAACAGTTGCAGAATGCCAAGAGTTAAATTCTCAATATTCCATCAAAAGGGAACAAGTTTTTAACCGTTTCATCGCCTCCGTATTATTAGAAGAAAGACGAGCAGGTAATACTAAATCCGTTGAGTATAGGCTACATATCAGGATAGGCAAGAGGCAAAAGGAGGAATAGATAATCAGTCTTTAATAACTGGATTTAGTATAAGTATTTCATATATGTTGATTGAGAAACCCTTACCCGGTAATACTTCTATGTTTAGTCATTCTCAATAAGGCTGTCCTTATTGCGGTGACTAATTACCTGGCAAGTTCGCAGCTTTCTTTTCACTGATTACTGTTTACTATTCACTGATTACTGTTCACTGATTACTGATCACTGAAAAATCAACTCAATAACCAGTCTAGATGATCCTGTAAACATTGTTTGAGGTCGTAGCGTTGCTTGATAGTTTCCCTGGCATTTAAACGCAGATTTTGCCAACCCTGGGGATAATTTAACACTTCATCCACGCGATCGGCTATTTGTTGGGGAGAAAAGAAATCCACTAATAAACCATTTTCCCCATCAGTAATTAATTCTCGCACGGGGGGAGTATCGGAACCAATCACCACACAACCCATAGCCATAGCCTCTAACATTGACCAAGAAAGCACAAAAGGACGAGTAAGATAGATATGGGCGGCCGATGCCTGTAAAACCTGTTTATATTGACCGTAGGGCAGCGAACCGGTAAAATGCACCCGGGATAAATCCAAAGAAAGGCTTTCTAACATCAATTGTTTATAGGTTTTGCCGTCCGGTAGAGTTTTCCCATAAGCAACCCGATCCTCCCCGACAATTACGATATGACAGTTAGGCCGACGGGCTAAAATTAGGGAAACAGCCGTCATAAATTGGGGAAAACCGCGATAGGGTTCCATTCCCCGGGTTGCATAGGTGACAATCTCCTTGACACCGGATAAATCTAAACCTATCTCTGGAATCACTAACTGCACATCGGGACGGGGACAGAAATAGTCCGTATCGATGCCATCGTGTAAAACCGTCAGTTTCGAGTGAAATTCGCGGGGAAATTGCTGTTTTTGCCAGATAGTCGGCGATAAACCTCGATCGCAACTGACCAGATCGATGAGGATTGGCGCATTTTTAATTCTAATCCGGGCCTCGGCATCAGCATTAAGGGGGTCCGCCGGATCAAAATCAGCATCGGAACCATGGGCATGATAAAACCATTCAAAATAGGCTAAAAACTTAGTTTTCGGGAAAATATCCTTGATAAATAGGCCCGGCCCCCAGCCAGAATGTGCATAGACAATATCGGGATAAAATCCTTGATTTTTCAGTTGTTGGCAAACACCATAAACCGCTTGACCTTGTAAAACCGCACTTTCCAAGGGACGGACATAATGATGGGTTTGGGGAGAAACAGCGCGACTTTCCTTGTAAATAAATTTTTTTACCCCCGGTATCTCTCCCTCTTGCCTGGTAGTGCCGAAAATCACTTGATTTCCAGGGTCTTGAGCCAAAACCGTGCTTAAATGGCGAAATTGGGCGGGAAAATTGGAATGAAGGAATAAAAATTTCATCGCGGGTGAAGATTTAGAAAAAGCGATCGCTAACCGTACATTGTCCCTGAAAACGGAGCAGATGATCGCATAATACCAAAGCCATCATCGCTTCCACCATAGGGACGGCCCGGGGTAAAACGCAAGGATCGTGTCTTCCTTTGGCTGCCAGGGTGGTTTCTTCCCCGGTGCGCGTCACGGTTTTTTGTTCTTTACCGATAGTCGCGGTGGGTTTAAAAGCGATGCGGATAATAATATTTTCACCGTTACTGATTCCCCCTTGGATGCCTCCCGAACGATTGCTAGTGGTGCGAATTTCCCCGTTATCATCGATAAAATACTCGTCATTGTGTTCGCTGCCGGTTAAGAAGGTTCCCGCGAATCCCGATCCGATTTCAAATCCCTTACTCGCGGGTAAGGACATCATCCCCTTAGCTAAATCGGCTTCTAGCTTATCAAAAACGGGTTCTCCTAGACCTTTCGGCACATTTCTGGCTACACATTCCACCACACCGCCGATCGAGTCCTTATCCAGGCGAATTTGGTCGATCAGGGCGATCATTTTGGCGGCCGTTTCCCCGTTGGGACAACGCACTATATTACTTTCCACCTCGTCGAGGGTGACGGTGTTGGGGTCGATGATTGCCTCAATATCTTTAATTCGCTTCACATAGCCGATAATCTCGACATTATAGACAGATTTAAGGATTTTTTTAGCGATCGCTCCTGCGGCCACCCGGCCGATGGTTTCCCGGGCCGAAGATCTGCCTCCTCCTTTCCAGTTGCGAATGCCGTATTTTGCTTCGTAGGTGGCATCCGCATGGGAAGGTCGGAATTTCTCGGCCATTTCGTTGTAATCTTGCGAGCGAGCATCCTGATTCCGCACTAAAATAGCGATCGGTGTACCGAGGGTTTTGCCTTCAAAAACGCCCGAAATTATCTCACAAATGTCATTTTCCCGACGCGGGGTCACGATTCTGCTTTGTCCCGGTTTGCGACGGTCTAAATCGATTTGAATCTCCTCTTCGGAAATTTCTAAGCGCGGGGGACAACCATCGATAACCACTCCTACCCCACCCCCGTGAGATTCTCCAAAAGTGGAAACCCGAAATAGTCGTCCGAAAGTGTTACCCATAATCTCAATGTCTATTAAGCCTCAAGGTTTTATTGTACCTGAGCGGTTATCAGTTTTTCGGGAATAGGGGTTGGGGGTTGGG
>VYME01000195.1_pt1 | contig 24973 bp, 18 predicted proteins | sample 5115281 | NCBI WGS metagenome assembly VYME01 (sample SAMN12291780, study PRJNA351875) | freshwater metagenome | isolation source: freshwater lake | place: USA: Michigan, Wintergreen Lake | collected 2013-08-08
GGGGATTTCGGCTTCGATCCCGAGTTTCCGCATCCGGAATTCGACGGGCCCGCGCGCAGCCGCGCGGGCCCGTCGAATTCCGGATGCGGAAACTCGGGATCGAAGCCGAAATCCCCGCCCTCGGCGCGATAGAAGAATTCGAGATAGAGATGCAGCTTCGCGCGCGGCAGCGCGTCTTTCAGGAACAGCGATTCGCCCCAGCCGGGATTGGCGCAGATCACGTCGGGCGCGAAGCCTTCGCGCGCGAGATCGAGCGCGGCGCGCGCGCAGGCCTCGCCGCGCAGGATTTTGGTCTCGAAATCATGGCTCCACGGATGGGCGGCCAGCGTGGTGCCGCGCCTTGGCGCATAGCGGCGGACCGTGGTGCCGCCGGCCTGCCCGCCCCGCTCGATCGCCAGCGCCATCGTGCGATGCCCGCGCCGCGCCAATTCGGGCGCCAGATGCAGGTATTGGCCGGGGAAATTCTGATGGACGAACAGGATGTTCATGCCCCGCCACCCTGGCAAGACCGCCCCCTTCCCGCAAGCTTGCCTTCCGCCCCCGGGTGGGCTACATCACGCGGCCTCGCAGGGACTTAACCGATCCGGCGGGGCTTTTTGGGGCGGCGTAGCTCAGTGGTAGAGCAGGGGAATCATAATCCCTTGGTCGGGGGTTCAAATCCCTCCGCCGCTACCAACCCGGTCGTCCGGACCGGCTCCCCACGAGCATTCCGGACACCCGAATAACTGTCTGAAAAACATGAACGATCCGGAACGCGGGTGGCGATCGCCGCGCGCGAATGTCGGCTCACCGTATTTTGTCAGGTGGAACGGTCGCGCGGTAAATTTGGACCATTTTGGGAACACTTACCCCCAAAGCTACCCCCAAAATACCCCCAAAACGGTCATCGCGATTCCTCGGTCAACGCCCTCGTCTCCACTCAAATCGAGGGCTCCAAACTATGGCGACCATCTGCAAAATCCGTTGGCAAAATATCGACGGATCGACAAGCGAACGCTGGCTCGTCGAGTGGCGGGACAAGGCCGGAAAGCGGTCGCGCCGCCAGTTCAAAACCCAACCCGAAGCCAAACGGTTCCACGCGACGGTCGAACTGGGCGTCGCTCCTGCCCCGACCGGCTCCGGTGGCGATATCATCCGCTTTACGGACGCCGCACTCGAGTTCATCCAGAGCCGGATCAAGCTCGGCCGCGAGCCCAGCACCTGGCGCGCCTACGACCGGCATCTGCGGCTGCATCTCGAACCGTTGATCGGCGAGGAGGATGTTCGCGCCCTTCGCCGCGTCCATTTCCACGAATTGCAGGAGCGGCTGCTGGCCAAGTTGAGCCCCGCCCTTGCCAAGGCGGTGTTCGTCACGGCGCGCGCCGTGATGGCCTATGCGGTCGAACGCGAATGGCGGCTAGACGATCCGGCGAAGACCGTACGCTTCAAACGTTCCGGTCGAGACCAAGCGCGGATCGACATCCCGCCGAAGGTCGATATTCGCCGGTTGCTCGAGGCGTTTGGCGCGGCCGAGGTAGCGGCTGGGGCACCACCGTCGCGCGCCTTCATGCTCGTGCGCGTGGCGATCGGTACCGGCATGCGTGCTTCGGAGATACGCGGCTTGCGCGTCGTCGACATGAAGCTCGATCGCACGCCCGCACAGATCGAGGTGACGCAGCGCGCCGATCAATGGAAACGGATCGGGCCGCCGAAGTCGCGCAACGGGCGACGCACGATCCCGATCGGGCCGGAACTCGCCGCCCTGCTCCGCCGCTGGCTGCCGTTACGCCCGAATCTCGACAGCCCGCTCGTGTTCCCGACCGAGACGGGCGCGGTGATGGACCTCAGCAACTTCGAACACCGCAATTGGCGGCCAGCGCTGAAGCACCTGGGCCTCGCCGGCGCGAAGGCCGATCCCGGCTGCCGCAAATGGACGTTTCACCTGCTTCGGCACATCTATGCGAGCCAGCTGATCGAACTGGGCCTCAACCCCAAGCAGGTCCAGATGCGCCTCGGCCACGGCTCCGTGACCATGACGCTCGACGTCTACGGCCATCTTTGGCGCGACGCCGAACGCGAACAGCAAGAGGTGGAGGCGTTCGAAGCGAAGATGCGATAAGCCTAACCGCATGTCTCCAAAATTCGGAGCAGGCCCCCCCTAGCCTCGCGGATATTCGAGGGAATCATAAAAGCGGATCACGACAATGTTCGCCTTACTAGAGAAATTACTTTTGGCCGAATTTGCTCAAAGTCCACTTCCCCCTTCAGAAGCTGAAACACAATTTCTATTATTGCCAGCCCAAAAAGTATCTGTATCGATCCGCCAACGCCTACACCAAACTTCGCTTCATCAAGGAATTTCGGAGAGACCATAACCAAGGTAGGCGTTGCATCTGACACATCAGATGGACGCGTTACGACGCAACCTTGATCCTCGAGAATAGTCTCGACATCAAATTCACTATTCAACGTGCGTCTTAAATCCTCGGGAATATCAACAAAATTGCAAATCTGTATTTGTAATTCATCAATCGCCGGACGCGGGACTAGCTCTTCGGATAACTCCTTTTCAAAGGCCTTGAGAAACACCGCCAATGCCAAAGCTGAGACAGCCGTTGGGAGGGTTTCATCTATTGGCTCTATAGATAGCGTTACCGTCTTCTCTAATTTCAGAACGACCGTCCAAATTCGACGGCCATCACCCAACTCTCTAACTGAAATTCCAGACGAGTGGCGCGAGAGTATTTGTGCCAACTCTGCATATAAATATGAATGACCGTCGTCCTTCGCCAAGATAGCAATAATGAGGCTCGCGTACATTATGCGCATATGCATCTCGAACGATGCAGGCTTAGTACGAAGTCCTCGGAGAATGGCTACGATCTGCCTAGCAAATGCGGGGCGTATTAATGGTGGAAGCTTTGCTCGCGCATGCTGCAAGTGAACCCCAAGCAACCGAACAAGATCTAGCTTTGGCACCTTTAGTATTATCGGTTCGACAAGTGCTATAAATTCTTCGGATAAAGTGTCCTTCTTTTCTTTAGATTCACCAATCGCAGCCGCCAATCCACGAACATAAACATCTTGGTGTTCTGGTAATGCAGCGTCTGCCGCCTTCACTAAAGCTCGACCAAATGCGCCATCGCTTCGCGCCTGTATAAATTCTGCGGCGGCGTCAAATAATGCTTCTGCAGCCGCCCGATCCTCGCGAAGCGATAGTTTCGCCGAAGCCAACTCTTCCAAAGCACGGCCACGAGCTTCATAGTAAACAGATCCCGACAACAACCCAATCGCATGCTCGGCATATACCGCCGCACGCTTGTGTGCATCGGGAAACACTTTATTGCCGGGCGCAACATCATTGAGTACCGCGGCCTGTAGTCTCGATGCGTCGGCCTCAATATCACGCCGACCACACTTCTGCGCTGAAACACCGGCAATAGAGTACGCTTCAATTGCTTCTGCGGTGCGGCCTTGATCTGAATAGGTATTTCCAAGATTTACGCAATTTATCGCCCGCAATGCTTCGTCGCCTAAATCCGCAGCAATGCTTATCGCCTCTCTTGCAACTGCTTCAGCCTCGGCGAATCTTTCAGATGCTCGGTACTGACGCACTAATATGTTGCACAACCATGCGCGCTGTCTGCGAGTATCGACTTCCTCGCCGGACCGCAACGAAATGTCGCTAATTAAGCGCTCCGCTTCCGCCTCATTTCCCGGAATCGCTGAAAGCGATGAGGCGAGATTACGCTCAGCAATATCAATACCGTAGTCGTCTCCGAGGTCTTTGAATGTATTCAACGCCGATCGAAGAACCTCGATCGCATCCTTATATTTTTTCGTAGAAATAAATATGGCACTCAGCTCTATGCCAATCCGAGCTCGATCCCAGTCGCGCTTCTGCTCATCGTAGTGACTATAAAGTGCCTGAAGCGCCTCAATATCTGATACGGAAAGATTTCGGCGTGCCCGAGAAAGGAGCTCGGCTTCCTGTACCAAGCTTGGCGCAACGCCATCAATTATCGTCGCCAGAGATCGAGCATCCTTCAACAACTCAGACGCTCGCGCGGCATCTCCCATTAGCTCTAGCGGGTAAATAAGCGAAAGCATTAGCTTGAGCGCTTCGACTTTACGCTCCAAGTTGACCGCACTAGCAAGTAATCTCTCAGCGATCTCCCGGCCAAGACGCCAATCCCCGAGATGAGCCGCCTGCCGTAGCGCCGGCGTTGCGTACTTTATATATTCATCGTTGTTTAGTATTTTAGACACTCTGTACGCCAACCGAAAATCACCCAAAGTCTCATATAGTCGAGCAAGGCGATTGACGTAAAAACGAAGACGCTGTGGTGTGCTTTTGAGTTCGGCTCTTAACACCAGCGCTGTAGCTGCGTCCAGTAAACGAAATCCACGCGGACTGTCATCTATCAAACGCTTGAGAACCTGAAATTCATCGACAAGACTTTCAACTGAATATTTATCTATTCCAAGTAGCGTTAAGAAATTTTCCGCCTGCAAAGGACTATCTGCAAGCGCTAAATAGGCAAGCAACTCTCGCCTGATGGGTGACTCGAGTTCCTTCTCTGTTGGCTTAAGGTCGTCACCAGTTGTTCCTTGTTGAGCTTGACTGACACCGTTGTTCTGTAAAGGGTCTGCTTGTAACGTCACGGGCGAACGAGTTTTCAAACACGCCGCTTCAACCTCACTGCCTGCAAGTGGTGGCACTTCGAAGAATGCCTGCCCAGGAGATGAATCTCGCGCTGTGAAGATGGCGCGCTTGTCCGCACTTGTGCCGCCAGCAGTGGAAATTGCAGATTCGATTTCGGCAATATACTCACATTCGTCTACGACAAGAACTACTCGCGCCACGCTGGTCCATGCGGACACGAATTCCTGTCTAGCTCCGTCGAGTGTTGTAAAAGCAGGGTTGATATGTATGGATCCTCGCAATGCGTTCGCGCATACAATAAAGAGGTCTTTCGGCGCCAATCCATCGACACGTAAAAATATTCCGTCTTCTGCCTCAGAAAATTGAGCAGCAAGAATTGTTTTTCCCACTCCCGCCGGCCCACATACGATAAGAAGATGCTGTTCTTGAGATTTTGCAGAAAGGTCGGAAATTACACTTGGCCGTTGAATGATTACCCCCACTCTCCGAGCCGACCTAAGGAGAAGCTCTTTAGCAGTCCCTTGAAAAATTGCGCGCGGAAGATCGATGGCTACAATTTGGCTTGTAATTTGAGATGTAAGGTCGTCTCGGATCGCCCGCTCGAGCTCATCGGGTGTGTCGTAGTATTTTATTTTATTCTCTCTTGTTGCTTCACCGATCAAGGCGGAAAGACGAGGGTCACGATTTGTTTTATCCCGGTGAATATAGAAGAATGTTTGAATTGAGTTCTCTTGTGCAAATCGGAATTCATCTTCAACGCCAGAAATTGTCATCCCGTTGTCTGAATCAACGTAGCCATAGCCATCTCTGTAAATTGCTATCATTGCCCAGGAATCACGAAGTCTTGATAAATAAAAGTCGCGCGGCGAATAAGGACGCGCGCCGGAATGCTCAAATAGGACGGGCTGATGGTTAATTGACTGAATGGCTCTGTATGCCGCAACTCGCTCAGCTCGGCACTCTTCCAAGCGAGAGCTCACGAAGATCTGAAGCTTGTCCTCAGTAGGTCTATAGTGCCATGCTCTAGCCACCGGCATATCCCAGTCGTAAAAACATCGCTTGCATCGAACGCGGCTTCATCGTTTTGACTGATGTGCCACGCGCCGAAAGAACCGCCGCAACATCAAGCCGCGCCTGGCGTAAGACAAGGTCCGGGGTGATCGTCGCTACAGCAGATTTTCCATTTGCTACTTCAACTCGATTGTATATGTGCTTCCAAAGCACGTCCGATAGGTTTGCTCCGATTCCTAGGTAATGGGGGCGTCCACCTGATAGTTCAGCGCTCAGTATTAGATTAATGGCAGCTTGCTCGATCTGCTCTTCAGTCAAGTCTTTGGCTTCTTGAATTCCGAGTACCGCAGAGATCAATCCAGCTCGACGAATGCGCTCACGCGATACAGGAAATGCAACGTCGATTGTTTGACGTCGTCGCTCTCTGCATTTTTCTGGCGAAAGCGTATCGCCACGGGGGGCGGAGCGCGGCGCCGCTTTAATTCGGCTAGTCCCCAACCTCAACATCCAATGATCAGCTGCTACTTCTTTCTCTCGATATATATTTAGCTCGAATTTTATAAATCTTGGCAGATCCAGAATTGGTGAAACCGAACTTATTTCAGAGCTTGGATCCGGTATTGCAGTCGCTGCAGTAATGGAAATAGGTCCCAGTCGAGATCTACAGAATTCTTCGATTTTTAAAAGAAGTGGATTAGTGCTATCGAGCTTCTTTAGCCAAAACAAATTGAAAATTATCGGCTGAATAAGTTGGTGATGCGGCACTAAGCGATGCAATACACGATTGATCTCTGGTGATATAGAAATCCAGTAAGATCCATCGTTCTTGAGCATAATTTGGACATCAACAACATCACCGTCTTCGCTGCTACCCCATTGCTGAAAGACTTCAAATGCGCGTCTTAATGGTTCAACTTTTTCGCCGATCAAAAACAAGCAGGGAAATGAAGAAGGAAACCCATCAATTCGGTCGGATCCGTATCCGCATCCGAAAATATTCGCATCGTTAAGATATTCGATGAAACTCAGATCCGGGACAACCATAGCCGACTGCTGATTTCCAAAATCAAATCCCTGAGCAATGTCGATCGCGCGCTTCGCCTCTATATGGCGTTTGTTGATCTTTTTCTGTTTCGACATGGTTATTGGCTTTTGGTTTGAATCAGTAAACTGAATTCAATCAAATCATAAATCGGCAAAAGGTTGTAGGTTTTCAGAGACGATGGTCTGTTTCCAGATAGGTTCTAGAATTTCTGGAACCGTAAGTCTTAAAGACGAAAACTCCGCTAAGTTTATGACCTAGCGGGCCTAATCCAGCGTGGGTTCGGAATCTGAACCTGTGACCTTCAAGTTATCGGCCTAAATGTAACCGATTTCGCGGCGCAACATATTGATTGGGGCTGTTATCCGCGGGAGTCTCACTCCTGCGGACACAACGGCCGATCGTCGTAGCGGCTTTTGCGGCGCGCGGCTTATCCGCCCTGCCCTGGGCACGGCCGCGCCAAGCGGCACCCGCGCGCATGACGACGGATCGCGCGGCGCGCCGGCGGACCCGGGCCGCAGCACTACAGCGTTTCGCCGTTCAGCGTCAGGCCAAGCTGGATTTGAAGGAAGGATTCGCCGTTGGTGAACGCCATGAAGCTCGTGCCGCCGACATCGACTTGGCCCAAGCGCAGCGAGTATCCTTCCGCGACGACGTTGCCCGCCGCGCCGGTCACCTGAAGCGTCGCGCTCGGGTTGGCGAACGACAGATCCGCCGCCACAACCAGCGCCGTATCCGAATCCCCGCGAAGCTCGATCCGCTCGAAGTTCAGGATCGCCGAGTCGCCGCCGACGGACAAGCCGTCCGCGCCGACGACGAGCGTGTCGAACCCCGCGCCGCCGTCGATCATGGCGTCCGCGCCGTCCGCGAAGATGACGTCGTCGCCGTCGCCGCCATAGATCCGATCGGCGCCGGCGCCGCCGTCGAGCACGTCGTTGCCGCTGCCGCCGTCGAGAAGATCGGCGCCCGATCCGCCGTATATCGTGTCGTTGCCGCTGCCGCCGTCCAGCACGTCTTCGGCGACGAAGCGATGCGCGCCGGTCTGGTCCTCGAGGAACACGGCCCAGCCGTCCTGCGTGCCCATACCGTCGCCGCCATAAATCAAATCGTCGCCGGCCCCGCCCTTCACACGGTCCGCGCCCGCGCCGCCGGCGATCGTGTCGTTCCCCGCACCGCTCCAGACGATGTCGCGCCCGGCCCCGCCGTCGATCTCGGACGAGATCGAATAGGCGCCGGAGAGCGACGTGAGGTTCAATATGTCGTCGCCGTCGCCGAGCGCGAATTGCTCGATCGAAGCGATGGCGGCGCCGTGGCCGGAGATCGCGTCGGCAAGGAGGATCGCGTCGTGGCCGGACGATCCGAGATACGTGTCCCGGCCGTCGCCGCCGTCGATTTGATCGCGCGCGAGGCCGTAGCGCTGCAGATCGACGGCTTCGAGCGGTCCGTAATCCGACGAAGAGCCGAAGACGGCGGTCGTCCCGCCGCGCGCGATCTCGTCGGCGGCGAACACGATCGCGTCGTTGCCGGCGCCGCCGCGCAGCGTGTCGCGGCCGAGACCGCCCGAAAGGATGTCGGCGCCGTCGCCGCCGGACAGCACGTCGTCGCCGTCCTCGCCCGACAGGACGTCGTCCCCGGCGCCGCCGTCGAGCGCGTCGTTGCCGTTGCCGCCGAACAGCATGTCGGCGCCCTCGCCGCCGTCGATCCGGTCGGCGCCGTCGCCGCCCGCGAGCAGATCGTCGCCGCCGTTCCCCGCCAGCGTATCGTTGCCGGTATCGCCCGAGACGATGTCGTTTCCGTCGCCGCCCGCGAGCGCGTCCGCGCCGTCGCCGCCCTGGAGCGTGTCGTTGCCGAGACCGCCTTCGAGCGTGTCGGCGCCATTCCCGCCATCGGCGAAGTCGTCGCCGTCGCCGCCCGCGATGCGGTCGCCGTCGCCGCCGCCGAAAAGCCGGTCGGCGCCGGTGCCGCCGCTCAACGTGTCGGCGCCGTCGCCGCCTTGAACGAGGTCGTCGCCGTCGCCGCCGTCGAGCAGATCGTTTCCGGCGTCGCCCGCGAGCGTGTCCGCGCCGACGCCGCCGTAAAGCGTGTCGTTGCCCGCGCCGCCGCCCAGGTCGTCGCCGCCAGAGCCGCCATGCAAAGCGTCGTTGCCCGCCTCGCCGGCAAGCCGGTCGTTGCCGGCGCCGCCCCAGAGCGTATCGGCGCCGTCGCCGCCCCGGATGTTGTCCGCCGATCCGCTGCCCCAAACTTGGTCGTCGCCCGCACCGGCCGCCACGCCGGCGGCGGCGCCCGCCGCAACGATCAGGATGTCGTCGCCCGCGCCGAGGTCGTAGCTCTCGACATCGCTCCCGCCCGCGCCGTTGTACCCGGCCGCGACGATCGCTTCCGATCGGGCGCCCGCGAACAGGACGTCGTTGCCCGCGCCGCCGACGATCGTGTCGCGCATCATGAAACGGCCGGACAGATCCGCCGAGACCGCGAGACCGTCGAACACGAACGAGAAGACCGACGCGGGCGGCAGGGCGGCGTCGAAAGACGCGACGAAGCTGTCGTCGCCGTCGCCGCCTTCGAGCCGGTCGTCGCCGCCTTCGCCTTGGAGCGTATCGTTGCCCGTCCCGCCGTAAAGCGTGTCGGCGCCGGCGCCGCCGTAGAGCGCGTCGTTGCCCGCATCGCCGAAGATCGTATCGTCGAGACCGCCGCCGAAAATCCGGTCGGCGCCGTCGCCGCCGGAGAAGCTCCGTCCGGCTTCGAAACCGGCGCGTTCGGCCGCTTCCAACGTGTCGGCGAGGACGACGGTGTCGTTCCCCTTGCGCGCGTCGTACTGGGTGCCCTGGATGTAGCTGTCCTTCTGGACGCTGTTGAAATCGACATAGTCGGTGCCGTCGCCGAACAGCGCGCCGCGGCCGCCGCCGGTGCCGGAAAGGGTGATGCCGACCGAATCGACGAAGATTTCGAGACGCTCGAATGTCGACGCGACCAAGCCGAGCGAACCGAAGGAAAACTGCTTTCCGTCGGCGTCCGTCTGCGACGCCGGATTGAGGCTGGATACGTACGCCGCGAGATCCGATCGGACCGTCTGATCGCGGAATTGCTCGGCCGTCAGGTGGAGGCGAAGCGTATCCAACCCGTCATTGCCCGAATAGAAGCTGATTTCGCTGCCGTCGCGGCGCGTCGCGTCGAGAATGGCGAGGTCGGCGCCGCTTCCGCCGGAAACGGTATCGGCACCCGCGCCGCCATCGAGCGTGTCGGCGCCGTCGCCGCCAAAGACGAGATCGTTGCCTTCGTCGCCGACGACCATGTCGGCGCCGTCGCCGCCGTCCAGGCGGTCGTCTCCCGCGCCGCCGCGCAGCGTATCGATTCCGGCGCCGCCCGAAAGCTGATCGCGCCCGGCCTCCCCGAGCAGCAAGTCGTTCCCTTGCCCGCCCTCCAGAAGGTCGTCGTCGTCGCCGCCGTAAAGACCGTCGTTGTCGTCGCCGCCGCGCAGCGTATCGTTGCCCGCGCCGCCCCAAATCTGATCGGCGCCGCGATCGCCCGAGAGATCGTCCGCGCCGCCGCCGCCGACAAGCCGGTCGTTGCCGTCGTCGCCGCCTATCGTGTCCTGGCCGTCGCCGCCTTCCAGGTAGTCGTCGCCGCCGCCGCCCGCGATCCTATCGTCGCCGGCGCCGCCCGCGACCCAATCGTTGCCGGCGCCCGCGAGGATCGAATCGTCCCCCGCCTCGCCGCTGATCCAATCGTTGCCGTCGTCGCCGATCACCGTATCGCTGCCCGCGCCGCCGATCAGCGTGTCGTGGCCTGCGCCGCCGTTCAACTGATCGGCGCCGGCACCCCCGCCGAGCCAGTCGGAACCTTCGCCGCCGAGCAAAGTGTCGTCGCCGGAATCGCCGGCCAACGCGTCGTTCCCGGCGCCGCCGACGATCAGATCCTCGCCATCCCCGCCGCTCAGCGTGTCGTTGCCGTCACCGCCGTCGAGAAAATCCCGGCCGCTGCCGCCCGTCGCGACATCGGCGCCTTCGCCGCCAAGAATCGTATCCGCGCCGGCGCCGCCGGCCAAAACATCGTTGCCCGTACCGCCGTCGAGCACGTCGTCGCCGTTTCCGCCGTCCAGAAAATCGTTGCCCGCGTCGCCACGGGCGAGGTCGTCGCCGTCACCGCCGAGTATCCTGTCGGCTCCGTCGCCGCCGAACAGCAGATCGCTTCCGTTCCCGCCGTTCAGCGTATCGTCGCCTTCGCCGCCATCGAGCGTGTCACGGCCTCCGCCGCCGTCGATCATGTCGTTTCCCGCGCCGCCGAAGACATAGTCGTTGCCGTCGCCCGCGAACACGACATCGTGTCCGTCGGCGGCGAAAATGAAATCGTCGCCGGCCGAACCGTTCAAGAGCTGCCATCGACGGACGTGGATCGGGACGCCCGTCGCTACGGAAACCGGCGACGTGGCAAGCGCTTCGACCGCGCTGACGGAACGGCCGAAGTTAGCGGAGGATGGCGGAACGGCGCTCATGGGGCACTCTCACGATAAAAATCGGTAATGCATTCTAGTCGGCCCGCGCCGGGCCAAGAACTGCAGTTGGGTTCAATCGGAGGCGCAATCGGCTTCGCAAATCGCAAGACGCGGCGCGCATCGAACGTCAGACGCAAACGATCGACCGAACCGCAATGCGCCCATCGGCGCCGAGCGGTCAGAACTTGCGGTACGGCGCGGCGGCCGCCGAAACCGACGCGACATGCATGCGATCCAACATCGTCTCGAGATGCGCGACCGCATCCGGCGAGAGCTGAAGATAGGCGCGGCGTCGATCGCGGGTATCCTGCTCGCGGCGAATCACCCCAAGGCGAACCAAGTCGTAGATGCGCCGCAACGACGTCGTCTGCGTACCGCCGGAGGCGAGGCAAAGGCTCGACACCGACACGCGCTTTCCCCGCAGCAGCGACAAGTAGAGATCCAAGATCATGAACCACGCGTGGTCGCGAAACGTCCCGCTTGGCCAAATTTCATTCTGCGCGTCGCGCACGCTCAACAACGCTTCGAGTTGCGAAATTCGCCGGGCGTCGGCCCCGGCGCTCATACTGGGGCCGACCGGGATCGATCCCGAAAAGATTCCCAATCGCGCGTTCATTTTATTGCGGGTGCGGCGCGAACATGTCGGCCATGGAGCTTCGCACGAGACGCACCGGGAATGACTTTTTTCCCAGGTCCTTGCCGAAGATGCGTTTGACGTCGGACAGCGAGCGCGCTTCCACGGCGAAGATGTAGAAATCGTGGAACGCGCTTCGCTCCATCTTCGGGGCTTTCAGGCCAAGCTCGTACGCGCTGTTCGCGGAATCGAAGTCGTCGAAAAAATCGAACTCCCGAATGCAGATGGGAATCGAGTGTGCATCGTCCATGTGTTTCACCGGTCTCTTTACTGAAAATCTGAACTCATCGTCGATAGCCTCGTGCACCGCCCAATTGTCGAGGTCGAAGAACCAGCCGCTCAACGAGAGCGGTATGTTCGCGCCATAGCGGTGCTCGAGGACATATTGGGTTCGCTTGAGACGGGGAAACTCGGCGCTCACGCCGACCAGTCTCGTAAGTTTTTCCAGAATTCTCATAGGGCACTCGACTGGATCTGGAGGCCGCATGCCGATCGACGACCGATCGCGACGGCGGAACGAAGGCCCTATCCGGAGCGCGATGCTTCCGGCTGCGGCCCCAAACTCAACCCTTCCATAACGATCCGATTGATCGAAGCGAGGAAATCGACGTCCGTCTCCGAGTACTGCCGGACGGCTGCGTTCGATATCCCGTTGACGACGACAGCCAGTTCCGCGACCAGCTTCTTCGTCGCACTCGGCAGCTTGTTGTCCTGATGGGTGACATCCAAAGCGAACGCGTTCCAAACCTCGCGGTTATGCTGGACCGCGTCCAGAAACGATGCCAGCGACTGCGGATCCGCGGCCCCGAAACCCTTCTTCGCGGCGATCAGCTTTTCGTTCAGCCGATCGAGCAAAAGATACTCTCGCCTGCGGTCCGGCATCGCCTCCAGCTCCTCGCGTGCGAACATCGACGTTTCTCCCGGTTTCTCGCGAATTCTCGTTTGCAGACAGACGATCTGGGTGCGCATTCTTCGACGCGGATCAACTTCAGCCGTGCATCGGCGCAATTCGAATTGGCCGGAAACGTTCCGATCCGAAGGCAGGGACGAACTGTCCGATGTCGTTTTTTGTCATTGTCTTTTTTTCATAGCGTTTCCTCGACAACGTAAGCCGCAATGGTTATCGGAACCGCGATATCGCGCCTGAGGAGAATTGCCGAAACACCAACACCGTCGAATAGCGCGAACGGCGCGATACACGGATTTGTCTAAAAGTTTTAAACATAGTCCCGTTGATTAAAGAATACCTTTTCAACGGCACGAAAGATTTTTTGCCGCAAGCGGTCCAATTCCGTTGGGCATCCGCCGCATGCGCGGAAGCTGGTTTGCGATTTGGGAACGAAATTGCATGATGGTATTGACGATGTCTCCAAGCAAGAGAGGGCCCGCGACAAGTCGTGCGATCGACGCGGCTGCGCAGCGGTGCGCGCGCGATCATCAACGCATCTTTACCCATTCCATGTCGATCCGCGTTCTGACCGCAAGCTCCGCTCCGGTCGGCGCGGCCTGTAGCCGCAAGATCTGAAACGGCTTGCGGAAGACGAGAACTGCCGATGCGGACCGGACCGCGACGATCCGTCGCCAGCCGAGATACGACAACAACTCGTCCAGCGTGCGCATGACGTCCTCGACCTTGCCGTCGACCTCCAAGGTTCCGATCTCGTCCTTCCGCAAAAGGAACGATTCCAGCCAGGCCGGCTGTTTGGCGATCGTTCTGGCGTCTAGATGCATTTTCCATCCGATTGGCTGTTCAAGGTCACGTTGACCCGGGTCAACATTTCTTCCAGCTCCTCGGTCGTCAGACGCTTGGCCGCGCCATCGCCGGTATAACGCTGGAAAATGCTCGAGCAGTGCCGCAGCGCCATCGAGCAGTAGCCGAGAACCCAGTAGTACTTGTCGACGTTCTCGAGAAAGTTCCGGAACGCGTTCGGCCGACCCTCCGACATGAGCTGCCGGTGGCTGTCGTTGTACTTCTTGAATACTTCGATCATCTGCTGCGAGACCGTACGAAGCTTCTCGCGGACCGAAGACTTGAACATTCTTTGTTGCTCCAGGCGGGTCCGGTCCGGCCGGTCCTTCGGTTCCGAAGCGCCCGAGGCGAGCCAGTCCAACAGCGCCTCAATGCCCGGCCGCGCCTTCTCGAAATTCACCCGGTAGAAGGCGATCCCCTTCCAACCCTCGATCACGGATCTTGCGCTCTCGCTCGATATGCCGAGCGCGCCGAGAAACACCGCGGCATCCGGTTGCTCGGGGTTCCAGAGCGAGTCGAGAAAGGCCTCGGTCCTCTCGTTGACGAGCTCCGGTGCTTCGAGCCGTAGCGCTCTGGCGACGATCGGGCGGAGTTTCTCGGAAATGACCTCGCGCACCTCCATCTCCTCTTCCTTGGAGATCGAGAAATAGGACGGGTCAATTTCGGCGAGGCAGAAAGACAGGGCGTCCTTCAGCAGGAACGGGTCGAGCGACGGGATTCCATCGATCGCCTTCAAGATGGCGACGTCGCGTTCGTAGGCGGCACTGGTGTCCTGCAGATCGAGACCGACATAGTGCTTCAATAGATTCTCGAAGTCGCGCTGACGCAGATAGATACCGTACCCGCCCGACAGCAAGTCGCCCGGATCGTGCGGGATGTATATCGCCGTCTCGATCGGCCGCTTGCTCTCCTGCTTTTTGTTCGAAGGGACGGCGACGGTTGCCTTCGGCGACCCGCGCGCCTCCTTCGGCTTGTCCCAGCTGACGCCTGAAATGTTCCGATCGAAATTCGGATACTTGAATATGACCGTGGAATTGAGGGAGGTGCATCGAAACAACTTCGCGCCGGCGGGGACTTCGTTCGACTTGATCAGGTTCAACGCAACCGACGCGCCGCCGTTGCATATTTGATCAAGGAGCGGCGACATGCTTCGCCGCGCCCTGCCTCCGGCTGCTGACTGATTTTGGCTCGTTTCACTCGGCGACATTGCCCGCGGTTCTCGTTAGGCTATTTGTATTTTGTCAGTGTCTGATTTTGTTGTTACACGAGTTGCGAAACAGTTCTCAATGGTTCTATGGTCAATTTTGCGGAATAAAGCATTTATTGTCGGACTGATCGATGTTTTTGGAAAATGGCATCCGGATGCCGCGCTGAATGGAGAGCTTTCAAAAAGCGAGCACGAGCGGCGAATTGTCATTTTATTGGTCATCGCCTATTTTTTGATTGACATCGTGCCGGAAATGGAGATCCCGAGGATGCGGATCCGTAGAGCTTGAAGGGGCGTTATCACCCGGAATCGGCCCATCGCAGCCGACGATAGACTGCGAAACACTCCGGCCGTCCGCTCCAAAACATTCCCGCGTTCAATCGGCGCCGCTCCGCGCCTCGAACGCGTCAAGTCGCAATGGACGCGCAGCAAAAATCGGATGCCATCTTCGCTGCCGATCCAACCGGCCGATTTTCGGGAGATCAACCTTACCCTCCGTCAGATACTTGGAAGCGATGTATAGGCATCGGCGACAGACCAGAACAGTTTGTATGCTCGACTTTCCAAGCCAGAATGCGAAATCAGCCGCATCGAGTCTCGCGACGTGGCTTCACGGCGATCGACGTCTCAAACGCTTTGCAAGTCGCATCGCAGTTTTCATTTGCGCGCGCGCCGCCGGCTGTATGGAACTAAAATCTGATCGATCGGGCTTGACGATCCTCAGGAAGAGATCCGCCGCCGCGCGCTTAAGCGCTTCTCAGCCGATGCGAGAATCCGGACGTTGATCGCGACACCCGGAGGCGAGCGCTCGATCGCCGAAGCTTTCGTGTGGGAGAGGATACGGAAAGCCCGTAATCCGCGCGGCCCGTTGCGTTCATGGAAGCGATAAGACGCAGCCGACCGGGCAAGCCGGACGCATCGCCGCATCGCCGCATCGAACCAGACCGCGGAACCGCGTCGCAAGCCGAGGGCACCAAATCGTGCGCCGCCAAGCGATCGGGACGGTTTGAGGACGGACAGCCTTCGGCCCTACGACCCGCGACGATCAGTCGACGCGCACGACAGGACGGAACTACGCCGCGCGGTCGCGCAGCAGCAGATCGATCGCGGCAGTCCACGAGAACGTGCCGCCGCCGCCGCCGCTGCCTTCCAGCGGATCGAAGTTCTCGCAATGGCCGCTTTGCGCGATCGCCATCGCTGTATCGCCGAGGATGCGCTCCGCCCGCGTCATATCGCCCGCACGCGCGAAACCGTCGGCGATCATCCAATTGACCACCGCCCAGACCGGTCCGCGCCAATAACGTTGCGCTTCGAATCCCGGCCAATCGGGTGGCGTCGAAGGAACGAGAACGCGCACCATCGTGGCCCAGCGATCGAGCGACGCGCCGAGCCCGGCCGCTTGGCCTGGCGTCGCGGCATCCGCATAGAGCGGCATGAACCCCGCTGAGGTCGGTACATCTATCGGCCGGGCCGCGATCAAATCGACCGACGCGAAGAGCCCGAGCTCCGGCCGCCAGCACGCCGAGACGGCGGCGCGCATCGCGGCGGCGCGTTCCTCGATCTCCGCCTTCTCGCCTGGTGAGCCGAACCGCGCCGCGAGAACGGCGAGGTCGCTTTCCGCCCGCGCCAGGATCGAACACGAGGCGATGTCCGCGATCTTGAGCGGCGCCCGCGCCCACATGCGCGAGGGCTCCCATTGGCAATCGCGCAGTACGTCCACAATGTGGATGAAGCGCTGATAGTCGATCTGGCGGGGGCGATGCGCCGGGTTCACGTGACCGGTATCGCGCCGCACGATCGCGGTGACCGTATCGGTCGGCACGCGCGACATCGCGTCGTCCCATGCCGGCGAATTGTCCATTCCGGATTCCCAAGGATGGAGGATCGCCACGAGGCCGCTGCCTTGCGGATCGCGCGCGCGGCGCCACCAGCGATGATTGGCGAGCAGCTTGCGATAGGCGGATGCCGCCTTGGCGTCGGCGGGCGCGCGATCGCGCGCGCTCTCCCACAGGCGGCGCACGGCCGTCGCCAGCACGGGCGGCTGGGTGATGCCGGATGTCGGCACGCGATGGCGCGTGCCCCACACTTCCGGACCCGGAAAATAGCTGTCGGCGGGCGCATGGAACACGATGTGCGGGATCATGCCGTCGTCCCATTGGCCCGCGAAGAGCGATTCGACCTCGCGCCACGCCGCGTCCTCGTCGAATGTGCCCCATCCCATCGCCACGAAGGCGGAATCCCAATTCCATTGGAACGGATAAAGCCGATCCGTCGGGACCGTATAGCCGCCGCGATCGTTGGCCCGCAAAATCGCGCGCGCCTTCTCGATATCTTTCATGCTGCGATCGCCTTTCCGCTGTCCACCGCCATCCAACGCCAGCGTCCCGCGAGCGGGGCGAGATGGACCGTCTCGCCCGCGCGGGGTTCGTGTTCCGGGGGCAACACGACGCGCAACGTCTGACCCGCCGTTTCGCCGGTCAACAGAATATGGGCGCCCAAGGGTTCGACGACGCGCACCACGAAGGGAAATCCCGCGTCGGCGCCGACCGGCGCCAGATCCTCGGCGCGCAGGCCGAGCAGAACTTCGCCCGACGCGATCGGGCACGACAGCTCCAAGCCGCCCAACCGCACCAGACCGTTCGCGGCCAGCGCCTTGACGAAGTTCATCGGCGGCGCGCCCACGAAACCGCCCACGAAGGTCGTCGCCGGGGTGCGGTAGACCTCCATCGGCGACGCGATCTGCTCGATCTTGCCGCCATGCATCACCGCGATGCGGTCGGCGAGCCCCATCGCCTCGGTCTGGTCGTGAGTCACGTAGATCGTCGTCGTCCCGGCCTCGCGCAGAATCGCCTTCAGTTCGGCGCGCATCTCCATCCGCAGCAGCGCGTCGAGATTCGACAGCGGCTCGTCCATCAGCAGAACGGCGGGTTCGACGGCCAAAGCGCGCGCGACGGCCACGCGCTGGCGCTGGCCGCCGGACAATTGGCCCGGATAACGGTCGAGCAAGTGCTCGATATGCATCAACGCCGCGGCGCGGGCGACTTGCGCGTCGACCCGGGCGCGATCAGCCTTCGCCATCCGCAGGCCGAAGGCGATGTTTTCGAACACGGTCATGTGGGGAAAGACCGCGTAGTTCTGGAACACCATCGCCAGACCGCGCTCGCGCGGCGGCAAGTCGGAAACGTCGCGCGTACCGATCGTCACGCGCCCGCCGCTGCGCGTCTCGAGGCCCGCAACGATGCGCAGCAACGTCGTCTTGCCGCAGCCGGAAGGCCCCAGCAGTGCGACGAATTCCCCGTCGGCCACAGTGAGGTTCACTTCCTCCAGCGCGCGGACGGCGCCGAAGCTCTTGCGGATTCCGTCGATGACGATACCGGCCATGATCCCTCAGCGATTGGCGATGCCCCACATCGCGAACAGATAGCGACGTACGGCGAAGATGAACACGACGGAAGGCAGGATCAGGATGAGCCCGCCCGCGAAACGGAAATGCAGCGGCGATTCCGACAGCACGGTCAGCAGATAGGCGGTCAAGGTGCGCTCGCGTACGGTCAACACCGAGGCCGCGAAGACTTCGTTCCACGAGATCACGAAGGCGAAGATCGCGGTCGCCGCGATGCCCGGCAACGCGAGTGGCAGCACGACTTTCACGAAAGCCTGCAGCCGAGTGCAGCCGAAGACCCAGGCAGCCTCCTCCAGCTCGCGCGGAATGCCGGCGAACAGACTCGACGAGACCAGTGCTGCGAACGGCAAGGCGAGCGCGGTATGCACCAGCGCCACGCCGAACACCGTATCGTAGAGCCCCCAGCGGATGAACGATACGGTCAGCGGCAGCGCCAGAATGGCGATCGGAAAGGCGCGCGTCAAAAGGATCAGCAAACGATAGGCGTTCTGGCCGCGGAAGGCGAAGCGCGCCAGGGCGTATCCCGCCGGTGCTCCCAGCGCCACCGACAGCAGCATCGTCAATACCGCGGCCAGAACGCTGTTCCACAGCGCCTTGCCCACGCCCTCGATGCGCAGGAAAAGCTCGATCGCCGCGAAGGAGAACTCGCGCGGCCAAAGGCTCTTGGGCCACAGGAAAACGCCTTGCCGGCCGCCGATGGCGCCGACCGCGATCAGCCAGATCGGCACCAGAATCCAGGCGCAGATCATCGCAACGCCCGCGTAGTAGACGAGGCGGCGTGCGGTCATCGCCCTAACCTCTCGCTTCCGGCGGCGTGCGCAGCACGCGCAGGTAAAGCACGGTCGCGCCCAGCGAGATCGCCATCACCAGCACCGCGTAGGCCGATGCGACGGCGTAGTTCTGATTCTGGAACTGCCAGATGTAAGCCTCGCCGACCAGGACAGGGAAGTTGGTCCCGCCGAGCGCGAACACGACGGCGAAGACTTCGAAAGCCAGCACCGTGCGCAGGATCAGCGCCGTCTGGATGCTGGGCTTGAGCAAGGGCAGCGTGATCTTCGTGAAGCGCTGCCAAGGCGTCGCGCCGAAGATCTGCGCGGCTTCGTCGTATTCCTTGGGGACGAGACCGAGCCCGGCAACCAGGATCACCAGAACGATCGCCGTCGCGCGCCACAACTCGGCGAAGACGATCGCGAAGAACAACGTGACCGGCGTTTCGTAGGACAGCCAGCCCGTCGGCGCGTCGATCAAACCGGCGGCGAAAAGGACCGAATTCAAGTAGCCGCGATCGGTCAGCAACGCGAGCCAGACGAGCCCGGCGGCGAGGTCGGAGACGCCCAGCGGAATCGTCCAGATCCACAGCACCAGATCGCGGCCTTTGCGCAGCTTGGTCAGCATCTGGGCCATGCCCAGCGCCGCGATCAATTGCAGCGGCACCACCACCGCGACCAGCAGGAACGTATTGCCCAGCGCATCCTTGAAATTCAGATCGCCGGCCATCCGCGCGTAATTGGCGAAAGTGAAACCGTCGGCGCCCGTCAACGACAGCGCGACGGTCTGCGCCAGCGGATAGAGGAAGAATGCCGCCAGGAAGAGCACGGACGGTGCGATAAGAAGATAGGGCAAGACTGTGTTGCCGCGCATCGTCGAACTCCTTCCAGAGCGGCCGGCGATCCGATATCGGACCGCCGGCCTTCCTCTCCGAACCCGCTCAGTTCACGGGGCATGCGCCAGAGCTCGGCGCATCGGGCGCCCAGCACGGCGCTTGGGTGGCGTTCATGACCGCCCGCAGATTCTCGGCCTCGCGGTCGAGCACGGCGCGCGCGGCTTCGTTGCGCAGCACGATACGCTGGAACGTGTCGATATAGACCTTATTGAACTCGCCGCCGCGCTCGCCCAAGCCCACCGGCAGAAGGCTGACGAGCGCGTCGCGCGCGTTCTGCGTGGCCGCGATCGCGCCCGCCGCCAAGCGGACGCCCGGCGCCAGATCCGTCGGGAGATCTGCCTTCACGACGGGGAAGAAGCCGACTTCCGCCGCGGTGATCAGCTGGGTGCGAGGTAGCGTCAAATGCTCGATTAGCGCGACCGCACCCGCGCGGTTGGGCGCGTCCTTCGCGACGGACAAGCCGACGACGACCGGCATGTAGCCGCGGCCCTTGGGACCCGCGGGGGCCGGGAACGTCACGAAGTCGTTCGGACGCTGGCGCAACGCGTCGAGAACCCGCGCGACGTGATCGAACGCGATCCAGACTTCGTCGGCCATCAGCGGTTCCTGCATGAAATTGTAGGATGCCGAGTTCGGCTGCACGTATTGCCAGAGGTCCTTGAACCAGACCCACATCGCCTCGGCCTCGGCGGAGCGATAGCCGCTGACCGCGCTGCCGGTGAACGAGGGATAGAGATAGCCCTGGAAGAAGCGCGCCATCAGGCCCTGCGGGCCGGCCGGGAAGCCGAGACGGCGCTGGCCCGTGCGCTCGCGCACGTTCTTCGCCCATTCCTTCAGTTGCTCGTAGTTCAGCGCGTTGATGTCGGCGCCGGCGGGCAGATACGGCAGCGCTTGCTTGTTGGCGACCATGATGTAGGTCGCCTGCATCCAAGGAATATAGGCCTGCGTCGTGCCGCCCAGCTTGCCGAGTTCCATCAGATTGGCGGGAATGCCGCGATCGGCAAGACGCGCCGCGACGTCCTTCAGGTCGTCGAGCGCGCCGGCGGGAAGCAGCGGCTGCAATTCGCCGTGCAGCGCGCCGATCAGGCTGACCGTGCGACGGCTCGCCGCCGCCTCGGCGCGCATGCGGACCGTCAATTGCGCCGGCTGCTCGGTGACGTAAGTCGGATTGCCGGGCGCGCCGCGCAGGATCACCTCGCGAACTTTCTGCGCTTCTTCGATGGGGCGCAGCTGCGTCGACATGAATACGGTTTCTTGCGCGAGCACCGGCCCCGCCGCCGCGATGGCGAACAGGGCGGCCGCGCTAACGGCCTTCAGCAACCTCATTGTCCGTTCCTCCAGTAAGCTTGTTTTGCGTCGGCGAAGCGGCGGACGAAGCGAGCGGTCCGTCGGAGGCGCGCGCGACGAGACGCGCCTCCAGAAGTTCGGCGTAAGCGGCGGGATCGGCGCCCGCCATCAATTCGATCAGTATGTCGACGGTACGGTCGCCCGCTTGGGCGAGCGGCTGGCGGATCGTGGTCAGCGGCGGATCGGTGTAGGTCGCCATCGGCAAATCGTCGTAGCCGATCACCGAGACGTCGCGCCCGGCGCGCAGGCCCGCCGCCGCGATCGCATGCAAAGCGCCGACGGCCAGGCGATCGGTCGCGCATAAAATCGCCGACGGCCGATCCGGCAACGTCAGCAATTCGCGCGTCAGACGATGTCCGTTTTCCTCGTTCGGCTCGGCGGCGCGGATCGGCCCGAGCGGCAATCCGAGTTGATCCAAGGCCCGCCGCCAGCCCTGTTCGCGGAAATGGGCGAACATGTAGATATCCGGCGCATTGACCAAAGCGATATTGCGATGACCGAACGTCGCCAGACGCCGCGTGGCGAACTCGAACGCGGCGGCACCATCGACATCGACATGGGCGTAGGGCTTGTCGGTTTCGGTTCGGCCATGCGCGACGAAAGGAAATCCCCGCGACTGCAGGAAATCGATACGCGGATCGTGGCGGCGCGTACGCGCGATGACGATCCCGTCGACGCGGCGATGGTCGATCAGGCGGCGATAGACCTTGATCTCCTCCTCGCCCGGACGCGCGGCGGTCACCAGCAGGTCGATCTCGGCGGCCGCGAACTTGCGGCCCATCGCCGCGAGAAACTGCAGGAAGAACGGATCGTCGAAACGGCCGGGATCGGTCGGCAGGGCGACGCCGACCGCCCCCGCCCGCCCCGTCCGCAGACTGCGCGCCACCGGATTGGGCTTGTACCCCAGACGTCGCGCGGCCTCTTCGACCCGCGCGCGCGTCGCGGCCGAGACATCCGAATAGCCGGCCAAAGCGCGCGACACGGTGGTCGTCGATAGATTCAAGGCTTTGGCGAGATCCGACAGGCGCACGGGCGCTCCCAAGCGTTTTGTATATTTTGATTACCCTTATCCAAATCGATTTGGATGTCAAACTCGAAAAAGCCGACCGGCCCTGCCAGGCCGGCCGACGGCGCGGCGTCCTTGCGAATTCACTTCGCGCGGAATCCTTCGCGCATCATGCCGCGCATCGCATCGAACAGCTTCGAACGCGCCGACCACGGAAAGTCGGGATAGGTGATCAGCAGCGAGACGAGACCGTGGACGCCCGCCCAAATCGCTTCGGCCGTCGCGGCGGGATCGCCCTTGCGGAAAACCCCGTCGTCCATCAGCCGCTTCACCAGAGCCTCGAGCGCGCCGAAGGCCAGCTGCCCCTGATCGGCCGGATCGCGCGCGGTGTCGGGGCGGCTGCGATGGCCCGGCACGAAAGCGGGCGCTTCGCTCATGAACAGCAATCGATACTCGCGGGGATGCGCGAAGCCGAATTGCATATAGACGTCGAAAAACCGCTCGAACGCATCGAGCGGGGTTCTGGCTTCGCGGCCCACCCGCGCGAAACCTTCCGCCAGCACGCGCATCGCGCCCTGGCAGATCGCGTGCATCAGCGTCTCTTTGTCGGCGAAATACAAGTAGAGCGTGGTCGGCGTGATGCCGAGCGCCGTCGCAATACGCCGCATCGTCGTGCGTTCGTAGCCTTCTTTCAGGAATATCTCCTTCGCCGCGTCGAGAATCGCTTGGCGGCGTTCCGATGCCGTCAATCGGGCGCGGCGGATCTTCCTCCTGGCGGGCTTGCGGGGCATGGTTCCGGATTAGCACTTTGCGGACGGAGTTGGCGAGCGGCTTGACGCGATATAATAACGTTGTTAAGTTAACATTGTTATTATTCTTCGGCAAGGACCGTCATGTCCCTTTCTCCGGGCCTTCGCGACCTGCTCGCCTGGCGCAATCTTGCGCACGACAAGGTGCGGTTCCTCGTCACCTTGATCGGCATCGTCTTCTCCGTGACGCTGATGGCGGTCCAGACCGGCCTTCTCACCGGCTTCGTGACGACGATCTCGAAAATCGTCGACAAGACGGACGCCGACCTTTGGCTCGTCGGCCGCGGCGTGCGCTCGATCGATCTGCCCGCCAATATCCCCGAGCGGCGACGCTTCCAGGTGCTCGGCGTCGAAGGCGTCGCGGCGGCCGATCCCTTCATGCATGTCTTCGCGCAGATGAAGCGGCCGGATGGCGGTGCTGAGAGCGTCGCGGTCGTGGGCTTCGATCTCGCCACCGGCCGCGGCGGACCGTGGGCGCTCGTCGAAGGCAATCTCGCCGACCTGGCGCTGCCCGACGCGGTGATCATGGACCGGCTCTATAAAAAGAAGCTCGGCGTCGAGCGCATCGGCCAGACGATCGAAGTGAACGACCGGCGCGCGCGCGTCGTCGGTTTCACCGACGGTATTCGCACCTTCACGCAAAGCCCGCATCTTTTCGCCGATATCAAAACGGCGCGATACTTGACGGGTTACGCGGAGGACCGGCTGAACTACGTGCTGATCGAAACGGCGCCGGGCGCCGACCCGGAAGCCGTGCGCGCGCGGATCCGCGCGCTATTGCCAGATATCGACATCTACACGAAGGCGGAGTTCTCGACGCGCTCGGCGATGTACTGGCTGGTGACGACGGGTGCGGGTTTCTCGCTGATCATCGCCTCGGCGCTCGGTTTGATCGTCGGCATGGTCGTGACCGCGCAGACGCTCTACGCGACGACGATGGACCGCCTTCCCGAGTACGCGACGCTGCGCGCGATGGGGGCGCCGGGAAGCTATCTCTACGGCGTTATCCTGCGCCAGGCGGCGATCGCGGCGGTGTTCGGCTTCGGCGCCGGGATCTCGCTCGCGGCGCTCATCGTCCATGGCGCGCGCGACGGATCGGCCGCGATCCTCATGCCCTGGCAACTCGCGGCGGGGCTCGGCGCCGCCACCTTCGCGATGTGCGCGGCAGCGGCGGTGATCTCGATCCGGCGCGTCATGGCGATCGATCCTGTCTCGGTATTCAAATGACAGCGCTGGTCGAAGTCGCAGACGCGCGCGTCGTCTACGGGACCGGCGAAGCGGCGGTCGCCGCGCTCAAAGGCGTTTCGCTCCAGGTGCGCAACGGCGAGATCCTGATGCTGATGGGTCCGTCCGGCTCGGGCAAGACGACATTGCTGCAAGTCGCAGGCGCGCTGCTGTCGCCGACCGCCGGAACCGTGCGCCTCGCCGGCGAACGGATCGACGGGCTGACGCAGGAGGAACTCGGCCGCCGGCGCCTGCGCCATTTCGGCTTCGTCTTTCAGCACTACAATTTGTTCCCGGCGCTGACCGCTGCCGAGAACGTCGCGATCGCACTTGATCTCAAGGGCGTACCCGCCGCACGACGCCGCGCGGCGGCTCACGAAGCGCTCGACCGCGTCGGCCTGGGCGATCGCGCGGGGCATTTCCCCTCACAACTCTCGGGCGGCCAAAAGCAGCGCGTTGCGATCGCGCGCGCTTTGGCGGGCGAACCCGACGCGATCCTCGCGGACGAGCCGACGGCGGCGCTCGATAGCGAGTCCGGCAAGCGCGTCGTCGATCTGCTGCACGACCTCGCCAAAGCGCAAGGCCGCGCGGTGGTGCTCGTCACCCACGATCCCCGCATCGTCGAAGCGGCGGACCGAATCGTCGAAATCGAGGATGGCCGGATCCGCAACGCCGCCGCAGTCCCCATCGCAACCGAGGCCTGACATGAACCGCAAATTCGCTATCGCATTCGCCATCCT
>VYME01000221.1_pt1 | contig 24874 bp, 27 predicted proteins | sample 5115281 | NCBI WGS metagenome assembly VYME01 (sample SAMN12291780, study PRJNA351875) | freshwater metagenome | isolation source: freshwater lake | place: USA: Michigan, Wintergreen Lake | collected 2013-08-08
TTATGCATGTTCATTCGGCTGGGCTCCTGGAGCGCTGGGTGTTTGGCGACTTCCAGTTTTCCAGACTCAGTCCGAATGAACACCAGAAACAACGTATTGAATCTCTACACCTAGCGCCACACAGGTCGCCACCATGTCCTGACGGTGCACGGAAGTTTCGACGGAATCTCCTGATTTCCGTCCAGGGGCCGATGCCGAACTGCGGTGCACTTGTTCCCTCTGAACCGGAAACCCGACGCTGCAACGACACGCAGCGATCGACGATGCGGGTACCGCGCAGGACCGCATCCGTGGCCACCAGCTGCGAGTTTTGTCGCCTGCGCATCGAAGAGGAATCCAGAAAATGAATGTACTCATGTCACGCATGATCGCCATCGCTGCACTCGCCCTCCCGATGGCCCACTCGGCCTTCGCTGCGGAAGGCAGCATCCGCTCCCGCGACTTCTCGCTGGCGCCCGCGGCTCTTGGTAACGGCGCGATGGCGCCATCCGTCGTCGAAGCGAAGCGCGTGGTGCATTCCCGCGAGATCGCCGACACCACCATGCATGGCGGCAACGGCGACACGATCTCGGCAGCGGCCAACCAGCGCAAGCCCGTCCGTCGTGCCCTCGACTTCGGCTTCGGTCAGGCCGGTGCCGACCTCGCTGCCATGAGCGAGTCCACCCGGCGCAACTGACCCGATGGGGTGACGGGTCCGTCGCCCCACGCGCGAGGTCATCTCCGATGTCACGGCCGTGACATCGCATCGAGTGCCCTGTCCCCGATCCGGGGCAGGGCACTTGTCTTTCCGGGCTGCATCGATGTGGTCGGCGTGCACCGGATGCCGCAAGCCCGTGACAGTACGCAATCGAGTGCGCAGGTGTAATGGCACCACATCGCGCTTCGCTGAAGTCCGTGGAGAAAGAGATGGTCGATGCGGTAGCTCACCACCGTATCGATCACAGGACGCAGCGGAGGTCACGAACGCTCCAGCGCATCGGGGCGGGTCGGCGATGCGGGAGATGCCCGGGCCCGCACCGCCGCGATCGTCGCGAGAGCCATCACCGGTGCACTGAAAAGGAATCACATCATGAACGTTCGCATCTCTCACCTCTTCGCTGTCGCCGCTCTTGCCCTGCCGCTCTCCCACGCGGTCGCCGGCGACAACACCATCCGTTCGCGGGACTTCCTCGTGGCGCCGATCGGCCAGGGTGGCACCGTCGTCACGGCGTCCGACGCCGCGCGCACCGTCCACTCCCGCGAGATCGCGGCGCCCACCGGCTACCGCGCCAACGGTGACATCCAGCCCCAGGACGTCACCTTCACGAAGGTGGTCCGCTCGCCGTCGGAGTTCGGCTTCGGTCAGGCCGGCCCGGATGTCACGGCCGTCGTCACCAAGGCCGCGCGTCTCGCGTCCCGCCCGGGTGCCGCGGAAGGCAGCCAGTCCAACTGATGTCCTGAGCTTGACCGGCGCCCCGACCTGCAACGGGATCGGGGTGCCGCGCCCGCATCGGCGGCAGCACGTGCTGTCGCCGATGTGTTTGTCGGTCCGGCTGACATGGCAATCGTGTGCCATGAATCGCCGATCCCGCTCTCTTGAAGCGTCTGCCACTGCCGCAATTTCGTGATGGTGGGCGTCATCGGTTCGGGCTATACCTTCTCCTGTGGTTCGATGCCAGCCGCCCGCGAACGCCGCGACGGATGGCCTGTCGGACCTTCGGTCGTGTCGATCCCGCGAATCGCAGCTCCGCCGGGAACCGTGTGCATCACCCCTGCTGCGTAGTCCACCTGCGAGTCCGTTCCATGATCATCGACAGCGAATGCGAGCATCCCATCGAAGTGGTCAACGACAGTGCCCATCAGCCGTGGCGCGGCTTCCGCGTCCTGGAGAAGTCACTGGTCGAGGCGGCCGAATGCACCTTCACGCCCGCTGACGTCGGCGAGATCGGTGGCTACGACAGCGGATGGAGCGAGCCCCTGCTCGATGGCGAACTGCCCACGGGTGGCGACTCCTCCGACCAGATGGTGACGCTGCGCCGGAACCAGCTCGGTGTCACGGGCATCGAGCTGGAGGGGCGGTGGTTCGATCTTCGCGGGTCGATGAACGGATTCGTCGTTCACCCCAGCGACGTGTCCGGGCGGTATGTGTGGGATGCCCGCGTCGGATCCGTGCAGATGATGCTGCTGTCGCAGCCGCTCATCGACAGCGTGGCGCGCGATCTCGGATACGCGAAGTCCGAGAGCGTGATGCTGCCCGCGATGGTGAGCCACGAGATCCCCGGCTTCACGCATGCCGTCGACCAGCTCGTGGAGCTTTCGCATCCCGGTGCGACGCCCGACGTGCTGCTCGCCGAGACGTTGGCCCATGCGTTCGTCGCGCATCTTCTGGATCGCACGACGAACGTCACGCAGGGGCGCCGTCGCCGCGTCGAGCGGCTCTCGGTGATGGCGCTGCGGCAGGTGCACGAGCGGATCGTCGACGGCCTCCACGCACCGCTCGATCTCACGGTGCTCGCCGAAACGGCCGGTATGTCGAACTACCACTTCGCACGCGCCTTCAAGCACACCACGGGTCGTTCGCCGCACGAGTACGTGATGGCGCATCGCCTCGAGCGTGCCGCCGCGCTGATCTCCGGCACGTCGCGTTCGGTCACCGAGATCGCGTTCGAGTGCGGGTTCTCCACACCGAGCCACCTCACGTCGCAGTTCCGCGGCCGCTTCGGCGTCGTGCCGAGCGCGTGGCGGCGGGTGCGATAGCACTCCCGCTACGGGATCCGCGCCTCGAGGAAGTCCGCGAGCGCGGAGGCGATGGCCGGCTTGCCCACCATGCGCAGCGGCGGCGCATCGCGGCTCACGAGATGCGCGATCTGCTCGCCGGCCGGGCCGCGCTCCTCGCCGCGATTGGCGACCACCGCGAAGTGCCCGTCCCGTAGCCGGTCGTCCGCGATGCGCATCAGCGTGTCGTGCTCCATGTCCAGCTGAAACTTGAACGATACCGTCGGCGTCGTCGGGAACCGCTCGATCAGTTCCGACACGACCTTCGCGGTGGGTGTCAGCTCGAGCCGGTCGAGGCCCGTCGACGGGATCTTGCCGTCGAGCTTGGTCCGCACGCGATAGTCGGCCACGGCAGCGCTGAGGACGTGACAGGCCGTGCCGTCCACCGAGGCCTCGCGGAGGACGACCTCGCGGTACTCGTCGAACGAGCGCACGCGTGTCGTCGCCACGTAAGGAGGCACCGCTTCCGCCGTGGGCCCGACGATCAGCCTCACGTCGGCGCCCCGTTGCGCGAGTTCGTCCGCGATACGGATGCCGAGCCGCCCGCGGAACAGGTTCGTCATCACGCGCACGTCGTCGATCCAGGTGGGGATGGACCCCGCGGTGACGACGATGCGTCGGCCCTTCAGTGGGGATCGCGAACACGCCGCGGCGGTCCACGCGGCGAGGGTCTCCGGCGCCGGCAGGTTGTGCTTGCCGTATCGGTCCACCGGCGGGATGAGCGTCACGCCCATGGCGCGAAGGTGCGTCAGGTTCTCCTGCAGGATGTCCGTGTGCATCGTCCCGTGCATCGTCGGGGCGAGCAGGACGGCAGCCTCGCCCCTGCGCAGGCGGCCGAGCGCGGAGGCGAGCACCGCGAGCACCGGATTCGATGCGATGCCGGCGCGCACGCTGTTGATCGTGTTGTAGGTCGCCGGCGCGACGAGGTAGGCATCGAATGGCGCCGCGTCGCCGAGATGTTCCGCGCGGAAGGTGAGGTCCGTCACGCCCGATGCGTTGCAGGCCCACTCGAGGGCGTCCATGCCCACGTAGCGTCGGGCCTCGGACGTCGCGAAGGGCACCACCGCGGCGCCGAGGCGCCGCAGCGCCCGGGCGACCGACGGTGTGCGATAGGCGGCGATGCCACCGGTGACGAGGAGCGCGACGCGCTTGCCGGTCAGCGTGTGCCCGAGCAGCGGTGCGTCGTGATCGCCCGCGCCGATCGAGCGTGGCGGGCCGGGTTGCCAGGAGTCCAAGAGACGCCTCCTATGCGTTGCCCTGCGAGGGGTGTGCGCCGGCCTGTGCGGTGCCGTGCGCCATGAGGGCTGTCCGCAGCGTGAACAGCTCCTCGAAGAGCAGGAACTTCTCGTACGCGTGGGGATTGGTGTCGCGGAACCAGTCGAAGAACGCGGCCTCGGCCTCCGCGACGGAGTCCACCGTGATGCCGTAGCGGCGGAGGTAGTCCACGTAGGCGTTGAACACCTCCATGAGTTGCGGGGGGATCCGCGACTTCTTGCGCAGGATGTCGTCGATGCTCGGCACCGGCTGGTCGGTCGTCTCCAGGATGTGTGCGGGGTCGAGGGCGAGCATGGCGTCGCCGCTGCCGTCGAACTCCACGAGCCGGCACGTCGGCGACAGGTGGAAGAAGCCGAGATTCATCCGCACGTCGTCGGACGGATCGATGCGGATCCACCGACCCTCGAGATGCACCGTGGCGTGCACGTGGAGCGACTTCTCCGACACGTACCGGTTGAGACGCTGGATCGACACCGGCCCGAAGTACTCCTTCGTCCGCACCTGCATCGGGAGGAATCCCGCGGGGATGCCCGATGCCCGCAGCAGCGCGCACAGCAGGTTCGCCTTGTTGGAGCAGGAGCCCTGACCGGCCAGCAGCGTCTCGCTCGCCGTCACGCCCTGCAGGCCGAGCGTGTACTGGATGTGGTCGCGCACCCAGTGGAAGCAGCGCCGGGCGATCGCAGCGGGCTCCGCCGGCGTCGCGAAGAGGATGTTGCGGACCGCGCGACGAATGCGCGCGTGCTCGCTGTCGCAATACTCGGTGGGAGACAGGAACGATTGCATGAGATGCCCTCGAACATGGGTCGCGGAGTGGGGCTGTCCCGGCGGCCGTGCCGGGGCCCTTCGTGAGGATGTTCGCAGTGCGGTCCTTACCGCTGAGTTACGAATCCGGCGGCCGGCACGCCGGTGATGTGCCTTCCCGCCGCACACCGGGAAGCATTGACACTCCAACCCCGGGAACCTTACTTTGTGCGCTGCCACATCGCGTCGTCCGCGCCGCCTCCGAACCGCCCGAGACCCTGGAGAATTCCGCCGTGACCTTTTCCCTCTTCGTGCCCGCCTCATCGTCGCGCGCCTGGCTCGTCGCGCTGGCCGTCGCCGGGCTTCCCGCCGTCGCGAACGCGGGGCCGACCGACGCCGACCTCGTGGCGTCCGGAAAGAACAAGTCCGAATGGCTGATGTACGGCCGCAGCTACGACAACCAGCGGTTCAGCCCGCTCACGCAGGTGAAGCCGGCGAACGTGAAGGGTCTGCGCCCGGTGTGGACGGCGACGCTCAACTCGCTCGACGGACTCGAGGCCACTCCGGTGGTGCACGGCGGGGTGATGTACGTGACGGGCGCGCACTCGAATGTCTTCGCGTTCGACGCCGTGACCGGCCGGCGGCTCTGGCAGTGGGCCCCCGAGGAACCGGAAGGGCTCGGCACCGTGCTCTGCTGCGGCCCGGTGAACCGCGGCGTCGCGATCCACGGTGACCTCGTGTACGTGCTGACGCTCGACGCGCGCGTCGTCGCGCTCGACGCCAGGACCGGGAAGGTGGCGTGGGAGAAGGTCATCGACGACTGGAAGGCCGGCTACTCGGCCACGGGCGCGCCGCTCGTCGTGAAGGGCAACGTCATCGTCGGCATCGCCGGTGGCGAGTACGGTGTGCGCGGCTACATCCGCGCCTACGATGCGAAGACCGGTGATCTGAAATGGACCACCTACACGATCCCTGGCCCCGGCGAGCCCGGCAACGAGTCCTGGCCCGGCGACACCTGGAAGACGGGCGGCGGTGCGACGTGGCAGTCCGGCGCGTTCGACCCCGAACTCAACCTGCTCTACTGGGGCACCAGCAACCCCGGGCCGTGGACGTCCAACCTCCGGCCCGGCGACAACAAGTGGACGGCGTCGCTCGTCGCGATGAACCCGGACACCGGCGTCATCCAGTGGGGCTACCAGTACACGCCCAACGACGGCTGGGACTACGACGGCAACAACGCGCCGATCCTCGCCGACATCAAGGTCGACGGGAAGCCGGTGAAGGCCGCGCTGCAGTCCAACCGCAACGGCTTCTTCTACGTGCTCGACCGGACGAACGGCAAGTTCCTGTATGCCACGCCCACGGTGGAAGGCATCAACTGGACGACGGGCCTCGACCCGGTCACGGGGCGCCCGAAGGTGAACGAGGCGATGCGTCCGCTGGCCGACGGCAAGCCCGTCGTGCCGATCGTCCCCGGCCTCGAGGGCGGCACCAACTGGTTCCCGATGGCGTTCAACCCCGAGACGAAGATCGCCTTCGTGCCGACGAATACGTGGGCGATGGCGCTGACCGGCTACAAGTCCGCCGACATCAAGTACGAGCCCGGCAAGGTGTTCATGGGCATGGACTACAAGATGCACACGCTCGGCGGACCCATCGGCCGACTGCGTGCGTTCGACGTGCAGAAGCGGAAGTGGCTGTGGGAGATCCCGAGCCCGCTGCCGGTGTTCGCCGGCGTGCTCGCCACGAAGTCGGGGCTCGTGTTCACGGGTGACCAGCTGGGATTCTTCTACGCCGCCGACGCGAAGACAGGCAAGGTGCTGTGGAAGTACCAGACCGGGTCGGGCATCAACGCCTCCCCCATCACGTACGAGATCGGCGGGAAGCAGTACGTCGCGATCCTGTCGGGCCTCGGCGGCGATCCGAGCTTCTACTTCAGCGCGCCCAAGGGCAACAGCCTCGTCGTGTTCGCGCTCGACAATGCGTCGGCGGGCAAGGCCGGCGCCGGCCAGTGGGGCGTGACCGACATCGAAGGCGCGCTCACGCCGGTGCCGAAGTGATCCCGGTGCAGCGCTGACGATCCCCGACCCACCCTGCGGCGCCATCCCCGCGATGGCGCCGCCCGCACACCGAATCCATCTTGAAGACTCGCGCCCGGATCCTCTTCACGGCCGTGCTGGCATTCGCGCTCCGCGATGTCGCGGGGCAGGCCCATCAACCCCCGAAGGTCGATGCGGACACCTACGTGTGGGAACACACCGAGAACCCGTACAGCGGCGACGCCGAGGCCATCGCGGAAGGGCAGCGGATCTACCGTAGCACCTGCTACATCTGTCACGGCGACACCGGCGCGCGCGGCCCGAACCTCCGCAAATCGAAGCTGAAGGGGCAGGCCTTCATGAAGATCGTGATCCACGGCCGCAAGGGCACCCAGATGCCCGCGTGGAAGGGCAAGCTGAGCGAGTCCGAGATGTGGAAGGTCTACAGCTTCATCGAGGTGCCGCTGCCGTAGGTTGCCTCGGCCTTGTAGGAGCGGGCCATGCCCGCGAAAGCGGTGAGCGCAAGGGAACGCTTCGACCGGAACCACCGCTTTCGCTGGCATGGCCCGCTCCCACAAGGCAGGTGCCAAGCAGGGACGGCGTCGAGCGACAGTTCGACCCACCCGCCGCCCGCGCCGCACTCACTTCGAATGCAGCGCGATGCAATTCCCTTCGCTGTCCTCGAACTCGGCCACCCATCCGAGTTCGCCGATCGACGTCTTCGGGTACAGCACCTTGCCACCCGCACGCAGCACCCGTCGCAAGGTCTCGTCGATGTCCGGCGTGCTGAAGTAGAGGCGGGCGCCCTGCCTGCCCGGAACGTAGCTGTCCCCCTTGGCCAGGGCGCCGGTGATCCCGGGCGCGCCGTCGTGTGCCGGGAAGAGCGCCATCTGGTTGTGGTCGATCTCCGTCCGCTCGAGGGGTACCCCGAACACGGCGGCGTAGAACGCCATCGCACGGTCGAGGTCGGCGACCGGAATCTCGAAGTAGTTCACCGGGTTGTTCATGTGGAGTGCCCTGGGTGGAGATGCCGTCTTCGGCGCTGTGTCTCCTGCGGAAGTTCCGTGGTCACCGGAACAGGCGGAGACGACGACGACAAGCGAGACCAGACAGACACTCGCGCGACCGAGACAGGAGCGATTGACCATCGCCTTGCGCAGAATTGCTCGGTTCCTACTGGATCGCGTATCCGCTCTCCAGCAGCTGCCGGTACAGAGCGTTGCGCTTGCCGATGACGTCCGCCGGCCGGCTCTCGCGATGGCGTTTCGCTTCCTCGGCGGTGTACGGCGTGAAGTCCGTCGGCAGGGATGGCCCCGCGAACGCGCGGATCATCCACGTCGTGACGGCAGCGGCGCGCTCGTCGGAGAGGCGGGCACTGAGCAGCCCGGGCACCTGCATCAGAAAGGCCCGACCTTCGGGCAGCCGGAGAAAGTGCCCGACCTGGCCCGCGAACATCGGGATGCCCGCGGAGGGTTTGCCGAGGCCGTCCATGCCATGGCAGCCGGAGCAGTGGAGCGTGTAATCGATGCGCGCGCGGTGGTCGGCCTTGTCGTCCGCCGTGGCGGCGCCGGGCGCGGTCGCCACGAGGGCGGCGAAGAGGAGTCCAGTAAAGGCGGCCGGGAGCTTCATGGGGCTTTCCTGCGGTCTTCCGGGCCCGCGCGTGCAGGCCCGGAGAGGTAACGCTCAGGCGACGCCGACGATCACGGACACCGTGCAGTGATACATCGTCTGCTTGTCCGCCATGCACCAGTTGATGTCGTTGTGCACGCCCATCCGGTAGGCGGGGCGCTCGCGCTCGTTGAAGTTGCAGAGGCAACGGCCGCAGGCCACCTTGCCGCAGCAGTCGTTGTAGCTGACGAGGTAGTCCTTGCCGTCCCTCGGGTTCTTGCAGGTGCCGACCCAGGTGACCTTCGAGGCCTCGGCGCCGGGCGGGCACGACGTGACCGAGCCGCCGCAGCAGGTGCACAGGAACCCGTCGAGCGCGCAGTTGCGCCAGTACTCGCACTTCATGGGGTCGTCGATCGCAGGCATGCCGGCGTGTGCCTCGCCGCCCGAGCGGTCGAAGGGCAGCATCGGCAGCACGGCGCCGCCCACCATCATCGTGCCGATCTTCGCCACGGCACTGCGACGGGACGAACTCTGCGCGGCGCTGCGGACGCGGCGTTCTGCCATCTTGTCGATCCACGTTTCGATGATCTGGAGCATGTCGGTTCTCCTTCGGGGGTTCAGGCGGTCTCGCCGGTTTGCGAGCCGGCGCCACGCTGCAGGTAATCCTGCACGGAGGCGACGCCGATCTCCTTGGCGTTGAACAGGCTCTCCAGCTGTTCGCGATTGTTGATGAGGCCCTTCGCGCGGATCACGCCGCGCTCGTCGAGCAGCACGGCATAGGGCAGTCGGCTCACGCGGTAGGTCATGCCAAGGTCGGCCGACAGCACGTACGGGAACTGCGAGAGGTTCTGGTCGCGGTAGAAGGCGAGGTGCTGCGTGGAATCGCCGTCGCTCGCGAGCACGACGTCGAGCCACGACTTCTCGGCCTGCGACGCGGACCTCAGGATCGGTAGCAGCTTCTTGCAGACCGGACACGTGGGCGAGAGGAAGAAGACGAGCTGGCTCTTGGGCCGCGTGCCGGCGATCGCGATGGTGCGGCCGTCCAGCGAGGGCAGGTCGAAGCTGGGCGATGCCTCGCCGAGCTTGGGGCCCGCATCCGTGATGAGCGCCCCCATCGGTGCGACGCGCTCGTAGAGGATGCCCACCTGCCGCGCGAGCGCCCAGAGCGCGACGATCACGCCGAGCATCAGGACCCACAGGATGGCGTTCGAGATGGTGATGCTGGTCATGAGAGGTGACTCCCTTCGTGGTTCGAACGGTCCGCGCGGGCCATGCGGCTCGCCTGGCGGAGCAGTTCGTCGACCATCAGATAGGCGACGTAGAACGCGAGCACGCCCGCGATCAGGGTGAAGGCGTCGAGCCAGCCGAGCGTGCGTTCCGCGGTCGGGCCGCTGACCGACAGGGCTGCCAACGCGAGCACGCCGTTGCGCACGACGAGGCCCCACGACAGCGGATGGGCGGCGCCACCGCATCCGCAGTCGATGTAGCTGCGGCCGCGGATCAGGTTGATGCCGATCGCCGCCGCATAGGCGATCAGCAGCAGGGCCGCACCGATCAGCGCCGCGACGCGCGTGGCGGGGATGAGCAGCCCGGCGCCCAGTGCGATCTCGACCACCGGAACGGCCCGCGCCACGACGTCGAGCGTCGCATCCGGCACCAGGCGGTAGGCCGCGAGCGACGACAGGAACGCGTTCGGCTCCGACAGCTTGTGCCAGGCGGTACCGAAGAGGATGAGCGCGAGCGCGCCCACGACGATGCCCGCGGCGGCCGGATCCGAGAGGATCGCGGACGGGTCCATGTCAGCGCACCTCGAGCTGGCTGGGGAACTCGCCGACCTGGAACGACCCGCGCACCTTCGGCTTCTTCCCCAGTTCGGTGATCACGAGCGAAGCCTTCTCGGCGTCGATCGCATACAGCAGCTTGCCGTCGGTGGAGGTGGCGATGGCTGTCGCCCCGTGGCCATGCACCTTCGCGACGCGCTTCTTCGACGCGATGTCGTAGACCCAGACTTCCTTCGACGGGGACTTGTGGCTGCCTTCGCCGCCGCCCGGGTGCATGCCCACATACATGCGGCCGGAATCCACGTGGAGCGCGAGCGGTTGATAGCCACCGGGACGCCAGCCCTTCTTGCGCTCGGCCGACGAGACGAGCGACCACTTGCCAGCTGCCTTGGCCGTCTCACCGCCCATGTCGATGCTCACGACGTTGCCGGTGAAGCTGACGAAGTGGTACGTGTCGCCGGTGGGCTCGCCCTGGATGAAGAGGGCGTCGGCATCGGGGTCGAAGAGCGGTTCGGAGATCGTGCGGGCCGCGGCGCTCCCGTCCTCGGCGAGCGTCACCATCTGCACCGTGCCGTCGCCGCAGAGGGCGCCGAAGCGGTTGGGCTGGGACGGCACCGGGTAGATGGCCCAGCAGCCGGGCATCGTGATCTCGGAGACCATCTTCTTCTGCGGCAGGTCGATCACTTGCACCGAGGTGGCGGGGGTGGCGTTCTGCACGATCAGCCATCGGCTGTCGGACGACAGCGTGAGGAGCCACTTGTAGTTGAGCGCCATCGCGCGCTTGTCGCTGATGGGGATCTCGTACTCGAAGCGCAGGGTGTCGGCATTCCAGACCTCGACGATGTCGGTGCGCTCGCCGCGCTGGCCGCGGGAGTGGTAGCCCGTCGCGATGAAGATCTGCTTGCCGTCGTGCGACACCTTGGTCTGGCCGGTGAAGCCCGTGCCGATGACGCCCTGGTAGGCGCCCGTCTCGCCGTCGACCACGTGCAGCTTGCCGTCGGCGATGTGCATGATGGCGATGTCGGGGATGTAGATCCGGGTCTTCGCCTTCACCACCGGCTCGCTGCTGAGCGTCTCGATGGGCAGATCCGCCAGTGCCGGCACCGACTGGATCAGACCGGCCAGGGCGAGGATCGGAAGCCCCCGTCGTGCTGCTTCGAAAATGGCCTTCATCAATGTGTTCTCCCGAGGTCCCAACGAGGGTCGGCCTTGCCCACCCGACACCCCGAAGGTTACCGTCGTCCGTGCCATTCCGGTATCGAAAATCGGCAAGGCCCGCGATCCGCTCCACCGCCTTGCCGTCGCCGTGGGACCGGAACCTGCTGAACAGTGCCGCATGTCCTCGACCCTGGAGTCCCCCGGCTTGGCTTCGCACCTCCCCTCGCCCGTTCCCGCCCCGAGCCTGTGCGCCGATGCCGGGTCGCGCCCGCCGGGAGCCTCGTGCCAGTGCGTGCAGCGCACCTTCTGCGATGCCGACGAGCATGCCGAGGCGCTGCGGGCCTGGGATCAGCGGTACGAGCAGCTGACGCCCGGGCGCTTCACCGGGCGCGTCACCGAGACCTGGCTGGATGATGTCCAGGTGTTCCGGGAATCCACGAACCAGATGGTCCTGCAGTCCGGTCGCGCGTGGCCGGGGGCATGCATCCTCGGGCTCGTCGTGGCGTCCGCGGGCGATGCCGTGTTCCGCGACCACAGCGTGTCTGCCGGGAGCGGCTTTGCGTTCGGTGCTCCCGGCGAGTTCAGCCTGAGGGCGCCTCGGGATTTCGACGTCATCGGGATCGCGGTTGCGGAGGGGTGCCTGCGCGATGGCGCCGACGAGGCGGTGGCCGGCCGGCTTCCGGCCGTCCTGCCGGAGTCCGCCGCCCTGCGTCGCCTGGGTTCCCTGGCGCGCGCGCATCTCGATGCGGTGGAGACGGGCGTGGCCGCCGTGTTCGATCGCCCCGAGGTCCGTCGGGCGTTCGTGTCCTCCCTGCTGGTCGGCGTGGACGCGGTCCTGCTCCGGGGCGACAGGCAGCCGGAGGTGTCGCCGCGGGCGCGCAGCCATCTCGTGGAGCGGGCACGCGAGCACCTGGCGGCGCAGCGCGAAGTCCCGGTCACCGTGGCCGAGCTATGTGCGGCGCTGGGGGTGAGTCGCCGCACGCTGCAGTACTGCTTTCAGGACGTCCTGGGAGTGAGTCCCGTCCAGTTCCTGCGCGCGCTCCGGCTGAACGGTGTCCGGCGTGAACTGCGGCGGACGACGCCCGACGAGCGGGTCGCAGACGTGGCGGCCCGCTGGGGTTTCTGGCACCCGAGCCAGTTCTCGGCCGACTATCGGACGATGTTCGGCGAGCGGCCATCCGAGACGGTCCGACGCGAACGGTGACGGGGGGCGTCCGGGCGCTTTACAGTGCGCGGAGTCACCCCACATGGTCGGACGATGGAACCCGCAGAGATCAGACACCGCATCCGCGCGCTGTACCCCGCCTTCGAATCGGTGACCGACGATGCCCTCGATCGGCTGCTCGACGAGGCGCACCTCATGACCGTTCCTGCGGGGACGGTCCTGTTCGACGAGGAGAGCCCGTGCCAGGCCTTCCCGCTGCTCCTGGACGGGACCATCCGCGTCTCGAAGGTCGGCGCGAACGGGCGTGAGCTGCAGCTCTACCGCGTGGTGCCGGGCGAGGCCTGCATCCTGACCTCGAGCTGCCTGCTGGGGCGGGTGGCGTACAACGCCCGGGGGGTGGCGGAATCCGATGTGGTCGCCGTGGCGCTACCGCAGCCGCTGTTCTCGCGGCTCCTGGCAGAGCACGCACCCTTCCGCGACTACGTGTTCGCGCTCTTCGCCGAGCGCATCGCGGAACTCATGCAACTGGTGGAGGCGGTCGCGTTCCAGCGGCTGGATCAGCGGCTGGCGACGTTGCTCCTGGGGAAGGGTCGCGTGGTCCACGCGACCCACCAGGCACTCGCAGATGAGCTGGGTAGCGTCCGCGAGATCGTGAGCCGCCTGCTCAAGAGTTTTGCCGAGCAGGGGCTGGTGTCACTGGGGCGCGAGCAGGTCGAGATCGTCGACGCTCAGCGCCTTCGCCGCATCGCGGCACCGGCTTAGACCTCTGGCCAACCGGCGGGGAAGTGGACTCCTCGTCGGGCCGAAGTTCGACCTACTTTGCGCGGAGGTAGGCGTCCGAACCGGAGATCCAGTCCTCCCGCGGCGGCGTGAAGATGTCGTAGGCCACGAGGCTTTCGACGGCGTCCACGGTGTGCACCACGTTGGCGGGGATGAAGATCATCTCGCCCGGCCCCACGTCGACGGTCTTGCCTTCGAGGTGGAAGCGCCACTTGCCGCTCATCACGAAGGTGACCTGCTCGTTGTCGTGGGAGTGCGGCGGCACCACATAGCCTTCCGCCACTTCGGTCAGCGCGATCATCACCTTGCCATCGTAGGCGAGCTTGCGCAGGAACTTCTCGTTCAGCTTCTCGTAGGGAATGTCGTCCCACTTGATGTGCTTCATGCGTCTTCCTCCAGGGGTGAAATCCAGGTGGGAGTGTAGCCGCACCGGCGGAGCGTGACCCAGGTCACCGACGCGCGGCCGGAATCGGCGCAACCTGGGTTCCGTCAGCGACCCGCACCGCGGGACGCGCCAACGAGAAAGGAGACGACCATGGTTGCCAATGTCGGAAGCGTCGACCGCGTGCTGCGCATCGTGCTGGGAATCGGCCTGCTGTCCATGCTGGTGTTCGTGGATGGCCCGTCGAAGTTCTGGGGCCTGATCGGGATCGTGCCGCTCGCGACGGCCGCGATGCGCTTCTGCCCGCTCTACACGATCCTCGGGATCCGGACCTGCCCCGCCACGCGCTGAGCCGGGTCGGGTCGGAAACGACAGGGGCCGCCCCGCGGGACGGCCCCTTGCCTGTCCGCCTCTGCGGGCGTGATCAGCCGCGTGCGCGGCGGCGCAGCGCGAGCGCCATGCCCACGAGCCCGGCGCCGAACATCCCGTAGGTCGACGGTTCCGGCACGGCGACCGTGAAGGCGGTCGTGTCAGGAACGACCGTGGTCTGCGTGCCGCCGACGATCGCGTTCCAGTTCGAGGCGTTGTTCACCATCGGAAGATAGCCCGAGAACGCCATCTGGCCGGCACGGGCGCCGGTGTACTCGGCGAAGTCCGTGCTGTCGGCGACCTTCACGGCGGTCGTGCCGACCGCGAGCCCGGTGTTCGCCAGGAGGAGCACGGGGTCGCTGGAGACGGCCGCGAGGAACAAGGTCGGCGTGTTGTCGTCGGTGCCGAGGTAGGCGTGGATCGTCTCGGCCGTCGCGTTGAGGCCGGTGTCGCCCCGAGAGACGAGCGTGCCCACCGACGCCGCGCGCGACGCCTGGTCGACGGCGCTGAAGCGCACGACGGTGCCGGCGCTGATCAGCGCGGAACCGACGTTCCACGTGTGATAGCCCTCACCCGTGTTGAACGCACCGCCGGCGCCGATCGCGCTGCCGTTCCATTCGTTGTCGTTGAAGTAGATGGTCGTGTTCGCGGCGATGTCCGCGAGTGCCACGATCGAGAAGCCGTCCTCGTCCGCGTTGAAGGACGTGAAGGCGATGTCGCCGGTGCCGATGGCGTGGGCGCTGCCGGCGAGGGCGGCGAGTGCCGCCGCGATGAGGGTCTTGTACATGGTGCAGGTCTCCTGGAGCTTTCAGCGATTCCGGCGTCGACGCGCCGTGAGAGTGAGTCCGGCCAGCCCGGCGCCGAAGAGCGCCCAGGTGGAGGGTTCGGGTACTGCGGCAATCTCGAGATCCACCCAGACGGCCTTGTGGTCCGAGGAGCGGAATCCGGCGTAGAGGTTGAACGGGCTCGATCCGGCGCCGAAGCGGCCCACGAGCTGCCAGAGCGGATTCGGCGCGCCGTTGACCGTCTCGGCAGGCCAGAACACGCCGAGCGGCGCATCGGTACCGTCCTCAGGGCGACCGAGGCCCGTATCGGCGATGGTCATGCCCGCGGCCGGCAGCACGTAGTCGACCCGCAGATTGCCGGGCGCGGCATCGTTGAAGTCCGCGGTGTCGAACGCGGGGTTGCCCGTGTGCGACTGGTTGGAACTGCCGTTGTTGGTGGGGTCCACCGCGGCCAGCGGGCCGCCGGCGCTGGACGGCGTGACCGACGGATCGGTCTCGCTCGCGTTGAACAGGCCGCTGCCCGTGAGGAACGTCGACGCCGGGTCACCGGTGGCGTCGCCATCGAACGGATCCGCGTTCATGTCGCCGGCAAGCACGTACTGGCTGCCGGGCAGGAGTCCGCCCGGGCGGCCCTGATCGTCGGTCATGTAGTTCGCGCCGGTCGCGTAGTCGTGCCAGAAGCGGATCTCGTCGTGGTTGCGGGTGCCGTTGCGATCCTCGGCACCGTCGAACACGGGCGGCGTCGGGTGGCTCGCCAGCAGGTGCACGGTCTGGCCGCCGATGACGATCGGCACATCGACGTGGTTCTTGGACGAGAGGCGCACGGCGTCCAGTTCGGCAGCCGTGTACCAGTCGGCCGGCGCCGCGGTCGCGGGGTTGTCCGGCAGACGGGCACCGGGCATGTCCTTCCACAGGAACGTCTGGAACGTACGCACGTCCGCCTGCGCGATCGGGTACTTCGAGAAGATCACGAAGCCGAACTGCCCCGGGTAGTTGCCGAAGCCGAAGGCATCGTTGCCGCCACCGATAGTCCCGTTGTTGTCCAGATCGAGTCCCGACGGGATGCCCGTGTTGGACGGCACGTACACCGAGTGCGCGAAGTGCGTCGGCAACGCGGCCGCTGCGGCGCCGTAGCCGTTCTGGCCGACGCTGAGGAAGTTGTCCTGGAAGAGCTGAGGGGCGGTCTTGCCGCCCACGGTGCCGGTCGTGTAGTCGAACTCGTTGATCAGCAGCACGTCGGGGTTCACGCGCTGGATGATCTCGGCCACGTTGCGGAGCTGCTGTGCGCGCTTGGCCGCGTTGGCGTCCACCGAGAGTCCCACCAGGTCATTCAGAAGCTGACCGTTCGCATCGCGGTTGAGGGAGGCGTTGAATGTCGCGAAGCGCACGGTGGTCGTGTCGGCGGCATCTGCGGCCTGGGTGCCGATCACGGCGAGCACCGCTGCGGCCAGCGCGAGGCGCGCGTGGGGAGGTCTCTGCATGGCGTTGTCTCCTGGAGCCGTCGCCCTCGGGTTGGGACGATCTCGGCCAGAGTGACATGCGCCCGTGACGCGAATGTGCGGGCCTTGCCATGCCGCTGTGGTTCGAGGGGACTATTGATGCGACGCGCGGCTTCGCGCTGTCAGAACCTCGCCAGACCCCGCGCGAGCAGCGAGGCCCCGCTCGCCACGAGCAGCAGCGCCATGAAGCGCAGCACCAGCGGCCGTGAGAGGCGGGTCCCCACGCGTCGACCGAGGGCAGTGCCGGCGATCATCACGGGGAAGAGCGCGGCCGCGGCGACCCACAGCTGCAGGTCGAGCAGGAAGCCGGTCAGCAGGAACAGCGCGATCCGCAGGCCCGTGCTCGTGGCGAACACCACGGACAGCGTGGCGCGGAGGCGGATCGGATCGCGCATCCGGCTTCCGAAGTACGCCACGTAGATCGGCCCGCCCACGCCGAAGAGGGCGCCCAGCATCCCGCCCAGGAATCCGACGGGCAGCGCCAGCGCACGCGGCGCAGCGGGGATCGGGCGCGATCCCACGAGGCTGTACATCCCGTAGCACGTGATGAAGATGCCGAGGGCAACGAGCAGGCCGTCGCCTGGGACGTTGGCGAGCAGCAGCACGCCAGCCACGGCACCGGCCGCAACGCCGAGCAGCACGGACTTCACCTCCGGACCGTCCACCTCCGCGCGGGCGCGGAAGCCCGTGGTGAGCGCCGCCCAGAAGTCGAGCAGCAGGATCAGCGGGACGACGGTGTCGAGCGGCAGGAAGTGCGCGAGCAGCGGGATGGACACGAGTGCCGAGCCGAACCCCGTGATCGCGAAGAGCGTGTAGGCGGCCAGCACGATCACCGCGGCCGCGACGACGACGAGGGGGTCGAACGGCGTCAGCACGGCGCGACGGGGAGAGGACGGCGGGGAAGCATCCGACCGAGTTTAAGGAGACTCCGATGTCTTCGCACGGTCGCGACGGCGCGGAGACATCGGAGTCACCTTGGCAGCGGCTCCGCGCGGGTCCCGCGGCCGCGCGCCGGGTCACCGCGGCAGCCTGCTTCATGCATCGCAGCCTACTTCGTGCACGGCAGACGCGCAGTCCATAGAATCGCGCGGTCCGCGCTGCCCTCTGCGCTTCCTTCCGTTCCCCGCACTCTGGCCACTGATTGGAAACCGTCATCGTCCTGCATGGCCTGTGGTTTCGCGCTCCGATCGTCGAGACATTGCGCCGCCGGCTTTCCGAGACCGGGTTCAACGCACTGGCGTTCGGCTACCCCACCCTGCGCCGCGATCTCGATCACAACGCCCGCGCGCTTGCCGCCTTGGCCGCGCGCGCGCCCGGTGACCGCCTGCATTTCGTCGGTCACAGCCTCGGCGGGCTCGTGGTGCTGCGGATGCTCGCGCTGGGGGTGCCTGAGCGGCTGGGACGCGTTGTCCTGCTCGGGTCGCCGTCTGTCGGGAGTCGCGCGGTCGAAGTGCTGTCGCGGTGGCCGACGGGCCGGGCCATCCTCGGCGCCGGTCTGGCGCAGTGGCGCCGGACACCGATGCGTGCCGTCCCGTCGGGGCTGGTCGTCGCCGGCATCGCGGGAACCCGCGCATTGGGTCTCGGCCGGCTGGTGGTGCGCCTCGAATCGCCCCATGACGGCGCGGTCAGTGTCGCCGAGACCCGTCTTCCGGGGCTGTCGGATCACCTCACGCTGCCGGTGACGCATTCCGGATTGCTCTTCTCGCGCGAGGTGGCGCGGCAGACCGGCATCTTCCTGCGGCATGGCCGCTTCGATCGCGGGGAGGCGGCATGAGGCGGCGTCTGCTGGTGGGCATCGCGGTGCTTGCCCTCGCCGCCGGGACCGGCGGGTGCTCGACGATCGGCTACTACTACCAGGCTGCGCGGGGACATCTCACGATCGTCCACGACGCACGACCGGTGGATGCCTGGCTGGCCGACCCGAAGACGCCGGCCCCCTTGCGCACCCGCCTCGAAGCCGCGCGCGACATCCGCGCCTTCGCGGTCCGCGACCTCGGCCTTCCCGACAACGGCAGCTACCGCTCGTACGCGGAGCTGGGGCGTCCGTTCGCGGTGTGGAATGTCGTGGCGGCCGCCGAGTTCTCGACCAGGCCGCGCGAGTGGTGCTTTCCCGTGGCGGGCTGCGTGGCCTACAAGGGCTGGTACGCCGAACGCGACGCGGACCGGCTCGCTGCCGAACTGCGGGCGGAAGGCTTCGATGCCTTCGTCCACGGAGTCCCGGCCTATTCGACGCTCGGCTGGTTCGATGATCCGCTGCTGTCGAGCTTTCTGCGGTACCCCCGGGCCGAGGTGGCGCGCCTCGTCTTCCACGAGCTTGCCCATCAGGTCGCCTACGCGCCCGGGGACAGTGCCTTCAACGAGGCCTTCGCGACGGCCGTCGAGCTGGAGGGCGTGCGGCGCTGGCTTGCCCGCGTCGGCTCGCCGCAGGAGCGGGCGGAGTTCGACGCGATGACGCTGCGCAAGCGCGACTTCGTGGCGCTCATCCAGCGGACGCGGCGCCGGCTGGACGATCTGTACGCGTCACCGTTCCCGCCCGACGAGATGCGCCGGCGCAAGGCCGACGCGTTCCAGGGGATGCGGGATGACTACGCGGCGCTGAAGGTGTCGTGGGGCGGGTTCGCGGGCTACGACCGGTGGTTCGCGCAGGCGTTGGGGAACGCCCACCTGGCATCGATCGGGACGTACGAGGATGCCCTGCCCGCGCTCGATGCCGTGCTCGACCGGCTCGGGCGCGATCTTCCGAAGTTCTACGAGGAGGCGCGGCGGTTGGCGAAGCTGGACATGGCAGAGCGCAATCGCGCGCTGGGGATTCGGCAGGACGGAGAGCGGGAGTAGGGGCAGGACGGTGCGCAGCAGCCGGTGCAATCAACGCCTCACGCCGTCGGCGCGAGATTTCCGCTGGAGAGCAGCGGCCCCAGCGCCGTCATGAAGGCCACCGCCGCCTCGGGGGCTGCAGCGAGTCCGGCGAAGTCGCCGGTCGGGCTGTGCTTGGCCACGAGGTCGTTCGAGATCTCGCCCACGCCGGCGAAGCCCATATGCCAGTCATCGAAGAGGCGGTTCCCCGCGTGTCGGAACTCGAGCAGCCGGACCTCGACGTGCCGGGGGTCCCGGAGGATCCGGTAGAAGGTCTCGCAGACGGCCGCGGGCGGACCCTCGAGCACCTGCAGGAAATGCCGGTTCGCGAAGCAGAGCAACCCGGTGACCTGATCCTTCCGGTTGCGGAACCGGGCCACCTCGAGGATCTCCATCATGTCTCTGCTGGAGACCGCTCCCGGGGCGAGGCTCGTGTAGACGAGGCGTGCTAAGGGCATGGGTTGTTCCCGATGACTGCAATCCTGTGACCGGGTGTCGGTGCTTGTTGTATTGGGCGTGTCCGCGCCGTCACCGTGGGGTAGAGTAACTGCAACCGCCCCTTTTGCGGGTTACCCGAGAAGCAACGATCCATGGCTGACGACACCGATATCGCCACCCTCCGCCGCCTGCTCCATGACTGTCGCACCATCGCCGTGGTCGGCTTGTCCGCGAACTGGTATCGCCCGAGCTACTTTGCGGCCAAGTACATGCTCGATCACGGCTACACCGTAATCCCCGTGAACCCGGCGTATCAAGAGGTGCTCGGGCAGAAATGCTACCCGTCCCTCAAGGACATTCCCGTTCGCGTCGATATGGTGGACTGCTTCCGCAAGAGCGAGGAAATCCCGGCATTGGCGACCGACGCCATCGCCATCGGCGCGCGCGTCCTCTGGATGCAGCTCGGTGTGGTGAACGAGACTGCGAAGCGCACCGCCCTGGATGCCGGGCTCGAGGTCGTGATGGACCGCTGCGTGAAGATCGAGCATGCCCGCCTGTTCGGTGGGCTCAACTGGATCGGAGTGAATACCAAGGTCATCTCCAGCAAGCGACCCCGCTGGTTGCCCTACTGACACGTCGCGAGGTACCCGAGGGGGTCTTCGCCGGCCCGCACGGAGTGCCTGTCCTGATCGCCCAGAGATCCATCCCGCGTCGGACCGCTGCATCGCCATGAGCGCGTCTGCCTTCTCCACCTCCCTGCCCGCCTACGCGGCCGCGCTGCTTGCGGTCGCCTGCGGCGTCGCAGTCATTGCGCGCGAGCGCTTTTCCAAGACGGGGTGGCTGCACTTCCTGGTGGCGTCCGGCGTCGCCGCATGGCAGCTGTGCGTCGCACAGGTGCTCGGCGCCGCCAGCATCGCCGAAGCCGAGTACTGGGGGCGGGCCATGGCCGCCATGGCGATCCTGGTGCCCGCCATCCAGTTCCACTTCTCCTATTCTCTGGTACGCAGCCGCGGGGAGCGTTTCGACGCCGTCACGCTCGTCTGGGTGGTGGCCGCGCTGCTGGAGGTCTCGCTCGTCGCCTCGGATGCGTTCGTGAGCCGGCTCCAGACCTTCCCGTGGGGAGCCTTTCCCCGATACGGCGTGGCCGGCGCCGTCTTCGTGCTCTGCACGGTGGCGTCGGTGGTCGGCACTTGCGTGCTGTACGTGGACGTCATCCGCAGGAATCCGGTCGGCGGCATCGCGTGGTGGCGTGCGAGGCTGCTGCTCGCGTCGCTGGCGTTCGGTGCCATCGGGGCCGTCGATTTCTTGCCTGCCTTCGGCGTCGACGTGTTCCCGTTCGGCGGGACGCTCGTGGCCCTGGCCCTGGTGCTCAACATCTACACGACCATCCGCTTCCGGCTCGTCGAGATCACCCCGGCGCTTGCCGCGCAGCAGATGATGAACACCATGACCGACGGCGTGCTGCTCCTCGACCGCGACGGCATGGTGCGGCTCGTGAATCCGTCGGCCTGCGAGACGCTGGGCTACGCGTCGGCCCAGCTCCTCCACGGCCTGCCGCCGCGCCCGCTCGCTGTGCTGCTCTTCGGCGAGGATTCGCATGCGGTGCCGCGCTTTCCCGACAAGGCGCTGACCCGGGTCGAGCGGACCTACCACCTGCCCACGGGCGGTGAGCGGACACTGCTCCTGTCGATCTCCCACGTGGCGCCCGAGCCGGGCGAACCGCTCGCGGCGATCGTCACCCTCCACGACGAGACCGAGGCCCGCAAGGCGCGGGAGCAGATCCATCGTCTCGCCTACTACGACGCCCTCACCGGGCTGCCCAACCGGTTGCTGCTGAAGGAGCGCTTCCAGCAGGCGATCGCGTGGGCGGAGCGGGCCGGGGGTCAGGCGGCAGTGCTGTTCCTCGACCTCGACCGGTTCAAGCAGGTCAACGACACGCTCGGGCACGATGCCGGCGACCGCCTGCTCCAGATCGTGACCGACCGCATCTCGACGTGCGTGCGCGATTCCGACGTCGTGCTCCGTGGTGCCGGCCGGTCCGATGTCTCGACGCTTGCCCGTCTGGGCGGTGACGAGTTCGTGCTCCTGCTCGCGCCGGTGGAGCGGGGCGAGGATGCCGCCAAGGTTGCGATGCGCATCCACCAGGCCCTGGCCGAACCGGTGCAGCTCGGTTCCGGCGACGAGGTCGTGACCGGCGCCTCGATCGGCATCGCGCTGTATCCCGGGGATGGTCGCGACGCGGACACCTTGATGAAGCGTGCGGATCTCGCGATGTACCACGCGAAGGAGACGGGCCGCAGCAATGCGAAGTTCTACGACGAGGCGCTCAACGTCGCGACGGTCCAGCGCATGGGCATGGAGACCAGCCTGCGCCGGGCGCTGACCGGCCACGAGTTCCTCATCCGCTATCAGCCGGTCGTCGGCTCCGACGACGGCGTGCCCGTCGCGCTCGACACGCAGCTCTTCTGGCGGCATCCCGAGCACGGTCTTCTGCCGGAACGGGAGTTCGCCGAGGTGGCCCAGGACGCCGGCCTGGCGCTCAACCTGGGCGAGTGGGTGATCCGCACGGCGTGCCAGCAGATGCGCTCGTGGACCAGCGGCGGCATGAAGCCTCTCCCGCTCATGGTGACCGCGAGCCCCGCGCTGATCGAACGCGGGATGCTCGTCGATCTCCTGCGCGAGGTCCTGCAGCAGAGCGGCCTCGATCCGCGGCAGCTGTGGATCTGCGTCCGCTACCTGCGGTCCCGGACCGGCAGCGGGCCGATGACGCAGACCCTGCGGGCGCTGGGCACCCTCGGCGTGCGCGTGGTCCTCGACGAGTTCGATTCCGGACAGATGGCGGTGACCGACCTGATCGCGCAACCGGTCCGGATGGCGCGCCTCTCCGGGACGTGGCTCGACAACGTGTCGTCGCTGGGCACTGCCGCCGTGGCGGCGCGCGCGCTGGTGGGTCTCGCGAAGGGGCTGGAGATGGAAGTGATCGCGAGCGGTGTCGAGACGCCCGCGGCGGCGGCCCTCCTGCGGTCGCTCGGATGCCAGTACCAGCTGGGTCCCGCGCACGTCGCGGCCGTCGAGGCCGAGGAGGTCCCTGACATGCTCGGGGCCGCGAGGCTCCGCCAGCCGGTCTAGGACGCCGCGGCAGTCGAAGGCTCCGGATGGAGCAACCCGGCAGCTACAATCGCCGCTTCTTCGCGCTCCCGCTCCGAGGTGTTCTCCATGTCCGACCGCCAGTTCGGCTTCGGCACGCTCTGCCTGCACGCCGGCCAGATCCCCGACCCCGCCACCGGTGCCCGCGCGGTGCCGATCTACCAGACCACCTCGTTCGTCTTCGATTCGGCGGAGCACGCGGCCAGCCTCTTCAACCTGCAGACCTTCGGCAACGTCTACTCGCGCCTGTCGAACCCGACGGTGGCCGTGTTCGAGGAACGTGTCGCGGCACTCGAGAACGGGCGTGCGGCGCTGGCGCTGTCGTCGGGGCAGGCCGCGCAGGCGACGGCACTGCTGACGCTGCTGGAGGCCGGTGACGAACTGCTGTCCGCGTCCACGCTGTACGGCGGGACCTACTCTACGGCGGGACCTACTCGCAGTTCGACGTGAACTTCCGCCGCATGGGGATCGACACGAAGTTCGTGCACCCCGACGACCCCGAGAATTTCCGCCGCGCGATCACGAAGAAGACGAAGGCCCTCTACGCCGAGACGATGGGCAACCCCGGCATCAACGTTCTCGACATCGAGGCCGTCGCGAAGATCGCCCACGAGGCCGGTCTCCCGCTCGTCATCGACAACACGTTCGCCTCGCCGTACCTCTGCCGCCCCATCGACTTCGGCGCCGACATCGTCGTGCACTCGGCCACCAAGTTCATGGGCGGCCACGGCACCACGATGGGCGGCGTGATCGTCGAGTCGGGCAAGTTCCCCTGGGACAACGGCAACTTCCCGGGCATGACCGAACCCTCCCGCGGCTATCACGGCGTACGCTTCTTCGAGACCTTCGGCGACTTCGGCTACACGATGAAGTGCCGCATGGAGACGCTGCGCACGCTGGGCTCGTGCCTCTCGCCGATGAACGCCTTCATGCTGCTGCAGGGCCTCGAGACGCTCCACGTGCGGATGGACCGCCACGTGTCGAACGCGAGCCGCGTGGCGGAGTACCTCGAAGCGCATCCGCAGGTGTCGTGGGTGAACTTCCCCTCGCTGAAGTCGAGCAAGTACTTCGACCTCGCGCAGAAGTACCTCCCGAAGGGCACCGGCTCGATCATGACGTTCGGCATCAAGGGCGGCGCGCAGGCCGGCGAGAAGTTCATCGACGCGTGCCAGTTCCTCTCGCACCTCGCGAACGTCGGCGACGCGAAGACGCTCGTCATCCACCCTGCGTCCACGACGCACCGCCAGCTGTCGGAAGAAGACCAGATCAAGGCCGGCGTCTCCCCCGACATGATCCGGCTGTCCGTGGGCATCGAGGACATCGACGACATCCTGTGGGACATCGGGCAGGCGCTGGAGAAGGCGAAGGGGTAGGGGCGGGGGCGATGCCCCAGGGGTTAGGGGCTAGGGAAAACCAGGGGCTAGGGGCTGGGGGCGATGCCCCAGGGGCTAGGGACTAGGGAAATGCAGGGACTAGGGAAAGTCGATTGAGTCTTCACTGCAGTGCGCGTGGGTGCGAGGGCGCGCATTGGCCGCTGCTGTTCGCACACCGGTGGTTTCCCCTAGCCCCTGCATTTCCCTAGTCCCTAGCCCCTAGAGACACGCCGTGTCCCCCCTCGTCATCTCCATCCTCGTCACGCTCGCCATCCAGGCGCTGGCGTCGATGGCCGTGTTCGCCCCGCCGGTCTTCGCGCCGGAGGCATCGCGCCATCTCGCCATCGGGGCGGCAGCGGCGGGGATATCGACGGCGATCATCTATACCTCCGCCGTCTACTCCGCCCTAGCGAGCGGCGGGTTCATCGCGCGGTTCGGACCGATGCGTGTGAGTCAGGCGAGTCTCGCGCTGGCGGGTGCCGGCATGTTCTCGATGGCGCTCGGCCACATCGCGACCGTCGCGGTCGGTGCGCTGCTCGTCGGCCTCGGCTACGGCTTCGTCACGCCGTCGTCATCGGCGATCCTCAACGAACGCACGCCGGCCCGGTGGCGCGCGCTCGTCTTCTCGGTGAAGCAGACCGGTGTGCCCGTCGGCGGCGCGCTCGCCGGCGCGCTCGTGCCGCCGCTCATGGGGCTGGGCGGATGGCGCGGGGCCTGTATCGGGACA
>VYME01000197.1_pt1 | contig 24867 bp, 25 predicted proteins | sample 5115281 | NCBI WGS metagenome assembly VYME01 (sample SAMN12291780, study PRJNA351875) | freshwater metagenome | isolation source: freshwater lake | place: USA: Michigan, Wintergreen Lake | collected 2013-08-08
GCGTGGCAGCGCGATGCGTGGTGACGTGGTGACGGGGGTGTGCATGGCGTCCGGTGCGTGGAGGAGCCGGCGGCTCAGTAGCGGTTGTAGATCTCGAGCGCCTTCAGCATGGATTTCTTCTCCTGGATGATCGGCACCATGCGCGCTTCCTTGTCGGCGTACTGCTTCAGGAAGCCCACCACCTGTTCCGCAGCCGCCTGCGGGACGACGACGACGCCGTCGGCATCGGCCACCAGGTAGTCCCCGGGACGCACCTCAATGCCGCCGCACATCACCGGGATCTGCTTGTCGACGCTCACCATGCGCCCCACCGATGTCGCGGGGCTCACGCGGCGAGACCAGACCGGCAGGCCGATCTGGCGGATCTCGGTGATGTCGCGCACGGCGCCATCGATCACAGCACCGGCGAGCCCCCTGACCTTGGCGGTCGTCGCCATCAGATTGCCCATTGCGGCGATGTCCGGGGCGTCCTGCATCACGTAGACGAGCACGCTGCCGGGCTCGGCCTGATCGAGGATCTCGAGCAGGTGGTTCTGGTACTTGCGGGTGTCGTTCCTCAGGACCGGGCGCATCAGCGCCGTGGCGGCGCGGCCGACCATCTTGGTGTCGAGGATCGGCTTCATGTCGGAGTTCATCCAGCCGCGGGCGCCGGTGGCCTCGTCCACGGCGTCCGCGACGTTGCCGGTGCTGTGCACGGGATCCTTCAGGATCGCGATGATCTCGTCGGGGGTGAGGGCGAACGACACGTTCGCGCAGAGCGCCAGCAGCAGGGCAACACCGATCCGTCCGAACATGGGGCGGGACTCCGGGAAAACGAGCGGGAGGGGGATGATACGACGCGTCCGGCGGCGCGCGCAGGGCGGCCCGCCGATCGCGCCCGGGCCGTGCGCCGGTATCCTCCGCGGCTGGTGCCTCCCCTTCCATACGAGGAGATCTTCCCGTGCCCACCCCCGTCCACCCGCATGGCATATACCCGATGCTCTATGCCTTCTTCCGCCCGGATGGCGGGCTGGATCGCGACGCGATGCGCCGACAGGTGCGCGCCGCGCTCGCAGGCCGCGCGCACGGCGTAGCGGTGCTCGGCCTGGCGACGGAGGTGGGCAAGCTCTCGCCGGACGAGCGCGCGAGACTGGTGGACTGGGTGGCCGACGATCTTGCCGGTCGTCTGCCGCTCGCCGTGACGATCGCGCCGGGAAGCGTCGACGCGCAGATCGCCGCGGGGCGGGCGGCGGCGTCCGCGGGGGCCGACTGGGTGATCCTCCAGCCGCCGCCGGAGCGCGGCGAGCCCGAGGCGTACTACGCACGTCATTTCGGAGAGGTGATGGCGGCGCTCGATCGGCCGGTCGCCATCCAGAACGCGCCCGAGTACACCGGTGTCGGGTTGTCGGCGGCGACCATCGCGGACCTCGCCCGCGCGCATCCCAACTTCCGTGTCCTGAAGGGCGAAGGTCCGGTCACGATCGTCCAGAAGGCGATCGAGGCGACGGGCGGACAGGTCGCGGTCTTCAACGGGCGGAACGGTCAGGAACTGCCGGACAACCTGCGCGCGGGCTGCGCCGGGATGATCCCCGCCACCGACACCTTCGATGTCCAGGTGCGGATCTACGAGGCGATGCGGGCGGGTCGGGAGGACGAGGCGGAGGCGCTCTATCGGGAGGTTCTGCCCGCGATCGTGTTCGGGATGCAGTCCCTCGATGCGCTCATCTGCTACGGGAAGCGGATGGCGGCGCTGCGACTGGGACTCGGGGAGGTGGTCGATCGCGCGCCAGCGATGGCGCCGACGGCGTTCGGGCTGGCCTGCGCCCGTCGATTCGCCGAGCGGCTGGGGCCGCTCGCGATCTGACCGGCGTCTAGCTGGCGGCGTGCCGGGGGCCGCGGCCCGCGGTCTTCACCGCGGCATCCCGATAGCGTTTGTAGTACGCCAGCACCTTCGGGACGTAGCTGCGCGTTTCGGCATAGGGCGGGATGGCGCCGTAGCGCTGCACCGCGCCTTCCCCGGCGTTGTAGGCCGCGATGGCGAGCTTGAGGTCGTTGCCGAACATCGCCATGAGGTCCTTCAGGTAGCGCGTGCCGGCATCGATGTTCTGCTTCGGATCCAGGAGGTTGGTCGCGCCGTAGCGGGCGCCGGTCTCCGGAATGAGCTGCATCAGGCCGCGGGCGCCCTTGGTGGAGCGGGCCAGCGGGTTGTAGGCGGATTCCGCGGAGATCACCGCGTGGATCAGCGCCGCATCCACCTGATGCTCGCGGGCGGCGGCCTGGACGTGTTCCTCGTAGCGCTCCCGCGTGACCTTGCCGATCTTGCGCGCCGTACGGTCCATGACCAGCGCCGCCACCGGATCGGGCTCGGCCTGCTTCGCCTTGATCACCACCATGCAGCGGCGGTCGTTCGGGATATTCGTGAAGAGCGGGACGCCGTCCTCGCCCGTGCACCGGTAGATGTCGGCCTGCGCCGCGGCGGCCAGGGTCAGCAGGATGCCGCCCAGGGGAAGCTGCAACAGGCGTCGATGGAGCACGTGGCGCATGGGTTTCCGTTGATTCGTCAGCGGGTTGTGTCCGGAACGCGGCGTGACGGGCCGATTCCGGAAGGTCTCGATTCGGCGGGTCGCAACATCCCTGCCACCGTGGCCATGGTCCGCTAACGACCTGCCGTGCCGCTGGCTTGAGCCGGTGCTGACCGGGGCGGCACCAGCACCGTCGCCAGCGCCGCCATGATCAGGATCATCGCCCCGAGATCCGCAAGCCCCGGGCGCTCGCCCAGCATGATCATGCCACTCGTGATGCCCACCACCGGGATCATCAGTGTCCCCACCGCCGAGACGCCGGCCGGCGCGAGGGTCACGATCCGGAACCACAGCCAGTAGCAGAGCAGGAAGGCGATGAAGACGTTGTACAGGAGGGCGCCCAAGGCGGCGTGGCTCATCGGCGGCAGCGTGATGCCCTCGATCAGGGCGGTGCCGGCCGCCAGCGGCAGACCGCCGATGACGAGGCTCCAGGCGGTGAACGCGCTCGTCGACAGGGTCGACGGGTACCGCTTCATCAGGACGGTGCCGCAGGCCCAGGAGACGGCCGCCATCAGGACCATCATCGATCCGAACGGGGCATCGCCCAGCACGTGCAGCGAGTCTCCGAGCAGCACGGCCAGCCCTGCCGTCCCGAGCACCACGCCGGTGATCTTCCTGGACGTGAACCGCTCCCTGAGGACGAAGGCGGAGATCAGGACGGTCCAGACAGGCATGGTGAAGGCCAGGATGACCGCCCGTCCGGCCGGCAGCGCCCTGACGCCGTAGCCGACGAACACGTTCCAGAGCGTGACGTTGAAGATGGCCGTGATGACGAGCATCCGCAGTTCCGCGCGCGGGATGCGGAGCCTGTCGCCCGACAATCGGGCCACTGCGAACATCGCCGCACCACCGCCGACCACGCTCAGGCAGCGGAAGGTCCACACGGGGACTTCCGCCAGGGCGATCTTCATCATGGGCCAGTTCATGCCCCAGCCAAGGGTCAGGGTGGCAAGGAGCCACCATGTCGAGCGCGGCAGGGTGCTGTGGTCTCGGGACATGGGCGACATCGGGTGGGAGGAGGGCGGATGTTAGCTGCCGGCCGCGGGACGCGGGGAACGATCGCCGCCACTGCCGGAGGCGCGGTATGCGTTCGGCGCCCTTGTGGACCGCGTTGGCGTCCGCACATACTCGACTGGCGGCAGTCCGCCGCGCCTTCGCGGATCCCGGGAGCGGGGTCCGCCCACCCATCGATGGCCGTCTACGAACACGATCCCCCGCCGCCGTCCCGCGCCTGGCTGGCCGGCATCCAGCGGTTCCTCATCTTCTGGGGCCTGGAGGTCATGGTGCTCTGGGTGGCCTCGGAGATCCTCGACAGCGTGCGCATCGACGGCATCGAGGCGCTCCTGCTCTCGGCGCTCGTCTTCGGGGTCGCGAACACGGTGCTGAAGCCTGCCCTGCTGCTGCTCACGCTACCCATCACCGTGCTCACGCTCGGGCTCTTCGTGCCCGTGCTGAACGCGATGATCCTGTACTTCGTCGAGTGGGTCGTGCCGGGCTTCCATGTGGGCACGTTCTGGCAGACGGTGGGGGCGGCGATCTTCATCTCCTTCTGCGGCATCGTCCTCAACCTGCTGGTGAAGGGGCCGCGGGTGCGCGTGATCGTCCGATAGGAAGCCGCGGCGCATCGGGACACACGATGCGCTTCGGCTTATCCTCCGGCCCTCGGGCGATGTGCCGACTATCGCGGCCCACCCTAGCGACGATGGCGCCGAATCCACGGCGCTCATGCACGACGTCCGCATGCGGACACCAGAACCACAGGGAGAGAGGATCCATGAAGCACATCTTCGCCGGGGCCGCTGCGCTCCTGTCCGTCATCGCCATTCCCGCGCATGCCGCCGACGGCTGGAAGGCGCCCGCGCCCGAGCAGCGCTGCCCGTCGCAGTGGGGGGCCACCGACGAGCGCGGTGCCGCGAATCACATGAATCCGGCTCGCGTGCTCCAGGCTGCGCGCCTCGTCAAGACCGGCGAGATCGTCGAACTGGGCCGTGTGCTCGAGAGCAGCATGCCGCTCTTCGGCACGCGCAAGTTCGAGGTCCACACGAAGCGCACCGGTCCGTCGATGGGCGCCAACAAGCGGCGCAGCAACGAGGAACTGGTCGTCGCCGAGATCGGCCAGGTGGGCACGCAGTTCGACATGTTCTCCCACCAGACCATCGGGAACTCGCTCTACAACTGCATCGACTCCGACGAGATCGGCACGCGCAACGGCTTCACCAAGTTGGGCGTCGAGAAGATCGGCATGCTGTTCACGCGTGGCGTGCTTCTCGACGTCGCGGCGATGAAGGGTGTCGAGATGCTGGAAGGCGGTTACGAGATCACCGTCGCCGATCTCGAAGCCACGGCCACGCGGCAAGGCGTGACCATCGGGGCGGGCGACGCCGTGCTGATCCACTCCGGCTACGGCAAGCTCTGGGGTGTCGACAACGCAAAGTACAACGGCAGCACGCCCGGCATCGGCGCCCCCGCAGCGGAATGGCTCGCGAAGAAGAACGTGATGCTCTTCGGCGCGGACACCTTCGGCGTCGAGGTGACGCCGAATCCGGACAAGTCGATCAGTCTGCCGGTCCACCAGATCGCGCTCGTCGTGAACGGCATCTTCCTGCTGGAGAACATGAAGCTGGACGAGCTGGCCGCGAGCCGCACCTACGAGTTCGCGTTCGCCGTGCAGCCGCTCAAGATCAAGGGCGGGACGGGGTCCACCGTGGCCCCCGTGGCGATCCGCTGAGGTTAGGAGCCTGTCGGACTTAGGATGATTCGGCTGCAACGGGGGGAGAGCGTTCCATATTCCGCCGCTTTCTCCTCACGTATTCCCGATACGTTCGTCGAAATCGTCGAAATCTGTCCTCGCCCTCCCACCGTTTCGCTATCGACCACCTAAGTCCGACAGGCTCCCACGCGGGGCCGGGGTCAGGTCGATCCCGGCCGATCCGTCGCGATGCGATGGTGCAGGCGGCGCAGTCCGAACCACGTGATGCCGCACACGACCGGCATCAGGATGCCCAGCGTCGCATCGACCTCCACCCGCAGTCCGAAGAACTTCCCCGCCTTCAGCAGGTAGCCCGCCAGGCCCACGACGTAGTACGTGATGGCCACCACCGACAACCCCTCGACGGCGTGCTGCAGCTGGAGTTGCAGCTGCGCGTTGCGGTTCATCTGCTCGAGGATGTGCTGGTTGTGCTGCTCCTGGGCGAGCGACACGCCGGTGCGGAGCAAGTCGTTGGTGCGGCCCACCTTCGCCGCGAGCGTCTCCTGCCGGTTCGCGGCCGACACGCAGGTTTCCAGCGCCGGGGCGAGTCGCCGGTCCATGAACTCACCGATCGTCGGGACGCCCTCGATGCGCGTCTCGCGCAGCGCCTCGATCCGCGCCTTCACGATCCGGTAGTACGCCTGCGCCGCACTGAAGCGATAGTTAGTGCGCAGCGACAGTGCTTCCACACGGGCCGCCAGACTGGACAGTCTCGCGAGGAGCGTCGCGTCGGACAAACGATGCTCCGGCTGCATCATGCCGGCCGAGAGTTCCGTCAACTCCTCCTCCATGCCGCCCAGCGTCTGCGCACTATCGCGCGCGATCGGCAGGGCCAGCAGCGCCATCATCCGGTACGTCTCGATCTCGCAGAGGCGCTGGACGAGCCGGCCGGTCTGGGTCTCGCGGAGGCGGATGTTCCGCAGGAGGAAGCGCGAGAACCCGCTCGGGCCCACCTGGAAGTCCGTCCAGACTTCGCCCCCGTTCAGGACCTGGCTGCCGACGAGCGGTGGGGCGGGGAAGATCTTCTGCAGCCTGGTACTCCGGAAGTCGAGTGCCTCCCCGCGTTCGACCGCGATGTGGCAGGCCACCAGCACCGAGCCCGCCAGCATTTCCAGCCAGTCGGCCGGCGCGTGCCGGATCGCGGGTTCCGCGAACGGGTCGTCCTCGGGCACGCCACCCTCGATGAAGGTGCATGTGCAGAACTCGGCGTGCCGCTCCCACTTCAGGCGCAGGTGCCCGAAGTCATGCACGAAGTGCTGGGCGCCCTCGGCCGGGGGCGCGACGCCGAACCGAGCGCAGTACGCCGCGATGATCTGATGGGGCCGTTCGCGGTCGTGACCGACGTGGATGGCCAGATGCGAGACCCGGGCGGGTGCTTCGAGCGACAGGAACGGACGTGCGTGGACTTCGCTCGCCAGGGCGAGCCGCTGCGGATGGTTCAGGGAGGTGGCCAGGGTCATGTGCAGCCGGCAGGGGACGAGACCCCGAGGATGGTATCCCAAGGACCATGGACAGGGCTCCCGCACGCGCGCCGCGCCGGTATCATCGGGCCATGAACGAGATCTTCGTCCACGACCAGCCGGTGCGCTTCGCGCACTGCGACCCTGCGGGCATCGTCTACTTCCCGCGCTTCTTCGACATGGCCCACTCCGTGAAGGAGGACTGGATCACGCAGTGCCTCGGCCTGCCGATGGCCGTGATGATCCGCGAGCGGCGTGTCGGGACGCCCACCGTCCACATCCGCTGCGACTTCGCGAAGCCGCTCCGCCACGGCGACACGCTGCGCTTCGAGCTGCGCGTCGCGCGGATGGGGCGGTCCTCGGTTGACCTCGACTACACCGGCCTGAAGGATGGCGAACTGCATCTGCGCATCCTCCAGACCATCGTGTTCATGGACCTCGACACGGTCACTGCCGTGCCGATTCCCGAGGATCTCCGGGCGAACGTCGAACGCTACCTCGTGTCGCCCTGAGGTCCACCCGGGGTCAGACCCAGACTTGCAGAACGTAGTCGAAGGCCGCCTGTGCGTTGGTCATGTCGACGCGCTGATGGCGGATGCGCAGCCCGTCCGGCGTGAGCACCAGCGTGTGGAGGTACCGGCCGGCGAAGTGGCGCGCGGTGTCCCGCCGCAACTCCATCATGTGGAACCGCGAGCGGACAACGATCGTGCCCGCGGCCTCGTCGACGCTCTGGACGGTCACGTTGCCGACGACGTGATTGGTGCCCCACAGCGGCCGTTGCGACCAGGCGTCCGGATGGAGCACGCGCTTCATCCGCACGGTCATCAGGTCGCGGTCCTCCGCGAAGATGGAGGGCACGCCGTCCCACGTGGTGTGCTCCGGGCGCGCGGGCATCCAGTAGATGCCGTCCTCGGTGAAGAGGTCGATCCAGTCCTGCCAGCGCTTGTCGTCCAGCAGTTCCGATTGCGCGTACAGGAACTGCTCCACCTCGTGCTGGAGCGCGAGATGCAGCGACGGGGCCTGCGAAGTGTCTGCCATGGTCGTCGTCCTCAAGCCCGGGTCATGAAGGCGACCCACGCCTTCATCTGGTTGCGCATCGGCGCCTCGGAGGTGCCCATGCCGTCGGCGGTCTCGGTCATCCCGGCGCGCTCGATGTCCCGACCGAAGTGGCGGTGGAAGCTCACCCAGTCGCCACCGTCGGAACCGAGCCCCTGCTGGCACTTCCAGAAGTTCTCGAGATCGTCCGCGTTGATCAACGTCGAGGGTGAATTCACGAGGTTGTAGTACGCGAGTGCGCGGCGGTAGATGGGCTCGGGGGCGCCCTTCAGCCGGAAATGCCAGATCTCGGTGAGGGTGCGGTCCACGCCGAGCGGGCGCACGACGCGCAGTTGCTGCAGCGGCGACTGCACCGACAGCCCCGGGTAGATCAGCACGTGGTGGATGTCGGTGGAGAGGATCGCTTCCTTGCGCGCCTCGCCCACGGCGGCGGCGAGCGCGCCCTCGTACTCGAGCGTGTCCGGGTCCTGCGGACGCAGTCCCATGTACCCGGTGAGGATGCAGTGCCCGTGCGGGTAGTTGAGCGTGCGGAAGTTGTCCCACTTGTCGATCGTCACCGTCGAGAAGGCGGAGAGCATGTGGTACGACAGCGGCGCCTTGCCGGTGCGCTTCTCGATCTCCGTCTCGACGTCGCGGGCGGCGCGGCCGGTCGACTGGTGCGTCACCGACGGGTGGAGCGCGTCCAGCTGGTTCTCGAGGAAGATCTTCCAGTTCGACTGCTGGATGACGCGGAAGCAGTGCGGGACGATCTCGACCTCGCCGCCGGGCGCGCGGTCGCACATGTCGTCGAACGCGATCTTCGATTCACCGAGGAATTCCTCGAGCGTCGGACCGTCCGCGGCGAGCGATGCGAACACGAAGCCGCGATACGACGACACGCGCGCGGCCGCCTTCATCCGGCAGTCGGGATTGTCGCGGTTCCAGTTCGTGCCGGCATATCCGGAATCCATCATCGGGATGTTCTTCAGGCTGCCATCGTGATGGAAGGTCCACGCGTGGTACGAGCAGCGGAAGAACTCGCCGGTGTTGCCCGTGTGGTCGCCGCAGATCATTGCCCCGCGATGCGGGCAGCGGTTGTGCAGGACGCGCGCGCCGTCGGCCGTCCGCACCAGCACCATCGGTTGCCGGCCGATCTGCAGCGTCACGTAGTCGCCGGGGTTCGGCACCTGCGATTCGTGGCCGCAATAGATCCACACCCGCTCGTGGATGCGTTCCATCTCGAGAGCGAAGATCGCCGGGTCCGAGTAGACCTCGCGGCGGACGCGATCGGGTTCGACGTACGTCGAGAGATCGGGGGAGGGTGGAAGCATGCGTGGCTCCATCGGGGATGTCGGATTCAGGAAGTCGCGGGCCGTGGTGCCGCGGGGGTTCCAGGGTGGTCGAGATTGGCGCGTACCTGCTGGAGCGCCCAGCGCAGCACGCCCTCCATGCCTTCGGGCAGGCCGGAGACGGCGGCGCGATTCAGCGCCTCGATGTCTGGCGCAATCTGGTCGAAGAGGCGTCGCCCCGCCGGCGAGAGTGCGAGCCTGACGAGGCGCAGATCGCGCTCGTCCGCGAGCCGCACCACGAGGTCGTCCTCGACCATGCGATCCACGGTACGCGAGAGGGTGCTGCGCTCCAGGGCGGTGAGTTCGGCGAGTTCGTTCATCGTGCAGCGATCCCGGGCCCGCAGCGCTGCGAGCGTGCGCCAGGCCGGGACGCGCAGTCCGTAGGGCTCCAGCGCCTCGGCCACCTGCAGGTCGCGTCGTGCCTGGACCTGGGTCACCCAGAAGAACAGGTGCCCCTCGAGATCGAAGCTGGCGGTGGACGGATCCCGCGGACGCGGCATCGGGGTGGCTCCCGGGTCGAAGGCGTCGACTGTAGGGTGGGATGTGTGAAAACGCAAATACATGACCGTAGGAATTCCAGCAGGCATGCAGGTGTCGCCCAGGTGATTCATGTGCGAACGCACAATCATACGGGTCCGGCTGCGCCGCCGCGTCGGCGTACCATTGCCCGATCCGCAGGAGACCTTCCATGACCCCACGCCCGCAGCTCGAGTGGTACTTCGATCCGATCTCCCCCTTCGCCTACTTCCAGTGCGAACGGCTCCCCGAGGTGGAGGCCGTGGCCGACGTCCGGCGTGTGCCGGTCCTCTTCGCGGGGCTGCTCGGGCACTGGGGGCAGAAAGGGCCGGCCGAGATCGCGCCCAAGCGGCGGTTCACCTATCGGTTCGCAGCGTGGCGGGCCCAGGTGCTGGGCGTCCCGATGCGGCTGCCGCCGGCGCATCCTTTCGACCCGCTCAAGCTGTTGCGCCTCGCCGTGGCGCTCGACGCGCGGCCCGACGTCGTCAGCGCGATCTGCCGGTTCGTGTGGGCCGAGGGGCGGTCGACGGCGGATCCGGCGGCGTGGGCGGCGCTGTGCGAGTCGCTGGGCGTTGCGGACGGCGATGCGCTCGTCTCCCGCGATGACGTCAAGGCGGGCCTCCGATCGGGCACGGAGCGGGCGGTGGCGCTGGGCGTGTTCGGCGTGCCCACGCTCCGGATGCCCGACGGGGAACTCTTCTGGGGCGAGGACGCCACCGACATGGCGCTCGACTACCTGAAGGGGGCGCCGATCTTTCGCGATCCGGACATGCTGCGTGCCGACGACATCCCGGTCGGCATGGCCAGGACCGGCCAGCATCCGGGCGGCGGCTGACCCTCCAGCACCCCCGTGCGGTGCCGTTAGAGGGGGCTGTCCCCACCGACTGGTCCGCGATGCCGTTCCTTCGTCTTCTCACCTGCCTGCCCGTCGTCGTCATCCTTGCAGGTTGCGACACGTACGGCGCGGAATCCACGCGTCGCGAGATCTACAAGCTCGCCTTCCGGACGGCGCAGTTCCAGGAGGCGCTCGAGCGGTGCGAGGCGGATCCGAAGATCCTCGCGAAGCACGAGAAGGTGTGGAAGGAGAACTTCGACGCGGCCGTGCCGTGGCTGGAGATGGAGAGGGACGACATCACCGCCCGGCAGGATGCCGGACGTCTGGGGCTGCCGGAAGACGCGGAACTGGGCTGCCCGATCGTCCTCAAGGCGACGAAGATCTCCTTCGCCGCCGCCGAACGCTGGGCCACCCGGATCGCCGACGAGGAGTACTGCGGGATCATGGACTGCGAATGATCCCGCGCCGCGGTCGGTGCCGGTGACACCGCGGCTTCCCGCGGGGATCAACGCAGGTTCACGACCTCCGCACCCTCCGGCCGCGCGCGCCGGCGCAGCGGGTCACGGATCTTCGCCCGCACCTCGCGCAATACCTTCTCGGTGCGTTCCCAGTCGAGACACGCATCCGTGACCGACACGCCGTAGCGCAACTGCGAGAGGTCCGCGGGGATCGACTGGCTGCCGAAGCCGATGTTGCTCTCGATCATCACGCCCACGATCGACTGGTTGCCGTCGGCGATCTGCACGGCGATGTCGTGCATCACGAGCGGCTGGAGCGCGGCGTCCTTGTTCGAGTTCGCGTGGCTCGCGTCGACGATGATGTTGCCGGGCAGCTTGCTCTTCGCGAGCGCCTGTTCGACAAGCGCGATCGTCACGGAGTCGTAGTTCGGGCCCTTCGATCCGCCCCGCAGCACGATGTGGCCGTAGCGATTGCCGCCGGTGCGGATGATCGCGACGGCGCCCTGCGAATTGATCCCCAGGAAGCTGTGCGGCCGCGAGACCGACAGGAGCGCATTGATGGCGACCTGCAGGCCGCCATCCGTGCCGTTCTTGAACCCGACCGGGGTCGAGAGTCCGCTCGCCATCTCGCGGTGGGTCTGGGACTCCGTGGTGCGGGCGCCGATCGCGCTCCAGCTCACGAGGTCGCCCAGGTACTGCGGGCTGATCGGGTCCAGCGCCTCGGTGCCGGTCGGCAGGCCCAGTTCGTTGATGTCGAGCAGCACCTTCCGGGCGAGCTGGAGGCCGTGCTCGATGTCGAACGAGTCGTTCATGTGGGGGTCGTTGATCAGTCCCTTCCAGCCGGTGGTCGTGCGGGGCTTCTCGAAGTAGACGCGCATCACCAGGTACAGCGTGTCGTCCAGCTCGTCCCCGAGGGCCTTCAGCCGGCGGGCGTAGTCGAGCGCCGCCACGGGGTCATGGATGGAGCAGGGGCCCACCACCACCAGGAGCCGGTGGTCGGTGCGATCGAGGATGCGCTCCACGGTGGCGCGGCCCTCGACGACCGTCTGGCCGGCGCGCTCGGTGAGCGGCACGCGGCGCCGGATCTCTTCGGGCGTCGCCAGGATGTCCTGCGCGACGACGTTGGTGTTGTGGATCTGTTTTCCCTGCATGACGGCATCCCCGAGACGAAATGGCCGCTCCGGGTGGCGGCCGAGGGGCGCGATTCTACGGGAGGCCGCGAGGGGCGCGAAGCCGGGAGCGGCGACCCCGCCTCAATCGCCGCGGCGGGCCGCCGTTAAGGCTCCCGATGCGCTCCACAACGGCTGACATGAAACGACTCCTCCTGCTCTGCCCCCTGCTTCTGCCCATCGCCGCCCCGGCGGCTGACTGGGTGGCGATCACGCGCCTGCCCGACGTCACCATCGAGTTCGACAAGGACAGCGCCGTCCGCGACGGCGAGGTCGCACGCGGATGGGATCGCGCCACCCACGCCGCCGAACAGGGCGGCCCCGGCAGCGGGGACGTCGTGTTCCGGATCGCCAAGACGCTCGTGCGCTACGACTGCGTGCGCCGGACCGTGGTGCCGCTGGTGCGCGTCTTCGCGCGCGCGGACGGGGTCGAGATCCAGCGCCTCTATCTCGAGGGTGCCGAACTGCCCCAGCCGGTGGTGCCCGACACCCCCCGCGAGAACATGTTGTCGATCGCCTGCAAGGCGCGCGGTGCCGCACCGGCCCAGACGGCGCCGATCAAGACCACGGTCATGGCGGCCGACGGCGTGGCGCAGCCCCCGGATGGGGCCAAGCCCACGGAAGGCAAACCGAAGGACCCCAAGCCCGCGCCGAAGCCCGCTGCCAAGCCCGAAGGCGAAGCCGCGGCTGAGACGAAGAAGCCCGAGGAACCGGCCAAGGCCGAGGCCGCCAAGGCGGATGCGGCCAAGACCGACGCCGCCAAGGCACCCGCAAAGCCCGCCGCAGCGCCCGCTCCCGCGGCGGACGCCAAGGCCAAGCCGGCGGACAAGCCTGCGGCGGCGAAGCCCGAGGCCACAGCGAAAGCCGATCCGCACGGCAAGCCCGCCGAAGGCGCGAAGGCCGATCCGCACGCCAAGGCCGACAAGCACGGCGGCAAGGCGAGCGATGAGAAGGAAACCGCCGACAAGGGCGAGAAGGGTGACAAGCCGGAGAAGGCCGTCCACCAGGTGCACTGGAGCTATTCCGGCGCGGCGGGCGCGGCCAACTGGCACAAGATCTCCCCCGACTACGCCTTGTGCGGACAGGGGCAGCGCCAGTCCCCGATCGACATCAAGGACGGTGTGCGCGTGAACCTCGAGGGCATCAAGTTCGACTACAAGCCGTCGGCGCTCAAGGTGATCAACAACGGGCACACGATCCAGGTCGCCTACGACCCGGGCAGCACGATCTCCGTGGGTGGCACCACGTTCGAACTCGTCCAGTTCCACTTCCACCGGCCCGCCGAGGAGCGGGTCAACGGCCGGCCCTTCGACATGGTGGCGCACCTGGTGCACAAGTCGAAGGACGGGGCCCTCGCGGTCGTGGCGGTGCTGATGATGGCGGGCGACGAGAATCCATTCATCAAGAGCCTCTGGAATCATCTGCCGCTCGATGTCGGCATGGACGAGACCCCCGCTGGTGTCACCGTAGACGCCACCCAGCTGCTCCCGAAGATCCGCGGCTACTTCACCTACATGGGGTCGCTCACGACGCCGCCGTGCTCGGAAGGCGTGCGGTGGATCGTGATGCGAACGCCGGTCCAAGTGTCACGGACCCAGGTGAACACGTTCGGCCGGCTGTACGAGAACAACGCCCGCCCGATCCAGCCGGCCCACGCGCGGCTCGTGAAGGAAGTCTACTGATCAGCTGCCCTGCGCCGGACCGGGCCAGCGGCCGTTGAAACGGGCCGATGGAACGGACCGGCAGCCCGCCCTATCGGCCCCGAGGCTGCGGCGCTACTTCACCTTCGAGTAGCTCGTCGGCTGCAGGAAGTAGTTCGTGATCTTCGCGACGATCGGACCGTTCTTCTCGGTCTCGGCGCGCTTCTCGATCCACTCCGGGTCCGCCATGAACCCGCCCCAGACGCGCTCGCGCTCCGCCATGTCCTTCCATTCCAGCAGGTAGTAGAGATCCACGTTCGACTCGCCCACGAGCACTGTCCAGAAGCCCGCCTGACGGATGCCGTGACGCTCCCAGATCTTCAGTGTGATGGTCTCGAAGCGGCGGTTGAGTTCGGGAAGCTTGCCGGGCAGGCAGTGGTAGATGCGCAGTTCGTGGATCATGCGAAGTGTTTCCCGAGAGGTGGGTTCAGAGCGCGCGCACGGCGACGTGGCGCAGGGGTTCGGCAGGGGTGCCTAGGGTGTTGCGCAGCGGCCGGCCGAAGCCCTCCGCCGAGATCTCGAAGACGTCGCCCGGCTGCGTCTGCACGTTCTGCGTGAAGCTGCCGGTCGCGGCGCCGAAGTAATGCACGTGGACATCGCCGGGCGTGCGGAACTGGCGATATCGGAAATGATGATGCTCGAGGTTGGCGACCGAGTGGCACATGTTCTCCTCGCCCGAGAGCCAGTCGGAGGACCAGATCACCTCGCCGTTGCGCAGCAGCCGCGCCTGCCCGCGCACCGAGGCCGGCAGCGGGCCCGTGAGCAGCTCGGGGCCGAAGCTGCTCTCGCGCAGCTTCGAGTGCGCGAGGTAGAGGTAGTTGCGCCGCTCGGTGACGTGGTCGGAGTACTCGTTGCCGAGTGCGAACCCGAGGCGCACCGGCGTGCCGTCGTCCGAGATCACGTAGAGCCCGACGACCTCGACCTCCTCGCCGCCGTCGGCTGCGAAGGCCGGCAGTTCCAGTGCCGCGCCCGGTGGCACGACCCAGCGGCCATCCCCCTTGTAGAACCATTCGGGCGCCGTGCCGATGGCGTCCGGCGCGGGCTTGCCGCCCTCCATGCCCCACTTGAACATCTTCATCGAGTCGGTGAGGGCATCGTCGGCCTGCTGCAGCTTCGCGTGCATCGAGTCGCGCGCGGCCGCGCTGCCGAGATGCGACAGGCCGGTGCCCGTGACGAGGCAGCGCGCGGGATCGGGATGGTCGAGCGGCGGCAGGAGTCGATGTTCCGCGACGACGGCGTCGTAGTCCTCGCGGCGCCCCGAGGCGCGGGCGGCCGCGATCGCATCGAGCGAACGGCCGGTGCGGAGCGCTTCCAGCGCGAGCCGGTAGACGCGATCGACGCCGTCCAGGGGCTCCAGGCCGCCGTCGGCCGTGACGCGCGCTACGTGGCGCTGGCCATCCCGGCCGGTGTACTGAACGAGTCTCACGGTCCTCCTCCCGGGCGCTGTGTCGCGCCGCTCATGTTCGAGTGTCGAGGATCGCCCGAAGGCGAGCAGCGGGTCAAGCCGTGCGGCCGTGACCTCCTGTACTCTCGCGGCGATCGGCGATCCCACGCCCGATGACACCAGGAGAACGCGCATGCAGGTCACCGCCAACGGCATCACGATCGAATACAGCGTCGCGGGCGATGGTCCGTGGATCGTCCTGAGTCATTCGCTCGCGTGCACCAGTGCCATGTGGGCGCCGCAGATCGCAGCGCTGCGCGATCGCTTTCGCGTCCTCGCGTTCGACACCCGCGGGCACGGCGGCACCGAGGTGACCGGTGGCGCCTACACGCTCGATCTGCTGGCGGATGACCTCGAAGAGATGCTCACCGCGCTCGGTATCGGTCGATGCCATTACATGGGCCTGTCGATGGGCGGCATGATCGGCATGACGCACGCGCTGCGGCATCCCGGTCGGTTCGAGAGTCTCGCGTTGTGCGACACGACCAGCCGCATCCCCGCGGAGGCGCGTCCGATCTGGGCGCAGCGGATCGCGACCGTCGAGGCGCAGGGCATGGCGCCCCTCGTCGAACCGACGCTCGCGCGCTGGTTCACGCCGGGGTTCCATCGGACGCACCCCGATGTCGTCGCGGGCGTGGGTGACCTGATCCGCGCGACGCCGTCCGCCGGGTACGCGGGCTGCTGCCACGCCATCCAGAAGATCGATCTCACCGACCGACTCGGCGGCATCGCAGTGCCGACGCTCGTGGTGGTCGGCGACCAGGATGTCGGCACACCGGTCGAGGCCTCGCGCGCGATCCACCAGGCGATTCCGGGTGCGCAACTCGCGGTCATCCCGTCGGCGTCGCACCTCTCCAACCTGGAGCAGCCCGAGACGTTCAATCATCTGGTCTCGACGTTCCTGCGACGGCTTCCGCGCGCCTGAACCCGGGGCCCGCGCGCGGTCGCTTCCGAGCGCGGGCGTCGAGGGCCTGTCCGGCATTTCCGATCCTTCGCTGCGCCGGCCCGGTGCCATAATCGGCGCCCTGTTTCCCCCGGAGTGTTCCGATGTTCCATGGCCGTCGTCTCCGCTCGCTCGCGTCCGTCGCGCTGGCACTTCTCACCTTGCCCCTCGGCGCGTCGGCACACAGCGATTCGGATCACGACGCCGCCGCGGATGTCGGTTTCTTCGACTGTGACCACGCCCCTGCCGGCACCCTGATGACGCTGCCGGCGCCGATGGACAGCTGGGCCACCCTCGAATGCACGTCGGCCGGTCAGAAGCTCGTCGCGAAGCTGCCGTGGCAGTGGCGGTTCCCCGCAAGCTGGCTCAATCGACCGGAACTGCCGGCATGGGCGCCCGCGGCGTCGTTCACGCTGCCCGGGCCCAAGCACTTCGTGAAGATGGAGGTCGTCGAACTCGATGCGCAGGGCATCGACGCCGCGCACGAGAAGCTGATGCGCGACTCCGCGACGTACCGTTTCCACGTGGAGACCCGACCCAAGGCGATGCACCGGATGACGGTGCTGAACAGCCTCGGTCACACGATGGATGTCTACTTCCCCACCGTCTCGGACGATCTCCGCTGGGCCATCCTCTGCGTGCCCGACTGTCGTCCCGAGTACGCCTTCCTCATCGAGCGCGCCCCGCGCTGACCCGGAGTCCCCATGCAACTTTCGGCCGACAGAATACTTCCCGACGACAGCGACGACGCCCTCCTGCTGGGCCGCGCGTGGGTCCCCGGACCGCTCGCCGGACCCAGCCCCGTGATCGTCCGCAAGGGGCAGGTGCTGGATGTCTCGCACATCGCACCGACCAGCTCCGACCTGCTCGCCGCGGACGATCTCGTGCCGCGTCTCCTCCGTGCGCTCGACGACGGCCGCACCCGGCCGCTCGGGGATGTCGCTTCGCTCATCGCCAACAGCCACGCCGACCGGCGCGATCCGAACCGGCCGTACCTGCTGGCGCCGTGTGATCTCCAGGCGGTGCGTGCCTGCGGTGTCACGTTCGTCGCGAGCATGCTGGAGCGCGTGATCGAGGAACACGCGAAGGGCGATGCCGCGCAGGCGGACGAGATCCGCGCGACGCTCGGCCGCGAGATCGGCGCGTCGCTCTCCAGCGTGAAGCCGGGTTCCCCGGGCGCGCAGCGCGTGAAGGCGCTCCTCGTGGAACGCGGGCTCTGGTCGCAGTATCTCGAGGTGGGCATCGGGCCCGACGCCGAGGTGTTCAACAAGGCCCAGCCGCTGTCGGCGGTCGGCCTGGGCGCCGAGGTCGGTGTTCTCGAAGCGTCGTCGTGGAACAACCCGGAGCCGGAGATCGTGCTGGCAGTGAATCCGCGCGGCGAGGTCGTCGGTGCGGCGCTCGGCAACGACGTCAACCTCCGCGACTTCGAAGGCCGCAGCGCGCTGCTGCTCGGTCGTGCGAAGGACAACAACGCGAGCTGCGCGATCGGCCCGTTCATCCGTCTGCTCGACAAGCGGTTCGGCATCGACGACCTGCGGCGCGTCGAGATCGAGACCCGGGTCGACGGGCCGGAAGGGTTCACCGTCGAGGGCCGCTACGCGCTCTCGCAGATCAGCCGGGATCCCCTCGAACTCGTCCGGCACGCGATGGGCACGCACCACCAGTATCCGGACGGCATGATGCTTTTCCTCGGGACGGCCTTCGCGCCGACGCAGGATCGCGAGGCGCCGGGCCGCGGCTTCACGCACCGGCTGGGCGACGTCGTGTCGATCCGTGCGAAGCCGCTCGGTGCGCTCGTCAACCGCGTGAATCACTGCCATCGGATTCCGCCGTGGACGTTCGGCGTGACGGCGCTGATGCGCAATCTTTCGGAGCGCGGTCTGATCTGACGCGGCGCTGACCTTCCGACCACGGGACCTCCCATGGCCACGTCGCGCGCGCCGGAAGATCTCCCGGCCACCGCAGAACCCCGTCCGGGTGGCACGGTGTGGCGGCCGATCGTCGGCCCGGCAGCGTCACGCGATCTCTGCACCGACTGCGGCATTTCGCGCACTGGCGACGCGAAACGCTGCGGTCGCGCGTGCCAGTTCATCAAGCCCGACTACGCCGATCTCGAAGCGCGGGTGCACGGGCGCAGTCGCGATCTCTCGAAGCCCGACGAGGTCCACTTCGGCCCGTTCCGTCGCATGCTCCGCGCAGGCCTCGCGAACCCGTTGCCCGGTGCGCAATGGACCGGCATCACCACCCGCATCGCCGAGCGGCTGCTGGAGACCGGTGCCGTCGACGCCGTGCTCGCGATGGCGCCCGATCCGGAGGACCGCTGGCGGCCCGTGCCGGTGCTCGTGACATCCGCGGCGGGCATGGCGCAGTGCCGCGGCATGCGCATGGGTTACGCACCGTTGCTCGCCTTGCTCGAGCCTGCGCGCGCGATGGGCTACAAGCGGCTCGCGGTGGTGGGGATCCCGTGTCAGGTCTACGCGCTGCGCGCGCTCGAGGCCGAGCTGGGGTTCGAGCGGCTCTACGTGATCGGCACGCCGTGCTCGGACAACACGACCACCGAGAACTTCCATCGCTTCCTCGAGCTGCTCGCGGCGGACCCCGACACGATCACGTACCTCGAATTTCGCGCCGACTATCACGTGGAGCTGCGCTTCACGGATGGCCGCGTCAAGACGATCCCGTTCCTGCAGCTGCCGTTGTCGCAGCTCCCGAACGACTTCTTCCCGCTGACCTGTCGCACCTGCGTCGACTACACGAATGTGCTCGCGGACATCACCGTGGGCTACATGGGCGGGCAGGGGGAGCAGTGGCTGCTCGTGCGAAATGAGCGTGGCGAGGAACTGCTGGGGCTGCTCGGTGACGAGATCCGCACGTCGACCCCGGGGAGCGCGGGAAATCGGCGCGCGCCCGTGAAGGGGTTCCTCGCGAACATCGAGCGCGCGGCCGGCGGGCTGCCGCTGCGCCGCATGCCGGAATGGCTGCGTCCGATCGTCGGATGGCTCATGCCGCGCATCGGTCCGCGGGGCATCGAGTTCGCGCGGGCGCGCGTGGAGATGAAGGCGCTCGAGACCGTCGTGCACCTGCGGCGCGAGCGGCCCCGTCGCCTGAAGCACATGATGCCGAAGCACCTGTGGTCGCTCGTGCGCCCGTACGGTGTCGAGCCCACGGACGACGAGAAGTCCTGACCTTCCCCCGCGCGGTTCAGAGCGCGTCGAAGTCCTTCGCGATGCGGATGCGCAGGGCCGCGTCCGGCAGGCGCCCGGTCCCCGCGAGCATGTTCTGCACGGTGTGCGTGGCCTTGCTCGATGCGGGGATCGCACAGTTCACCGCCGGGTGGGAGACGATCCACTTCAGGAACACCTGTGCCCAACTCGTGCAGTCGATCTCCGCCGCCCAGCCGGGCAGGGCCTTTCCCTTCACACGGGAGAACAGCGCACCCTGAGCGAAGGGGCGGTTGGCGATCACCGCCACACCGAGTTCCGCGGCGAGCGGCAGCATGCGGTCCGCCGCAGCGGTTTCCGCCAGCGAGTAGTTGAGCTGCACGAAGTCCCAGCGTCGGGCGCGCAGCACCTTCTCGAGTTCCCCGTAGGCGCCTTCGTGATAGTGCGTGATGCCGGTGTGCCGGATGCGGCCCTCGGCCTTCCAGCGGTCCAGCGTCTCGGCATGCGTGCGCCAGTCCTGGAGGTTGTGCACCTGCATGAGGTCCATGCGCTCGGTACGCATCCGCCGGAACGATTCCTCCATCTGTCGGATGCCGCTCTCGCGGCCGGTCGTCCAGACCTTCGTCGCGAGGAAGACCTTCGGTCGCAGGGAGAGCGCTGCGACGAGATCGCCCGTGACGCTCTCCGCGTTGCCGTACATCGGGGAGCTGTCGATCAGCGTCCCGCCGTGGTCGGTGAGGGCGCGGACGACATCGAGCAGCGGTGCCTGTTCGGACGCGCTGTTGCCGACGTCCAGTGCCTGGTAGGTCCCGAGACCGATGACGGGCAGCTGTTCGCCCGACGACGGGATCGCGCGTCGCATCACCTGCGGCGTCGGGACGTCGGTGCCGCCCGCCTGGTCAGCCATCGCGGCGAGCGGGAGCAGTGTCATGGCGGCCGTCCAGCGGCGACGCGCCGGGTCTGTCGGGGGGATGCCCTGCGGGTGATGGGTTGTCATCGTTCGTCTCCTCGTGAATGCGGATGGTCGGGTGTCGCGCGAGCCGCCAGCCGGTGAGGACGCCGAGCAATGCGACGGGTACTGCCGCCATTGCCAGCGGTGCTCCGACGACTGCCATTGACCGCGCGCCCTCGACCAGCCACCCGCTTCCGGCATCGGCGCCGCGCACCACGACCGTGTCGAGGAAATTCTTCGCCTTGTACTTCACGTTCCGTGGCAGCACGGTGAACACCATCTCACGGGCGGGGCGTGCGATCGCGTATTCGCCTGCCCGCCGTAGGATGCCGACCGCGACGAGGACCATCAGTGTCGGTGCCACAGAGAGCGCGGCGAAGCCGATCGCGGACAGCATCGGCAGCAGCGCCAGCGCCACGGCCAGACCGAATCGTCGCACGAGCGCCCCCGTGCCGACGGCCTGGATGATCACCGTCACGATGTTCACCGCGAGATCCACCCGCGCAAAGAAGCCCGTTCGTGCCTCCGCGCTGGCGAACGCCGTGGTGGCAAGGCGGGTCTGCTCGAAGTACAGGACGGTGCCGAGGAGCGAATGCAGCAGCAGGTACGCGCAGAAGAGTCGGAGAACCGGGGACCGCACGATCAGGACGAAGCCCTCCCACGCGGCGCCGCCGAGGGGAGGTCCGGCCGCGACTCCCGACGCGGATGCCGATCCTTCGATCTCGATTCGGGTGAGCCGCAGGGCGCAGCCGATGGCGCCGACCAGCAGCGCCATCGATACGAGCGGCAGGCGCGCCACGCCGAGCGGTTCCGCGAGCAGCGCCGTGATGCTCGGACCCGCGATGGCTCCGAGACTGCCCCCCACGGAGATCGGTCCGAAGAGGCGCTCGGCGGCGTCGAGTCCGAAGCGATCCGTCAGGAGACTCCAGAAGACCGACACGGCGAAGACGTTGAAGATGCTGATCCAGACGAAGAGCGCCGCCGAGCCGGCCACACCGAAACCGGAATCATGCATCGCAACATGGAACAGCCCGAGCTGCAGCGCGAAGACACCGAACACACCCGGCACGAGCCGCGCGGGCCGGATGCGCGCGGCGCACCAGCCGAACACCGGCGCGGCGCACAGCATGCCGACGAAGGTGCCCGTGAAGAGGAGTCCCAGGTTCGCCGTGCCGACGCGCACGGCCATCTCGTCCCGCAGCGGCCTCAGGACATAGTAGGCGGCGAGGAGCAGGAAGAAGGTGCCGGAGGCCCAGGCGGCCGCCCGCCGATCGCTCGCTGCAGTGCGAAAAACCGGGTGGGTGAGGGCTTTCAATGGGGGGCTTTCTCGGCTTGGAGAGGTGACTTGGAGACCCCTTCGAACGGGCGAGGAAAAATGCTTGCGTACTCGAATCGGCGGGGTATCATTCGCGCGTGTTTTGGGGTCAGGTAGTCGGCGGTACGGGAGTGCCAAGCACGGTCTTGCCACCCAAACATGAGCGCGGGTGGCAGCCCGAGAAAAAGACACAGGAGATACTAATGGCAACCGGTACCGTGAAGTGGTTCAACGACTCCAAGGGGTTCGGTTTCATCACACCCGATGACAAGAGCGAGGACGTGTTCGCGCACTTCTCCGCCATCAAGATGAACGGTTTCAAGACCCTGAAGGAAGGCCAGCGCGTCAGCTTCGAAGTGACGAGCGGTCCGAAGGGCAAGCAGGCTTCCAACATTCAGTCACTTTGATTTCGAGGGCTGCCGGCAGCGCCTGAACAAACCCGCTTCGGCGGGTTTTTTTGTGCCTGCCTTTCTTCTCGTTCCAGCCTGTCGTCTCACTCGCTCACACGCAGTCGCGGCGACATCGCAAGCCCCACGTCGGCCATCGTCGTCACCCGGGCGACGCCGCGTACCGACCGTCGACGGGTCGCCATCGGCGCCTCGCCATTCCACCAAAGGCAGTTCAGTAGAGACTTAGGCATAGCATGAACAAAAATCGCACTTTGAACCGTGTTCACGCCGCCGAGGCGCGCCTGCCATCCGGTGGCGTCGGAGCATCGACATGCCGGTGACCCTCGATGACATCCGCGCCGCCGCTGCCGTGATCGACGGCCAGGTGCTCGTCACGCCCTGCCTGCGGTCACGGACCCTGTCGACCATCGTCGGCGCCGACGTTTGGCTGAAGTTCGAGAACCATCAGTTCACGGCATCGTTCAAGGAGCGCGGCGCGCTCGTCAAGCTGGCCTCCCTCGATGCCGCCCAGCGTGCTGCCGGTGTGATCGCGGTCTCGGCCGGCAACCATGCGCAGGGGGTCGCGTTCCACGCGAGCCGGCTCGGCATCCCGGCGGTGATCGTGATGCCGCGTCACACGCCGCACGTGAAGGTCGAGCACACCCGTGTCCATGGCGCCGAGGTCATCCTGGTCGGCGACGACTTCGACGAGGCCAAGGCCCACGCCCTGCGCATTGCCGGGGAGCGCAGGCTGACGGTGGTGCATCCCTACGATGATCCGCTGGTGATCGCCGGGCAGGGGACCATCGCGCTGGAGATGCTCGCGGCGGCGCCCGACCTCGACACGCTCGTCGTGCCCATCGGCGGGGGCGGCATGATCTCCGGCATTGCCACGGCCGCCAAGGCGCTGCGACCGGACATCGAGATCATCGGCGCCGAGGCGGAGCGGTTCCCGTCGATGCGTTGCGCCCTCGACGGCAGCACCCCGGTGTTCGGCCCCAGCACCCTCGCCGAGGGCATCGCCGTGAAGGTGCCCGGGACGCTCACGCTGGAGATCGTGCGACGGCTGGTGTCGGACGTCCTCCTCGTCGGCGAAGGCGACATCGAGCGAGCGATCCTGCTGCTCCTCGAGATCGAGAAGACGGTGGCGGAGGGCGCCGGTGCCGTGGGTCTAGCGACGCTCATGCGACATCGCGAACGGTTCGCCGGACGTCGCGTCGGCATCGTGATCTGCGGCGGCAACATCGATCCGCTGACGCTGGCCGATGTCATCCAGCGGGGCATGGTCCGGACCGGGCGTCTCGCCCGGCTCACGGTGCGCCTCCGGGATCTCCCGGGGTCGCTTGCGCGCGTGACGGCAGCCATCGGCGAGGCGAACGCGAACATCGAGGAGGTCCATCACCAGCGCGCCTTCACCAATCTGCCGCTCCAGGACGCCGAAGTGCAGTTCGTCCTCGAGACCCGGGGCTTCGAACACGCCCGGCAGGTCGCAGCGAAGATCGAGGCGGCAGGGTTCCCGGCCGTCCTGGAGAGCGGAGGGCAGCCGGACGCCACCTGATCGTCCCGCGGTTCGGGCATGTCCGGGGACATGTCTCAAGGCATGGCCCGCGCGGCCGTAATGGCGCGTATCGCCAATGTGTCTTTCGGCACACCCGGATCAGGTCTCAGGAGGCCCCACAAGATGTCCACGGAAGAACTGCGCGGCCGCGCGGCCCGGATGAGCGTCCCCACGTCGGGGGTCGAGCGTCACCTTGCGGCCCACCGTCCCATCGTCACCAAGACCGATCTCAAGGGAAAGATCACCTACGTCAATCCGGCGTTCGTCGAGATCAGCGGCTTCACCAGGGAAGAGATGATGGGCCAGCCGCACAACATCGTGCGGCACCCCGACATGCCGCGTGAGGCGTTCGCCGATCTCTGGCAGACGGTGCGGGCCGGCGTGCCCTGGCGGGGGCGGGTGAAGAATCGCTCCAAGAACGGCGACTTCTACTGGGTCGATGCGTACGTCTCGCCGCTCACGGAGAACGGGAAGCACACGGGCTACATGTCGGTCCGGACGCGCCCGACCCAGGCCCAGAAGGACGAGGCGGAACGTCTGTATGCCGATGTCCGGGCCGGGCGTGCCACGCTGCCGGCCACCCCGATCCGGGCGGGAAGGTCCCTCACCATGAAGATGCTCGCGTTCTTCGCCTTCCTGGCGGCCATCAGCGTCGTGGCCGCGGTGACGCCTTCACCGTGGAACTGGATCGCCTGCGCCGCGGGCGTCCTCGCTGCAGTGGGCGGATTCTTCTGGCTGAACCACGAGATGCTGGCGCCGCTTGCCGTCATCCGGACGGCGCTGGTGCGCCTCTCCGAAGGCGACTTCCGCGGCGACGTGCCGATGTCGGGCAGCGCCGAGTTCGCGGAGGTGCTGGCCGGCATGCAGACGATGCAGGTCAATCTGCGGGCGATCATGAGTGACGTGGTCGCTGCCTCCGTGTCGGTGCAGGCCGACGCGGCCCGGCTGCAGGCGAGTGCCAACGAGTTGCTGGAACGCTCGAATCATCAGGCCGACGGCATCAACGGGGTGGCGAGTGCCCTCGAGGAACTCACGACCTCCATGTCGGAGATCTCGGAAGCGACTGGCCGCAGTTCCCAGCACGCGCAGACCACGATCGAAGTGGTCGATCAGGGCGTGACCAACATCGCGAAGTCTGCCGCGGCCACCGAAGAGGTGGTCGGCGTGGTGGATGCCGCGCGGACCCGCATCGAGAGCCTCGGCGCCGCCGTGGAGAAGATCTCCTCCGTGACGCGCACCATCCAGGAGATCGCAGACCAGACCAATCTCCTGG
>VYME01000198.1_pt1 | contig 24840 bp, 19 predicted proteins | sample 5115281 | NCBI WGS metagenome assembly VYME01 (sample SAMN12291780, study PRJNA351875) | freshwater metagenome | isolation source: freshwater lake | place: USA: Michigan, Wintergreen Lake | collected 2013-08-08
TGCTCAGCGGTGAGTGGATGGACCAGTTCGACCGCCACCTGAAGGAGACGTCGTGGCTGACCGTGGTCCTGCGCAGCACCCACGACGAGGTGCTGCGACAGATCGGCTGGCCGCGCAGCGGCGGCCTGCTGGGCGAGTTCGGCTACGAGACACCCGACGGCGAACGCTTCGCGCCGTCGCAGTTCGCCGAACTGATGCGCCGCGGCTTCATCGTGCCAGTGCCGGGCGAGGTCGGCGTGCAGCTGCCGCGCCCGCGCCTGCGCATCGCCCCGAACCAGAGCTTCTTCCTCTGCTACCGCGACAACGACCAGCTGCGCCGCGACTGGTTCGACCAGCACGGCCGCGTGCCGGTGCGGCTCGAGGGTAACGGGCTGCGCGAACGGCACGAGGTGACCACCGTGCCGAAGCCGGCCGGCCAGCAGCGCGTGCTCTGCCTTGGCGACTCGATGACGTTCGGCTGGGGCGTGCCGGAGGAACTCGGCTGGGTGCGCCTGCTCGAGGACGATCTGCGCACCGATCGTGGCGACGTGCGCACTGTCAACTGCGGCGCAGCCGGCACCAACTGCGTCGACGAATACGCGGCCGGGCTCCTGCACCGCTTCGCCGGGCTCGAGCCCGACGCGGTGGTGGTGGGGCTGTGCCTCAACGACCTGATCCCCAGCAGCGGCCTCTCGGTGATCGCGCCGGCCAGCGAGACCGGTTTCGCCGAGGCGCTGCAAGGCAAACCGAAGCGCACCGCACTCGACCTCGACCCGGCCGTCGACTGGGTCGACCTGCTGCTGAAGCTGCCGAAGGGCGAGGGTGAAGCGGCGTTCCTGTACCGCGACGACCAGCCGTTCGAGGACATGTGGTCGCAGGGTGGGCCGCAGCGCGACCTGCGCGTGATCCAGACCTTCTGCAAGGCCCGGTCGATCCCGATGCTGGTGGTGTTATGGCCTTTCCTGCAAGGACTTGGGGACGGTCGAACGTACCCGTTCGAGCGCCTGCACCAGCTCGTCGCGGCCGACTGCGAAGCCGCCGGCATCCCGTTCGTCGACGTGCTCCCGGCCTTGCGCAACACCCCGCAGGAGGACCTGTGGGTCAGCCCGGCGGACATGCATCCGAACCCGCGCGCACACCGGCTCGCGGCCGAGCGGATCGCCGGCGCGATGCGCGCTGCCTGGCGACGATGACCGCGTTTCTCCACAGCCCGGCGGAGACCGTTGTGGAGACGCTGTCACAGTCGCGAGAACGAGGCGCTTCGGTCGCCTTCTCGTGCGGCATCACGACTTGCGCGCGCCGCCGAACAGGGCCTGGCAGCCCCGCACCCCTACGCACTTTTCAACCGCGAAACTCAGAACTCTGAAATTGACCGGGCGGCACCGTTCTTTTACAGGGGCCGCCCCTCGGGCCCGGCCTCTCTGCTCCCTCGCTCCCATGGCTTTCGAGATGACCGTCACGCGGTCGTCACGGTCAGTCGTTGGAACGCGTGAGCACGTGCTGCGGTTCGAGCCCAGCTCCCGTGCAGCGCGCCGCCGACGAGTCGACCGTCAGCGAACGCGTCGATTCTTCCAGACCGCAACCTGTCCCCGCTACTGCGGAGGGGATGCACCTTGACCTCCCTGTTCCCGAAGTGGACCAACAAGCTTCCCACCGTGCTCGCGCTCGGTGCCGCCGCTGCTGGTCTCACCGTGGTGTTCGTCGTCAACTTCTGGTTCTCGCCGAAGCACACCGACGTGGGCTACGCGCCGTACCAACCGATCGCCTACAGCCACAAGCTGCACGCGGGCGGCCTCGGCATGGACTGCCGCTACTGCCACCGCATGGTCGAGGAAGGTCCGCACGCCACCGTGCCGGACGCGGCCACGTGCATGGGTTGCCACTCGCAGGTCAAGAAGGACAGCGAGGCTCTGGCTCCGCTGCGTGAGGCCTACGGCGACGGCACGGCCAGCAACAAGCCGATCGAGTGGATCAAGGTCCACATGCTGCCGGAGTACGCGTACTTCAACCACGCGGTCCACGTCCGCGCGAACGTCGGCTGCGCCAGCTGCCACGGCCCGATCCACGAGATGGAGATCGTGCGCCAGGATCAGCCGCTGAGCATGGGCTGGTGCCTCGAGTGCCACCGTGACCCGACGACGCACATCCGTCCGGCCGGCACCTCGGTGACCGACATGGACTGGAAGCCGAACGATGCCAGCATCGCCGCGGCCAGGAAGCTGCTCGAGCCCCAGGGGACCGACAAGTTCCCGGCGCTCAACCCTCCGACCCACTGCGGGGCGTGCCACCGATGACAACCGTCCCGACCCAGCAGACCGTTGACGCGACCATGAGCGAGACGACCACCTACTGGCGCAGCCTCGGCGAACTCGAGAACACCCCCGAGTTCCAGGAAGCGCTGCAGCGTGAGTTCCCCGAGGGCATCACCGAGGCTCCCGACGCGGTGTCGCGTCGCGGTTTCCTCAGTGCGGTCGCCGCTTCGGTGGCGCTCGCCGGCCTGACCAGCTGCCGCAAGCCGGTCACCAAGATCCTGCCGTTCAACAAGTCGCCCGAGGGCTACAAGGCCGGCGTGCCGTCGTTCTATGCGACGACGCTGACGCGCAACGGCTTCGGCATCGGCGTCGTGGTGAAGAGCAGCGATGGCCGCCCGACCAAGATCGAGGGCAACGCCGCGCACCCGAGCAGCCTCGGCGGCAGCGACCTGCAGCTGCAGGCCGAGCTGCTGCAGCTCTACGATCCGAACCGCAGCCGCCACCCGTTCAGCGCAGCGATGCGCGAGGAAGCGGCGAAGAAGCTCGCGGCGGAAGGGCACGCGGGAGACGGCCACGCGCACGGCGCGCACGAGCACGGCCCGACCAAGGCCGATGACGCCAAGGTCTGGAAGGCTTTCCGCGGCTGGCTCGAGAGCGATCAGTGGAAGAAGCTGGTGAACGCGCAGGGCGAAGGCCTGCACGTGCTGCTGCCGCTGACCTCGTCGCCGTCGCTGCACGGCAAGATCGCCGGCATGAAGTCCGGCGCCCTGGCGAAGGCCAGGTTCCACTTCTGGAACGCGCTCCACCTCGACAACGAGCTCGAAGGCGCGCAGATGGCGTTTGGTGAGCCGGTCGCCACGCACCACGACTTCGGCAAGGCGGAGGTCGTGCTGTCGCTCGACAGCGACTTCCTCGCCACCGACGGCAACAACCTCGTCGGCGCCCGCCAGTGGGCCGACACGCGCCGCGAGCCCGATTCCAAGACGCTGGAGGCCAGCGGCCGCAAGCTGTCGCGCCTCTACGTCGTCGAGTCGAGCTACACGACGACCGGCACCGCCGCCGACCACCGCTTCCGCACCAAGAGCGGCGAGATCCCGGCGGTCGCGTTCGCGCTGGCCAAGGCGCTCGGCGTGACCGGCGCCGACCTCGGCGACGCACTCGCTTCGTACGGCTCGGCAGGTTTCACCACGAAGGCTGGCAAGAACTGGCTTGATGCGGTTGCCAAGGACCTGCAGGCCGCGCGTGGTCGTGGTCTCGTGGTCGCCGGCCCGCGCCAGCCCGCCGCGGTGCACGCGGTCGTGCACGCGATCAACGCCGCGCTCGAGAACGTCGGCAAGACCGTCAGCTACAGCGCCGTCGCCGAAGGCCGCGGCACGCTGGCGAAGAAGTCGATCCAGGACCTCGCCACGGCGATCGAGACCAAGGCCTGCGCGCTGCTGGTCTGCCTCGGCACCAACCCGGTCTACGACGCGCCCGCCGACCTGAAGTTCGGCGACAAGCTGAAGGCCGCGAAGGGTGCGATGGTCACCATGCACCTCGGCCTGCACGAGGACGAGACCGCGGCTCTCGCCGACTGGCACTTCCCGCTCGCGCACGAGCTCGAGACCTGGGGCGACGCGCGTGCGCACGACGGCACGGTCTCGCTGCAGCAGCCGCTGGTCGCGCCGCTGCACGGCGGCACCAGCGCGCTCGAGTTCCTCGGCCTGCTGAACGGCGACATGCAGGAGGGTGACGAAGACCTGTTCTACGTCAACCACGACACGACGTTCGGCTACTCGCTGGTGCAGGCGCACTGGAACGGCGTCGCCGGCGCCGGCTTCGAAGCCTGGTGGGCGAAGACGCTGCACGACGGCGTCGCCCCCGCCAGCACCCCGAACAACAAGCTCGCCGCCAAGACGCCGGCTCTCGCGTTCGGCGCGATCGCCGCGGGCATCAAGGGTTGGACGAAGCCGTCCGGCACCGAGGTGGTGCTGCGCGGCTGCGCGAAGATGGGCGACGGCCGCTTCGCCAACAACTCGTGGATGCAGGAGATCCCGGAGCCGCTGTCGAAGCTGAGCTGGGACAACGCTGCGCACGTCAGCATGAAGACGGCGCAGACCCTGAACGTCGAGAACGGTGACCTGCTGACGATCGGTGAGGGTGCGCAGCAGGTGCAGATTCCCGCGTGGATCGTGCCCGGCCACGCCGACGACAGCATCACCATCCACCTCGGCTGGGGCCGCAAGCTGCCGCACTGCAAGGTCGCCAACGAGCACGGCTTCGACGCCTACCCGCTGCGCACGCTGAACGCGCAGTGGCTGGTCGCCGGCGCCAAGGTCGCGCGCGGCCAGGGCAAGCACCAGCTCGTCTGCACGCAGGAGCACGGCACGATGGTCGGGCGCGCTCTGGTGCGCGAGACGACCGTCGCGGGCAACAAGAAGGACTCGCGCTGGGCGCCGAAGCAGTCGCCGCTCGACCAGGCGGCAGCACTGAAGACCGGCACGGATGGCAAGCCGCAGAAGGAGGAGAACCTCGCGAAGTCACTCTGGACCGAGCGCTACGAGCCGACTCGCAACGACCCCGAGGTCAAGCGTTCGCCCTACCAGTGGGGCATGGTGATCGACCTCAACGCCTGCACGGGTTGCAGCGCCTGCGTCGTCGCCTGCGTCGCCGAGAACAACATCCCGATGGTGGGCAAGGTCCAGGTCTCGCGCAACCGCGAGATGTTCTGGATCCGCGCCGACCGCTACTTCACGTCGCCCGCCGACACGAAGAAGAAGTCGGAGCGCACGCACGAGGACAAGCTGAACCACGTCGAGGACCCGCAGGTGCACAACATGCCGGTGCCCTGCATGCAGTGCGAGAACGCGCCCTGCGAGTCGGTGTGCCCGGTCGCCGCGACCGTGCACAGCCCCGACGGCCTCAACGACATGGTCTACAACCGCTGCATCGGCACGCGCTACTGCAGCAACAACTGCCCCTACAAGGTCCGCCGCTACAACTACCTCGACTACGTCGGGAACGCGCCGGACACGAAGCGCATGTCGTTCAACCCGGACGTCACGGTCCGGCACCGCGGCGTGATGGAGAAGTGCACGTTCTGCGTGCAGCGCATCAACGGCGGCCGCATCCAGGCGAAGCTCGCCGGCAAGATGGTCGGCGACGGCGAGAAGGACGTGCGGGTCACCACCGCGTGTGCCCAGGCCTGCCCGACGCAGGCCATCACCTTCGGCAACATCGTGGAGACCACCAGCAAGGTCGCGAAGCTGAAGAACCTCGACCTGAACTACGGCCTCCTGTCCGAGCTGAACACGAAGCCGCGCACCACCTACCTGGGTCGCGTCCGCAACCCGAACCCCGAACTCCAAACCGAACTGGCCTGATCCGATGACCGCCATCCCAGTTGTCGACGAGCCGGAGAACCCGCTGGTTCGCGCGCCCCTCGTCGAGGGCAAGAACGACTTCACGTCGGTCACCAACATCATCGCCGGTGTCGCCGAGCGGAAGACGCCGCGCGGCTGGTACCTGATGTTCGGCATCAGCATCGCGCTGCTGCTGAACCTCGGCGCGATGATCGGCTACCTCGTGTTCAACGGCGTCGGTGTCTGGGGCAACAACGTCCCGGTCGCCTGGGCCTGGCCGATCGTCAACTTCGTCTTCTGGATCGGCATCGGCCACGCCGGCACGCTGATCAGCGCCGTGCTCTTCCTGTTCCGGCAGAAGTGGCGCACGTCGATCAACCGCGCGTCCGAGGCCATGACCATCTTCGCGGTCATGGCAGCCGGCATCTTCCCGGCGATCCACGTCGGCCGCATCTGGGTCATCTACTGGGTGTTCCCACTGCCCAACCAGATGGCGATGTGGCCGAACTTCAAGAGCCCGCTGCTCTGGGACGTGTTCGCGGTCAGCACCTACTTCACGATCTCGGCCCTGTTCTGGTTCGTGGGCCTGGTGCCGGACCTCGCCACCTTCCGCGACCGCGCCGCCAAGGCCGGCCGCACGATCGCGGCGCGCGCCTACGGTGTGTTCGCGTTCGGCTGGACGGGGAGCAACCGCCACTGGGTCAACTACGAGAAGGCCTACATGATCCTGGCCGGCCTCAGCACGCCGCTCGTGCTGTCCGTGCACTCGATCGTCTCGTTCGACTTCGCCGTCTCGCTGGTGCCCGGCTGGCACACGACGATCTTCCCGCCGTACTTCGTCGCGGGCGCCATCTTCTCGGGGTTCGGCATGGTGCTGACCCTGATGATCCCGGCGCGTCAGTGGCTCGGCCTGCACGAGCTCATCACGCTCAACCACCTCGACAACATCGCCAAGATCCTGCTGCTGACCGGCACGATGGTCGGCTACGCGTACGGGATGGAGTTCTTCATCGCCTGGTACAGCGGTGTCGAATACGAGCAGTTCGCCTTCATCAACCGCGCCTTCGGTCCCTACGCGTGGGCGTACTGGATCATGATCGGGTGCAACGTCATCAGCCCGCAGTTCTTCTGGATCCGAAGCCTGCGCCGCAGCCCGATGGTGCTGTTCGTCATCTCGATCTTCGTCAACATCGGCATGTGGTTCGAGCGCTTCGTGATCACGATCTCGACGCTCAACCGTGACTTCCTGCCTTCGAGCTGGGGTTACTACTCGCCGACGCTGATCGACATCCTGACCTACGCCGGCAGCTTCGGTCTGTTCTTCACCATGTTCCTGCTGTTCTGCAGGTTCCTGCCGATCCTCGCGATCAGCGAAGTGAAGGGCGTCATGCCGGAGGCCAACCCGCACCACGGGCACGGCCACGACGACCACCACGCCCACGGGCACGCGCAGCACGCGCACGCGCACCACTGAGGAGATCACCCCATGGCCAACACCAACAAGTGGGGCGTCGTCGCCGAGTTCGACTCGGCCGCTGCGATCTACACCGCTGCGGAGAAGACGACTGCCCAGGGCTACACGCACGTGGACGCCTACACGCCGTTCCCCGTGCACGGTCTCGACCGTGCGCTGCGTCAGGGTCCGAGCCACCTCGGCTGGATCGTCGTCTGCTGCGGCATCACCGGCATCTGCCTCGCGCAGCTGATGATGTATTGGATGAACGCGGTCGACTATCCGATCTGGGTCTCCGGCAAGGAGCCCTATGCGTGGCCGTCGACCATCCCGATCACCTTCGAGCTGATGGTGCTGCTGTCCGGCCTCGGCGCGGTGTTCGGCATGTTCGGCCTGAACAAGCTGCCGCGCCTGCACCACCCGATCTTCCAGCACGCGACCTTCTGGCGCGCGACCGACGATCGCTTCTTCCTCGCCGTCGAGGCGAAGGACCCCAAGTTCGACAGCGCGCAGACCACGCGCTTCCTCGAGAGCATCGGCGGCAAGAACGTCGCCATCGTGGAGGACTGATCCGATGACCCGCACGTCCCCCGTGAAGGCCTGCTTGCTGCTGCTCGCGACGATGGCCCTCGGCCTCGCCGGCTGCATGCGCGGTGGCATCTCGTCCGAGCCGCCGGTGCACCTGGTGCTCGACATGGACTTCCAGCAGAAGCTGCGCACGCAGGCCGAAGCCCACTTCGATGGCTGGAGCGACAAGCGCGCGAGCCGTCTGCCGGTTTCCGACGCGTTCGGTCGCCAGATCGTCGTCGCCCAGGACTCGTTGCCGAACCCGGCGCTGGCGCACAAGGACGCCGCCGGCAAGTTCGTGACCAAGAACCCGCTCGAGACCAACCAGAAGCTCGTGCACCTCGGCCGTGAGACCACGGTCATCGAGCGCGGCCAGGAGCGCTTCAACATCCACTGCGCGATCTGCCACGGCACTTCGGGCCAGGGCGGCAACAGCCCGACCGACGGGCACGGTCTCGTCGGTCGTCGTTGGCCGGTGATGGTGCCGACCTTCCACCTGCAGAAGGAAGCCGGCAAGGACAACCGCGTTGCCAACCTCACGGACGGCGAGCTGTACGACGTCATCGCCAACGGCAAGGGCACGATGCCGGCCTACGGCGCGCGCATCAGCCCCGAGGACCGCTGGGCGATCGTGCACTACATCCGCGCCCTGCAGCAACTGAGCAAGTGATCGAGGAACGGAGAGCCCGCCAATGACCGCAATCGCATCGAACACGGCTCGGAGCCTGCAAGAGATCGCACCGACGATCACCGCCAAGGTGAAGGAGGGCGACCTCGCGAAGACGCAGATGGGCCTGATGGCCATCGGCGGCGCCCTGCTCGCCATCGCCTTCTTCAGCGGCAAGCACTTCTACCACTCGTACCTCGTCGCCTACATGGGCGTGCTGGGCATCTGCCTCGGCGCCCTGTTCTTCACGATGGTGCAGCACATCACGCGCGCTGGCTGGAGCGTGACCGTGCGCCGCCTGACCGAGAACACCGCGGCGGCGCTGCCGCTGATGGCGGTGCTGTTCGTGCCGATCGCGCTCGGCTTCGACACGCTGTTCCACCACTGGGCGCACGCGAACCACGACGCCGCCGGCAACCTGCTGGCCGAGACCGATCCGAAGTTCGACCAGGTGCTCGCCGGCAAGGCCAGCTACCTCAACTCCACGTCGTTCTTCGTCCGCGCCGCGATCTACTTCGCGATCTGGATCGGCCTCGCCGTCTACTTCCGCGGCAAGTCGATCAAGCAGGACGAGAACGGCGACCCGGCGATCAGCCTGCACCTCGCGCGCCTCGCCGCGCCCGGCCTGCTGCTGTTCGCGCTGTCGGTGACGTTCGCCGCGTTCGACTGGCTGATGTCGCTGGACCCGCACTGGTTCAGCACGATCTTCGGCGTCGCCTACTTCGCCGGCGGCTTCATGGCGTTCTTCGCCTTCACGATCCTGCTGGCCCGCTACCTCGGCAAGCAGGGCTACCTGAAGGAAGCGATCACCACCGAGCACTACCACGACCTCGGCAAGTTCCTGTTCACCTTCATGGTGTTCTGGACCTACACGAACTTCAGCCAGTACATGCTGATCTGGTACGCGAACCTGCCGGAAGAGACGCGCTGGTTCGAAGACCGCCTGCACAACGGCTGGGGCTCGGTCGGCACGATCCTGATCGTCGGCCACTTCCTGATGCCCTTCGCCTTCCTGCTGTCGCGGCACGTGAAGCGCTCCAGCGTCGGTCTCGCGGTCGGCGCGATCTTCCTGCTGGTCATCCACTGCATCGACATGCAGTTCCTCGTGCTGCCCAGCATCGGCGGTCACGACGCCGGCCACGCTGCCGGTGGCGCCGCTGCCCAGGGCCACGAGAACATGAACGCCGCGGTCAGCTACACGCTGTCGCACTTCGGCGAAGACCTCGGCAAGTACACCCACGGCCTGTGCTGGGCCGACTTCGGCTGCTTCGCCGGCCTGCTGGCCTTGGTCGCCGGCTTCGTACTGTGGAACGTGCGCCGCACCAACCTGGTGCCGATCCGCGACCCGCGGCTCGCCGAATCGCTGCACTTCCAGAACATCTGAAGGCAGCCCGCCAACGAACTGCCCCCCAACGAACAACCCGCCCCCGGACACCGAACGGACACAGCCATGGGCCACGGCCAACACGACCATCACGCACCCGGCGCCACGCACGAGCCGGTGGTGCACGATCCGGAGAACGACATCGACGCCCGGTCGGCGACCATCTGGGTCATCGCCGGCACCGTCGTCCTGTTCCTGTCCTTGTGGGTGATGGTCCCGATCTTCGTGCGCGTGCAGGAAGCCGAACGCGAGACCAAGATCTACAAGGCCGAGAACAAGGAGCTGGGCGAGGTCCGCGCCCTCGAGAACAAGTTCCTGCACGACGGCCCGGTCAAGATCGAAGACGTCGTCAAGAAGCTCGCCGGCAAGTGACCGGCCGACAAGTGATCGAAACGGGCCCGCAACCGCACCATCGATGAAGACCCTCCTCGCAACCCTGCTGCTGACGACCGGCGCCGCCCTGGCGCAGGAGGGCATGCCGCCCACGTCGACGCTGGAGTCGCGCGAGGTCGCCGCCGACCAGCTGGACACGATCGGCGTCACGGTCGATCCGCAGCTGAACTTCACCGACGAGCGCGGCTACCCGTTCCAGCTGCGCCAGTGGTTCCCCGGCGAAGTGCCGGTGGTCCTGATCCTCGGCTACTACAGCTGCCCGCGCATGTGCGGCCAGGTGCTGGGCGAGGCGTTCCGGGCGCTGAGCGACGTCGACTTCGAGCCGGGCAAGCAGTACCGCATCCTCAACGTCTCCATCGACCCGAAGGAGACGCCAGAGATCGCCAAGGCGCGCAAGACCACGTTCCTGCGCCAGCTCGCCAAGATCGGCGGCGACGACGCGTGGCGCGTGCTCGTCGGCGACCAGGACAACATCACGAAGCTGACCAAGTCCGTCGGCTTCAACTACTACTGGTCCGACGCGACCCAGCAGTTCTCGCACCCGCCGTCGCTGATCTTCCTGACCAAGGAAGGCAGGGTCAGCCGCATCGTCAAGAACACGATCTTCGAGGCCGAGGATCTCCGCCTCGCCCTGGTCGAAGCCAGCGAAGGCAAGCTCGGCACGTTCCTCGACCAGGTGCGCCTCAACTGCCTGACCTTCGACTCCCGCACCAACACCTACTCGCTCACGGCGATGACCGTGATGCGCGTCGGTGGCGTCCTCACCGTCGTCGCCCTCGGCACGATGATCTGGATCATGCTCCGGAAGGAGCGGCAACGCGCCGCATTGGCCGAGCCGCAACCCTCCTCGCCGTGAGCCTTCCGTCTTCCGCAGCCCACACCCCAGCAGACCAGGAACACCCGTGTTCGCCCTACTGACCCAGGACCCGGCCAGGACTCCCGGCCACATCGAGAACCCGGCTCCGCCGCTGGCGGTGGACGCGTACGGCCAACTGCCGAAGCTGGCGAGCACGTTCGACCACGTCGACGGGCTCTTCTACTTCACCTACATCGTCTGCATCTTCTTCTTCGTGGTGATCGTCGGCGTCATCGCCGTGTCGGTCGTCCTCTACCGTCGCAAGACGTGGGACCAGCCGGCACTGTCAAACGTGACGCACAACACGCCGCTGGAAGTCGTCTGGACGGTGATCCCGCTGATCATCGTCATGGTCATGTTCGCCTGGGGCTTCAAGGGCAGCCTCGACATGACGAACGTGCCGGAAGCGGCGAGCCGCAACCTCTACAAGGCGACCGCCAAGCAGTGGAACTGGGCTTTCACCTACCCAAACGGCCAGCAGTCGTTCGGCGAGGTCTGGGTCGAGGTGAACAAGCCGGTCGCGTTCGCCCTCGAGTCGACCGACGTGCTGCACGCCTTCTTCCTGCCGCAGATGCGCGTCAAGCGCGACATCATCCCGGGCCGCGGCCAGGTCGTCTGGTTCCAGCCGAAGGAAGTCGGCGACTACCACCTGTTCTGCGCCGAGTACTGCGGTAACGACCACTCGAAGATGTACGCGCAGCTGCACGTCGTCTCGTCCGAGGAGTTCGCCAAGAAGCCGTGGGACAAGTGGGACGACAGCACGCCGGCCGCCGCCGCCAAGAGCGGTGAGAGCCTCTACAAGCAGCTGTGCGCGAGCTGCCACTCGGTGAACGGCATCCCAGGTGTCGGCCCGAGCTGGAAGGGCCTGTTCACCAAGAACGCCGACGGCACCTTCACGGGTCGCCAGCGCGACGTCCTGGTCGGCGGCCAGAAGCAGACCATCACCGTCGACGACGCCTACATCATCGAGTCGATCAAGACGCCGATGGCCAAGATCGTCGCCGAGGAGCCGTACAACCGCGGCGGCATGTCCGCGTTCGACAACATCGAAGACCGCAAGATCGCCGGCCTGATCCAGTACATGAAGTCGCTCGCAGAGGCGAAGTGAGGCACCGATGACCACCAACGTCCCAGTGATCGACACCCACGCGCACCACGCTCCCGAGGCGGGTGGGACCAACTACCTGAACAACCGTTCGGGCTTCTGGTCGTGGGCAGGCACGCTCGACCACAAGCGCATCGGCCTGATGTACCTGGTCGGCGTCTCCATCGCCTTCCTCTGCGGCGGCCTGTTCGCGCTGCTCGTTCGCCTCCACCTGTGGGAGCCGAACGGCATGCTGTTCGACAACGCGCAGTACAACCAGATCTTCACGCTGCACGGCGCCTTCATGGTGTTCCTGTTCGTGATCCCGGCGATCCCGGGCTCGCTCGGGAACATGGTGCTGCCGCTGATGCTCGGCGCGAAGGACGTGGCGCTGCCGCGGCTGAACCTGCTGAGCTTCTACCTGTGGCTCACCGGCGCGGTCCTGGCGACGCTCGCCATCGTGCTCGGCGGCTTCGACACCGGCTGGACCTTCTACACGCCGTACAGCCTCTACACGCAGCAGGCCGTCGTCACGATCGGCCTCGCGATCTTCGTGCTCGGCTTCAGCTCGATCTTCACCGGGCTGAACTTCATCGTCACCGTGCACAAGCTGCGCGCGCCGGGCCTGACCTGGTTCCGCATGCCGCTGTTCGTGTGGGCGCTCTACGCCACGTCGCTGCTGCAGGTGCTGGCGACGCCGGTGCTCGGCATCACGGTGCTGCTGGTCGCGTTCGAACGCCTCTACCACATCGGCATCTTCGATCCGCGCCTCGGTGGCGACCCGGTGCTGTTCGAGCACTTCTTCTGGTTCTACAGCCACCCGGCCGTCTACATCATGGTGCTGCCGGCCTTCGGCATCATCAGCGAGCTGGTGTCGGTCCACAGCCGCAAGCCGCTGTTCGGCTACAAGCTGATCGCGTTCAGCTCGCTGGCGATCGCGATCATCAGCTTCCTCGTGTGGGGCCACCACATGTTCACGTCGGGTCAGTCGACGTACGCGATGTTCGCGTTCTCGTTCCTGACCTTCTTCGTGGCGATCCCGACCGCGATCAAGGAGTTCAGCTGGGTCGCGACGATCTGGAAGGGCTCGATCGCGCTGAACTCGCCGATGCTCTACACGCTGGCGTTCCTGATCATCTTCGCGATCGGCGGCCTGACCGGCGTGATCCTCGGCGCGCTGAACGTCGACATCCACCTGCACGACACCTACTTCGTCGTCGCGCACTTCCACTACGTGATGATGGGTTCGATCGCGCTGGCGTTCTTCGCCGGCCTGCATCACTGGTGGCCGAAGATGTTCGGCGTCATGTATGACGAGTTCCTGGCGAAGATCGCCTGCGCGATCATCTTCGTCGGATTCAACGCGACCTTCCTGCCGCAGTTCATCATGGGCAGCCGCGGCATGCCGCGCCGCTACGCGACCTACGTGCCGGACTACGCGCCCTACCACGCGGCGTCGACGATCGGCGTGCTGATCCTGACGGTCGGCATCGGCATGATGGTCTTCTACCTGGTGGCCTCGCTGTTCCAGGGCAAGAAGGCCATGCAGAACCAGTGGGGCGGTGTCACGCTCGACTGGCTGTGCCCGACCCCGCCGCCGCTCGAGAACTTCGACGTGCCGCCGAAGGTCGTGCACGAGGTCTACGACTACTCGACGCTCGACTACCAGTCGATGCAGACGCCGGTCCGCTGACCGGTCCTGCTGCGCCGGCGCGAGCGAACGCGCCGCGCAGCGCCCCCAAGAGCCTCCAACGCCACCTCGCTACAGGATTCCAAGATGAGTCACGACGGTCACCACTCGGTAGTGATCCCGGCGCCGGGACCCGAGTTCGTTCCCCACACGGTGGCGCACCACTTCGACACGCCGGTGCAGGAGTTCCAGTCGGCCAAGCTGGGCTTCTGGTTGTTCCTGGCGACGGAAATCCTGCTCTTCGGCGGCCTCTTCGCCGCCTACTTCTACTACCACGAGATGTACCCCGAGACCTTCCGTCTCGGCGGCCGACAGCTCGACTGGCAGCTCGGCGCGATCAACACGACCGTGCTGCTGCTGAGCTCGTGGACGATGGCGATGGGCGTGCGCTCGGCGCAGACCAGCCAGAAGCAGAAGACCCTGATGTTCTGCGGCCTGACCGTGGTGGGCGCCCTCGCCTTCATGGTCATCAAGTTCTTCGAGTACAAGGCGAAGCACGAGCACGGCTTCGTGGTCTTCAGCGAGCTGTTCGCTCCCTACGACGAAGCCACGGGCTCGCTCGCCTGGTTCAAGGACTACGACGGCGTGATGGCCGGTGTGCCGCACGGCCACCTGTTCTTCGCGATCTACCTGACGATGACCGCGATCCACGGGTTGCACGTCATCATCGGTGCGGGCCTGATCGTCTGGATCATGGTCGGTGCCGCCAAGGGTCGCTTCCACAACGGTTACTTCCTGCCCGTCGACCTGGTCGGCCTCTACTGGCACCTCGTCGACCTGATCTGGATCTTCCTGTTCCCCTTGCTCTACCTGGTGCCGTGATGAGCGCCCACGATCACTCCCACGGGCACGACGCCCATGGTCACAGCAACCATGGCGGGCTGCAGATGGGTCACCACCACATCTCCAGCTCGGCGATGTTCCTCAACGTGCTGATCGCACTGTTGATCCTGACCGGCGTCACGGTCGGCGCCTCGCGCGTCGACTTCGGTCCGGCCAACATGCTGATCGCGATGGCCATCGCCAGCGTCAAGGCGTCGCTGGTCATCGCCTTCTTCATGCACGTGAAGTGGGACACGGCGATCAACAAGATCGTCTTCCTGAGCTCGTTCCTCTTCCTGTCGTTGCTGTTCATCTTCACTCTGTCCGACCACGCGACCCGTCGCCTGGACGGCGAGCTGACCGTGCGCCACACGAACGTGCAGTACCAGTGGACGCAGCCGAAGCCGAAGGCCGATCCGAATCACGGGAAGCACTAGTCTGCACGCCGCCTATCTCCACTCGCGTCAGCCCGCCGATGCGCGGATCGCCCTCTGGTCCGACCTCGGTACCGAGGGTGTCGCCACAGCGCTGCCCAGCGATCTCGCCGCCAAACTCGAACCGGTCGAACTGCAGCAGCTGATCCCGGTCGAGGAAACCACGCTGCGTCCGGTCGCGCGCCTCGCCGAAGGCGAGGTCGAAGACGAAGAACGGCCACCCGTGCGCATCGCACCAGCGCTGTGGACGATCCCGGCGCTGGGCTTGCGGCTCGCGGATGCGCTGCCGTGGCTCGCCTCGCTGCCGGCCGACAAGCAGCCAGCACCCTTGCGCGCGATCACCGCACTCGCCCAGCTGGTCGAGAAGCTGATGGCCCGCGGCGACTACGCGCCGGCCCCGCAGCCCGGCGTCTTGCAGTGGGCGCCGCACTGGAGTGCCGACACACAGTGGGTGCTCGCGGCCCTTGCCGACCTGGTCCCTGGCACGCTGTGCACGGCGCGCTTCGCCGTCCCCGACGATCCGGTCTACGCGGTGACGCCGCGCAACTTCGTCGTCAGCTTCGTCGGCCACGCGCTCGACCAGTGGGTGCAGGCGCGCGCCGCCGCCGGCACGCCGCCAGGGAGCCGCTTCCAGAAGGCCGAGCGCCTGCCGCGCGAGTTCTGGCAGACGCCGATGGTGCCCGTGCTCGAGATCCTGGTCCCCGACCAGCCGCTCGAAGAAGGTGTGCCTTGGGGTCTGCAGATCCTGCTGCGGCCGATCCCGACGGTCGCCTTCACCGAGACCATCGAGAGCCTGCACCGGCGGCTCGCCGCGTCGCCGTTCCGCAACGAGATCGCGACCGACAGCGTGGTGAAGATCGAACAGACGATCGACCGCGTCGCCGAGAAGCTGCCGTCGCTGCGCCGCGCGCGCAACATGAGCGACGGCCGCATCAGCCTGACGCGCGCCGAGCTCGACCAGATCCTCGACCACATGCCGATGCTCGAGAGCGAAGGCTTCGAGCTGCAGCTGCCCGGCATCGAGTCGATGCAGCGCCTGTCGGCGCGCGTCGCCATCGTCGAGGGCAAGGGCCAGGCGAACGACCCGCGGCCGTGGTTCGAGTTCCGCTGGAGCCTGGCGCTCGGCGACCAGGAACTGTCGCAGGCCGAGTTCGACTCGCTGGTCGACGCCAAGACGCCGCTCGTCTTCATCGATCGCCGCCCGGTGCTGCTGTCGCCGAAGGACCGCGAAGCGCTGAAGGACTTCAAGGCGCGCATGAAGGAGGGCGGCGAGAAGATCAGCTTCTTCGAAGCGCTCCGCCTGCGCCTCGGCGGTGCCTCGCATCTGCACGGCCTGGCGATGGAGTCGATCGCGAGTACACCGCGGCTCGAGAACCTGCTGCACAACCTCGAACAGGCGCGCTCGATCGAGAACCGCCCGCTGCCGGCCGACTTCATCGGCGAGCTGCGTCCCTACCAGGCCCGCGGCCAGGCGTGGATGCACTTCCTCGTCGACCAGGGCTTCGGCGCCTGCCTCGCCGACGACATGGGCCTCGGCAAGACCGTGCAGGCGATCACGGTGATGCTCGAGTGGCGCCGCGCGCGTCCGGGCGGCCATCCGATCCTGATCGTGTGCCCGGTCTCGGTGCTCGGCAACTGGCGCCGCGAGCTCAACCGCTTCGCGCCGACGCTGCGCATCGTGCTGCACCACGGCAAGGGCCGCGCGGAAACCGCCGAGGACTTCCGCACGATGCTCGCCGGCACCGACATCGTGCTGACCAGCTACAACCTGCTGCAGCGCGACGAAGAGATCATGCAGGGCATCACCTTCGAGGGGGTGCTGCTCGACGAAGCGCAGAACATCAAGAACCCGACGACGCGGCAGTCGAAGGTCGCGCGCGCGATGCGCGGCAACTTCCGCCTGGCGCTGACCGGCACGCCGCTCGAGAACCGTCCGCTCGACCTGTGGTCGATCATGGACTTCCTCAACGAAGGCCTGCTCGGCTCGCGCACGCAGTTCATGCAGACGCTCGAGCACCCGATCGTGAAGCAGCGTCGGCAGGGCTCGATGTCGGCGCTGGCCCGCCTCGTGCGGCCGTTCGTGCTGCGCCGCCTGAAGACCGATCCGGAGATCGTCGCCGACCTGCCGGAGAAGACCGAGCAGATCGTCACCACCACGCTGAGCCGCGAACAGGCGATCCTCTACGAGTCCGTCGTGCGCAAGGGCCTGCAGGAGGTCGAGAAGGCCGCCGAGGGCATCCAGCGCCGCGGCGCGATCCTCACCACGCTGCTGCGCCTGAAGCAGGTGTGCAACCACCCGGCGCACTACCTGATGGACGGCAGCGTGCTGCCGAGCCGTTCGGGCAAGCTCGACCTGCTCAGCGAGATGGTCGAGGAGTCGCTCGAAGAGGGCGACCGCTGCCTGATCTTCACGCAGTTCAAGGAGATGGGCTCCCTGCTGAAGACGCACCTGGAGACGTCGTTCGGCGGCCAGGTGCTGTTCCTGCACGGTGGTGTGCCGCAGAAGGAACGCGACCAGATGGTCACCGACTTCCAGGCGTCGCGGCCGGACGGCCCCAAGCTGTTCGTGCTGTCGCTGAAGGCAGGCGGCACCGGCCTCAACCTGACCGCGGCCAACCGCGTGTTCCACTACGACCGTTGGTGGAACCCGGCCGTCGAGGACCAGGCGACCGACCGCGCGTTCCGCATCGGCCAGCAGCGCAACGTGTTCGTGCACAAGTTCGTCTGCAGCGGCACGCTCGAGGAGCGCATCCAGCAGATGCTCGATCGCAAGCGCGAGGTCGCCGACAGCCTGCTCGCCGCCGGCGAGAACTGGCTGACCGAACTGAGCAACGACGAGCTGAAGCGCCTGCTGACCCTCGATCGCAAGGAGGCGATGGCGTGAGCTCCGAACGCAAGTCGGTGTCGCTCGGCGAGCGCTGGCGCCGCGAGGCGACGCGCGGCGTCGACGACCAGCGGCTGGCCGCGGCGCTCGAGGCGCTGCCCAGCATCCGCAAGCCCATGGTCCGCATCCGCGCGGGTTCGATCCGCTGCGAGATGGAGGGCTCGATGGGTTCGATCCACGAAGTCAGCCTGCAGATCCGCACGCTGCCGCAGCGCGACTGGAACACGCTGATCCGCGTGCTGCGCCGCAGCAAGTCGATCGTGCAGGCGCTGGAGGACGGCCGCGTGCCGCGCAGCTTCGACCGCCTGGTCGCGCGCGTCATCGGCGAGCCGCTGTTCCCGGACGCGCGCAGCGTGACCTTCGGCTGCTCGTGCGACCTGCCGGAGAAGCCTTGCCGCCACGTGCTGGCGCTGCACGAACTGTTCGCGCGCCGGCTCGACGAACGGCCGTGGGAGATGCTGATGCTGCGCGGCGTCGACCTGCAGGCGACGCTGGCGAAGGTGCACCAGACCGAGCCGGAAGGCGACCTGCCGCCGCTCGCCTTCGGCGTGCCCGAGGAGCCGGTGCTGTATCCGGATGCCGAGGACGCCGACCTCGGTCAGGGTCTGACGACGTCGCAGGTGCGCTGGTTCACGGGATCGTTGTCCGAGCGCTGCGCGCAGCCGGCGCTGAAGGCGCTCGCGGCCTTGTCGACGACGCCGCCCGAGCCGCCGCCGCCGGCCCCACCGCCGCCGGTCAAGACGCGCGCCTGAGAGGCCGAGAAGAAATCCAGCGTACGGCCTCTCAGAGTCATGTTTGGCGGCTGCCTTCGCAGCCGCGCAGAGCCTTCGAGAGACTCTCTCTCAGGCTCTGAATCCGCGCTGCGTCACTTCTTCTCGATCTTGTCGGCGACGCGCTCGAACACGAACGCCTGCGCCTTCTTGCCGTCGAGCAGGCTGATCGTCGCCGTCACGCCCTTCTCGGTGCGCTCGTAGCGGATGCGCTGCGGGTAGTCGTGTTCGGCGTTGGCGAACTCGACCACGCCGTCGCCGAGCGTCTGCAGCAGGAACGTCGTCGCTGCCTTGCCTCCCGGCATCGCCACGTAGCCGATCTGGCCGCGCGCCGCGGTGATGCGCAGGAACTCGAACGCGAGCGTGCGTTCGCCACCGAACGTGTGCGAACTGCCGAGCATCGTGCTGCCCTGCAGCGGCCGCCAGTGCTCCTCCGTCACCGTCTCGCCGTCCTGCAGCCGCCACGTGCCGACCAGCCAGTCGAGCTTCGCCAGGTCGGCCAGGGTGTACTTCGCCGCTCCGGGCGCCGTCGGCGCGGCAGGCGGCTTCGTGGCCGCGGGCGTAGGTGCCGGATCCTGTGTCACCAGGATGGCGGAGAACAGTGCGAGCGAAGACAGCCAGGGGCGTGGATTGGTCATCGAGGTTGCAGCATCAGCAGCCGGCCCTGCCCGAGCTCGGCGCGAACAAACCTTCTAGCCGCGTGGCCACCCGAGGGCACCTCGAGGGCTATCCGCGCTACCCCGACGACCGCCATATACCAGTCCGCAAACGAACGCGGCGCGGCGGTGTCGCCTGGGACACCACCGCGCCGCGAGTCTCTTCGGTTCTGCGATTCGCCCCGCGAGGGGCGAGCAGACTTCAGAAGCCGAACACCATGTTGACGCCGTTGCTCGTGGCCAGGCCGAGCACGGTGGTCAGGGACAGCGACACGCCCTGCGCGGCGATCGACGCGTTCAGCAGGCCGACACTGTTCGGGATCGACAGCGGGAACAGGCTGGTGCCGCCGACGACCGGGCCCGACGGGATCAGGTCGATGTCGAGCGTATTGTAGGCAAAGCAGCCGGCCATGTCGAACGGCGTGAGGTCGAAGCCGAAGGGCAGGGCCGTCGTGCCGAAGGCGACGAACGCGACCGGCGAGATCACCGGGACGTTCGAGACGACGAGCTCGAAGCTGGCGTTGCCGATGCTCGGCAGGCCGTTCGTGCCGATCGTCAGGCCGTCACAGCCGGTGCCGTAGGTCGGCGCCGTGGCCAGCGGGGCCAGCGAGAACGTGAACGCCTGGATGCCCTGGTTGCTGCTCATCGCGTAGAGCGTCGCGACGGTGCCGCTGATGGCGCCCCACTTGACCTGGCCGGTGCCGTTGGCGTTCGCCGTCAGCGTGCCGGTGGTGTTGTTGGCGGTGACCAACTGCAGCGGCGTGCTCGGGTTGGTCATGTCGAACACGACGACCTGCGAGCTGTTGGTGTCGATCATGGCCAGCAGCGGACGACCGCCGATGACGGCGTAGTCCATCGCGCGGCGAGCGGCCGAGCCAGTGGCGAAGGACGCATCGATGGTCGCCACACCGCCCGTGAACGAAGCCACGCGAGCGAGGTTGTCGCCGCGGCCCATGATCGTGTCGGCGTCGACGAAGGTGATGCCCAGGCGGAAGTCGTTGCTCGAGGCCGGCGTGGTCGGATTGATCGAGTTGTAGCCGGTCGCCACGTTGGTGCCGTCGAGGTTGCCGATCGAGAAGTTGCTGTTGGTCGCAGCCGCCGGCGCGCTACCCGAGGCAGCGAAGACGATGGGGTTGCCGCCCGAACCGCCACGCACGTCGAACGAATCGCCGGCGCGCACGATGCCAGCCGAGGCGTTGAAGGCCGCCGAAGGCGGCGTGTTGCCACCGCTGATCAGGCCGAGCGCCTCCGAATCCCACTTGTACACCTTGAACGGGCCGGCGAGGGTCGTCGCGAGGTTGCACACGTAGATCGAACCGTCGTCGGCAACGCCCGCCATGTTGATGGCAAACGTGCCACCGGTGATGCCGGTGACGTTCAGGCCGCCGAGGTCGGCGCCGCTGATGCCGTCGAGCACGCGCACGTTGTTGCCGCCGGTGCGCGAGACGAGCACGAGGTTGTTGGTCACCGGGTTGTAGGCGAAACCGCGCTCGTTGTTGGCGATGCCGAGCTGCGGGATCGAGCCGGGGGCGAGCCAGCCGTTCGTGCCGAACGACGTCAGCGGCGTCAGCGTGGCCTGGGCGAGAATCGAGGGAGCGACGAGCAGCGCCGCGACGGCGGCGAGCAGGGAGGTGCGAGTCATGGTCATAGGGGCAATGGGTGGAACTGGTGTGTCGAGCTGCGGCGTAGAGACGATGGCGTACGCACGAGCCGCATTGGCGATCGCGCGCGCAGCCGATGGCCGCAGCGGGCGAGGCAGTTTGGCGAGGTCCGCGGTTCGCGTCCACCCCTCCAGCCAAGAGCGCACCCGACGCGAGAGCTCTGTCGCGGACCGTCTACCGCTGCACCGCAACAACGCGCGCGGTGGGGGACGGAGCGACACCGCGGCTGCGCTGCACGCAGCCGCGGCGCGACGTCACTTCAGTTCCTTCACTTCCTTCACGATCCCTTCGAGCGCTTCCTTCGCGTCGAGGAACACCATCAGCGTGTTCTCCAGCTCGAACAGCGGGTTCTTGATGCCCGCATAGCCCGGTGCCAACGAGCGCTTGATGACGACGACCGTGCGCGCCTGGTCGACGTCGAGGATCGGCATGCCGGCGATCGGGCCCGTGCTCTCGCGCGCCGCCGGGTTCACGACGTCGTTGGCGCCGACGACGATGACGACGTCGGTGTTCTTGAAGTCGCCGTTGATCTTGTCCATCTCCCACAGCTGCTCGTACGGCACGTCGGATTCGGCGAGCAGCACGTTCATGTGGCCCGGCATGCGGCCGGCGACCGGGTGGATGGCGTAGCGAACGTTGGCGCCCTTCTTGGTCAGCAGGTCGGCGAGCTCGCGCACGACGTGCTGTGCCTGGGCGACGGCGAGGCCGTAGCCGGGCACGAACACCACCGACGAGGCGCCGTCGAGCAGCATCGCGATCTCTTCGGGGCCGGCGGACTTGATCGACTTGTAGTCCTTCGCATCCTTGGCCACCGTCTCTTCGCCCATGCCGCCGAGCAGCACGTTGCCGAGCGAACGGTTCATCGCCTTGCACATGATCTGCGTCAGGATCAGACCCGACGTGCCGACCAAAGCACCGACGACGATCAGCAGCGGGTTCTGGATGACGAAGCCGGCCGCGGCCCCGGCGACACCCGAATAGCTGTTCAGCAGCGACACGACGACCGGCATGTCCGCACCGCCGATCGGCATCACCAACAACGCACCGAGCACCGCGGAGAACAGGGCCAGCAGGATCGCCGCGAACGCGACGCTCGCGCCACCTGCCGCGAACACGAGCCAGGTCGCGCAGCCGATCGCCGCGAGCCCCAGGGCCGCGTGCACGAGGTGCCGCTGCGAGCCCTTGCACGGGTGCACGAGCTTCTTGCCCGAAAGCTTGAAGTAGGCGACGAAGCTGCCGGTAAGCGTCACCATGCCGATGACGATCGTCGCCGGCGTGCTGATCGCGTACATCGCGCCCAGGTTGGCGGCCGCCTGGCGCACGACCTCACCGTTGTCGTCGCGGGTGAACAGCTCCGGTTTGATGATCAGGTCGGCCAGCGCGACGAGCGCCGAGGCGAAGCCGCCGAAGCCGTTCAGCGCCGCGACCATCTCCGGCATCTGTGTGGTCGGCGTCTTCTTGGCGATGACGGCACCGGCCGCGGCACCGACCAGCAGGCCGGACAGCACGGTGATCCAGTTGATGTTCCTGGTGATCAGCAGCACCGCGACGATCGCGATGAGCATGCCGATCTCCGACAGGCGATTGCCCTGCTGGCAGGTCTTGACGCTCGTCATCCGCTTGATGCCGACGACGAACAGCAGGGTCGCGAGGAGATAGAGGTATTCCATGCGTCACTTCCCCTTCTTCTTGAAGGACGCCAGCATGCGGTCGGTCACCATGTAGCCGCCGACGACGTTGATCATCGCGAAGACGATGGCGAAGAAGGCCAGCACCTGGGCGACGAAGCCGCCGTCGCGCTGCGCGCACATCAGCGCGGCGACGACGGTGATGCCGGAGATCGCGTTGGAGCCCGACATCAGCGGCGTGTGCAGCGTCGGCGGCACCTTGTTGATCAGCTCGAAGCCGAGCAGCGAAGCGACGACGAACACGAAGACGAAGTAGAACTCCATGGTCAGCTTCCTTGCGCGGCGAGGGACTTCGCCGTCGGTTCGTGGCGCACCTGACCGTCGTGGACGATCGTCACCGCGTTCAGGATCTCGTTCTGCAGGTCGAACTTGACCTCGCCTGCCTTGACGAACTCGCCGAGGAAGGCGAGCACGTTGCGCGCATACATGCGCGAAGCGTCGGCGCCGACCTGTGCTGGCAGGTTGGTGTCGCCGAGGATGGTGACGCCGTCGACGACGACGCGCTGGCCGGCGACCGAACCCTCGACGTTGCCGCCCGCACCGGCCGCCATGTCGACGATCACCGAGCCGGGCTTCATGCCCTTGCGCATCTCGGCGGTGACCAGCACCGGCGCCTTCTTCCCCGGGATCAGCGCGGTCGTGATCAGCACGTCCGCCTGCGTGATGTGCGAGGTCAGGATCTCGCGCTGCTTCTTCGCGAACTCCTCCGACGTCTCGCGCGCGTAGCCGCCCTTCGTCTCCGCTTCCGGCGGTGTGCCGGTGTCGACGAACTTGCCGCCGAGCGACTCGACCTGCTCCTTCACCGCCGGCCGGATGTCGTTGGCCTCGACGATCGCGCCGAGCTTCTTCGCGGTCGAGATCGCCTGCAGGCCGGCGACGCCAGCGCCGAGCACCAGCACGCGCGCGGGCGTGATCGTGCCGGCGGCCGTCATCATCAGCGGGAACATCTTCGGCAGGTGCACGGCGGCGAGCAGCACGGCCTGGTAGCCGCCGCACGTCGCCTGCGAGCTCAGGATGTCCATCTTCTGCGCGCGCGTGATGCGCGGCATGAACTCGAGGCCGGCCGCCGAGACCTTGCCGTCCCGCAGCGCCTTGATCGACGGCAGCGAGATGCCGGGCATCAGCGTGCAGACCAGCAGCGAGCCGGGCTTCTGCTGCTTGCAGACGTCCGCGGGCGGCGTCTGCACGCCGAGCACCATGTCGGCGCCGCTGCGCGCCGCGGCGTCGACCAGCGACGCACCGGCGGCCTCGTAGTCACCGTCCGAGAAGCCGGCGGCGGCGCCGGCACCACGCTCGACCTGCACGGACAGGCCGAGCTTCAGCATGCCCTTGACGGTCTCGGGCACCGCCGCGACACGCGTCTCGCCGGCCGCCGATTCCTTCGGCACGAAGATCACAACCATGGGGGTCTGCCTCCGTCGGATCCCACGCACGTGCAGCCCTTCGAGTCGACGAAGCAGCCGAGCGCGTCGCGGGCGCTGACACTGGATGCCCGGCGCTGGCCTCGACGAAGGCACGGCGCGGACGCGCGCGGTGCCCGAGACCAGTTCGGGGGTCGGAAGAGAATCAGACGCACGCCGCTCGCGCCATGGGGAATCACAGCTAGTCTCCCTGGCTCGAATGCGCAGTTTCGTCGCCCGCCTCGCGGAACGAGTTCTCTCTGGTCAGGCTCCGATCGTCATCGGCCTCGACCCGCGTCTCGACGCGCTCCCCGCGAACGTGCTGCCCGGTGGTTCGCCAGCGCAGCGCATCGTCGCGTTCTACCGCGAAACGTTGCCGCGCCTCGCTCGCCACGCGCCGTGCGTGAAGCCGAACATCGCCTTCTTCGAGTGCTACGGCAGCGACGGCTACCGCGCCTACGAAGAGGTCGCGGCGATGGCGCAGCAGCACGGCCTGCTGGTGCTCGGCGACGTCAAGCGCGGCGACATCGGCAGCACCGCCGAGGCCTACGCCGAGGGCCACTTCCGCTGCAACGACGCGGTGACGCTGCACCCGTACCTCGGCCTCGACTCGGTGCAGCCGTTCCTCGCGCACTGCCGCAGCGAACGGGGCGGCAAGGCGGTGTTCGTGCTGGTGCGCACGAGCAATCCCGGCGCCAAGGACTTCCAGGACCTCATGATCGGCAACGAGCCGCTGTGCGACGTCGTCGCCCGCGCGGTGACGCGCTGGGGCCAGGACCTCGAACGCAACGAGGGCTACTCGCCGGTCGGCGCCGTCGTCGGCGCCACCTGGCCGCAGGAGCTCGCGCGCCTGCGCCAG
>VYME01000200.1_pt1 | contig 24778 bp, 20 predicted proteins | sample 5115281 | NCBI WGS metagenome assembly VYME01 (sample SAMN12291780, study PRJNA351875) | freshwater metagenome | isolation source: freshwater lake | place: USA: Michigan, Wintergreen Lake | collected 2013-08-08
GCCGACGTCGCGCAGCAGCAGGTTCGCCGCCGAGCCGTCGCTGCGCACCTGCGCCGCCTCCGCCAGTTCGCCGACCGTCGCTTCGCCGAACGCCGCCCCGCGCGCCGCAGCCGCTTCGACTACGGCCTTCGTCACCGGCGCGTGCGACAGCACGTCGCGCGCCTCGACGCGCACACGCTCTGTCAGCGCCTTGCCGCCGCGCGCCGCGCGCTCGAGGCACATCGCCGCCAGCGACAGCTTGAACGTCGAGCACATGGCGAAGCGATCGTCGAGTCGATGGCCGCGCACCGTGCCGTCGGCGGTGTCGAGCACGGCGACGCCGAGGCGGCCACCGCGCGCGCGTTCGAGGGCTGCGATCGCCTCGACGAATTCGTCCGGAGTCGCGTTGGTCGCTGCGGAGCGACAACTCGCCAGCGCGGCACCAGCGACGGCGAACAAGAACGTGCGACGATCGAGGGACGAGGCGCTCATCGCGCACGACCGTACGGAGGTCGACGGACGGATGCGAGCCATCGCCCACGTCCGATTGCTCCGGCAACCGCGCAGACGAACGAACAGCTGGTCGACGACGGCGAGTTCTGGTTGATCGGCGAACAGAGCGGGCGCAACGGCAACCGCCTGTGGCTCGACCGAGCTGCACGGCGTCTACCGCAAGAAGACGCTGCGCGCGCCGGCGACGACGACGACGAGCTGAGCGGAATCGCCGTTCGCGGCACTGGCGACGGAAATCCGCGAGCCGAGCCGCGGCAACGGATCTCCCACCGGCGCATGCGCCGTGCCCGCAGCCGAGCGGCAGCCTGGGCCGCCGATCGCGCCGCAAGCGCCTGCCGAGCCAATCGCTTGCACGCGCCGAAGAGCCGCCACGCCGCTGTGGCACGCCGAACGGCGACCGCCGCCCACGACCTTGTTCCGAGCCCTTAGGGGCTTTCCCGCTGATCAAGCGCCGGCGCATGCGACGACAGCAGGGGAGCCGCGACCGCGCGTCGTGGTGCCGTTCGTCATGACCAGACATCCACCCATGGAGCCGCGGGGAGAAGCCCAACGGGCGCTGCCGGAGCCCTAGGCTCGCGCAGCGTCTGCTCCCCGAAGTCACGCGACGAACGACGACCCGTCAGGACAGGAGGAGCAGATGCCGACTCGATTTGGAGTCACACCGCGGACGGCCGCGGTCCGGATCTCGTTCGTTCCCGTGGTCGTGTTCGTGTCGATGTTCGTGCGGGGCCTCGCCGCGCAGACGCTGCACCCGTTCGAGCCGCCGCGCAGCAACGCCTCGTTCAGCATGTCGGGCGCGGCCGGCATCCTCGACGTCAATCGCGACGCGAGCCCCGACGTGATCGTGCCCGGCCCGTTCGCCGGCACGCTGGTCACCACCCTCGACGAGAACGGCGTCGCCGTGGTCCAGAACGGCACCGGCCCCGCAGCGACCATCGCTCCGGGCTCGTCGTTCCCACCGGCGATCCTGGCGATGACCAGCGGCGCGTTCGACGGCGACGACCGCGACGACCTGATCACCGTGACCGCGGTCGGCAGCGTGCACTTCCATCGCAACCTCGGCTCGTCGCGCCCCGACCGCGCCAGCTTCGCGCCGGACGTGCTCGTCGACAGCCTGCTCGCCGGTTGGCCGATCAGCCCGCTGTTCGTCAACTACGCGTTCCCCGCGATCGTCACCTGCGATCTCGACGGCGACGGGAACCTCGACGTGCTGCTCGCCGGCGGGCCGGTGAACCGGGTCTCCGGCAATACGATCCCCGGCGTCGTCGCCTTCTACCGCGGCCTCGGCGGCGGGACCTTCCAGGCGATGCACCACACGCTGAGCGGCAGCGCGATCGACCTGGAGGTCGCGGACCTCGACGGCAACGGCCAGGTCGACCACGTCGTCGTGCTGGTCGAGAACGGCTCGTTCGGCGTGTTCAGCAACGAACTCGTGCACCTCGCCTACGGCAACGGGGCGTTCGCCGCGACCGGCTGGCCGCAGCCGGTCGGCCCCGGGCGCATGACCTGCCTCGAGCTCGCCGACGTGCTCGGCGACGCCAACCTCGACTACGTGCTCGGCCAGGTCTCGAGCGTCGGCGGCGCGCTCGCCGGGCTCGTCTACTGCTTCGGCGGCGACGGCAACGGCAACGTCGTCGGCTCGTCGTGGGGCGTGCTGCCGCTGTCGGCGAACACCACCGGCCTCGGCGACTTCATCGCATCGGTGCAGACCGGCGACTGGAACCGCGACGGCCACCTCGACGTGGCGGTGCTGCGCGGCTTCGTGCAGGCGCCGCCGGCCTACTCGGCGCTGACCGCGCAGTTCGCCAACGCCGAGCTGCTGGTGGCGATGGGGCCGAACGTCGCCGCCGCCACCTTCGAGTCGATCGTGCTGCCGGGGCACCTCACGTACGCCGGCTCGACCACGGGTGCGTTCGCGTACTTGCCGCTCGTCTCGGCGCCCGATTCCCTGCGCATGCTCGACCTCGGTGGCAATGGCAGCGTCGACTTCGTGGTGCCAGCGCTGTGGACGACGGGCAACCAACCGCTGCTCGCGACCCTGCGCAACGCAACCCCGCCAGGACCTGGCGACGCGTGCTTCACCAGGATCGGCGATCCGTCGGGCGGCGATGCCGATCATCCGGCGCGGCTGGGCTTCGAAGGCGGCAAACCGGTGCCCGGCAACGCCACGTTCGCCGTCACCGTGCAGAACCTCGAAGGCGGCTGCGTCGCCGGCGTGATCTGGGGGCCGATCGGCATCCCGAACCTGTTCGTCGCCTACGGCATCACCGCCAACCTGGCGCCGCTGCACTACGGCAGTGCGACGCTGGCCTCTGGCTCCGGTCCAGGCGACGGCTTCCTCAGCGTGCCGATGCCGATCCCGCCGGTGCCGGCCCTCGTCGGCGACGCGGGCTGCTTCCAGGTCGCTTTCTACGACCACGTGCGGGGCGTCTTCGGCGGCACGCAGGCGACAGCGCTGTGGATCGGCAACTGAAGCGCACGGATCGCGCGCGCTCGCGGTCCCTCAGCCGATCGAGAGCCGCAGCGTGTCGGTGAGCACGATCTGCGGATCGGCGCAGCCACCGACGCCGAACAGGTCGAGCCCTTGCATGCCGACCTGCGCGCCGACCAACGCCGGACTGTTCGGGATCGGCAGCATCACGTTGCTGCCGGCGACGACGACCGACCAATCGTGGCCGACCGTGCAGCCGCAGAACGGCAGCGCGAACGCACTGGTGCCGAAGCCGACGAACGGCGCGCCGGTGAACCCGTCGAGCAGCACGCCGACGCCGGTGCCCGGCCGTGTGCTGCCGTAGGCGGTGATCGACGCCGTGCCACAACCGTGCGCTTGCCGCTGCACGCTGCCGGTGCCGCCCGGCACGTAGGCGAGCCCGAGCAGGTTGTTGGTGACGCCGGTCGAACCGAGCGCGTGCGCCTGCCCCGTCGTCGTGTCGATGGCGAACAGCTGGTCGGCGGCGTTGTCGAGCAGGTAGAGCGTGCCCACCTGGCTGTCGTAGGCCAGCGCTTGCGGGTTGATGCTGTTCTGCAGGTTGGCGACGAGCGTGAACGCGCCGTTCTGCCGGTCGACGACGTAGAGGCTGTCGCCGGCGGTGCTGGTGGCGTAGAGCGTGTCGCTGCGGCTGTCGTAGCCGAGGTTCAGCGTGCCCTGGATCCCCGACAGCCCGCGCAGCGTCGCCAGTCCGGTCGTGCGATCGATCGCGTAGAGACCGCCGTCGTGCGACGAACAGCCGTAGAGCTGGCCGTTCGTGCTGTCGTACTCGAGGCCGTGCATCGTCAGCGAAGCGCTGCCGTACGAGCCGACCAGGGTCGCGGCGCCGGTCACGAGGTTGACGGTGAACAGCGAGTCCTGCGTGCTCGACGACACGAACATCACGCCGGCCACGGCGTCGTAGGCCAGTGCCAGCGGCGTGCCGATCGCAGCACCGGCGGTGACCAGCGGCGACGTCGCACCGGTCCGCGGGTCGATCGTCACGATGGTGCGGTTGGTGTCGATGGCGATGAGGCGCTGCGCGGCAACGGGGCCGAGCAGCAGGGGAACGAGAACGATGGCGGCGGCGAAGGTCTTCATGGGGGTGCTCCACCCTTTGGAGCGCCACGGCGCGTCGCGAGCGGACACTTCTCGCGCCAGCGGCGACGGCGGCGTGGCACCGGCGAGGGCGCTTCGCCAGAATGGCCCACCGCAAGGGGACATCGCCGACCACCATGAGCCAACCGATCGAGAGTGTCGCCCGCATCGCCAGCACGCCGGCGCAGGCGAAGATCTTCCTGGCGATGCTGCACGCGGAAGGCATTCCGGCGCGCGTCGACGGCGATTCCCTGGTCGACGAGTTCGCCGCCAGCCAGCGGCTGATGAACCTCGTCGGCACACGCGTGATGGTGCCGACCAGTGCACTGCAGCGAGCGCAGGAGATCCTGCAGCCGGTGACGGTCGATCCGGAGGAACTGGCGCGCGCGGCGGCGGTCGGAGCGCCCCCTGCACCACCGGACCCCGGGTCGACCGAGGCCGCGAAGACCGCCACGGCGAACGCCACCAGGAACCTCTTTCTGGCCCTGCTGGCGCTGGCGATCGGCGCGGCGGTGCTGTTCGCGTTCCTGTGGCACCGAGCGGTGAACGCCATCGCGGGGCTCTCTCCCGACTTGCGGTTGTACTGGGACGGCAACGCGCTCTGCGAAGAGCGCATCCGCGACCAGAAGCTGCTGTTCCGCCGCCACGACCACGACCAGGACGGTCTATTCGAGCGCCTCGAGTGGTTCGGCGGCGGCACGAAGCCGGTGGCGGTCTACGACCAATACGCCGATGGCCTCTACCTCCGCCTCGTCGAGCAGCACCCCGACGGCCTCACGACGACGTGGACCGACGACGACCGCAACGGCATCTACGACACCTGCATCGTCACCGACCGCGACGGCAAGCAGGTGCAGGCCCTGCGCTGGCAGCCGGGCACCGGCTTCGCGCCCCTGCCGAAGTGATGGCAGCGAAGCGCCCTCGTGCTACGCGATCGTGACGCGTCGCGGCGAACAGGCCACGCGGCGGGCCCTTCCGCAGCCGTTGCAGCGCGGCACGAAGCTTGTCCTGGGGCGGACCTTCCGGACCGTGCCATGCAGCCCACTCCCACTTCACGCCTTCTCGTCACCACCGCGCTCGCTGCGCTGGCGGCCCCCGCCGTGGCCCAGTGCACCAACACCTGGGAGCCCGGCTACGGCTGCCCCGGCGTCAACGGCCAGGTCGATGCGATGACCAGGTGGGACCCCGACGGAGCGGGTCCGGCCGCCGAGCAGATTGCGCTGGTGGGCCCGTTCACGATCGCGGGTCGCATCGGCGTCCAGGGCTTCGCGACGTGGTCGCTGCAGACCAGAACGTTCGCGGTCCCGCCACCGCCGCCCGGCTGCGACGTAGTCGACGGTCGACTGAACATCCATTCGATGGCGACCACGGTGCAGGGCGAGCTCGTGGTGTCCTACCGCGCAAGCCACTGCGGTCGCGTCGCGAAATGGAACGGCGGGCAGTGGGCCCGGCTCGGCGGCGATTTCGAGTCCGCAGCTACATCGCTCCTGTTGCACGGGAACGGCGACCTGTTCGCCGCCGGCTCCTTCGGCAGGGTCGGCACCGTCGTCGCTCCAGGCATCGCCCGCTGGAACGGAACCGCATGGGAGCCGATCGGCACCGGCTTCGCTTGCAGGGGTACCGCACTCGCGAGCGGCCCAGGCGGCGAGCTCCTGGTGGCCGGTTCGGTCGGTATCGGCACTCCGACACTCCTGCCCGGCGTCGCGAGATGGAACGGTGCCGCGTGGTCCATGGTCGGCAATGCCCTGACTGGAACGCAACCCTTGCCCGTAGCGGTGGCGTCGGCGGGTGGGCAGCGCTACGTCGCCACCTCTGGGGGCATCCTGCTCCGACTCGTCGGCGGCTCATGGCTCCAAGTGCCCGGCGCGCCCAATCGCTGCGCCAAGCTGTGGCCGTCGGCGAGCGGCAAGCTGCTGGTCATCGGAAGCAACGTCGGGTACGTGGTCGGCGGGGGAGCGGTCGAGCACCCTTGGTTCGGCACCTTGGCACCGACCACGGGGGCCTGGACTGCAAGGGCAGGAAGCACCCTCGAGCCGTTCCTGCCGACGCGCTACACGAGCATCGTCGAACTTGCGGGCGGCGCGTTCGTGATCGGCGGCAGGACGACCGAGTTCGCCAACGTCGCACTGTGGACCGGCAGCCGCTGGGACGCCCTCGGGGACGGGCCGGGGGACGGCGTGCGATGCGCCGTCGCCATCGACGACGAGCAGTTCTACGTCGGCGGCACCTTCGAGACCGTCGGCGGCAAGAGGGCGAACGGCGTCGCACGATGGGATGGATCCACCTGGCACCGGTTGGGACGCGGACTCGAAGGCGACGTCGCCGATCTCGCCCTTCTGCCGAACGGCGACCTGGTCGCGGGCGGTTGGATCGTGATGTCCGGCGCCTCCGGCCTCACCTTCGGACTCGCGCGTTGGAACGGCACCCGCTGGACGGACTTCGGCAGCGTGACCGCAGGCACCTCCCCGTGGGCCGTGAGGTCGCTGCATCGCCGGCCGAACGGCGACCTCGTCGTCGGCGGCCTGTTCACCGACGCCTCCGGTGTACCATGCAGCAACGTCGCAAGCTGGAACGGCAGCAACTGGAGCAATCTGTCCGGGGGTGTCGCAGACGAGGTCATCGCAATCGCCGAGGGCCCGACAGGCAACCTGCTGTTGGCGACCTCGCACCAGGTGCTGGAGCACCAAGGTGGTACGACGTGGGTCTCGCGGTTGAGCACCACCGATCGGCTCACCGACCTCGCGGTGCTGCCCGACGGACGCCTGGTGACAACCGGAACCGAACAGACGTTGCTCTTGGGCTCATACCTGGTCGACCGGGCCGTGATCCAGGTAGGCAGCGTGCGATACGTCGAGCAAAACGACTCGAAGGCGACCAACCTGACGACGCTGCCGGGCGGGGACCTGCTGGCCTTCGGCAGGTTCTTCCTCCTCTCGAGTGGCACCTCGACCGTCGTGTGTCCCACGAGCTGCGTCCGCATTCCCGCCGACGCGGCCAGCCCGCTGGTCGCCGGACCGGATGTCACCGACCTCGTCGACGCCGACGCGTTCCCGAACGGCGATCTCCTGCTCGTCGCGCGCCCGCGCCGCCCCGGCCAGGACGTGTGGCAGGTCGGCCGCTTGTCGACGACCTGTCCGGCGGTTGCGGCGTCCACCGGCAGTGGCTGCGCGGCGAACGCGCTGGTCGCGACCTCGCTGCCGTGGCTCGGTGCGACGACTCGCGCCACCGCGACCGGACTGCCGGCCAACAGCTTCGCCATCGACGTGCTCGGCCTCGGCTCGGTGTCGCTGCCGCTGGCGTCGCTGCTGCCGATCGGCCAGCCCGGCTGCGATCTGCTGGTGTCGCCGGACCTGTTCGGCGTGCAGCTCGCGACCACCGGGCAGGTCGAAGTGGCGCTGGCGCTGCCGAACGACCCGATGCTCGTCGGCGCCGTGCTGCATCGCCAGGTGCTGGCGCTGGCGGCCAACGCGGCCGGAGTGCCGAACGCCCTGACCAGCACGAACGCGCTGCGGCTGACGATCGGCGCGTTCTAGCGCCAGTCGCTGAACGCGCGGAAATCCCGCGATCGGCGGTTGTACCGGCGCCGCCGCGGACCTTGGCGATCGACCCACTCCCGATCCCAAGGCTCCCGTGCCCCATCCATCCTCCCTGCTGATGCTCTGCCTGCTGTCCGCGACCGCCGCTTCGCCGATGGCGAACGCCCAACAACCCACCGCGCCGATGACGCTGTGCCCGACGTGCCAGCTCGGCGTCGATCCGGCGACCGCGGTGGTCCTGGTGGGGACGAACGTCTCGATCGCGGTACCGCCGGACACCGCGCTGATCGCCGTGCAGCTCGCGGCGCAGGGCTTGGACTTCCTGGCGCCGGGTGGTTGCGCCACGCCGATCCTCGGCACGCTGACCGACGAGATCATCGTCACCCTGCTGTGAGCTGAGGATCGCGCCGGCGCTACTTCACCCCGACGGATCGTCGATCGCGTCGCGCAGCCGCTGCTGCGTCGCCGCGTCGAGCCCTTGCATCGTCGCGATGTTGCGCGCCGGCACGCCTTCGACGTCCGCATACGACGCGCGCGCCGCGGTGATGCTCGCCTGGCGCAGCAGGTGCAGCATCGGGTACGGCGAACGGTTCGTGTAGTTGTCGATCTGGTCGGGCTCGGTGTCGGCGAACTGGTAGCGCGGGTGGAAGCTCGCGACCTGGAAGTCGTCCTCGAGCTCGAGCGCTTCGAGCAGCGCGTCGGCGTCGTCGAGGAAGTCGTTGTAGTCGAGAAAGTCGCCGAGCACGCGCGGGTGGATCAGCAGCGTCGTCTCGGTCGTCGCCGGATCGGTGGCGGCGAGCGACAGCAGCGCGCGTTCGAGGTCGCCGAGCAGTGCGCCGCGCGACGTCGCGTCGCTGACCACGTAGGCGATCAGGCCGCGCGCGAACACCGGCTTGGCGAACGGGCACAAGTTGAGGCCGATGACGACGTCCTCGACCCACTTCCTGGTGCGTTCGACGACGTGCTGCGGGGAGGGTTGCGGAGCGTTCGGTCGGACCATGGGTGCGCTGCGGTGCTGGACCGCGTTCGCAGCATGCGCACCGCGCGCCGCCGGGCAACAGCCGTTTCGACGCGTTCGCCGCGGCCGCGCCCGTCAGTGGCCGACGATCGCCGTGGCCGCGTTCGAGACGACGCCCAGCAGCGGATTGCCCGCCCCGGCATCCGGCACGAAGGCCTGCTGGTGGAAGCGCGCGCCGACCAGCGCTGGCTGGTTCGGGATCGCGAAGTGCAGCGTCGCCTGCTGGTTGGCCCCGGCCAGCAGCAGCAGGTGGTCGGCGGACACGAATGCCGTGCAGCCGGGCATGCCGAAGGCCGCGAGCGGAGCTGGCAACGGCAAGCCGCCGGAGGTCTGCGTGCTCAGCCCCGTGCAGACGACGGCCAGGTTGGCCGGCAGGTCGAACAGCGTCACCAACAGTTCGTCGCCGATCCGCGGCGTGTCGAGCGGCACCAACCGCGTCGCCGGGAGGCTGCCACCGCAGCCTGGCGCGAACGAAATGTAGGTCGAGGTCGGTCCGACGCGCGCCCCGTGGTCGTTCATCTGCTGGACGGACGATCCGGGCCCGGCCTGGACCAGCGTGCCGAAGCCGTCCAGTCGCACCATGGTGCCGTCGCTGCGCCGCGCCAGGGTGCCACACAGACCGACGTAGGTGACGCCGAACGGCAGCCCGGGCACGCCGTAGCCGGCAGTCGCGCTGCCCCACATCCACAGCTGGCCATCGCGACAACGAGCGAAGCACACGAGCCCTGCGGCGGCGAACTCGACACATCCGCTCGCAGCCACCTGGGACGGTACCTGGCACTGGCCGTATTGGTTCTGGCCCCAGACCAACAGCTCGCCGTCGCTGCGCAGCGCCATCGAGTTGTCGCCACCGGCCGCGATCGCGACGTAGCTCGTGTTCGGCGGCAACGGCGGCACCACGCACTGCCCTTGCCCGTTGTCGCCCCACGCCACCACCTGACCGTCGGAACGGCGAGCCAACGCATGCACGGCCCCCAGCGCGATCCCGGTGTACGTGACTCCCGACGGCAACTGCGGCACGGCGAGCAGCTGTGGATCGTCGCCCCACGCGACGACCTGCCCGTCGCTGCGTCGCGCCAGCAAGGGCTCGACCTCGACGTAGACGACACCGGGTGGCAAGGGCGGCACGTCGCACAGGCCGAACGCCGCCAGTCCGAAGGCGACGACGTTGCCGTCGCTGCGCAAGGCAACCTGATGCACTTCCGACCCGGCGACGGCTACGTAGTCGACGCCGGTCGGTGGCACCGGCGCCCCGCACTGAAAGCCGCCGTTGTCGCCCCAGGCGATCACGCGGCCGTCGCTGCGCAACGCCACGCTGTGCTGGCCGTCCAACCAGCCGACCACCGGCAAGCCGCCAACGGCGACATCGACGTAGCTGGCACCGGCTGGCAGCGGCGGCACGTTGCACTGCCCGTAGGTGTTGTCCCCGAACGCGACCACGACGCCATCGTCGCGCCGCGCCAGCGTGTGCCGAGCCGCCGCAGCCACCTGCACGTAGCGGACGCCCAAGGGCAATGGCGGCACGCTGCACTGCCCCCACGAGTTGTCACCCCACGCCACCACGGCGCCGTCGCTGCGCACGGCGGCCGAGTGGCGGGTGCCGGCCGAGATCGCCGTGTAGGTCGTGCTACCGGGCAACGCCGGCACCAAAGCCGCGAGCGTCGTGCCCCAGGTGGCGATGGTGCCGTCGCTGCGCAGGCCGAGGCCATGGCCGAGCTGGAAGTGCGCCCCGACTGCGACGTCGGTGTAGACCAACCCCGCTGGCAGCGGCGGCACGTTGAGCTGCCCCAGCTGGCCGTTGCCGAAGGCGACGATCTGGCCGTCGCTGCGCAGCGCCGCGACGAAGCTGTAGCCGGCCGCGACCTTGGTGAAGACGACTCCCGCTGGCAGAGCCGGGACTGCCGCCGGCGGATTGGAGCAGCCAAAGGCGATCAGGCCGTCGGAGCGCAGCAGGGCGAGCAAGCCGCCGCTCACCGACGCCGACGACCAGACCACTCCCGTCGGCAGGGACGGCACGTTCAGCGGGAACGTCGTCCGCCCCCACACCTGCACCGAACCGTCGGCCTTGTGGACGAGCGTGCACCTGTGCGCAGCCTCGACCCCGACGTTGTCGGTCTGCTCGCTCCAACGGCTGTCGAACCAGCCGTCCGGGCTGAGCAGGGTCGTTTGCGCCGACAGCGGCGCCACGACGAACCAGCAGAGGAACACCACCACGAGGCCGATGCGGACCATGCGTCTCCTTCCCGAGGGATCCGCCGTGGCCGATCCGCGATGACCGCGAACCTGCCATGGCAAGGGTAGCGTCCCATCGGCGAGGACGTCGCGGCGACCTGAGCAGCAAAGCCTGCAGGTGCTCGAGCGATCTCCCGGCCACTCCCGCGCGGGTCGTCAATGCGCCATCAGGGCCCAACCGAGCATCGCCACGGTGCTCGCCGCGAGGTTGGTCCACAGCGTGAGCCGCAGCGAAAGCCCCTTCGGCAGGCCCGCGAGCGTGCGCCACAGCACGTAGTCGATCGCGGCCCAGACGAGCTCGGCCATCACGACGTCGTGCGGCAGCAGGAGGCGCAGCGTGGTGGCGAGGCCGTGCGTCGCCATGGCCGCGGCGGCGGCGAAGCGCACGCAGAACCGCACCTGCGCGCGCGGCACACAGCGCGCCGCGACCGCGGCCTCGACCAGCACGTCGAACGCGAGCCACGGCAGGTAGGCGACCAACGCGGCGATCACGATGGCTCCGGCGCGCGGCGGCGCGCGAAGACGAACAGCAGCACGGCGCCGAGCAGCGCAGCGGCAGCGGGCACCAGCACACCACCGGCGACGACTTCGTTGCCGTCGCGATCGAACTCCCACTTGCGCAGCACGCGACAGCGCACCTCCGCGCCCTCGATCGCATCGACGACGACGTCGGTGCGCACCCGATGCAGCGGGCTCGCCGCCGCGACCGAGTGCACTGCGCTGCCGGGCAGCGCCGCCGACGGCCAGCCGCTGGCCTCGAAGGCCGCGGTGTCGGCGGGCAGATCCTTCGCGTCGGCGGGCACCGCGTACAAGCGGGCGCGGGCGGCGAACGGGCCACGCGGCCGCGCGAACGGCTGACCGCGCACGACTTCGTGCCGCTGCTGCGGTCCCTGCGTCGGCGCCACGACGAAGCGCACGCTGCCGTGCCCACCGGGCCCCCGGAGCGCCTCCGGCCAGTCGACCACCACTTCGTTGCGGACGAGGCGCATGCTCGGCGGCGCCAGGTCCGGCGGGACGAACGCCACCGACGCCGCCATGGTGAGCAACAGTCCCTTCATCGTGGCAATGTGCTCGTGCCGGACGCCGCGAACAAGCGCCGTGTCGCCGATCCCACGGCCGCGGGCGCTGCACGACCCCACGGCGGGCAAGCGATTTAGGGACCACCGCGACAGGTGCGAACGAGCCCTGGCCACTTCGGTATCGCCGTGATATCACTCCGATAGCTCCGCACGAACCCATGAACACGCCTTCGCGCGAAGTCGCCTTCCCCTCCCCCGCCGCCGGCCTGCCGAAGCTGTTGCAGGGCCTGTTGCTGCTCGCCGCCGCCGGCGCGGCGCTCGTCCTGCCCGGCCTGCTGAAGCTGGTGGCCCTCGCCTCGCTCATCGCCGCCATCCTGGTCTTCTGCGGCCTCGTGATCGTGGCACCGAACCAGAGCAAGCTGATCCTGCTGTTCGGCAAGTACCGCGGCACGCTGCGCGACGACGGCTTCTACTGGGTCAACCCGTTCACCAGCCGCCGCGAAGTGAGCCTGCGCGCGCACAACTTCAACAGCGACAAGCTGAAGGTGAACGACCTGCGCGGCAACCCGATCGAGATCGGCGCCGTCGTCGTCTGGCGCGTGCGCGACACCGCGCAGGCGGCGTTCGACGTCGAGGACTTCGCCTCCTACGTGCAGGTGCAGACCGAGTCGGCGCTGCGCCACATGGCGTCGCTGCATCCCTACGACAGCCCGCACGACAACGAGGTCTCGCTGCGCGGCAGCAGCGAGACGGTCAACGCCGCCCTGGCGAAGGAGCTGACGCAGCGCCTGCAGATGGCCGGCATCGAAGTGCTGGAAGTGCGCCTCAGCCACCTCGCCTACGCGCCCGAGATCGCCAGCGCGATGCTGCAGCGGCAGCAGGCCGAAGCGATCCTCGACGCCAGGAAGCGCATCGTCGACGGCGCGGTCGGCATGGTGCAGATGGCGCTCGAGCAGCTGCGGGTGAACGACGTGGTGCAGCTCGACGAGGAGCGCAAGGCACAGATGGTCAGCAACCTGCTGGTCGTGCTGTGCAGCGAGCGCGGCACCCAACCGGTGGTCAACGCCGGCACGCTCTACGGCTAGTCGCGCATGGCCGACGAGGAGAAGAAGTTCCTGCTGCGCCTGCCGCCGCGCGTGTTCGACGAACTGCGCCGCTGGGCCGAACAGGACATGCGCAGCATCAACGGCCAGATCGAATGGCTGCTGCGCGAGGCACTGAAGGAACGGCTGGGGCGCGACCCGACCGAGGCAGGCAAGGGCAAACGCTCGGGTTGAGTCGCCAGTTCGTCGACGAACGGCACTCCGTGTTCCCGGCGTGGCACTCAACCGCGGCGAGGCAGGCCGCCGAAGGTCACGATCGTGGACGCGATCTTGCGCCAGCAGACACGCACCGACGCGAACGGAGCCTTCGTTCTGCCGCGCCGACCGCCTGTTTCGACCTGTGCAAGCTGGTCGCCAGTCATCCCCACCACGGCATCGGCGGCGTCATGACCGACGCCACCAACAGCTACCGCATCGTGGTACAGCCCCGCTGACGAACGCCCGCCGACGCCTCCCGAGAAACCGCTCTCGCGGCGCGAACCGCGGCCCTCAGTTCCATCCCCAAGGGAACCACGTGACGAGCGCGAGGGCCGCCAGCCAAGCCGCGGAGTTGGTGGCGAACGCCATCCAGAACGCGCGTTCTCTCGAGAGCTGCGCGAGGCGGCGCCACATCACGCAGTCGACGGCTGCCCACAGCAGTTCGCACCACAGCAGGAAGTGCAGCTCCAGCGAGGATCCCAGCAGCAGGTAGATCACCGAAGCCAAGCCATGAGTGACCATGGCGGCGGCCAACGCGAGACGAACACAAGCGCGCCGTTCGCCCCTCGGTGCGAGGATCGACGCGACGAACCCTTCGACCACCACGTCGAGTGCGAGCCACGGCAGGTAGGCGACGGCAGCGGCGATCACGCGCGCTGCTCCCGACGACGAGGTGCGAACACCACGAGCAGCACGATGCCGGCGACAGCCGTGAGCGCCGGCAACAGGACGCCGGATGCGACGACCGCATTGCCGTCGCGATCGAGATCCCGCGTGTTCACGACGCGCAGCTGCAGCTCTGGGCCTTCGATCCGGTCGACGACCATGTCCATCTGAACCCGGTCGACCGGGCTCACCAACGGCACCGCTCTGTCCGGCAACGGCGGCAACGTTGCCGACGACCAACCGCTCGCCAGCCAAGCGGCACCGGGCTGCTCTGCGGGGGCCGAAAGCTCTGCGGCAGCCATCGTGGGCAACTTCGCAAGCTCGGCCACCGGCACGGCGAACAGCCGCGCGAACACGAACGGGCGGCGGAACGGAATCGATTCCCCGCGCGCCACCTCGATCCAGCCATCCCGGCCGCACGGGGCGAGCACGAAGCGCACGGCACCGAGGGATTCGGGCCAGTCGAACGCCATCGTGCGGCCGACAGAGCGCGAGAAGGGGAGCGGGTCGACGAGCTCGGGCAGCCCGAACCAGGCCGACGCCGCGACGACGAGCAGCAGTCCCTTCATCGCTTCAGTGTCCGGCAGCCGGATGTCCGTAGCAAGCGCGGCGGTCCGACGACGAGGACGCGCACCACGCATCCGCGAGCGGGAGTCCAGCGGTCGCGACAACACGACGGGGGAGCGTCTGGCGGATCGGATGTGCGGCACGGCACACGTCAGCCGACCGGTAGGAGGAATCCGACAGCGGACCACTGAGACGCCATGCCATCGCTCTCGTTTCGAGAAGCTGCCTACCGGCACGGAGCCTGCATCCGCGACGGCTGCCCGCCGCTCCACCCGCGTCGGCACCACGAGGTTCCCATGCATCGTGATCGCTCTTTCCCCCGCGTCCTCTTCCGCCTGCTGCAGCACGCCACCCGCGTGCCCGAACGCCTCGCCCATCTGTGGCAGGCGATCGTCGTGCACGCGCTGGCAGCACTCCTCCTGACGCCTTGGTCTGAGCCCGGGCACTCGGCGGCGACCCCGTACGGGTTGCTGCTCGGCTCCCTCGTCGTGTGGGTCCTGCCGTGGGCGCGCCCCAGGGTCCTGGCCCGCGCCGCCACCTTGCTCGTGCTCGCCGGCACCGTGCTGGCCATCACCATGACCGTCGTCCTCTGCGCGCGAACGCTGCTGGCAACGTGACGTGTGCTACGCCCGCGGCCCGTATGGTGCGCGCGCTCCGCATGAACCCGCTCAAGTACCTGGCCGGCTACCCGCCCGAACTGCTGGCCCAGGTGCAGCGCCTCGTCGACGACGGCCGCCTGCACGCGCACCTCGCCAAGCGCTACCCGGACGGCCACGAGGTGCGCAGCGACAAGGCGCTCTACGACTACGTGCTGGCGCAGAAGAACGAGCACCTGCGCAACAGCGAGCCGCTGGCGAAGGTGCTCTACGACAACAAGCTGCACGTCGTGCAGCAGGCGCTCGGCACGCACACGACCGCGGTCCGCGTGCAGGGCCAGAAGCTGAAGACCAAGCGCGAGATCCGCGTCGCCAGCCTGTTCAAGCAGGCGCCCGAACCGTTCCTGCGCATGATCGTGGTGCACGAGTTGGCGCACCTGCGGCACCGCGAGCACGACAAGAAGTTCTATTCGCTGTGCGAGTCGATGGAGCCCGACTACCACCAGCTCGAGTTCGACGCGCGCTTGTGGCTGCTGGCGCAGGAACTGCCGCCGCCGGCATCGCCGAGTGCCGCGGACTGAAGGCGGCCGCAGCACGGCCGACGGATCGAGCCATCAGCGCGGCAACACCCCGGCGACGAGCCACCGTTCGAAGCGCTGGTCCCCGTCGACCACCAACAGGCGCACGGTTGTGCCGACGACCAACGTCGGCTCCAGCGCCGACACGGCAGTCATGGTCGCCAGCTGATCGTTCCATTCGAGGATGCGCATGCCGACGACGAACTGCTGCAAGGCCGCCGGACCATCGGCGTCGACGGCGGTGATCTCGAGCTGCGGCGGCGACACGTCGGGAACGGCGCGCAACGAGAGTCCGAGCTTGCCAGGCGTGGCGGGACTCGTCGCCAGCCCGAGCTGCGCGCGCGCGAGATGCCACTGCACCCACCTCTTGTCGCCGGTGTTCAGGCACCGGCGGAAGCAGGCTGCGGCACCGGGCTCGTCGCCGCTCTTGCTCGCTCGCCAGGCCGCGAGATACCAGGTGAAGCAGGCCATGGGGAAGGGCACCGCCGCCGCGAGTTCGGCCGGCGGGCGCTCGCCCGCGCACAGGGCGACGAGGTCCATCTGCAGGGAATCGGGGGCCGGGATCGCGGCGATGGTCTCGCGCAGGGTCTTGGCCGCCGCCGCGGTGTCGGAGGCAGCGCACCATTGCATGAACGCGGCGAACGGCCGGATGCCCGGATCCGCTGCCGCACGCTCGAAGGCGGTCCTCGCCTCTTCGAGCTTGCCCGAGTGCAGCAACACGCCACCGAGCCACTGGTAGAGCATGCCCCGCTGCTCGCCGGCCGCCGCCGGTTCGCTCGTCAACCGCGTGAGTTCCGAACGCGCCGCGGCGGTGCGCCCGCGCGCGAAGTTCGCCTTGGCCCGCAGGAGCGCGACGTCGGACGGCGACTCGGGCGCGAGCTCCAGCGCGCGGGTGTAGCAGCGCACAGCCTCGTCGTGGCGGCCGAGGTGTTCCTCCGCTTCGGCGAGCACCTCCCACATGCGCGCCATCGGCGCCATCCGGGCGATCGCCGCGCGCTGGTCTTCGGCCGCGGCACTCCACGCGCAGAGCCGCATGGCGACGACCGCCCGATTGTGCCTGGCGGCCCCGAACGTCGGCTGCAGCACCAAGGCCCGATCGTAGTCGGCGCGCGCCCCGAACCAGTCGCCGAGCTTTTGCTTGACGTCACCGCGATCCCCGAACGCATCAGGCTGCTCCGGTGCGATCTCCGCCGCCCGGTCGAGATCGGCGAGCGCGGCCGCCAGTTCCCCCTTCTGCCCTCGCAGGTAGCCGCGCTCGAGCCAGCCGCGCACGTCCTGCGGCGCCAACTCGATCACCCGCGTCGCGTCCTCGATGCCGCCGCGGAAATCGCCGGAACGGCCCTTGGCGAAGGCTCGCCGCCACCACAGCGAGGCCTCGTTCGGCCACTTCGCCAGCGCACGATCGAGGATCACGATCGCGCCCGCAGCGTCCCCACGCTTCAGGTGCTCGTTGGAGGCCGCTTCGACCTCCGCCACGGTCGCCTGTCCACGTAGCAGCGGAGCCACTGTTCCGATCGTCACGACAGCGAGCGAGAATGCGCGGACCCTCATGATCGCACGGTAGCGAACCACGGCCTCCGGGTCAGCGCGCGGATCGACCGCGCGCACGGCTTCCCGCCGGGGATCCAACCGATCGGCGACCCACTGCGTAACCGCACCCATGCCTCGAAGTCACTCGCTGCCTGCCGTCGTCGCCATCGCCCTTCGCCGACTCGCCCGCGGGCTCTTCGTCGCGACGACGCTGCCCCTCGTGGCCGGCGCGCAAACGCCCACCGAGACACAGACGCCGCCCCGCGAGAGCGCGACGCAGCAGCAGCCGCCCACCGTCGCCGCGGTGCTCTACTCGACGCGCGGCGACGAGAAGGTGCACCTGCTGTCACTGCCTGAACTGAAGCCGCTGCACGTCTACGACGCCGGCGCCGGCGCGCACGAACTCGCGATCTCCGCCGACGGCCGCTACGCGCTGGGCTCGGCCTACGGCGGTCCCGGCAAGGGCCACCAGCCCGCCGACAATCGCGTGTTCGTGCTCGACCTGCCGAGCGGCAAGCGCAGTCGCATGGTCGACCTCGGCGACAGCAAGCGACCGAACGACCTCGCGTTCGTCGGCACGACCACGACGGCGTGGCTGACCACCGAAGTGCCGGCGCAGCTGGTGCGCCTCGACGCGGCGACGGGCGCGTTCACGACGTTCGCGCTCGAGCACAAGGCGAACCACATGCTCGCACTCGCCCCCGACGGCAGCGCCTGCTTCGTCAGCCACGTGATCCCGAGCGGCGTCACGCGCTTCGACCTCGCGACCAACAAGGCCACGGCGCACGCAGAGCTGCCGGAGGGCGCGGAGGGCATCGCCTGCGTCGCGCGCGGCGACGGCGTGCAGCTGTGGATCGGCTGCAACCGCGGCAGCAAGCTCGTGGTCGTCGACGGCAAGACGCTGCAGGTCGTGCACGAAGTCGCGCGCGCTGGGTTCCCGCTGCGGGTGAAGGCGTCGCCCGATGGCAAGCAGGTCGCGGTGTCGTGCCCGCTGTCGGGCGAAGTCGTGCTCTACGACGCGAACGACATCGGCAAGGCGAAGTCGATCGACCTCGGCAAGGAGCTCGCGCGCAAGGCGGCGCCGACGAGCCTCGGCTTCTCGCCCGACGGCAGCCAGCTGCTGGTCGTGGTCGCCGGCGACACGCAGCACGTCGTAGCGCTCGACACGAAGACGCTGCAGGTGACGGCGAAGGTCGAAGCGGCGGGGCCGATCGCCGATGCGCTGGTGGCCGGCATGGTGCAAGCGCCGCGGTGAGGTTGCGCAGCCGTTGTCGAACATCGGGCGCGAGTCACGAAGCGAGCCGCGATCAGGGCACCCGCAAGGTCAGCTCGCTGCGCCCACCCGCCGTGGCCTGCACCTCGTCCCTGTGGACGACCTGCTCGCGTTGGTGCCTTGGGTGCTGCACGACCGACAGCTTCGCCAACCCCGGTGGCAGCAGCAGCTCGAACCCCGCGTGGTCAGGAGCCAGATGGGTGGAGTACGGACGCAGCATGCGCGGGTTCATATGGCCGAGTCCGCCGGGGCCTCGAGCCGCTTCGACCTCGATCTCGAGCGCCATCGTCTCGAGCGGTGCACTGGTTTCGCATCGCAGCGCGCAACGGTGCACTTCGGGCCTCAGTTCGCAGTCGCTCGCACTTCCCGGCCCCACGTCGCGCACAGCCGCTCGGTGAAGCATCACTCCGGTTCGCAGGTCGACCACGATCAAGCTGCGGCGGCCAGGAGGTTCGCGCAACACGAACGAGCCGTCGCGCTCGAGCGGCGCCACGGGCCCGGAATAGGAGACGTAGCCGATATCCTCCCGACTCTCGTCGGTGACGGCCAGCGAGACCACGGCGAGGCGGGGCAGGGGCAGTTGGCCGACGACGCGGCCGCGCGCCAGGGCCGGACGTGCCTTGGCCGCATCGATCTTCAGCTGCGTGTTCGACGTGATGGCGAGGCGCTCGACCTCGAAGACGTCGGCGCGGCCCTGCCGCAGCAGACGCGGCAGCAGCATCTGCACGCGGTAGTCGGCCTGCTGCAACGTGGTGGCGACGAAGCCGCCGTCGCCATCGAGGGCGACCCGAGGCCACAAGCCACCGCCGGCGGAACCATCGGTCCACATGTTCACCGGCTCGAACCGCAGGCAACTGCCGGCCGGAAGCCCGCCGGTGTCGATGCGCCCAGCGAGTTCGAAGGTGGGCTGCAGCTCGAGCAGGATCTCGGCAGGCTCTCGATCGGACGCGATCTCGATCCGGCGCGGCTCCGGATTGCGCGCGTGGCCAGTCCCGAGATACCGCGCGCCGCGAGCATGCTCGGCACCGCCGAGCCAGTAGGTCCCCGGCGGCAACGTCGTCGTGCAGCAGCCTTCGCCATCCGTGGTCGCAAGGGCGACCGTGTTCGGACGCGAGTCGATCCAACGGAAGCCCATGGTGCTGGGCGCGTCCGTGCTGCCATCGGCGAACCACACGGTGCCACCGACCACCGGCTCGTCGCGACTGGGATCGCGAAAGCGTACGCGCACCGAGACACCGTTCGACGCCGCAGCAGGGCTCGCGACGGCTTGGGGCGATGGCGGGGGATCGAGGATCAGGACCTCGCGTTCGCCGAAGTGATCCACGAAGCGACTCATACGGGCACCCGTCGGCTCGTGATCTGCCCACACGTAGAACGCACCCGACAACCGCGGCAGGTGGCAAACGCCGTCTGGACCCGTGTTGCCCACGACCTCCGACCAAGGGTACTCGGGACCGGTGCGATGCACTTCGACCTTGGCCCCCGCGACGGGCTGGCCTTCGGCACCGCGCACTTCGAACGCCATGTTCACGACCGGATGCAGCACGAAGTCGAGCGACTGGCTGCTGTCCCACGGACCGTGCGCCTGCGACTCGAAACCCCTGCCGTGCACCTCGACGTAGAGAGCGGTGTCGACGGCACTCTCGACGACGAATCGTCCGTCGGCGCCGCTCCGCACGCCGCTGCACGGCTCGGGCGCTTCGAAGCGCCGCTCACCGCCGCGGCCGACGACGAACTCACAGCGCGACAGCCAGTCCCGGACCAGGATGCGCGCCCCGGCGACCGCCCGACCCTCGGGGTCCCGCACCCGTCCCGCCAGCCGCCGCACTGGGGGCAAGGTGACCGGACCGAGGTCGAGGTGGTATGGGGCGACCACCACAGTGCCGCGTCCACGCGCACTGCACGAGACGGCGATGGGCCAGTTCGTAGCAGCCGGCCGCGGCAGGCTGAACCAACCGCCCTCGTCGGTGCGCGCCGCCGGGGCGGCGACGAGATCGGCGGTGACGAAGCGGTCGTAGTCGAAGATGCAGCCGATGGTCGCGCCGGCGATCGGCGCCCCGACTTCGTCGACGACCTGGCCGCGCAACGGTGGATCCTGCATCGTCGCCACGCGTTCTCGCCCGAGGGTGCCAACGGCCGGGTCCCTGGCCACACGCTCGTCCGTCGCGCGCGCATTCTCGTCGCTCGACTGCCGCAGGTCGTCCCGGGCCACCGGCGCCACCGCGGGCATCGACGTCGCCGCCAGCAGGAACGTGCCCGCGACCACGATCGCCAGCGCCGCGGCCCCGGCGAGCAACACCGCACCCGCCCCTCGCCGCACCGCCTGCTGCCCGACGAACGCCAGCACCGCGAAGCTGCCGCGCCAATCCGCGCCGAAGCGCTGCTGCAAGCGCGCCCGCACCTCTTCGCGACCGCGATGCAGGCGCTGCCGCACCGCCGGTTCCTGCAAGCCCACGCGCAGAGCGATCGCCGCCGGCGGCAGGTCGTGCTGGTAGCGCAGCACCAGGATCGTGCGCGTCGGCTCCGGCAGCGCCAGCATCGCCTCGCTGACCGCGCGCTGGACCTCGAGGCCCTGCACGAGATCCGCCGCCGACGGTGATTCGCCAGCGCGCGGCAGTCGCGCCAAGGCTCGCTGCGAACGTGCACGCGAGCGATGCAGCATGCGCGCGAGGTTGCGGCCGATGCCGGCGAGCCAGCGGCGCCACTCGGTCGTGGCAGGCGGCGGTGCCTGCAGCGCCGCGAGCCGTGTCGCCTGCGCGAGGTCGTCGGCGTCGTCGGGCGCCACCAACGTGCCGACGAAACGCCGCAGCCAGGGGCTCGAGGCCAGCAGCTCGTCGGGCTCGCGTTCCGGATCGTTCATGCGCACCAGGTTGCCGCAGAGGAGCCGCTGTGACGCAATCTCGGCAGCGCCGCCAGCCGCGCCCCCGAGCTGTTCCGCCGTGCAGCGCGCCGAGCGCTCGCGTCGGCATGCTCCGCCAGCGGCCGCGAGGCAGAAGCGCTACGTCTTGCCGGCCGGTTTCGCATCCGCCGGCTTCGGCTCGCTCGGCTTCGGCTCGCTTGGCTTCGGCTCGCTTGGCTTCTTGCCGTCGGCCGGCGGGGGGCCGTCGACGCTCTCGATCTTCGCCCCGCTCTCGATCGCCTCGAGCATCCGCTTGCTGGCTTCGTCGGTCGGGTTCTTGGCCAGCCACTGCTTCAGGTGCGCCGCGGACTTCACCCGATCGCCGAGGATCAGGTGCGCAATGCCGAGCCCGCGGTGCGCGAGGACGACACCGAGTGCGGCGGCCTTCTCGAGGTGCACGATGCCGTCCTTCTGTCCCTTGGCGGTGCCCGCGAGGTGCATGCCGTAGTGCAGATGGCCGAGCGCGTGGTCCGGCGACAGCTTCAGCAGTCGCTCGAAGTAGCCGACGGCACGATCGGACGCGCCGGCAAGGTCGAGGTTGTGCCCCATCGCCTCGGCCTGTCCGGCGAGCAACAGCAGCTCGACGTCGGCGGACTCTCGCTTCGGATCGAGCAGGAGGGAGAACATCTTCGACAGGTCCTTCAGGTCGCGCTCGGCGAGTCGGCGTTCGCGATCGTCGCGAAAGGTCGGCGGGTAGTTGCGCGCGTGCGACCCGAGGTCGTCGAGCACGGCCTCGAGCTTGGCGCCGTCGAGCTTCGCCTTCGCTTTGCCCGAGCCGTCCTTCTCCAGGGTCAACACCTCGCGGATCGCGTGGCCCTTGTAGGCCTGGTAGTCGTCCTTGGCGGGCGCCGCCTTCGCCGGCGGCTCGACGACCGCGGGCTTCTCCGCGCCTTGCGCGCGCAGCGAACCCGGCAGCGGGAACGCGACCGCCAGACAAAGGGCGAACATGCGGACGAACGGCCGTGGGTTCATGCGGCGCATGCTGGCTCGCATCCTGGATCGTGTCCACCCCGGCGAACGGAGCGCAGCGGATCCCATGCGCGAGCCGGACCACCAACGCGCGCTCCGCTACACTGCGCCGCGAGGAGACCCCACGATGCGCTGCCGCACCCTGCTCGCTGCGTTCTGTTTCGCCCTCTCCGCCATTGGCCAGCAGCCCGCCCTGCTCGGCGGCACCGGCGTCGTCGAGGGCCGCGTCGTCGACATGCGCGGCGATGGCGTGCCGGCCGCGCGCGTGCGGATCGCGACCTACGACGATCCGACGAAGGCGCTCGCGCAGGCCGTCGCCGACGGCGAGGGGTACTTCCGCGTGGCGAAGGTGCCGGAACAGCGCAGCCTGCGGGTGCACGCCGACGCTGACGGCTTCTGCACGGGCGCCCAGAACCTGGGCTCCGCGCGCGGCGTGCAGGTGGCGATGCAGCACGCCGTCGTCGTGCGCGGCACGCTGAAGAATCGCAAGGGCGAACCGGTGCCCGACACGATGGTGCGCGCGACGACCCACTGTCGTTCGCTGGTGTTGGTCCGCTGCGATGCGCGCACCGATCGCGATGGTCGCTACGAACTCGCGGCCGTGCCGCTGGCCCCGATGGAGTTCACCGCGTGGGTCGCGGGCGAAGGCCTGGCTCGTGAGGTGGTGCACGTATCTGGCCCACGCGAACTCGATCTGCAGCCCAACGTCCCGTCGTCGACCAACCTGACGGTGGAGATTCGGGGATTGCCAGCAGGCGCACCGGCCGTCGATCTCCAGCTGTGGCCGTACGTCGGCGGCCGCGCGGCGAACTTCCCACCGCCCATCGACCGCCAGCGCGTCGACGCGAACGGCCGCTGGCAGCTCACCGGTGCGCCCGACTGGGAGTACATCGTGACACCGTCGTCGACGACGTTCGCCTTCGAACCGGACGAGATCCGAGTGAAGGCCGGCAAGGGCCCGCACTCGCTGACGTTCACCGCGACTCCACTCGGGGCAACGTCGCTCGTCTGCCGCGCAGTCGTGCGCGATGCGTCCGGCAAGCCGATGGCCGGGCTGCCGTTCCGCATGCGGGATCCGGCCAGCGCCACGTTCGCGGCGGCGACCAGCGATGCCGACGGCCGGCTCGAGTTCGCGAGTCCGCTGGCGAAGGGCGCGGAAGCCCTGATCTACACGACCGACGAGGCGTGGGTGATCGACCAGCAGAGGAACCTGGACCGCATCGGCGGCCTGCAGCTGCGAGACGCCCACATCTTTCACTTCGACCCAGCGGAGGAGGTGTCGCTTCGCGTGATTCCAGCCTGCTCGGTGCATGGCAGAGTCGTGCTCGCGGACGGAACACCGGCGGCCTTCGTGACGATCGAGCTGCAGGAGCGGGACACGAACCGCAATCCCCAATGGATGTGGTGGTCGAGAACCACCTCGGATCGAGAGGGCAACTTCCGCTTCGTCGGCTGCCCCCACCATGCTCACCCGGTGCGTCTGCACGTGAACGGGAAGGCAGGGTCTTTCGCCGGCGAGCCGTTCCCTTTGCTGCAGCCTGGTGCGAAGCATGCTGGTGGCGATCTGCAACTCCACCCACCGTCGACGATCGAGGGGGTGTTGCGCAGTCGAGATCAGGCCGTGCCCGGAATCTGCATTCGCGTGCTCCACCGCCAAAGCGGCTCCATCTTCGAGACCCTGACCGACCGCGAAGGACGCTTCCGCCTTCTCGGCGTTGCGCCCGGCCCCGTCTACCTGCACCAGTTCGATGGCAGCCGCGTGCAGCATCCCGTCGAACTGGCCGTCGAGCCGTTCGAGGTCGAAGCCGGCAAGGCCTACACCTTCGACCTCGATCGGTGGGAGAAATGAACGGCCGTCAGGTCGTGGGCATTCTGCACGACATTCTGCCCACGATGTGACAGCGCCCCTTCACTCCGCCGCCGGAGCCGCCGCCAGACACAGCTCCTTCACCTTGCGCAGATCGATCTTGCCCGTGCCCAGCACCGGCAGCGCCGCCACCGGCACGAACTGGTCCACCCTGGGCACGAACAGCGCCGGCAGCCCGCGCGTCGCCATCTTCTTCACCACGTCGGCCACCGCCGCCGCCGGCAGCGTCGTCAGCACCATCAAGCGCTCACCCTTCTTCGCATCGGGCACACCGCAGACCGCGAACGCGCGTTCGGTCTTGCCACTGCACGCTTGCAGGTGCTCCTCGACGACGCCGTGCGGCACCATCTCGCCGCCGATCTTGCTGAAGCGCGACAGCCGGTCGGTGAGGAACAGGAAGCCGTCGTCGTCGACGCGGCCGATGTCGCCGGTGACGTAGCAACCGTCGTGCAGCGCTGCCGCCGTCAGGTCGTCGCGGCCGAGGTAGCCGCGCATGACGTTGGCGCCGCGCACCAGCACGAGGCCGCTCTCGCCGATCGGCTTCTCGACCTTCGTCTCCGGATCGACGATGCGCACGGTCACGCCGGGCAGCGGCCGGCCCACCGAGCCACGGCGCACGCCCGCCTGGTAGAAGCCCGCGGCGCGGTAGCCCGGCGCGCTGATCGCGACC
>VYME01000229.1_pt1 | contig 24695 bp, 26 predicted proteins | sample 5115281 | NCBI WGS metagenome assembly VYME01 (sample SAMN12291780, study PRJNA351875) | freshwater metagenome | isolation source: freshwater lake | place: USA: Michigan, Wintergreen Lake | collected 2013-08-08
GCGCTGCAGCGCGGCGAACTGGCGGCGGTGCCGTGCTTCCACGTGCCCTTGCTCCTGGCGCTGCTGTTCTGGATGCTGCGCCGCACCGTGCCGGAGTTCCGCCGATGATCGTGCGCTCGTCGTTGCCGTGGCTGCTGCCGTGCTGCCTCACCGCGCTGCCGTCGCCAGCGCAGCAGCCCGCCGCCGCGGTTCCGGCCGATGCCGAAGCTGCGTTCGCCGTAGCACTCGCCGACTACCGCGCCGGGCGCTTCGAACCAGCACACGCGGCGTTCGCGCAGCTGCTCGCCGCCGCCGGCGACCGCGCCGAGGCGGAGCTGCGCTGGAACACCGCACTCGCCGCACTGCGCGTGCAGCGCAGCGGGGACGCCGAAGCCGCGATCCAGCCGCTGCTGCAGCACGCGGACGTGCGCTGGCAGGCCGAAGCCGAGTTCGTGCTGGCGATGGTCGCGCACCAGCGCGGCGAACGTGCGGTCGCCGCGGCCCAGCTCGCCGACGCCGAACCGCTGGCGTGGACGATGGCGCGGCGTGCGATGCAGCAGGCGATCGACGGCTTCGCTCGCGCCGATCGGCTGCGTTCGTCGTGGCCGCAGGCGGCGCGCAACGCCGAGCGCTGCAGCCTGCGCCTGCGCGAGATCGAGCAGTTGCAAGCGGCGGCGAAGAAGCCGGACAACCAGAAGACGGAAGCGCCGGAACCAGAGCCCGAGCCGCCGAAGCCCGCCGACCAGAAGCCGGAAGAGGTGGCGCCGGACCTGGCGAAGGACACGTTGACGGCGGCCGAGGTCGCGCAGCTGCTGCAGCGCCTGCGCCAGCAGGAACGCGACAAGCGCGCGCTGCGCCAGCAGTCGGCGCCGCCGGCGGCGCGCGCCGGGGAGCGCTTCTGGTGATCGCCGTGCGGGCCGTGTTCGTCGTCGCCTGCTGGTCGGCATGGGCTGCCGCCGCGCTGGCCCAGCAGCCGGCGGACCGCGCCCCGCTGTTCGTCGAGGTCGACGGGCTGCCCGCCGAGGTGTTCGTGCAGCAGTCGTTCGCGCTGGTGGTGCGCATCGGCGTCGACAGCGCGTGGCTGCAGCAGCACGCGGTGCCGATGTTCCAGCAGAAGCTCGACCAGCCGTTCCACGTCGTCGTGCCGTGGCTGCAGGCGGCCGAGGACCGCGCCGTCGAGCTGCTGCCGCCGCCGGCGGGGACCAGCACGCAGCGCCTCGCCTTCGGCGATCGCGCGGTGCCGTTCGTCGTCGCCGGCGCGCGCGAGGTCGATGGCCGTCGCTTCGACCTGCTGACGGCGACGCTGCGTTGGACGGCGCTGGCGCCCGGTCGCTCGCTGGTGGCGCCGGTCGAGGTGCGCTACGCGTTCGCCGAACGCTTCGTCGAGGACTTCCTGCGCGGGCGCGAGCCGGTCGATCGGCAGGAAGCGACGATCGCGTCGCCCGCGGCCTCGCTGACGGTGGTGCCGCTGCCGCCGTTGCCGCCGGCCGGCTTCTGCGGCGCCGTCGGCGAGTTCACGCTGCAGGCGAGCACGACCGCCAGTGCGGCGACTGTCGGCAGCAGCGTGCCGCTTCGCCTCGAAGTGCGCGGCGCCGGCAACCTCGAACGCATGGCGCCGCTGCCGCCGCCGCCGCTGCCCGGCTTCCACGTGCAGGGCGTGACGTCGGCGATGGTGGCCGGCGCGCGCGTGTTCACGCTCGACCTGCTGCCGCTGCGCGCCGGCACGACCGAGGTGCCGCCGGTGCCGTTCGTCGCGTTCTCGCCGCGCGAGCGCCGCTACGTGAAGTTGACGAGTGCGGCGGTGCCGCTCGCGGTCGCGCCAACGCCAGCCGGCGTGGAGTTGCCGCCGCGGGTGCGCGAACGCATCGACCTCGACCGCCTCGAACTCGCGGCCGCGAACGCATGGCCGGCCTGGGTCTATGGTGCGCTCGCTAGCGTGGCGCTGCTCGGCGCGTTCGTGGTGCGGGCCCTGCGCCGGCGGGCCCAGGTCGACCGCGTCGCGCTCGAACGGTACGAACGCCTCGTCGCTGCGTTGGCCGTTGGCCCGGCCGAGGCGTTGGTCGCGTTCGATGCGTGCGTGCTGCACGCAGCCGGTGACGTGACGACTGTCGATGCTGTCTGGGGGGCTCTGGCGCAGCACGGGGTCGCGGCAGTCGCGGTTGCTCGCTTGCAAGCGGCGCGCCAGTCGCTCGACGCCGCGCGCTTCGGTGGGCCGTCGCCGGCGGCGGCCGAGGTGTTGGCGGCGGTCCGCGATGCTGCGCGATCACGGTGATCCGACCGTTCAGACGACGTAGGCACGGCACTGTTTGGGATCAGTGGGCCTTTCGTGCCTGGTTTCGGGGCAGAGGTTCACGGTACGGCCAACGCTTGGAAGCCCGGGGCCGGAATCCGATGGAGCACACTCTGCGAGGTATCGCGTATCTCGACATGGTCGTGCCAAGCCAGCACGAACCGGGAACCGGGCGTTCGGGCCGCCGAGCGCAGACCCTCCATTCCGGTCGCGATCGCCTCGATCCGCGGCTCCTGCGCCAGGACGCGGATCGTGTAGACCGCGGTCGTGGTGGCCAACACGACCAGATCGTCGGTGCCCCCGCATACCTTCGCCGTCACGACGCCTGGGGGCAGAGGAATGCGTCGGATCTCCGTCCCATCGGCGGCGAGCAGCACACCGATCTCGGCCTGGGCGTCGCACAAGAGGACGCTGTCCGCCCCGATACGGCACAGCACCGAACGCTTCGAATGCCGGCATAGGGCAAACTGAGCTTGGGTCCCGCGCGTCAAGTCGAAGCGCAGCAGCCCACGGTCCGTCACTCCCACACACTCGTGTTCGCGGAGGCGAGCGAAGCTCCAGATGCGGCCCCAGGGCACTCCAGGAACCAGCTCGATCCAGTCGTCCGACCATGGCCGCAGCTCGAGCCTGAATCCGTTCGTGAACACACCGCGGCCGTCCCAGCCTATATCGAAGTCGGCGTTGGTGACCGTGCGGTTGGCCAGCAACAACTCCCCGGAGTCCGAGTACCACTTCAGCCGATTGTCGAGAAGGTCCAGCACACCGAAAGCGACCCGCCGCGGGCCGAGGTGCAGCGAAGCCTCGCGCGCGGCACAGCGCACGCCGGCGTCCGCGTGGTCTTGCAACGCGGTCAACGCTTCGGAGCCGGCCAGGGTCTGTGGCAAGGAACCGAGTGCGAGCGCGAGACCTGAGATCGCATCCGATCGCGTCGGCGCCTCATCACGGAGTCGCTCGAGCACGAGCGGCACGGCGGCTTCGCCCAGCGCGTGCAGTCGTTCGAGCGCGGCCGGCCGTTGGGTCTCCAGCTCGAGCTTGGGCAACTCCACGACCACGCGCTCTCGCAGTGTCCGAGTGCTCGGGCCGACCTCTTCTTGCGGCCCCATGGCGAACGCGATGGCGACGAAGCAGCACAACATGGAAGGCAAGTTACTCGTCGGCAGTCCACGCGTCTCCATCCGGAAGGGTGCCGAAGATGGGGGCCACCGAACCGAGAACGCCATCCGATCCGCTTGTTCGGTGGCGAAGTCGGGGAACTGGTGCGGGGAGAGGGACTCGAACCCTCACAGCCGTTGCCGGCTCGCGGCTTTTAAGGCCGCTGCGTCTGCCGTTCCGCCACCCCCGCGGCGGCGCGCATGATGCAGCGACGGCGACGACTTCGGAAGTGCTGTGGCGCGCTCCAGCGATCTCAGCGGCGCGGGCGCCAGAAGCCGCGGCGCTGCGTGGTCGTGGTCTTCGCCGACGCGTCGACCGGACCGTCGCCCGCCGGGGTCGTGTTCTGCGGCATGCGGCTGAAGTGGTAGCTCGGCCAGGCGCGGCCCGAACGCAGCTTGCGCAGAGGAACGACCTTGGTCGTCGTCGTCGTCGTGCGCGCGGCGGCGTCACTGGCAGGTGCCTGCGGGGCCGCGGCAGGAGTCTGCGGCGTGCGGTCGTCGCGACGGAAATGGCGGCCCGTGGTCTGGGCGCTGGCGAACGTGGTCAGCAGCGCGATCGCGATCAGGATCAGAGGACGCATGGGTGTTCTCTCGGGAAGGAGGGCCGTTGCGGTGACGAGGAAGTCTAGCTCCGGTTCGCGCCGGAGGTCGAGCTGACGCGGAACGAGCCGACCAGCTGGCGCATGCGCTGCACGTGCTCGGCCGATGCCGCCGAGGCCTTGGCCACCTGTTCGGCCGTGCGTGCGTTCGCCTGCGTGGTCTGGTCGACGGTGGTCAGGGCGCTGTTGATCTGGTTGGCCCCTTCCTTCTGCTCCTTGGTCGCCGCGTGCACCTGGCCGAGGGTCGACTCGACCTTCTCGTAGGCGGCGACGATCGCCTGCAGCCCGGCGTCGACTTCGCTGGCGAGCGAACTGCCGCGCTCGCTGCGTTCGGCCGCGGTCTGCAGCAACGACGCCGTGTCCTTCGCCGCCTGCGCGCTGCGCTGCGCGAGCGTGCGCACCTCTTCGGCGACGACGGCGAAGCCCTTGCCGGCTTCGCCGGCGCGCGCGGCCTCGACCGCGGCGTTCAGCGCCAGCAGGTTGGTCTGGAAGGCGATGTCGTCGATCACGCGGATGACCTTCTGCACCTCGGCGCTGCTGTCGCGGATCTGCGCGACGGCTTCGGTCAGCTGCTTCGTGCGTTCGGCGCCGGTGCGTGCGGCGGCCGTGGCGTCCTGGCTGTGCTTGCCGGCGGCCGTGGTGTTGTCGGCGCTGCTGGTCGACATCGACGCGATCTCCTCCATCGAGGCGGAGATCTCCTCGAGCGAGGCGGCCTGGTGGCTCGACGAGTTCGACAGCTCGCCGGCGCTGCTGTTCAGTTCGCCGGCCACCTGCTCGATCAGGCCGGCGACGGTGTGCATCTCGCCGATCGCCTTGTCCATGCGGTCGAGGAACCGGTCGGCGGCGTGCGCGGTGCTGGCGATCTCGTCGTCGCCGGCCATGGCCAGGCGAACGGTCAGGTCGCCATCGCCATCGGCTACGGCTTCCATGCGGTGGCGCAGCTGCCCCAGGCGCTGCGAAGTGCTGCGGACCATAAAGGCGCCGAGGCCGATCGCGACCAGCAGGGCGAGGATCGAGACGACGAGCAGCGAGGTGCGCGCGGTCGCGCCGCGGCTCGCGGCGGCGGCGGCTTCTTGCGTCGTGCGTTCTCCGATCTCCTGCTCGAGTCGCTGCATCGACGTGCGCAGCGTCGCGGCCGCGGCGTCGTAGACGGTGCGCAGCGGCGCCAGCACGACGATGCTCTGCGCGTAGTCGCGCATGCGCTGTTCGTGCACGGCGAACTCGCGCGTGTAGACGTCCGCGAGCGTCATGCCGGGCCATTGGCTCGGGGCGGGCACGGCGAACGTCGGCGTCGACAGCATGCGCGCCGCGGTTTCCTTCTGCTCGGCGAGTGCCTGATCGATCTCGGCCAGCGTCGCCGTCGCTGCCGCGCCGGCCTCGAGCTTGCCGAGCGCCAGGTACTGCGCGAGCAGGGCGATGCGGTTCTCCATGCCGCCATCGGCGGCTTCCCACACGTCCTTCAGGCCGTGGCCCCAGGCGACCTGGCGGTCCGGGTCCTTCTCCAGCACCTCGACGGCGCTGTCGCCGACCTCCTCCATGATCGTGCTGAGCGAGTTGAACGACTCGGTGTGTTCGTGCAGCGAACGCTCGCGCTGGACGGCGGTGTCGTGGGCAGCGAGCAGCGCGTCGAGCGCGGTGCGGAAGCGCTGCGCGTCCTGCTGCAGCGAGGCGAGGGCTTCGCCCGCGGCGAGCCCACTCTGGTGGATGCGTTCGAGGGCGCGATCGGCCGCGGCGCCAGCACCGCGGATCTTGCCCTGCAGGTCGCCGTCGGCGGCGGCGCCGGCCAGTTGCTGCGCCACCGCGAGCTGTTGCTCGCCGATCGCCTGCTGGGCGGCGCAGGTGGCGGTGGCCACGTCCTTGGCGGGACCGGCGAGGAAGTCGTTGCCTTCCTGCAGGATCGACAAGGCGTGGTAGCCGGTGGCGCTGGCGACGACCAGCAGGCCGGCCAGCAGGACGTTGTTCAGGACGATCTTCGTGCGCAGCAACATGGAGCGTTCTCCCGGAAGTGAGCGATGGTGGAGCTGCTCAGAACAGCACTTCGAGGCGGAGCAGGCCGACCAGCACGTCGTCGACGCCGGTCGCACCGCCGGGATGGGTGATGTACTGCAACTCGGGCTTCAGGCTGATCGCGGGAGTCACCTGCAGCTTGTAGAGGAGTTCGAAGGCGACCTCGTCCTCCGGCGTGGCCGCACCCGGGTCGTCTGAGAGGTCGCACCAGAACAGACCGAAGCCGAGCACGTCGTAGTCGCGGCCGTCGAAGGCGCCGATCCACTCGAGGCCGCAGGCGACGCTGTTGCCGCAAGCCGAGACGTCTTCGTCGGCCTGGCCGAAGCTGACGAACGCGCCGAAACCCTGGCCGTCGTTCGCAACCGGGTCCTCGCGCCACAGGTGCTGTTCGAGCGAGCACCAGAAGCCGGCGGTGCCGCGGTCGGTGCCGCCGTCGAACGTGCTGAAGCTGGCCGAGTGGTAGAACGCGCCGATCGACGCGCGGCCGCTGCCCCAGCGTTCGCCGCCGGTCCACGCCGTGCCGGCTTCGACCGCGTAGAAGTAGGCGTCGGACTCGTCGTCGCTGAAGAAGCCCTTCGGGCCGCGCTTGCCGGTGTTGATGCCGTTGGCGTTGGCGCCGTCGTACATCGCCGCGCCGACGTAGCTGTTCTCGCCGAGCGTGTAGAAGAGGTTGATCGCCGTCGCCGGGTTCGGGAACGTCGGGTAGGCGACGATGGTCGGCACGATGGCCGCCGTCGAGTTGACGAACTCACCGCCGATCTCGTGGAACGCGAACTCGCTGTTGAAGTCGACCTTGCCGGCCTTGACGCGCAGGCGGTCGCCGAGCCACGTCTCGAGCCAGACTTCGGCGATCTGTTCGAGGTCGTTGCCCTGGATGTTCGACAGGCCGCCGAAGTCGCCGACGTCGTTCGTCGGGTTGCGGCCGACGATCTTGTAGGCGTCGACGTAGAAGATCGTGCGCTTCCAGCCGAGCAGCGTCTCGAGGTCGAAGGCGACGTTGATGTCGATCAGGCTCGACACCGCCGAGCGGCGCCGCGTGTCGCCGGACCACGGGGCCGCGAGGTCCGACGTGAAGCCACCGGCGACCTCGATGCCGAGTTGCTCCAGCTGCGAGCGCAGGCCACCCCAGTCGCCAGTCAGACGCGTCCACTCGGTGATCGGCGCGCCGCCGACCCATTCGCGCGGCGCGGGCTCGGTGGGGTCCTGGGCCAGCAGCGTGCAGCCCAGCAAGAAGACGGACGTACGGAGCGAAGTGGTGGCGGTGTTCATGCCTCTCCCGCCGGGTCGGCACCCGGCGACCCCGAACCGATCGTCACATCGCGTGCCGCTGCTGTACGTGACTTTCCCCTGGTCGGAGTGCGAGCCAGCTCGGGGGCGGGGGCAGGCGGCGCTCGGGTCAGCCCATCAGGCGGAGCTGCAGCACCAGCAGGCCGGCGGCGTAGACGGCCGACACCAGGTCGTCGAGGATCACGCCGAACATGTTGTGCCAGTCGCGGTCGATCTGGCGGGCCGGCGGCAGCTTGACGATGTCGAGCACGCGGAACAGCAGGAACCCTTCGATCAGGATCCAGGGAGTGCGTTCGATCGGCAGGAACGCGTGCGCCAGGATCGCGGTCAGCAGGTAGCCGGCGACTTCGTCCATGACGAAGTTGCCGGAATCCGGATCCTCCCAGTAGCGCGCTGCCGCGTTGTTCAACACGAAGTGCACGACGCAGGTGATCGCGAACGAGACCCACAGCACGGTCATCGTGTGCTCGGGGGCGAAGTGCCAGACGGCGGCGTGCACGGCGACGCCGAGCAGCGCGGCGAACGATCCCGGCGCGATCGGGGCGAGGCCGAGGCCGAAGGCGGTGCCGACGGTGACCACGAGCCAGTCGCTCAGCGAAGTGGGGCGCTTCATCGGCTGCGGTGGGGGAGCTGGGGTTCGACTGCCGAACTCGGCTGGCGAGTTGCGCTGGCGAGTGTGGCTGGCGGTTGGAGTGGCGGTGCCGGCCAGAATCGAACTGGGGTCGATGGATTCGCTTGCCGGGTGCAACGAGCGCCCGCTAGCGCCTCCATCGGAACCGCAGCCGACGCAACTCGCTGCGATCCAAGGGGACCATGCCATCTGCGATGGGTCAAGTCTGGGGAGTCGGTGGCGGCGAATTCGTCGCGGCGATGCGATCGAAGCGTTCGCATCGGCTTGGCGCGAAGTCGGCGTTGGCGTTGGGTGATCCGACTCCGGCGTGATGACCGCCATCTCGAGGGCGGAGCTCGACCAGCAGATCACCACGGCCCGCGCCTACCCGCGCAGCCTGCGCAAGTTCGTGAAGGAGTGCATGGAGATGGCCACGCTGAACGAGCGTGTGGCCGAGGAGTGCTTCTACGCGCTGCCGCGCGACGGCAAGACGGTCGAGGGGCCGAGTGCACGGCTCGCCGAGATCGTCACCTGCGCCTGGGGCAACTGCCGCGCCGGCGCCCGCGTCACCGAGGAGGGAGCGGAGTTCATCACGGCGCAGGGGGTGTTCCACGACCTGGAGCGCAACGTGCAGGTGACGATGGAGGTGCGCCGCCGCATCACTGGCAAGAACGGCCGCCGCTACTCGTCCGACATGATTGGCGTCACCGGCAACGCCGCCTGCAGCATCGCGCTGCGCAACGCGGTGTTCCGCGGCATCCCGCGCGCCTTCTGGATCGACATCTACGACGCCGCGCGCAAGGCGGCGGTCGGCGACGCGCAGACGCTCGCCAACAAGCGGGCGCACATGTTCGCGCACTTCCTGAAGCTCGGTGCGACGCGCGAGGCGATCTACCGTCGATCAACGTCGCCGGCGAGGAGGACATCGGCCTGGACGAGCTCAGCACGCTGAAGGGCATCGCGACCGCGATCAAGGACGGCGACACGACCGTCGAGCAGGCCTTCCCGCCGGTGCCGAAGGCAGGCACGGCCGCCGCGAGCAGCGGGCCGGAGGACAAGAAGGGCGTCGCCGGGCTCGCGGCGCGTGTGGCGAACGCGAAGGGGGCGGGTGCCCAGGCGGCGAAGGGCGCGGAAGCTCCGGAGAGCACCGGCGGTGACGGGGAGGTGCGATCATGACGGCCGCCGTCCCCGCGCCGACGCCGCTCCACATCCTGGAGCTGCGCGTCGAGAACCTGAAGCGGCTGCGCGCCGTGCAGATCACGCCCGACGGCGACCTCGTCGTGCTGTCCGGCCAGAACGGCGCCGGCAAGTCGAGCGTGCTCGACGCGATCGCGATGGCGCTCGGCGGCGGCTCGCAGATCCCGGCCGAGCCGATCCGCCGAGGTGCGGACCGCGCAGAGGTGGTGGTGGACCTGGGCGAGATCATCGTGCGCCGCACGTTCACCGCCGCCGGCGGCGGCCAGCTGGTGGTGAGCAACCGCGAGGGCGCCCGCTTCCAGTCGCCACAGAGCATGCTGGACGCCCTTGTCGGCCGGCTGTCGTTCGACCCGCTCGCGTTCGCTCGCGAGAAGCCGGCCCGGCAGGCCGAGATCCTGCGCGAGCTGGTGGGGCTCGACCTGGCGCCGCTCGATGCGAAGCGGGCCGAGCTCTACGCCGAGCGCACGGCGGTCAACAAGCGGGCAGCGTCGCTGCGTGCCCGCTTCGAGGCGATGCCGAAGCACGAGGCGCCGGAGGAGCCGGTGGACGTCGGCGAGCTGGCCGAGCAGCTGAAGGCGGCGCAGCTGCAGAACCAGGAGAACGCGCGGCAGCTCGCCGCCCTGGTGTCGGCTCGCGACACCCTCGCGACCCGGCAGAACCGCGTCGCCACGCTGCGCGCCGAACTGGCGAAGGCCGTTCGTTCGTCGGCGGAGGCGGTGCAGAACCTCGAGGCGAAGACCGCGAACATGGTCGAGGCGAACACGGCGGCGCTGCTGGAGCAGATCCGGGGCGCTGAGTCGATCAACCGGCTGGTGCGCGAGAACCACCAGCGCGCCGCAGTGGCCGGCGAGCACGCGCTGGTGGAGCGCCAGGCCGGCGCGCTGACCCAGGAGATCGAGGCGATCGACCAGAAGAAGGCCGACGCGATCGCCGCCGCACGCATGCCGGTGCCGGGACTTGGCTTCGGTGCCGACGGCGTGGTGACGCTGAACGGGCTTCCGCTCGACCAGGCCAGTGCCGCCGAACGCCTGCGGGTGTCGGTCGCCATCGGGCTCGCGATGAATCCGCGGCTGCGCGTGCTGCTGATCCGCGACGCCAGCCTGCTGGACCGCGAGTCGATGCGGCAGGTCGCCGAGATGGCCAAGGCCGCCGGGGCGCAGCTGTGGGTCGAGCGCGTCGAGGTGGACGACCAGACGACGGTGCTGATCGAAGACGGCCAAGTCGCTGGCGGGGCTTCGGTTCCGACGGCTGCGGCTGGCTGATCGCGTCCTCTGCTGCTCTGCGCGGTCGCCGGGAAGGGGCTGCTGCAGAGCGCGCGGTACTGCGCAACGGGGAGTGTGCTTCTACGCCATACCACGCCGGCGGCGCGACGTGCGAACCCCAGGGCCTCCGGGGCGTCCGTCTGTGACACCGAACCCCCCTCTCTTGTGAGAAGCGGGCCGCGACCAGGCTGGAACCCCGGCCGCGGCCCTCGATCAACCCCTGCGTCAACAGAGGCCAACCGTGCGCACTGCATCGGCATGCATCGTCGTGTCCCCTGAGGTCGGACCATGATCCGCCTCGGGCATTCGTTCTTCCTCGACCCGCAGCCCGACGGCTGGTGGCTGCTCGAGGTCGCCGGCAAGGAGCGGGTCACGCGCCGCACCGGGCCCTACACCAGCGTGCGCCACGTGCTGCAGCAGCGGGTCGTGAAGCTGCCGAAGGGGGTGCGGCTGGAGCTGGCTGCGCTGGACGAGGCGGGGGAGTCGGGCGACGAGGCGGTGAAGGAGCTGCCCGAGGAGTAACCCGTGGCGTCACGGAGGTTACTTTCTCGACTCTTCCTCTGGCAGGTCTTCCTGATGGATTCCTAGGACGCCGCTCATGAAATCCATCACATCGGGGCGTGACAGAGACCCCGGATAGACAAAATCGAGAAAGGCGCGGTGCGAAGGAAACATCAGACAAGCCCTCAGCTCGAATACTCTCTCTAAAGGAAGCCCGCGCATTCGACTTTCCAGGGGACCGCTGCTATCTGAGGGCTGGAGCAGCAACTGAACTGTCGCATTGGTCGCAAGATCCAACTGAGTCTTGAACCAGCCTTCCATAAGGTCTGCCGCTGCCACCTTTTCCTGATCCGCTTCGTTGTCGATCAAGTCGCGCTTGAGAATCTTAACTATGGTGAGCTGTTTCCTCAGTACCTCCATAACGTGTTCCCGGGGGATGTCTGTAGGCAGAGCTCTGTCAGAATGTGCTGCTTGACATCCTCCGAACAGTAATGCCAAGAAAGCAACATTCAGAGCGTACATGAATTGCCATTGGTTCTGACTGGATCTGTGCGCGCAGTGGCTATCTTGCATATCCAACGCACTCCTGCCGATCCAAGGCGTCTCCTGACCACTTGATTCCGCACTTTTTCATGAGTTTGCCTGCGAACGTATTGCAATTACGGTCCACAAGTCCGTAGCCAACTCGGTTTGAGTTAAGCAGGCCTGCGTCGAACATTTCTTGGAGTGTTTCAGCGGCAAGGGCCGCGATTTGTGAATCCCTCTGCTCACCGGTCAGGCCCCTATCACTCTGGATGGCCAGCAGACGCATGCCTTGAAAAGTCAGGAGTTGCGTTGGTCCACTGAAGGACGGCATCCAGGGCCTGGCGTCGCTCTCTCCCAGTCCGAACTTCAGCGGCCCGTACGGACCTTCGTAGACCCAGTCTTTGAACTTGTAGTCGGCGGCATTCTCAAGCAGGCAATCCATGACTGGGCATTTTGCCTTCTTCTTATCTTTCTTTCCGTCGGGCGGTTGATCGGCTTCGTCACAGTTCTTGCACTCTTCCTCGTATTCGCCAACTATAACGAGATCTGGTCGAGGTGGTGGAATAGGCCACTTAGGAACCATGCCATTTGGCTTAGGGCCCTCAGGTGGGAGGTCCGATACAAAGATCATTGATCTAAGGCCTCCAACTTGCTTATGTTTGAATTCTGCTCTCAGAGGTCCCGGGACTTCGCTTGCCATCATGCTGGCAAGAGTCAGGGGCGAGAGCTCTAGGAGTGACCGATTCCCGTCGCAGTCGGTGATTACGAAGCTACAGTGGCGAACCAGAGAGGGGGGCTGGAGCATCCAATCCGTTGTATCGAATGTCTCTGGAAGTTCGCCGACTTTGGTGCATGCTACGACGACAGAGCAGCGCTTTCCAGTGCAAGTGTCGGTGGAGTCTAGATTTGGAGGTGGTGAACCAGTGGGAGGAGGACTGTTGGGGCGCCGTGCTGTGATTCCCCAATGGTTGGGCCTAGTGTCTGCGCTGTTGCAGTCACAGGCGCCCCCGCCCCCGCACCCACAAGAGCCCTTACCCTTGCGGGCGCCCTGTTGCCCAAACACCTCGCTCGCTGGCCGAGCAAGGCTACTCAGGTGCCTCCCGAACTGGGGAAGTTCACGAGGGATCGACGCGAGTTCCATCGTAGCCATGCTCGACTCCGGGGATGCAGCAGGTGAAGTGTCAGGGTGGGCGGACTACCTGTCAACCTGCCAGGACGGCTGGAGGGCCCGGAAGATGATGTAGTTGGAGGTGCTTGGGGTGCTGCCGGTCTTGAAGCGGTAGCGGACCCACTGCTTGGCCCTGTTGCCCAAGGTGTTGGTGACAGACGACGTTCCGACGCCGGTCAGCGCAGTGCCCGTCGCGATGGTCGTGGGGATCGCGCCATCCTCGGCAGTGCGCGTCTGGATCTCCCAGCCCAGGGAGATCGTGCCGCCAGCTGCGACGGCTTCCACGGCGAACGTGGCGATGTCACCCCGGACTGGCATCCAAGGAGTGTGGGCCCACGACGCCTCGTCACCGGGAACGTACGGGTCCGATGTCTGGCCTTCCCATCCCGCGAAGAGGATCTCACCTTGAAGTTGGTTGGTCATTGGTGGTGCTCAGTTGGGGTGCCAAAGGGGTTGGGCGACTTGGAAGTGGATCTTCCCTGCTTTCGTCGCGGAGACGACGTAGCGAACAAGGTCCTTTGCGTTCGTGAGATTGAACTTGTAGTTTCCAGGTGTCGTCGAGTCGATCGTCACCGAACCGATGGGGGTAGCAGATGAGTCAGCTTGGTCGCTCGACTTGGTCTCGACCGAAACCTCGAAGCTCTCGGTGACAGTGTTGAGGAAAACCTCGACACCACCAACACCGTCGTTCCCGCCGGCGGGCATCCAGAATCCGTTACTGTCTTGGGCGCCTGATGCGACGATCAGCTCGCCGAGGATGTTCATGTCCATTTGTTCTGTCCTCAGTTGGGCTGCCAGATGGGCGGGTTCATGCGGAAGTGGATCCACTGTTCGGATGTGGCGCCACGTATGTAGAACTTGTATCGAACGAGTTCGCGGCATCCTGTTGCAACCCCAGTGCCCGTGGCGGCGCCCCTGAAAGTCCCGGTATTGAGTACCTGGAATGAGCTCAGGAGCGTCGCCGAAGCGTCGCTCTCTTCTGCATTCTTCGTCTCGATTTCGACGTTGAAGACCCATCCGGTTGCGGATGTCTTCATGATCTCGAGTACTGCGGTGAATGCGTTCCCGCCGCGGGGCATCCATGGCCCGTAATAGGTCACGTATGCCGCTTCTCCCGGCACAAGGATGGTCTGGCCGATCAGCATGTTGTTTTCCTTTCCGGCGCTCGCCGGATCGACGAACGACCGTCGTCACAGGAAAAGATGTACGGCCCCGACAGACTCGGGCTAAATTCCCAATCGCAGCTTGGCTTTCTGCGCGAGGTGTTCCGGCCGCTCTGAAAGTGACCCACCCCACGGCACCCCGCCCTGGCCCCGAGGGGGTCTCTGGGCGGTCATCAGAGGATGCTGCGGATGGATCAGGTTCACGTGATCAGGCACAAGGTCAGGGTCGAGAAGTTGTCCGTGAGGCAGGTCGCGAAGGATCTTGGGATCTCGCGCAACACGGTTCGCCGATACCTGAGAGACGAGACTCCGATCGGCGAGCGGCGGGCGTCAGCGCGGCCGACGCCGGTCCGGGACACGGTTGCCGACCGGGTTCACGCCCTCCTGGCCGAGTCGAGCGGCTGGACCGCTGGCAAACAGCGGCTGACGGCGACGAGGCTGCACCAGATGCTGCGTGCCGAGGGGCTGGAGGTCGGTGCGACGCTCATCAAGGAGTTGGTGCACGAGTGGCGACGCCAGCGACAAGAGGTCTTCGTTCCGCTGACCTACCGGCCCGGCGAGCTCGCTGAGGTCGACTTCTTCGAAGTGGTCGTCGAGGTCGGCGGCAAGCGTCGCAAGGCCTTCCTGTTCGCGATGCGGCTGATGTTCTCGGGCCGCGACTTCGGCTGGCTCTACGACCGACAGGATCAGGTCTGCTTCCTCGACGGGCTCGTGCGCGCGGTCCATCACTTCGGGTTCGTTCCACGTCGAGTTGCCTTCGACAACTTGAAGGCCGCCGTGCGCCGTCTGCTTCGCGGGTCCATGCGGGAGTTGGCGCAGCGGTTTGCGGCGTTGGTCACGCACTACTTGTTCGAGCCGTGCTTCGCACGACCGCGCACGGGTCACGACAAGGGCGGTGTCGAGGCCCGCGGCAAGGGCATTCGCCATCAAGAGCTGGTGCCGATCCCGGTCGGCGCGAGCCTCGACGAGATCTCGGGCGCGCTCCTCGCGCGCCTCGATGGCCGCATCGCGGAGGGCGATCGCGCAGAGCGGTTCGCCACCGAGCAGTTGCATGGTCTGCCGCTGCCTTCGGTGCGCTTCGATGCGCGAGCCACGCATCTCGTCGTTGCCACTCGCCAGTCGATCGTTCGTGTCGATGGAGCCGTCTACTCGGTGCCATGCACCTGGGCGGGCCTCGACGCCACGGCCTACGTCGGGCCCGTCCACGTCACGATCGTCGGGCGATGTGGCACCGAGGTGCTTCACCCGCGAATGCGCTTCGGCCAGCGATCCATCGACTACCGACACTACATCGCCGAGTTGGCGAAGAAGCCGCAGGCGCTGCGACAGGTCGCGCCGGAGTTGATGCGCGACCTCGGCGCACCGTTCACGACGGCCTGGGCGTCTCTGTGCGAGCAAAAGGGCTCTCTCGAGGCGGCTCGCGCGTTCGCCAAGGTGCTGCAGGTGGTCGTCGATCTCGGCCTCGATGCGGCTGCGAAGCGACTCGTCAGAGCACTCGAGTCGCAGGAGCCGATCCTGCTCGCACTGCGACCGAAGACCGATCCGCCGGCTTCCGTGGCCGCCGACGCCATTCCTGCATCGCTGCGAGATGTCGACGTCGAGAGCCCATCGTTGCGCGACTTCGATCTGGCGCTCGGAGGTGTCGCGTGAAGCGCAACGCCGTCACCGAGGACCTGGTCCGTGGCCAGGCGAAGCGTCTCAAGATGCCGGGCCTCGCGCGCTCCTTCGAGACCCTCGCGCGCCAGGCTCGCGAGGACGGATGGACCCACGAGGAGTTCCTGCACGAAGCTCTCGCTAGCGAAGTCACGTCGCGTGAGCAGTCTGCAGCGCAGCAGCGCGTGCGCGACGCGCGCTTCCCGGAAGCGAAGACGCTCGATGCCTTCGACTTCGAGTTGGCCGATGGCGTCGACCGCGCCCTGATCGCGCACCTCGCCAAGGCCAACTGGCTGAGCGAAGCGAAGAATGTGATCCTTGCCGGGCCAATCGGCACCGGGAAGACGCACCTTGCCATAGCACTCGGCGTCGAGGCCGCACGACAGCGACGCCGCGTTCTGTTCTGGCGCGCTGCAGATCTCGTCCGAGCACTGGTCGAGGCGAAGGGGCAGGCCGAACTCGGCAGGATCCATCGACGACTGCAGCGCGCCGAGCTGCTGATCGTCGACGAGCTCGGCTTCGTCCCGTTCGATCGCACCGGTGGCGAGCTGCTCTTCAACCTCCTCGCCGAGCGCTACGAGCGCCGCTCCACGATCATCACGACCAACCTCGCGTTCAGCGAATGGCCGAAGGTCTTCGGCGACGACGAGAAGCTGACGGCCGCTCTGCTCGACCGCCTCGCGGATCGGGCAACCGTCATCGCCACGAAGGGCAAGAGCTACCGCCAGCGGCGCAAGTCGGTGGCAGACAAGAAGTCGACTTCCAAGGGTTCCGCTACGGTGGCGGACCCCGTATGAAACCGTGCCGTGGGGTGGGTCAGTTTCAGAGCGGCGGGCGGGTCACTTTCAGAGCGTAAGCGCCCGGTAGACCCATCTGGGCGCGAAAAGAAGCGCCGCCACGATCGGCGGCATGACGAAGACAGCAGAGGACAGGTGGCGTGGGCTGATCGCGGCCCAAGAGAAGAGCGGGCTGGGTGTGCGCGAGTTCGCCGCGAGCCGCGGGCTTGCACCGGCCACGGTGTATTGGTGGCGATGCCGGCTTCGTGATCGCCCCGCGGCGTTGGTGCCGGTGTCTGTCGTCGACAGCGATGGCTGCCCGGCCAGTGGATCGCCAACACGCGAGCCCTTCGAGCTGTCGCTCGGCTCGATGACCCTCCGGATCCCCGCAGGCTTCGACGAGCACGATCTCCGGCGACTCGTGCGTGCGCTGCGATGCTGACCTTGCCGACATCGGTGCGCATCTACCTGGCGCGCGTCGCAACCGACATGCGCAAGTCGATCGACGGTCTGTCTGCGATCACGCGGCAGTTGCTCGAGCACGACCCGGTGAGTGGGCACCTGTTCGTGTTCTGCAACGCGCGGCGCGATCGGATCAAGATCCTCTACTGGGAGCGCACCGGCTTCTGGCTGCTGCACAAGCGGCTGGAGCGCGGCACGTTTGCTTGGCCGGTGCCAGCGGATGGCGATGCGAAGCAGGTGGAACTCGCTGCCTCCGATCTCGCTGCGTTGCTCGGCGGACTCGACCTGAGGGACGCGAAGCGCAGACGCTGGTATTCACGAACTTCCTGACTCGAGCGCAGCCGTTTTGCCTTCACCGTGCGTAGAAGAGCAAGCGTGACTGCAAGCGATCAGCTCGATGAAACAGCGAAGTTGCGCGCTCGCGTCGCCGAGCTCGAGCAGCAGGTTGCGCACCTGACGAAGCAGCTCTTCGCGCGGAAGAGCGAGCGACTCGCCGACGACAAGCATCCGAAGCTCCCGCTGGTCTGGGACGAGCCTGAGCCGCCGCCGCCACCTCACGTCGAAGAAGCTCCCGACGAGCAGTTCGAAGAGATCACCTACAAGCGGAAGAAGCGCGGCGCGACGCGCATCAGCAAGGACCTGCCGCGCGAGACGACCACGATCGCCCTGCCCGAGGACGACCGCCGCTGCCCGTGCTGCAACGAAGTGATGTGCAAGATCGGCGAGGAAGTCAGCGAGCGACTGGACTACACGCCGGCCGTGCTGAAGGTCCTCGAGACCCGGCGCGAAAAGTACGCCTGCAAGCAGCACGAGGAGTCCGGCGTCCTCACGCCGCCGGTGCCGATTCACCCGATCGAGAAGGGCATGGCAACCTCGGGCCTGATCGCCCATGTGCTGGTCGCCAAGTACAAGGACCACCTGCCCCTCTACCGGCAGAGCAGCATCTTCGCGCGCCATGGCGCGGAGATCGCGGAATCAACGCTGTGCGACTGGGTGAAGGACGGGACGGAGCTGCTGCACCCGGTCGTGCTCGCGATGAAGGAGTCGATCCTCGCATCGCATGTAGTGCAGAGTGACGACACCGGGATCACGGTCCTCGACAAAGACGCCGCTCACGGCAGCCGCCATAGCTTCCTTTGGGCATACGTCGGCGATCGCGATGAGGTCGTCTTCGACTTCACGGTCGGTCGCGGTCGCGATGGACCGAAGGTGTTCCTCGGCGACTTTCGAGGTCACCTGCAGGTCGACGCGTACGCCGGCTACGACGCTGTGTTGAGACAGAACAGCATCACGGCGGTCGGCTGCTGGGCCCATGCGCGCCGCCGCTTCTTCAAGGCAATCGGAACCGACCAAGACGCGTCGAACGCCATGGAAGTGATGCAGCGGATCTACCGCGTCGAACGCGTAGCACGCGATCAAGGCTTCGATGCCGATCGACGCCGCGATCTGCGGCAGCAAGAGGCGAAACCGTTGCTCGAGGCGATGCGACCGTGGCTCGAGGGCATTCGCCCGAGGCACTTGCCCAAGAGCCCGATGGGCGACGCGATCAACTACACGCTTCGGCAGTGGGACACGCTGGTGCGTTACCTCGACGACGGTCGGCTCGAGATCGACAACAACCGCGTCGAGCGACAGATGCGGAGCGTCGCCGTCGGCCGCAAGAACTGGATGTTTGCCGGGTCGGCCGAAGGGGCACGTCGCGCCGCGACGGCTTACTCCTTGGTGGGCACGTGTGGCTTGCTCGGCATCGAGCCCTGGGCCTACTTGAAGGACGTGCTGCAGCGAATCGCCGAAGGATGCGACCCGGCGTCGCTCACGCCACGGCTCTGGAAGGCGGCTCGACTCGCAGACTGATCGTCCGCGCAGGTGCTTCGGTCATCGGGCCGCGTATGTGCTGGGATGGCTGGACCGGGCGCTTACCAGCATGCAGCCCGGATCGGCCAGCGTCCATGAGGTCGGCCCTGACTGTCCCTAGTCCAGCTGCCTACTCGACCGTCCTTCGTCTCTCGAATGGGTCGTATTCTGCATTCTTGGGCCCTTTGCAACGGCCAGCATGAGCGCTCCGGAGACAAAGGGTGCCAGGAGGATTACACAGCCGCTCAGGATGTCAGCACCCCCGGCGCCGTCGTAGACAGTTCGGTTCACGTAGACCGAAGCGAACACGAACGACCACATGCCGATGGTCGCGCAGGCGCCGACGAAAGCAATCTTGAGTCTGCGGGAGCAGTCGCCGTAGCGACCATCGTTCGCCCCCAGGCTCACGCCTGCGATCAGGAAGGGAACTGCGTTGAATGCGATATTGAACAGATAGTACAGGAGTGTTGGGTGACCAATTCGCTTGCCAGCCATATCGAGGGCTGCTCGGCATATGAGCTCAGGGAGTGTTGGTGCACATATGGGTGTTAGTGCCAGCGTTGCGTAGTATGCCAGGTTCTTTGCAGTTGAGTAAGTAGATCTAGTGTCGATGTTATTCAACTCGATCCTCCCAGGCGGTCCACGCAAGCAATCTTAAGCCGATCCAATAAATTAGTGGTAGGCCAATACTCCCGCATTGAGACATGCAGTCGTACATCCGCTGGTCGCAGTCTGCTCGATCTACTCCATGTGAATAGCAGGAGTCATGAAGATAGCAACAGTATCTGATACAGTAGTTCCAATCTGGGACAATCATTTCGCTCCATCCAGACCCACACCAGTCTTCATCCGGTTTCCATGGATCAAACCCTGGCACGCTAGGCCAAGTTGAGGCGACGCACTCTTGAAGTTGCATGCGGGCGCGCGCGCACATGCGCTCTGCCATGCGCTCTACGTCCGGAGGGGTCAATCTCGCCAATTCGCAGTAGTGATCGAACTGCCTCTTGAAATGATCGCACTTACTCGGTACGTCGTTAGGTGAGAACTCCGGCCAAGGGTCTTGACGCGGCCGCCGCTTGGGTGTACACCCTGCCTTCCGATCACGCTGCTGAGCCCAGAAACCACTGGCGATATCCACGGCCTTCGATGGTCAAGATGTGGCAGGCTTGAAGGGCTCTCCGGGCTGCCACGCGTCCCAGCGAGCGGCGCACATGGTCGCGCAGGTGCTCGTCGAGGGCAACCCCCCGCTCGCGCGCCACGACCTCCAACTGCTCGGCGACGACCGCCAGGAAGCGGCGGCGCAGCGCCTCGTCGACCTTCGGTAGCACGCCGACGTAGGTGACCGCCGCATCGAGGTCCGCCTGCGTCAACGTATCGTCGCCGCGCTGCTCCGCGGCCGCCTGCGCACGGCGCTTCGCCCAACGGCCGCTGACCTCGCAGGTGCCGTTCCAACTCGGCCTGCGGACCGGCGAGTGCATCAGGGTGATCCCGCGCAGTGCACAGAAGACCAAGATCCGCAGGCTGATGAAGGCCGAGCCGTTGTCGAGCTTGAGCACCAGCGGCGCACCGTGCTTCTCGACCAGCGCCGCCAACACGCGCTCGACCTCGTAGGCCCGTTCGCCGGCCACCGACTCCAGCGCCAAGGTCTTCCGCGTGTGCATCTCGACGACGATCAGGGCCCGCCGGCCGCTGCCGACGACGCGCTGTTCGAGCCACGTGCCGTCGATGGCCCATACCGTGCCTGGCAAATGCCACTGCACCCGGTGGCGGCGCCGGTGGCGCTTCCGCCGCAGCCGCTTGCAGCGGCGCAGGTAGGCCAACGCCGAGTTTCGCGGCAGCCCAGGAAGGGCGCCCCGCAGCTTCGGCAGGCCCCAATCCGGATGCGCCCGGTGCAGCGCCAGCAGCGACCCGCGCTGCGCCTTGCTCAGCTCTTTGCGCGGCCGGCCGCGACCTCGCGTTCGCTGGTATCGCTCACCCTCGGCGCCGCGGCCCCTTCTTCTCGGCCTTGCCGTCCGGTGGCCTTTTCGATGCACCTCCCGCCCGCAGAGCCTCGTTCGCGTCCAGCTTCGCCTTCAGCAAGACGTTGTCGCCTGCGAGGTGGATCACCTGGTCCTCCAGCTCCTCCACGTCGGCAGGCGTCGGCGTGGCCGCCACTGGCGGCCGGCCGACCGGCCTTGGCTCCAGGGCATCCAACGCACCTTGCAGCATCTGCTCGCGCAGGTTCGCAAACTGCGTCGGGCCGACCCCGAGCTCCTTGCACGCGTCAGCCACGGACATCTCCCCGCTGAGCGTTGCCAGGATCAACTTCACGCGTCGCTTCGACCGCGAGCTTCCCTTCAAGTCGTCCACGTGTGCCGCTCCCTTGTTTGGCCGCGCCATCAGAGCCCTCGTTCGCCCCGGACGGCGGGGCATTGCCGAGCAGCACCTTCGCCACGGCCTGACCGCGCGCCTTGCGGCGCGGCCCGCGACGACGTTTGCCGCCCGGCTCCGCATTCTTCGCGGGCTCCGCGGGTTTGGCAACGGCCACCCCGAGCGATCGCTGCGACGTGCGATACAGCGCCTGGAATCGCTCCACATCGCGTTGCAGCCGCTGCTTCTCGGCCCGCAGCTTCGACAGCTCGGACTCGGCCGTCTTCTGCCGCCCTCGCGGGCGCGGCTCCATCGCCGACACGACCATCTGCAACGCCCTGGCCTCCAACTGATAGAAGCGTGTCACTGCCACGCCCATCGCGTCGCTCGCCGACTGCGTCGTCCGCACACCGCTCCACACTTCCAGCATGAGCGCCGCCGTGCGGCGCGCGGCATCACTGCCGCGCACCGCCTTCGGGCCCATCGGTTGCTGTCGCACGGGCTTCTTCATTGGCCGAACTCCTCGCCGAGCAGGCCCGGCAGCATGTCGTCCAACTGCGATGCGCCCGGTGCCGGTTCGACCTCGTCGGCAGTGGCGACGTGGTCCGACGGCTTGCCCATCGGAGCCAGCGGCTCGGGCAACGGGGTCTGCTCGACGCGCTCGTCCTGCCGCGGCCCGGTCGCCCCGAGATCGACCTCTTCGCGGCTGCCGTCGCCCTTCATCATCACCACCTTCTCGCCCTCGGCGTGCAGCGAGATGCTCTGATCGCCGATGCGACCGGTCAGGTAGAAGGACTTCCTCGGCATGCCATCGCGCGCGAGCTCGGCCGAGTTCTTCGCCACGCGGTCCTTCAGCGTCGCCAGCACCTGCGGTGCCGCCGCGAAGTAGCGATCCGCCGGCACCAACCCGCCGCAGCCACTGTGCGGCCGCTGGAAATTGTAGTGGTCGATGAACAGCCCGATGCGCCGCCGTGCGTCGTCGAGCCCGCGGAAGACCGCCGTCTCCACGCATTCCCGCCACAGCGTGCCCCAGAAACGCTCGATCTTGCCCAGCGTCTCCGGGTGCCGCGGTGTCGCCACGATCTGTTTGACGCCGCGCTGCTCGAGCAGCTTGGTGAACTCGCTCTTGCCGCGCCACGTCACGTACTGCGTGCCATTGTCGGTCAGCACTTCCTCCGGCATTCCGTAGTTGGCCGCCGACGCCAGGAAGGTCTCGCGCACCAGGGCCCCCGACGCCGTCGCGTGCAGCCCGTAGCCGACCAGGAAGCGGCTGTGGTCGTCGAGGAAGCCAACCAGGTGCACGCGGCGGTTCTCACGCTTCAACACGAAGGTGAACAGATCCGTCTGCCACAGCTGGTTCGGCTTCGCGCGCTCGAAGCGTCTGGGCTCCTGCGCGTGCGCCTGCGACGCGTCCGGCGCGGCCACGTAGCCGGCTTCGACCAGAGCCCGCCCGATCGCCGTCGCACTCGCCGAGAAGCCCTGCGAGCGCAGCAGCACGGCGGCGATCCGGTCCTGGCCCCAGTCGGGGTGCTGTTCCTTCATCAGCAGGATCGCCCGCTTCGTCGCTTCCGACAGGCGGCTGCCCGTCGGACGACCTCGCGGCTGGTCGTCGAGCCCGGCCGGTCCGTGCTCGGCGAAGCGCGCCTTCCACGCATACAGCGTGAACTTGCTCAGGCCGACCAACGGCGCGAAGTCGCCCGCCGGCAGCTTGCTGCGCAGCCAGCTGTCCAGGATCAGCAGGCGCTGCTCGGACGTGAAGCTCGGCCGGGTCTCCTCCGGCTGCCGCCGACGCGCCTGACGGGCCGCCTGCTCGTCCCGGTAGCGCAGGATCAGCTCCGCCAACTCCTGGCGCGACGCCGGCCGAGCGCCTCGCACTCCGGCCAGCTCCGGGTCCAGCAGGGTGCCGAGCGTGTCGTCGTAAGCTGGGGCGGGCGACGAGACGGGGCGCGCCCCGCCATGGAAGGGCCTGGCTCCGGTGTCTCCGTCGTCGGCTTCGCCGACTCCTCCGACACCTGCGCCAGCCCCTTCCATGGCGGACACCGGGGCGTCACCGAACAACCGCGGCAACGGCGGCGTGATGGGATCGGCGTAGTGCGGAACAGGGCGGACTTCTTCTTCTCGGGTCATCGGTCGCTTCCTTCCTGGCGCGGTGGCCAGGGGTGGAAGGCCGAGGGGTTTCGTCAGTCGTTTACTCGTCCAGCGGCGTGGTCATTTGGGAAGGTGAACAGCCAGCGCAAGCCGATCGTCGTCCAGAAGGACGGCATGATCGTGCGCGCCGGCAACGGCACGCTCCGCGCCGCGCAGGCCCTGGGCTGGACCGAGATCGCCGCGGTCATCGTCGACGACGACAACGCGACCGCCTCGCAGTACGCGATCGCCGACAACCGCACCGCCGAGCTGGCGGAGTGGGACGACGAAGCCCTCGCGTCGCTGCTGCAGGGCATGGACGAGCAAACGCGCCAGGCGGTCGGCTTCGACCAGGACGACCTCGATGCCCTGCTGAAGAGCCTGACGCCGGCGGAGCCGACCGGCGACGCCGAGCCGATGCTGGGCGCGGTGCAGTACTCCGTCGTGGTCGACGTCGACGGCGAGCACGCGCAAGCCGAGCTCCTCGAGCGCCTCGAACGGGAGGGCTACAAGTGCCGCGCACTCATGTCGTAGTCGAGTCGCAGACGCCGATCACCACGCGTGGTCGGCAGGTCTGCGGCATGTTCGACGCGCCGCCGGAGGAGAAGCAGCGCCTCGAGTGGGACATCACCGCACCGCTCGACGAGCGGCCGTGGCAGATCGGCCTGGTGCACGGGCCGAGCGGCAGCGGCAAGTCGACCGTCGCCCGCGCGCTGTTCGGCGCCGAGTCGAAGGTCGAGTGGCGCGCGAAGACCGGGCTGGTCGACAATTTCCCGGCCGGCATGTCCGTCGAGCAGATTGCCGCGACCTGCAGCGCGGTCGGCCTGGACACCATCCCGTGCTGGCTGCGGCCGCACGAGGTGCTGAGCAACGGCGAGACGTTCCGCGCCGACATGGCGAGGCTGCTGGCCGAGGCGCCCGACGGCTTGATCGTCCTGGTCGACGAGTTCACCTCGGTGGTGGACCGCTAGGTCGCGCAGTCGCGTCGCACGTGGTGGCGCTCGAGCCACAAGGTGCACGTCGAGGAGCACTGCTGGGGTGCTGGCGCACGGCTCGTCGCCCTGCAGCCCGCACGAAGACTGGAGGTCCCGCCCAGAATCGAACTGGGGTAGACGGATTTGCAATCCGTTGCCTAACCACTTGGCTACGGGACCGTGTGGGCCGGGCACGTTAGCGACCGACCGGGCCGGTGCAAGCGTCTACTCGCCGCCTGCCTCGCGCCGCGGAGAAGAATGCGGCGCCGTCCGCGGCGATCCGTATGCTCTTCGCCCCGCTGTCGGCGCCAGTGCGCTGCCGGCCATGCCGCCGTGAAGATCAAGAAGAACATCCACTTCGAGTTCGACCAGGAGCTCGTGCGCGAGCCGCTGCTCTACAAGATCAACCGCATGTTCGACGTGCTCGTCAACATCCGCGGGGCCCAGGTCTCCGACAAGGGCGGCTTCATCGCCCTCGAACTCGAGGGCACGATGGGCGAGATCGATCGCGTGCTCGACTTCCTGCGCGGCCAGGGCGTTCGCCTCGGCGAAGGCCTCGGGAGCTCGGAGCGATGATTCGCCGCCGCGGCCGCGCTGTCGCGATCGTCGGCCTGCTGCTGGTGGCGCTGGTCGCCGCCGTGCGCGCGCCGTGGAACGACCTGGTCGCCCGCGGCAGCAAAGCGGCGGTGGTGACGGCCGAACCGCGGGCGACGCAGATCGGCCTCGACGTGCTGCAGAAGGGCGGCAACGCCGTCGACGCG
>VYME01000201.1_pt1 | contig 24645 bp, 19 predicted proteins | sample 5115281 | NCBI WGS metagenome assembly VYME01 (sample SAMN12291780, study PRJNA351875) | freshwater metagenome | isolation source: freshwater lake | place: USA: Michigan, Wintergreen Lake | collected 2013-08-08
CCCGCCCGCCAAGCTCACCGACTGGCAGGGGCAGGAATGGACGCCCGACTGCGGCCGCAAGGCGGCGCACCCGAACGCGCGCTTCACGGCACCTGCGTCGCAGTGTCCGTCGCTGGACCCGGACTGGGAGAACACGGCGGGTGTGCCGATCTCGGCGTTCATCTTCGGGGGGCGCCGCACCACGACGATGCCGCTCGTGGTGGAGAGCTTCAACTGGACCGACGGCGTGTACCTCGCCGCGACGATGGGCTCGGAAACCACGGCAGCGGCTGCGCACAAGGTGGGCGAAGTCCGCCGCGATCCGTTCGCAATGCTGCCCTTCTGCGGCTATCACATCGGCGACTACTTCGACCACTGGCTGGAGACCGGTCTCCGACTCCCCGGCCCGCCGCGCATCTTCTGCGTGAACTGGTTCCGGAAGGACGAGAACGGCAAGTTCCTCTGGCCCGGCTACGGCGACAACATGCGCGTCCTGCAGTGGATCATCGAACGCTGCGAAGGCACGACGGGGGCCGTGGAAAGTCCGCTCGGCTGGATGCCCACGGAAGGTCAGATCGAATGGGGTGGACTCGACCCCTCGGTGCGGAAGAATTTCCGACAAGCCATGCGCCTGGACCGCGAGGACTGGGTGCGCGAGCTGCTCCTGCACGAGGAGCTCTTCATCAAGCTCTACGACCGGCTGCCCAAGGAGTTCGTGCTGCGTCGCGAACTGCTGCTCGCGGCACTCTGGCGCTCGCCGGAGCAGTGGATGCTGCCGGCCGCGTGATTCGCATCAGGCAGCGGAAGTCACCTGGGTGGCTTCCGCTGCGATCGATCGGAAGCGGCTACCCGCCGAACACGCCCGTCGACAGATAGCGATCGCCCCGATCGCACACGATCGTGACGATCACGGCGTTCTCGACGCGTTTCGACAGTTCCAGCGCGACCCACGCCGCCCCGCCAGCCGAGACACCACAGAAGATGCCCTCTTCGCGGGCCATGCGGCGGGCCGTCTCCTCGGCATCGTACTGACTGACCTCCGCCACCTCGTCCACCCGCGCGCGGTCGTAGATCGACGGCAGATAGGCCTCGGGCCACTTGCGGATCCCCGGGATGCGCGAGCCGTCGGTGGGCTGGCAGCCGATCACCTGGATGGACGGGTTCACCTGCTTGAAGAATCTCGAGCACCCCATGATGGTTCCCGTGGTGCCCATGCTGCTGACGAAGTGGGTGATCGTGCCGTGCGTGTCGCGCCAGATCTCCGGTGCCGTACCGCGGTAGTGCGCGAGCGGATTGTCGGGGTTCGCGAACTGATCGAGGATCCGCCCCTCGCCGCGCGCCTGCATCTCGAGTGCGATGTCGCGGGCGGACTCCATCCCGCCGGCTTTCGGCGTGAGCACGAACGCGGCACCGAACGCTGCCATCGTCTGGCGACGCTCCACGGAGAGGTCCTCGGGCATCACGAGCACCATGCGGTACCCGCGCATCGCCGCAACCATCGCCAGCGCGATCCCGGTGTTGCCGCTCGTGGGCTCGATGAGCGTGTCGCCGGGCTTGATCTCGCCGCGCGCCTCGGCGCCGAGGATCATCGAGAGAGCGGGCCGATCCTTCACCGACCCTGCCGGATTGTTCCCTTCCAGCTTTCCCAGGACCACGTTCGTCGTGTTGCCGGGCATGCGCTTGAAGCGTACGAGGGGGGTATTGCCGACGAAGTCGTCGAGAACGGGATATGTGATCACGGTCGGTGTCTCAGGCGGAGTGGGCGAGCAGCCAGTTGACGTAGCGGGTGACCCCTTCCTCGACGGACAGGAAAGGGGCGTCGTACCCGGCAGCGCGAAGCTGGCCGAGGTCGGCCTGCGTGTAGCTCTGATACTTGCCCTTCAGCCCCTCGTGGAACGGGATGTACTCGAGCAGACCGCGCGAGCGCAGGTCGACGAGCGAGAGGGGCGATTCACCGGCCGCGGCGCGCAAGGCATTCACGGTCGCGCACGCCACGTCGTTGAAGGGCTGCGCGCGCCCGGTACCGAGATTGAAGATGCCCGAGACGTCGGGGTTGTCCATCAGCCAGAGATTCACGCGGACGACATCCTCGACGGACACGAAGTCACGCATCTGCTCGCCGGGGCCGTAGCTGCCGCTGCCCTCGAACAGCTTGACGCGGCCCTCGGCGCGGAACTGGTTGAAGCAGTGGAACGCCACCGACGCCATGCGGCCCTTGTGGGCCTCGCGCGGGCCGTACACGTTGAAATAGCGCAGGCCCACGACCTGGCCGCGGAGATCCGACCACCGACGCCGGACCACCTGGTCCATGAGGAACTTGGAGTATCCGTAGACGTTGAGCGGCGCCTCGCAGGCGCGGTCTTCCCGGAAATCGGGGCCGGCACCGTAGACCGCAGCGGACGACGCATAGACCAGCCGGACGCCCTCCGCCTGACACCAGTCGAGCAACGTCAGCGTGTAGCGATAGTTGTTGTCCATCATGTAGCGGCCGTCGCCGCCCATGGTGTCCGAGCACGCGCCATTGTGGAACACCATCTCGACCTCGCCGTCGTAGTCGCCGCCCACGAGGGCCTCGAGGAAGTCCTGCTTGTCCTGGTAGTCGGCGATGTCGCAGTCGGTGAGGTTGCGGAACTTGTCCGCGCGGGTCAGGTTGTCCACCGCGAGGATGTCTGTCACGCCGCGTTCGTTGAGGCCCTTCACGAGATTGGCGCCCACGAACCCGGCGGCGCCGGTGACGATGATCATGTGTGGTGTTCTCCGATGGCGGCGGCGTCAGCCGCCGAGTGCCGCGAGCAGCTCCGCAGGCGTGGCGACCGCGGTGCCGAGCTTGCCGACGACGATACCCGCGGCGACGTTCGCCCAGTGCATCGCCGCACCGAAATCATGCCCCGCGGCAAGCATCACGCCGAGCGTCGAGATGACGGTGTCACCGGCGCCGCTCACGTCGAAGACCTCCTGCGCGACCGTCGGCGCATGCAACGAACTGCCGCTGCGATACAGCGACATGCCTTCTTCGCTTCGCGTGACGAGCAGCGCATCGAGTGACAGTCGCTCGCGCAGTGCCTGCGCCTTCGCCTCGAGTTCCGCTTCGCTGCCCCAGCGGCCCGCGACCTGGCGGAACTCCGATCGATTCGGCGTGAGGCACGTGGCGCCGCGATAGCGTTCGTAGTCGTCACCCTTCGGATCGACGAGGACGATGCGCCCCGCGGCCCGCGCCAGGCTGATCATCCGCGCGATGTGCGTGAGTCCACCCTTGCCGTAGTCGGACAGGATCACGACATCGCATCCGGGAAGGCGCCGCTCGAACTCGGCGAGCTTGGACTCCAGCGCCTCGCGTCCAGGCGGCGTCTCGAAGTCGATGCGGAGCAACTGCTGCTGGCGGCCGATCACCCGCAGCTTCACCGTCGTGGTGACTGCCGGATCCCGTTGCATGGAGGCATCGATCCCCTCCTCGCCCAGCAGGCGTTCCATGCTGCGCGCCGCTTCGTCGTCTCCCACGACGGACAGCAGCGCGACCTGCGCGCCGAGTGCGGCCGCGTTGCGCGCGACGTTGGCGGCACCCCCGAGACGTTCCTCCGTGCGCGCGACCTTCACCACGGGCACCGGCGCCTCGGGCGAGATCCGCTCCACTTCGCCGAACCAGTAGCGGTCCAGCATGACATCCCCCACGACCAGGATGCGGGCATTGCGCAGACTGTCGAGTGTGCTTCGGATGGTCATCGGGGCTCCGGGCGTCGAGGTCATGCAGTCAGTTCCGCGGTGATGCGCTTCAACGCTTCCACGGGATCGGCGGCCTTGGTGATCGGCCTGCCGATGACGAGGTAGGAAGACCCCGCGGCCATCGCAGCCCGGGGCGTCATGATGCGGGCCTGATCATCGGCACTGCTGTCCGCGGGACGGATACCCGGCGTCACGAGCTCGAAGGCGGGGCCACATTGCGCACGCAGGGCAGCCGCCTCCTGCGCCGAGCAGACGACGCCGTCCAGACCTGCCGACTGCGTGAGTGCCGCCAAGCGGAGGGCGGCGTGCGCCGGACTCGCATCGACCAGCCCGATGTCGGTAAGGTCGTCGGCCGCAAGACTGGTCAGGATCGTGACGGCGATGAGCCTCGGGCGGCTGGGCGTGCGCTCCAAGGCGTCGCGCGCCGCCTCGAGCATGCGGCGCCCGCCGAGCGCATGCACGTTCACCATCCACACGCCGAGGCGTGCCGCGGCAGCGCAGGCCTGCGCCACGGTGTTCGGGATGTCGTGAAACTTCAGGTCGAGGAAGACGCCGAACCCGCGATCGTGCAGCGCCGACACGAGGCCGGGTCCGGCCGACACGAAGAGTTCCTTGCCGACCTTCAGTCGGCAGGCATCCGGTGACAGCCGGGCCGCCAGCGCGAGGGCCTCCTCGGCGGAAGCGACATCCATAGCGACGATGATCTTCGGATCGTTCATGTTTGCGGGTGATGGGGCGCCGGAGGATTGCATCAGGCCGCGAGGTCGCGCTCCTCGGCGCGACGGGGCGGGTAGGTCTCCCAGCCATGACAGGCGGGGCAGTGCCAGTAGAACTGCCGGGCGCGGAACCCGCACGTGTCGCACTTGTAGAGCGACAGGCCGCGGGAGTGCTGCTGGATCAGATTGCGGGTGAGTTCGAGATCGTGGCGGCGCTCGACAGGCGCCTCGGCCAGCTGGACCTCGATGAGCCGCGACAACCCGATGAGCGTCGGATTGCGGCGCAACTCGTCGCGCAGCAGCGCCTGGGCGTCCTCGGTGCCCGACGTCTCCAGCACGGCCTGGAAGACGACGTTCAGGAGATCGAGCGACGGATACTGTTCGAGATAGCCGCGAAGCAGCGCGATGCCCTGGGATTCGCGCCCGACCTTGCGATAGGTCGCGAGCAGACGGTCCGCCAGCAGCGACAGATACGCCGGGTTCTGCGACTCGATGCGCTTCCAGGCTTCGATCGCCCCCTCACCGTCGCCACGCGCCACGTGGAGATCACCGAGGATCATGTTCGCGCGCGTGCACTTCCGGTTCATCGATAGCGCATCCTCGATGAACGCGAGCGCCGCGTCGTAGCGCTGGTGCGTCAGTTCACCGGTGGCCAGTTCGCAATAGAAATGCGCGATGTCCTTGGCACTCGACTCGCCGGTGATGGCATCCATCATACGCGAGGTGCGGATGGCCTTCTCCCAGTCCTTCTCCTGCTCGTAGATCTCGAGGAGGTACTTCAGGCCGCGCTGCTCGTAGGTCGTCCCGGCGAGCTTCGCGAAGAGCTCCTCGGCACGATCGAGGAAGCCTGCCTTGAGGTAGTCCTGGCCGAGTTCGAAGATGGCCATCAGCCGCTGCTCGGCCGCGATGTCCTCGCGGTCGAGGATGTTCTGATGCATGCGGATGGCACGCTCCAGTTCACCGCGCCGGCGGAACAGGCTGCCGAGGGCGAAGTGGAGTTCGACGGTTTCCTTCTCGACCTTCACAACCTCGATGAAGGCCTCGATGGCCTTGTCGGGCTGTTCATTCAGGAGGAAGTTGAGGCCGCGGAAATACGAACTGGGTAGCCGGCGCGATTCACTGACGAGCTGCTTGATGTCGATGCGCGCCGCGACCCATCCCAGGCCGAAGAACAGCGGCAGCGCGAGCAGCCACCAGGTTTCGAATTCCATCCGGTCTAGGGATTTCCGCTTTCGTTGGTGGGGGTTGGTGCCTCGACGCGCCGCCGCAGCCTGAGCAGTTCTCGCCGCATGCGCATGAGGTAACCGATGCTTGCCAGAATGCCCGAGACCGCTCCGAGAGTGAAGGTCGCGAGAAGCACCACCACCAGCGGTGCCTGCCATTCGGCACCGAGGTAGTAGCGAACGACGACGGGATCCGTGTTCTTGGCAGCGAACCCCAGCAATACCAGGAACAGGATGCCGTAGGGAACTGCCTTCAGGAGCCAGGGAAAGGAACGCATCCGGAATCGGTGATCCGCACTGGGTTGGCCCCGAACCGCGCCGGACGACAGCGCTGCTTCAGGACGCCGAAGTCGGGGGAGGCGGCAACGCCGAAGGCGCTGCCGTTGCCACGACGCCCTGCCGGGCGCCCTCAGCTTCCGCGTGCTTGAGGTCCACCCGTTCCCGCAGTTCCTTGCCGGCCTTGAAATGCGGCACGTACTTGGCCGGCACCTGCACCTTCTCTCCGGACTTCGGGTTCCTGCCGACCCGCGGAGGTCGGTAGTTCAGTCCGAAACTGCCAAATCCACGGATCTCGATGCGCTCCCCGTGCGACAGGCTCTTCGCCATCGCATCGAGGATCATCTTCACGGCCAGCTCGGCATCGGCGGCTCCCAGCTGAGGGAAATGCGCCGCCAGCTTCGCGATCAGCTCGGACTTGGTCATGACAACCTTCGGTCTTACGGGTTGGCGTTCTTGTTGTCGAGCTTCGCCTTCAGAAGCGCACCGAGGTTCGTCGTACCGGCATTGGTCGGGCTCTCGGAGGCCACCTTCTGCATGGCTTCCGATTCGTCAGCCATGTCCTTGGCCTTGATGGACAGGTTGATCGTCCGGTTCTTGCGGTCGATGTTGATGACCATCGCGGTGAGGCGGTCGCCTTCCTTCAGGTGCGTGCGGATGTCCTCGACGCGATCGCGGGAGACCTCCGAAGCGCGGAGGTAACCTTCCACCTCGCCCTCGAGAGAGATCACCGCGCCCTTCGGATCGATCGTCTTCACAGTCCCTTCGACGATGGTGTTCTTGTCGTGACTGGCGATATAGTTGTTGAACGGGTCGCCTTCCAGCTGCTTGATGCCGAGCGAGATCCGCTCGCGTTCCACGTCGATGCCCAGAACCACGGCCTCGACCTCCTCTCCCTTCTTGTAGTTGCGCACCGCCTCCTCGCCCGCCACATTCCAGGAGAGGTCGGACAGGTGGACCAGACCGTCGATGCCACCGGCGAGACCGATGAACACACCGAAGTCGGTGATGGACTTGATCTGCCCGCGGACCTTGTCGCCCTTCTTGGAATTGGCGGCGAACTCTTCCCACGGGTTGGACATGCATTGCTTCATGCCGAGCGAGATACGGCGGCGGTCTTCGTCGATCTCGAGGATCATCACCTCGACTTCGTCGCCGTGCTGAACAACCTTCGACGGGTGGACGTTCTTGTTGGTCCAGTCCATCTCGGAGACGTGCACCAGACCTTCGATGCCGGACTCGATCTCGACGAACGCACCGTAGTCGGTGAGGTTCGTGACCTTGCCGAAGAGGCGGGTCCCGGTCGGGTAGCGGCGACCGAGGCCGACCCACGGATCTTCTCCGAGCTGCTTCAGGCCCAGGGAGACGCGGTTCTTCTCCTGGTCGAACTTCAGGACCTTGGCCTCGACCTCGTCACCCACGGCCAACACTTCGGACGGGTGCTTCACGCGACGCCACGCCAGGTCGGTGATGTGGAGCAGGCCGTCGATGCCGCCCAGGTCGACGAACGCGCCGTAGTCGGTGATGTTCTTGACGATGCCCTTGACGACTGCGCCTTCCTGCAGCGTCTCGAGGAGCTTCTGACGCTCTTCGCCCTGCGTCGCTTCCACGACGGCACGGCGGGACACGACGACGTTGTTGCGCTTGCGGTCGAGCTTGATGACCTTGAACTCGAGCTGCTTGCCTTCGTACGGGGACGTGTCCTTGACCGGACGCGTGTCGACGAGGGAGCCCGGAAGGAAGGCGCGGATGCCGTTGATCATCACGGTGAGGCCGCCCTTCACCTTGCCGGTGATCAGGCCCTGCACCAGGATGCCGTCGTCGAGCGCCTGCTCGAGTGCCGTCCAGGCGGCGAGGCGCTTCGCCTTGTCGCGGGACAGGCGGGTCTCGCCGTAACCGTCTTCGAGTGCTTCGATGGCCACCGACACGAAGTCGCCGACCTTCACCTCCAGTTCACCGCGGTCGCCGCGGAACTCTTCGACTGGGATGAAGCTCTCGGACTTCAGGCCCGCATTCACCACCACGTGGTTCTGGTCGATACGGACGACCTCGGCCGTGATCACTTCACCTGCGCGCATCTCCTGATGCGACAGGCTCTCCTCGAACAGGGAGGCGAAGTCTTCCATGGTGGATTCGGGGGATTGGGTGGCGGTAGTCATGGGTTGATTGGTTTCCTGCGGCCGGACGCTAGAATGCCCGGGCTGGTCGGGTTGAAAAAAATCCGCCTCACGACTGGGCTCGCGATCTCGGATCGACGTGCGCTCAGTCAGGGCGCCTAAGCACGACTAGATACGACTAGGTACTGGTGTTGCGGGGTATTTCCAGGTGTTTCCACGTACTGCCGGGTAACGCTGATCTTCTGCTGCCGTGACGGCCGGAGCGCGCTGTCCGCCTCTACCGTTCCGCCCTCTGTCGATACCATTCGAGCACTTGATCGCAGGCCGCCTGCGGGCCGATCCCGGTGGTATCCAGCAGCAAGGAATCTTCGGATCGGGACATCGGTGCCACAGCCCGCTGGCTGTCACGCGCATCCCGTTCCGCGATCTCCTGCGAAAGGGCCGTAACGCTAGCATGCATTCCTTTGTCGATCAACTGTTTATGCCTTCGCTGAGCCCGCGCCTCGACGCTCGCCGTGAGGAAGACTTTCAGATCGGCATCCGGGAATACGACCGACGCCATGTCGCGCCCTTCGGCGACCAGACCGGGGGCCGCCCGGAATGACTGCTGCGCCCATAGCAGGGCCGCTCTCACCGCACGCAGCGCCGCGATCCGCGATGACGCCGCCGACACATTCGGTGTACGGATCGCATCTGTCACGTCCTCGCCGTCCAATCCGACCTTGCCGTCGGAAAACTCGATGTTCAGCTGGCGGGCTACGGCTGACACGCCGGCTTCGTCGTCGAGGGCGACACCTCCCCGGAGCGCTGCGTAGGCGGCGAGCCGGTACATGGCGCCACTGTCGAGATAGCGGAATCCGAGCGTCTTCGCGACCATCTCCGCAACCGTTCCCTTCCCCGAAGCTGCGGGGCCGTCGATCGCGATCACGGGCACCGGTCGCGGCACCGTCACCGCAGCGAATTCCTCGAAGAACTCGGGGAAGGTCTTGGCGACGCACCCCGGATCGTCGATGCGCAACGGGACTCCTCCCAGGGCCGCGAGCGCCAGACACATCGCCATCCGGTGATCGTCGTACGTGTGGATCACGGCACCGCGGAGGATCCTGGGCGGCGTGACGCACAGGAAGTCTGCCCCCTCCTCCACCTCCGCGCCGACCTTGCGCAGTTCGATGGCCATCGCGGCCAGCCGATCGGTCTCCTTGACCCGCCAGCTCGCGACATTCCTCAGCGTGCACGGGCCATCTGCGAAAAGCGCCGCTGCGGCAAGCGTCATGGCGGCGTCCGGGATGTGATTGAGATCGAGGTCGAAGGCCTTCAACCGCCCGGACTCGGGGGCGCGTGCCTCGATCCAGTGGCTGCCCCACGTGATCCGAGCACCGAGAGACTCAAGGGCATCGGCGAAACGCACATCCCCCTGGATGCTGTCCCGCCCCACACCCTCGACCCGCACCGGACCACCACCGATGGCGCCGGCCGCCAGGAAATACGACGCGCCCGAGGCGTCACCCTCCACATACACCGTCGCCGGATTCCGATAGGCGGCTCCAGCCGGAATCGTGAATCGCGACCATCCTTCCCGTCCGACGGTCACGCCGAAGCGCGCCATCAGGGCCAGCGTGATCTCGACGTAGGGCCGGGAGATCAGTTCGCCCTCGACCTCGATGACGGCCGCCCGGCCCGTCACGGGCAGGGCCATCAGGAGCGCAGTCAGGAACTGGCTCGAGACATCGCCGCGCACCCTCACCGGCTGCGACAGATCGATCTCGCCGCCATGGACGCGCAACGGCGGGAAGCCGTCGTTCCCGAGATAGTCGACCTGCACACCGAGCCCGCGCAGTGCATCGACAAGATCGCCGATCGGCCGCTCGTGCATGCGCGGCACGCCGGAGAGTTCGTACGTACCCGCGGTCATCGCGAGCGCGGCGGTCAGCGGACGGAACGCCGTGCCCGCATTGCCCAGGAACAGCTTGGCGGAAGCGACCGGAAATCGACCGCCACAGCCTTCGACGACGACCTCGCCCTTCGAGGCGTCCCCGGTGACCTTCACGCCCAGGGCGACGAGCGCCTCGAGCATCCGGCGCGTGTCGTCGGAGTCCAGGACGTCGCAGACCCGCGTGGTGCCACTGCCCAGGGCCGCCAGCAGAAGCGTGCGGTTCGAGATGCTCTTCGAGCCGGGCAAGCGGAGCGTCCCGGCCGCCGAGCCAAGCGGCATCAGGTCGAGATATTCGGGGAAGGTGCGACCGGTCACTGCGGAGCCTCCATGGAACGAAGCCAGGCGTCGCGAGCATCGCGGGCCGACGTGAAGAGGCGCTCGAGCCCGTCGCCATCGGCCCGATCGAGCAGGACACGCAGGCGGGCAAGCATGTCCTGGTAGGCGTCCAGTTCCGCCAGCAAGGGTTCGCGATTCGCGAGACAGATGTCGCGCCACATCTCCGGTGAGCTCGACGCGATGCGCGTGAAATCGCGGAATCCGCCGGCAGCGAAGCCGAAGAGCGTTCCGGCATCGGGCCGCTCCGCGATCATCTGGACCAGCGCGTAGGCAAGCGCATGCGGCAGGTGGCTGACCGCCGCGAAGACCCCGTCATGGGCCTCGGGCGTCAGTGACGACACCTTCGCGCCGCACGAAGACCAGAGCGCCGCGACACGCGCCTCGGCATCGGATGCGGTCTCCGGAAGCGGGGTCAGCACGACATGTCTCCGCACGAAGAGATCGGCCCGCGCGGCCTCGGCCCCCGATCGCTCCGCGCCTGCGATGGGATGCGCCGGGACGAAGCGCGAAAGACGCGCCCCGAGGCACGCGCGAGCGGCGGTCACGACATCCCGCTTCGTGCTGCCGCCGTCCGTGATCACAGCCTCCGGCGAGGTCGCCTCCCGCAACACGTCGAAAATGCGCGGCATCTGCCCGACCGGCGTGGCGACGAGGACCACATCGGCGCCATCGACGCCGGTGGCGACATCCGTCGCGATCTCGTCGACGACGCCGAGGTCCCTGGCGCGTCGCAGATTCGATTCGCCGCGACCGACACCGACCACCGTACCGACGACACCGGCGCGCTTCAGCGCGAGCGCACACGAGCCTCCGATGAGACCGACGCCGATGACGGCAAGCCGCCGGACGGACTGCATCCGGTGACCCCTACCGATGCGCCGGACGCGGGACGACTTCGCCGAGGGCGACGAGGAACCGTTCGTTCTCCGCGGGCAGCCCGATGCTCACCCGCAGCCATTCGGGCATCCCGTAACCGGACACCGGCCGGACGATGACGCCCCGCTTCAGCAACTGACCGTAGACCTCACCCGCCGCGCCGACATGCACGCAGACGAAGTTTCCGCGCGACGGAATGTGCGCGAGGCCGAGGCGGGTCGTGCCGGCGACGATCTGCTGCATGCCTTCGGTATTCAGGGTGCGACTGCGGGCGAGATAGTCGAGATCCCCCAGGGCAGCCACCGCACCCGCCTGCGCCACGGTGTTCACGTTGAAGGGTTGTCGCACGCGATTCATGAGATCGGCAACGTCGGGATGCTCGAGCGCGAAGCCCACCCGCAATCCGGCCAGTCCGTAGGCCTTCGAGAACGTGCGCGAGACCACGAGGTTGGGAAACGACGCGAGCCACTGGAGGCTGTCGTACCGATCGGCGTCGGGAAGAAACTCGGTGTAGGCCTCGTCCAGCACCACGATCACGCGGGACGGCACGCGCTTCAGGAACCGATGGAGCGCTTCACCAGAGACGAAGGTGCCCGTCGGATTGTTCGGGTTCGCGACGAAGACGATCCGCGTGTCGTCCCGGACAGCCGCGGCCATGGCATCGAGGTCGTGCCCGTACTCCTTGGCCGGCACCTGGATGTGCGTGGCGCCCTGCGCCTGGACGGTCAGCGGATAGACAGCGAAGGCGTGCTGCGAATACACCGCACTGGTGCCGGCCGTGAGAAAGGTCCGTCCGACCAGTTCGAGGACATCGTTGGAACCGTTCCCGAGGACGATTCGAGAGGCCTCGACACCGTGATGCCGACAGATCGCCGCCTTCAGTTCGAAGCCGTTGCCGTCGGGGTAGCGAGCGATGTCCGTCACCGCTGCCTGCATCGCCGCGAGCGCCGCTGGCCCCGGTCCGAGGGGATTCTCGTTCGAGGCGAGCTTGACGATGTTCTTCTCGTCGAGCCCCATCTCTCGGGCGAGTTCCTGGGCCGGCTTGCCGGGCACGTAGGCCGCGATGGCGCGGATCCAGGAGGGGGAGGTTTCGCAGGCGTCGATCATGATCAGTTGGCTGCCACAGGGTAGGACCCGAGAATCTTGAGGAAGGCGGCGCGGGCCCGCACCTCGGCAAGCGCTGCGGCGACCGTCGCGTCCTGCTGGTGACCTTCGACATCGAAGAAGAACACGTACTCCCAGAGGCCTGTCCCGGAGGGCCTGGACTCGAAGCGCGACATGCTCACGTTGTGTTCGGCGAGCGGTCCGAGCAGCTCATGCAGGGCGCCGGGCCGGTTCGGTGCCGCCATGGCGACCGAGGTTCGGTCACGGCCCGAAGGCGCGACGTCCTGGTCGCCGATGACGACGAACCGCGTCGTGTTGTTCGCCTGATCCTCGATGTTGGCAGCCAGGACGCTCATCTGATACAGCTCGGCCGCAGCGCGCGATGCGATGGCAGCGGCGCCGGGCTCCTGGGACGCGCGTCGCGCCGCTTCGGCGTTGGACGAACAGGGGATCCGCTCTGCGGGCGCGAGGTGCCTTGCCAACCATCCGTTGCACTGGGCGAGCGATTGGGCGTGGGCATAGACGCGCGTGACCTCGACCGTCGCCGATGCCTTCGACAGCAGGCAATGGTGGATCGGGAGCAGCACCTCGCCGCAGATGCGCAGGCCGCTGGCAACCAGGCGATCGAGCGTCAGACCGACGCCGCCCTCTGTGGAGTTCTCGATGGGCACCACGCCGTAGCCCGCCCCTTCCGACTCCACGCGCTGGAACACCTCGTCGATGGAGGCGCACGGTTCGCCTTCGGCATGGCTGCCGAAGTGCTTTCGGACTGCCTCCTCGCTGTAGGTACCGCGCGGCCCCAGATACGCGACATGCATCGTGCGCTCGAGGGCGCGACACGCCGAGATCACCTCCTTGAAGAGGTGCTCCACCGACTCCCCCGGCAGCGGGCCGGCGTTGAGCTCTCGGAGGCGCCGGAGGACCTGCGCTTCGCGCTCGGGACGATAGACGACAGCCCCGCCCTTCAACTCACCGATCCGGTGCGCGCATCGCGCCCGCTCGCTCACCAGTTCCAGCACCTTCGCATCGATCTCGTCGATGCGATCGCGCAGACGTCCGATGTCCTCGTCCATGACTGTCAGCTTCCTGCAGGCAGGTACCGCACGGACAGCACGCCGGCGATCCCGCCGAGCGCGCGGATCACGCCATCGTTCACGGCGCTGTCCACGTCGACGAGGGTGTACGCCATGTCGCCGCGGGACTTGTTGAGCATGTTGTGGATGTTGAGACCGGCGTTCGCCATCGCAGTCGAGATTTGCCCAAGCATGTTCGGCACGTTCGCGTTGGCGATGCCGACGCGGAACGGCGACTCGCGGGGCATCACGGCCTCCGGGAAGTTCACAGCGTTGCGAACGTTGCCGTGTTCGAGATAGTCGCGGACCTGATCGACGACCATCACGGCGCAGTTGTCCTCGGCTTCGCGCGTGGAGGCTCCGAGGTGCGGGAGCGCAACGGCCCCGGGGCAACCACGCAGTCGGGCGTCCGGAAAATCGCACACGTAGGCGCGGAGCTTCTTCGTCTGGAGACCAACCACGACGGCCTCGACATCGACGATGGCCTCGCGCGAGAAGTTCAGCAGGACAGCGCCGTTTCGCATCAGGGCGATGCGCTCGGCGTTGATCAGATGCTTGGTCGCCGCCACCTGGGGGACATGCAGAGAGACGAAGTCCGAGGACCGCAGCAGTTCCTCCACCGAGTTCGCCTTCCTGACCTGCGAAGGCAGGCTCCATGCGGCATCGACCGTGATCTCCGGGTCGTAGCCGACGACGTTCATGCCCAGCTTGATCGCCGCGTCCGCGACGAGGCTGCCGATGCGCCCGAGACCCACGACACCGATCGTGTGGCCGGGAAGCTCGATGCCCGCGAAATGCTTCTTGCCGTCCTCGACCTGTTTGTCGAGCGCAGCGCCGTCAGAAGTCAGACCCGCCACGAAGTGCATGGCGGGCCCGATGTTCCGGACCGCCATCAGCAGGCCCGTCAGGACGAGTTCCTTCACCGCGTTGGCATTGGCGCCGGGCGCGTTGAAGACCGGCACGCCGCGGGCGCTGAGCGCAGGCACCGGAATGTTGTTGGTGCCCGCGCCGGCGCGCCCCACGGCGAGCACCGAGGCCGGAATGTCCATCGCGTGCATGTCGTGCGAGCGCAGCAGGATGGCGTCCGGCGTCGCCTCATGGGAACTATGCGAGAACGAGTCCGCTGGCAGGCGCGACAGCCCCTTCGCCGAGATGCTGTTCAGCGTCAGGACACTGAACTTAGCCATGGCGACGCTCGAAGTCAGCCATGAATGCCACGAGTGCCCGGACACCGTCGACAGGCATGGCGTTGTAGATCGAGGCGCGCATGCCGCCGACCGAGCGATGGCCCTTCAGTTGGATCATCCCCGCAGCCTTCGCCTCTTTCAGGAAGGCGTCGTCGAGGGCTTCGTCCTTCAGACGGAATGGCACGTTCATGAGCGAGCGATCGGACTTCTGCACGGGGCTCGAGTAGAAGCCCCCGCGATCGATGGCGTCGTACAGCAGGCCGGCCTTCTCGCGGTTCATCGCTTCCATCCGGGAGAGCCCGCCGACGCCCGTCAGCCACTGAAAGACGAGGCCAGCGATGTACACCGCGTAAGTGGGCGGCGTGTTCAGCATCGACTGGTTGTCGGCCATCGCCTTGTAGTCGAGCATCGTCGGCGTGCCCTTCGCGGCGTGGCCGAGAAGATCGTCCCGGACGATCACGATGGTGAGCCCTGCGGGGCCGATGTTCTTCTGCGCTCCGGCGTAGATCACGCCGTACCGGGAAACGTCGACGGGGCGCGACAGGATGTGCGACGACATGTCGGCCACGAGCGGCACGGCGCCGGTCTCGGGCACCCAGTGGTACTCGACACCGCCGATGGTCTCGTTGGTGGTGATGTGCACGTAGGCCGCGTTGGGGTCGAGCACCATGGCCGATTGCGGCGGGGCGTAGCTGAAATTGCGATCCTCGGCCGATGCGGCGATCTCCACGGCGCCGTACTTCTTGGCCTCGGAGATGGCCTTCTTCGCCCATTCCCCGGTGTGCACGTAGTCAGCGCGCCCGACAGCGCCCATCAGGTTCGCCGGCACCATCGCGAACTGGAGGGTGGCGCCTCCCTGGAGGAACAGGACCTTGTAGTTCGACGGGATCGCCATCAGTTCGCGGAGATCCGCCTCGGCCTGGGCAATGATCGACTCGAACTCCTTGCCGCGGTGGCTCATCTCCATCACCGACATGCCCGACCCGTGCCAGTCGAGCATCTCGTCCCGCGCCTGCGCGAGCACCGGTTCCGGCAACACCGCCGGTCCAGCGCTGAAATTGAATACGCGTGCCATCAATCCTGTCCGTCTTGGTCTGTTGGTTGTTCGCCGGCGTCGTCCGCCGATGCTTCCATTCCGTCGCCGGCGATGTCGTCCCCGTCGACATCAACGCCCGCCCCCTCCTCGTCCTTTTCGACGACGCGCTCCAACCCGGCGAGTTTCTCGCCCTCGTCGAGGTCGATGAGCGTCACGCCCTGGGTGACCCGGCCCATCTCACGCACCTCGGACACCCGGGTACGGATCAGCACCCCGCCGGTCGTGATCAGCATGATCTCGTCGTCCTCGCTGACGAGGCGCGCTGCGACGACGCTTCCATTGCGGGACGTGGTCTGGATAGAAATGGTTCCCTGCGTGCCGCGACCGTGGCGGGTGTAGTCCGCGATGGGCGTGCGCTTCCCGTAGCCGTTCTCGGTGGCGGTCAACACCGTCTGGGTCGGGTCGGACGCCACCACGAGGGAGATCACGTGCTGGTCCTTCAGCAGTCGCATGCCCCGGACACCGCGTGCCGTGCGGCCCATCGGCCGGACATCCTGCTCGTCGAACCGGACAGCCTTACCGCCATCCGAGAACATCAGGACATCCTGTGTGCCGTCGGTGATCGCCGCGCCGATCAGGTAGTCGCCTTCGTCGAGATCCACCGCGATGATGCCGCTGGGGCGCGGACGGGAGAACTCCGTGAGCGGCGTCTTCTTGACCGTCCCGTTGCTGGTCGCCATGAAGATGAAATGCCGGTCATCGAATTCCCGGACCGGCAGCGCCACGTTGATCTTCTCGCCTTCCTGCAGCGGGAACAGATTCACCACGGGCTTCCCACGACTGTGTCGCCCACCCTGCGGGACTTCATAGACCTTGATCCAGTACACCCTGCCGCGATTCGAGAAGCAGAGGATGTAATCGTGCGTGTGGGCGATGAACAGGTTGTCGATGAAGTCGTCTTCCTTCGTCGCCGTCGCCTGCTTGCCTCGCCCGCCCCGTCGTTGAGCCCGGTAATCCGCCAACGGCTGGGACTTGATGTAGCCCGTGTGCGAAAGCGTCACGACGAGGTCTTCGGGGGTGATGAGGTCCTCGATCCCGATGTCGGACACGTGGACGTTGATCTCGCTGCGCCGGGCATCGCCGTACTGCGCCTTCAAGGCTGCCAGTTCGTCCGCGATGATCGCCGTGATGCGCTCCGGCTTGTCGAGGATGTCGAGCAGATCGGAGATGACATCCATCACGTCGCGATATTCACCGGTGATCTTGTCCTGCTCGAGACCGGTGAGTCGCTGAAGCTGCATCTCGAGGATGCGCTGCGCCTGGACCTCCGAGAGCCGGTAGCCTTCGGGGCCCATGCCGAACTCTGCAGCGAGCCCCTCGGGACGGAACCCGGAGGCGCCCGCCCGTTCGAGCATCTGCTCGACGAGTGGCGAGCGCCACGTGCGCCCCATCAGTCGCACCTTGGCTTCCGCCGGGGCCGGGGCTGCCTTGATGATCTCGATGATCTCGTCGACGTTCGACAGCGCCACCGCGAGACCTTCGAGGACGTGCCCTCGCTCGCGCGCCTTGCGCAGATCGTAGACAGTGCGGCGGGTGATGACCTCGCGACGATGGCGGAGGAACGACTCGATGAATGCCTTGAGATTGAGCAGGCGCGGCTGACCGTCCACCAGCGCCACCATGTTCATCCCGAAGCTGTCCTGCATCTGCGTTTCTTTGTACAGATTGTTCAGGACCACTTCCGGCATCTCACCGCGCTTCAGCTCGATCACGACCCGCATGCCGGACTTGTCGGACTCGTCGCGGAGGTCGGAGATCCCCTCGAGCCGCTTCTCCCGGACCAACTCGCCGATCCGGATGAGCAGTTGCGCCTTGTTCACCTGATAGGGCAGTTCATCGACGATGATGGCCTGCCGCACACCCTTCTCCATGTCCTCGAAGTGCGCACGGGCGCGGATCACCACGCGGCCCCTCCCCGTCCGGTAGCCCTCGATCACGCCGGAGGTGCCGTGGATGATGCCGGCCGTCGGGAAGTCCGGCGCCTTGATGATCTCGATGATCTCGTCGAGCGACGTCTCGGGCTCGTGCAACAGCTTGAGACAAGCATCGAGAACATCGGAAATGTTGTGCGGCGGAATGTTGGTCGCCATCCCGACGGCGATGCCGGACGAACCGTTGATAAGCAGATTCGGGAGGCGGGACGGCAGGACGAGCGGCTCGAGTTCCTTGCCGTCGTAGTTCGGACCGAAATCGACAGTCTCCTTGTCGATGTCGGCGAGCAGTTCGGTGGTGATCCGCTCGAGGCGGCACTCGGTGTAGCGCATGGCGGCCGCGTTGTCGCCATCGACCGATCCGAAGTTGCCCTGCCCGTCGATCAACGTGTACCGCAGGCTGAAGTCCTGGGCCATGCGCACGAGGGTGTCGTAGATCGCGTTGTCGCCGTGGGGATGGAATTTACCCATCACGTCGCCCACGACCCGGGCGCACTTCACATAGGGCCGGTTCCACTGGATGTTCGCTTCGTGCATCGCGAACAGGATGCGGCGGTGCACCGGCTTCAACCCATCCCTCACGTCCGGGAGGGCCCGCCCCACGATGACGCTCATGGCGTAGTCGAGGTACGAACGCCGCATCTCCTCCTCGAGCGAGATCGGCAGGGTTTCCTTCGCGAATTGCTCCATGGGCTCTTTCTAGGGTCGCGGGTGTGGCGCGGCACATGGCCGAGGCCGTTTCGGGGACGGGATGAACCCCGACGAAGCCACCCGGAAAAAACGTGGATGCTAACACGCGAGCATCCCGGGACGCACTGCGGCACCCCCTGCTCACGCGCATGGTGCGCCGCACGAAAAGGCCAATCCAAACAAGACTGTGATATTCTCAAAACGCAAAACGGAGAGGGCCGAAGGCATTAAAAAAATGCCTGGAAAAAGCATCCATTGACGCCCACCAACAAGGGACCGCAAGGAGACCTCCCGACAGTCCCGCGAGAGCCCCACAACACATCCAAGAGCCCATCGGTGATGCCATGATCGGTAACTCAATGCGTTTCAGAATCAAGAAAACACTCGTCGGAATCGCCGCCCTCTCGCTTCTAGTGCCTGTCGCGAGCCACGCGGATGTCACGCCGGGCAAGTGGATCTTCGACGGATTCTCCCGATCGACTCGGGACGGCAAGGGATCAACCTGCTTAGGCAGCGGCGGAGAGACGCACGCATTTGATTCTCCGGACTGCACAGGCGGCTCAGCCTCCGCCAAGGCTGCGGCCGACGCCGCGGCAAAAGCGCGCAATGCCGCTCGCGACCAGGAACTGGCCGCCGCCAAAAAGGCTTCGGCCGAGGCGAACGAGTTCTTGCCGGGCGGACATAAAGATTTTCGGGTACAGAGAAACGACGGAATCAAGCTCCGTGACGGATTAGGTCGGGAGTGCGTGAAGAACGGCTCGCCGGTGGGCAGCACGACGGGCAACTGCGCCGACCCTGCACCCCAAAGCGCGCGCGGCGTCGATTCGATCATCGCAGCACGCGCGGCTGCCAAGAAGGAGGCACAAGCCGCCAGCGCTGCAGCGGCAGCGGCTGCGAAAGCGCTTCCTATGGTCCCCGGTGGCGCGCTCGCGGAAGGTCAGAAGGGCGCCTATGTCTACCATCCGGCAGGTTCGAGCCTCCGCGACGGGTACGGTCGCAGCTGCGTCAAGGACGGTCTGTGGCACCCCGCCATGGCGACGGAGGATTGTCACCCTGACCTTTACAACCAGTGGCAGGCGAAAGCTGCACCGGCCGAACCAGACCTCATCAAGCGTGTCCAGATGCCGCCGCCAGAGGCGGAACGCGCCGCGGAAGTAAGTGCGGCGCCCCCGGCAGTGGAAAGCGCACCGGCGCCCGCCCCGGCAGTGGCAGCGGCGGAAAGTGCTCCCAAGTCACCGATCGTTGACCAGTCCCCCGCAGAGTTCCCGATCACGAAGTACTCGATCGACGGAGATGTTGCCGAAGCCGCTGCGCTTCCCACTGTCGCCGCTCTCGCAGCCGATGTAGAGAACGACGCCGACGACGAGGACGATGAGCTCATCGCTGAGTCGGACGAGACCTCGGACGACTCGGACGACGCGCCCGCTGCACTGGCGACGCCCGGCAGTGTCGATGAGATCGGCGCCGCCCCGGCGGCGGTCGCGGCGGCCGATGACGATGACGTCGAAGACGAGAGCAATGCGCCGGATGAACCTGATGACGATGACGAGGACGCGATGCCCTTCCTCGCAGGCGACATGCGCGAGGAGGAAGACGCGACACTTGCCATGGCCGACGACGGTGCTGCCGATGACGATGACGACGCTGTCCTCGATGAAGACGATGCGCCTGTCGCTGCCTTCGCAACCGAAGAAGACGACAACAGCGACGAAGAGGCTGAAGACCTTGTAGCCAGCGACGACGTCGAAGATGACGTGGATGCGGTGTACCTCGGCGATGCGGATCAGGTTGCCGATACGGGAGAGGCGTCCACCTTGGCGATGGCAGCAGACGAAGACGAAGATGAAGACCCAGACGCCTCGGATGATGAAGATGAGGACACGGACACCGTGTTCCTGGGCGACGCGGATCAGGTTGCCGATTCGGGAGAGGCGTCGACCTTGGCGATGGTCGCAGACGAAGACGACGATGAAGACCTGGACGCCTCGGACGATGAAGATGAGGACACGGACACCGCGTTCCTGGGTGACGCGGATCAGGTAGCGGATGCTGGCGACGTGTCAACGCTGGCAATGATCGCAGACGACGATGACGACGAGGAAGACGTGTTCGCCGCCGATGACGACGACGACGCGCCTGCCGCGTTCGCTGCCGACGAGCCCGCCCTGGCTGCGGCGCCGGCAGTCGTCGTTGCAGCTGCCGAAGCCCCCAAGGCAGCTGTGGCGCCTGCAGCACCCGTTGACAACAAGCAGGTGGAGTTTCCGGTGACCCGCTATGAGGTGGAGGGCTCCACGCCAGAAGCCGCCAAGGCACCGGAACCAGCGCCTGCGCCGACCGCCAATGCCGAATGCCCCCCCACGACCATTCAGATGGAAGAGGGTCGCTTCTCCTTCGATCGATACACGTTGCTTCCCACCGTGGTGGCCAAGCTTGATGCAATCGCCGGCTTGCTCAAGTCTGCAAAGTGCGACGCCATCATGATCACCGGGCATACGGACCGGATCGGAACGTCCAAGTACAACCAGCGACTGTCTGAGCGACGCGCAGCAGCCGCAAAGAACTACCTGGTCACCCGGAAAGGTATCGATGAGTCGTTGGTCACCATCGCTGGCCGGGGAGAAGCTGAACTGCTGACGACGGCGTCAGATTGCAAAGGGAAGCGGAAGAAGGCGTTGATCGCTTGCTACGCCCCCGATCGCCGAGTCGTGATCACGGCGACGGCTCGCAAGAACTGAGTAGACCCCGCGTCTGCGTATTCAAAGCCCTGCCCTCACGGCAGGGCTTTTTTCTTATGGGTGTCCAATGTCAACTGATCTCGTTCTGAGGCCCCGTTGGATCATTCCCGTGATTCCCCGTGGAGTCACCTTGACCGACCATGCGATCGTGCTCCGTGGCGGGAAGATCGCGGGCATTCACAAGGCAGCGGACCTGGCGGGCATTGCGCCCGACGCCCACGTGGTGGACCTTCCAGATCACGTCGTCATCCCTGGACTGGTGAACACACACACGCATGCGGCGATGAGTCTGATGCGCGGCATGGCGGATGATCTGCCGCTGATGCGTTGGTTGAATGAGCACATCTGGCCAGCTGAAGCACGCCACGTCTCGCATGATTTCGTTCTGGACGGGACCCGCCTGGCCATTGCAGAGATGCTCATGGGCGGTATCACGTGCTTCAATGACATGTACTTCTTCCCGGAGGCGACAGCAGCAGCGGCCGTCGAGGCGGGTGTTCGAGCATCGATCGGCATCATCGCGCTGGAGTTTCCGACGAACTATGCCTCGGATGCTCAAGACTATCTGGCAAAGGGCCTCGCCATGCGGGACCTTTGGAAGGACCATCCGCACTTGTCTTTCTGTCTGGCGCCCCACGCGCCCTACACCGTCTCGGACATGACTTTCGAGCGGATCGGCATCCTGGCCGAGAAGTTGGACGTGCCCATCCATGTTCACCTTCACGAAACCAGAGAGGAAATCGCGAACAGCGTTCAAGACCTCGGCCAGCGCCCGCTCGCTCGCCTAGCTGCGCTGGGCCTCCTCAGCCCGAGGGTGATTGCCGTGCACTCGGTCCACCTGGAACACGAGGAGATCTCGACCCTCGCGACCTACGGATGCCACGTGGCGCACTGCCCTTCGTCCAATCTCAAGCTCGCCAGCGGCATCGCCCCGATTGCTCACCTACTGGAGGCGGGCGTCAATGTCGCATTGGGAACCGACGGGGCGGCCAGCAACAACCGTCTCGACATGTTCGAAGAGCTCAGGCTCGCTGCGCTCCTCGCCAAGGGACGCGAACACCGTGCGGAAGCCGTACCAGCACATCAAGCCCTTGAGATGGCCACGATTGCCGGCGCCAGGGCGCTAGGGTTGGATCATCAGATTGGTACGATCGAGATTGGGAAGTCCGCCGACCTCGTGGCCGTGAACCTGAGTTCGTTGAACTTGTCACCTTGCTACGACCCGGCATCACACCTGGTCTACGCTGCCAGCGGCCGCGACGTAACGCACGTATGGATCGAGGGCGTGCCGGCAGTCGAACGCGGAACACTGGTCCGTGGTGATGCCCGTGAGCTTCACTCCATGTCGCTCCGCTGGGCTGCACTGCTTCAACCCACTCGATAACCGAAACCGACAGCGACCATGACCAACGCCAATTCAGATCCCGCCGAACTAGAGAAATTCGCAGCACTGGCAAGTCGATGGTGGGATCCGCATAGTGAATTCAAGCCACTCCACGACATCAATCCGCTGCGGCTGAAGCAAATAGACGATGTGGCTTCTCTTCGCGGCAAGCGCGTACTGGATGTGGGATGCGGCGGGGGAATTCTGTCGGAGGCCATGGCCTCGCAAGGCGCCGACGTCACCGGAATCGACCTCGTCGACAAGGCACTCACGGTCGCCAAACTGCATCTACTGGAATCGGGGCAGCGGGTGACCTATCGCAAGGAAGGCGTGGAGTCCACCGCGTCAACTGAGCCCGAGGCATTCGACGTCGTCACATGCATGGAAATGCTGGAACACGTCCCTGATCCACAACAAACCGTTCGCGCCTGCGCGGCTGCAGTGAAACCCGGCGGTTGGGTTTTCTTCTCGACGATCAACAGAAACCCGAAGTCTTATCTGTTTGCCGTGATAGGCGCGGAATACATCCTCAAGCTCCTCCCGAAAGGAACTCACGACTACGCCAAGTTCATACGTCCGTCCGAACTCATGCATTTCTGCAGAGGCGCGGGTCTGGAACCAGTTGAACTCATGGGCATGACCTACAACCCGTTCTCGAAGCGTTATGCGATGGGCAATGACACCTCCGTGAATTACACGCTGAGCGCACGTAAACCGGCATGATTTCGACAGTCCTATTCGACTTGGACGGAACCCTGGTCGACTCCGCTCCCGACCTTGCCGCCGCTCTGAATCTTCAACTTGAGCGGCACCAACAACCCCCAGTCCCTTACCAAATGCTTCGCCCCCACGCCTCGAGTGGCGCCAGAGGCATGCTGAAGCTGGGATTCGGCGTCGAACCTGGCTCGCCCGACTACGACGAACTCAAGCGCGAGTACCTCGAACTCTATGCGTGCAATCTCCTGGGGAGGACACAGCTGTTTCCCGGCGTACCGAACCTGGTGCTCGAGATCACCAGATCCGGCCTAGGTTGGGGAATCGTCACTAACAAAGCTCAGTACCTTACGACGCCGCTGCTTGGTCAGCTGATGTCCGGACTGCAGCCTGGTTGCGTTGTCTGCGGGGACAGTACGCCCTTCATCAAACCCCATCCGGAGCCACTCCTTGAAGCGGCTCGGCGACTCTCTGTTCCGCCCGACCATTGCTTGTATGTCGGCGACGACGAGAGAGACATTCTCTCCGCGAGAGCAGCGGGAATGCGATCCGTGGCGGCAACGTACGGGTATCTTGGCGTGGCCCGCGCCCCTGAGGAATGGGGTGCTGACTACCTCATATCGACGCCTCTGGATCTCTTGAATCTGTTGAGCAATGCACCACATAAGCTGAGATAATCAGGAGGTCACTGGTAAGTGAGTTTGAGCGACGATCAAGTCGCCACGCCTGCAACTTGACCTTGAGTGATCACTTCCAATTGGAAGCCGATTTCAGGGGGCGCACCGGTTTCGACGTGGGTTGCGAAGCAGTTCAGTGCATGCCGAGGACCAGTCACCTCGTAAATCCATCTGGAAATCGACAGTCGCCAACGACGACCGTTACTCTCTCGCGGCTTAAACCCCGCGGGACTCTGCACCGATTCGGCTTAGGGTCGGCTAGCGCAAGCTAGAGCAGAGTCATTTACTAGGCCTCGCGACGTCTCGGGTCACTTGAGCCGCCGCTAAATCCAAGGTGACTCGTTGCATGTGAGCTTGCCGGTCGGCGCACGTGTGACTAAATCAAACGATCAGGCTAAGCATGTAGGGCTGGCTGTGTAGGGCTTGCGGACGCGGGTTCAATTCCCGCCGCCTCCACCAATTGAGGTTCCAACGAGAACCGAAGAAGTACTCCAACCCAGTGGAAACGCTGGGTTTTTTCTTTTGTACTGTCCAGCGTGTACCCATCAGAGCTGCCCCCGAATTTGGGGAGACACGCGGCTCAACAGGGGCATGGCGGCAACCAGATGGTTTCCTGCCACTGGGAGGAGCGTGTTTGCGTGGCGCGACGCAGCGCTGGTGCCGCGATGAGGGCGGGCGCGAGAGCGCAGACGCCTAGACGGAAACGTGGGGGTAGAAGCACGCACGTGGAAACACGAACGTAGAAACCAACCACGTAGAAACCCACCACGTAGAAACCCACCACGTAGAAACACAAACGCCCCAGTCGATTGAACGACTGGGGCGCGGTGCAATGGGAGCCTTGCAGTGACCTACTTTCGCACGGGTTGCCGCACTAT
>VYME01000203.1_pt1 | contig 24582 bp, 24 predicted proteins | sample 5115281 | NCBI WGS metagenome assembly VYME01 (sample SAMN12291780, study PRJNA351875) | freshwater metagenome | isolation source: freshwater lake | place: USA: Michigan, Wintergreen Lake | collected 2013-08-08
TCGCGACCGCCAAATGCGATGAGCACCTTGAGCAGCATGAGCGTGCGACGCGGCGCGCGGTGACTGAACGTCAGCGGGACGTCGTTCATGCAGACCTCGAATCGCCCGAGCGTCGTGATCCTGACGGGCCAGGGCCATGCCGCCACCGCCGGGCCCGGGGCCTCCAGTCGGAACGTGTGCACGAACCGGCGCGCCCGCTCGGACTCGATGCCGCGTTCGAGTGCCGCGGCCGCGAGCGTCGTCGCCCAGCCCCGGCACCACGCGAACTGATGTCCGTACTGGTCCAGGAGATGTCGCTCGTGTGCGAAGAGTCGCCTCAGGCGATCGTGCAACGTGTCCTCGTCGCCGGCGCGGAGCGCAAGGATCGCCTCGGCGGCATCGGGGGCCCACTGCGCCCAGGCCATGTTGCGCGTCGACGACCAGCGCCTGTGGGCAGCGATGGCGACTCGCGCCTCCGCTTCGTCGCCCGCCTCCGTGCAGCCCCAGACGTGGCCGTTGAAGCCCATGAGGATGTGCGGGATCGACCCGGCCTCCTCGTAGAGCCGCACGGCCTCGCCGGAATACTTGCGGGCATAGTCCGCGTCGCCCGTGTACACGCCGAACCACGACTTCATGTTGACGATGGAAGCCGCTTCGTAGGGCTGGGACGGGATCATGATCTTCTCGAACCGCTCGATGCGCTGCCGGCCCGCGTCGATGCCCCTTCGATCCATGTCGAGGAAGTAACCGATGATGCAGGCGAACCGCTCGGCGATGTGCATCCCGTCGTCCCGCGCGATCCCCATCAATGCGTTCACGGCGCGATCGCCGAGATCGAAGTCGCTCGCGCTGCACGAGTACCAGCACAGTACGGCCCAGCCGAAGATGCGCCGGAAGATGTGCACGCCCGGATCCGCGAGCAGCGGTGCGACGATGCCCGCGGCGCGCTTCCCCTCCTCCAGGTGCCCGGTGAAGCTGCCATAGATCGTGAGATAGGTGCCCGCACTCACCCGCAGGTTCACGTCGATGCCGGTGCCGAGCAGTTCGCGAACGCGCTGGACGCAGCGATCGATGTCGGGATGGTCGGGTTGACGATACGTGCACGCGATCAGCATCGCGCTCTGCGCCCGCAGCTCGCTCTCGCTGCTGCCGAACCGGAAATCTGCCGCGAACATGGCATCCAGGGCCGAGATCCAGCGCGTCACCGGCATGAAGTCGGCGTACTCGAGGAAGTAGGACTCGATCATGCCGGCCGCGCACAGCACCGCGCATTCCACCTCGCCGTTCGCCACGGCCACCGCATGCGCCTGCCCGAGCACGGCGCGGGCCTTGGCCGGGTCCACGCCGATCTGCGCCGTGCCCAACCAGTGCAACATCCACGGGCGTTTCGCCACGCGGTCCGCCGGGATCGCCTCGATCCAGTCGACCACCACCTTCCAGCGGCCCTGACCGATGAGCGGGGCCGCTGCCGCGAGCACCAGTGATTCGGCAGCGTCGAAATCCCCCACCGACAGGTACAGGGGCATGGCGCCGTCCGGCTCACCCGACGCCTCCAGCAGGGCGGCCGCGCGGCGCGCGGTATCCACTTGATCGGCCGCGGCCAGTTCCTCGGTGGCCCGATGCTGCAGGAAGGCACGGAACAGCGCGTGGAAGACATACACCGGGTCAGCGCCGCGGCGGAGATCCGTGAAGAGGTGCCTGCGATACAGGTGATCGAGCAACGTGCGTGCTGCCTCGTTCCCCGTGAGCACGGCAGCCTGCCGGTCGCTGACGGCGGGCAGGAAACTCATCTGCATGAGCATCCGGCGGTCCTCCGGAGGCGTCCGGTCGAAGAGCTGGCCAGCGAAGTAGGCGAACACCTGCACCATCGATTCCGGCGCCCGCGCGGCCTCCATGACGTGACCGCGGCGCAGCTGTTCGGCCAGCAGCACGAGGCCGGCCGCCCATCCGCCCGAGTGCTCGTGCAGTGCCTGGGCGGCCACGGCAGCTTGCGGAAGGCGAGCTGCGGACAACAGATCGAGCGCCTCGTCGGCGGTGAGCTTGATCTCATCCCAGCCGAGGAGGCCGAGAGCGCGATTCGCAGCGAGGCGCGCGTAGCGATCGGGGGGTGGATGCCGGCTGACCAGGAACACGCGGATGCCCGAAGGCACCTCCTCCAGCGCAGCGACCAGGGCGCTGTGCAGGTCGCCGTCGTCGCCTGCCTCCTGGAAGTTGTCGAAGACGATGGTCGAGGGCACCGGCAGCCGGGAGAACAGTTCGCGGAAGAACCGCCGCGCGAATCCCGGTAGATCAGGCAGGTACTCCGGGGTGAGCAGAGGCAGGCGGCGCGACCGTCGTGCGCGCCCGGGCATGGCGGCGTCGGCACGGCCGAGGAAGTAGAAGAACGTGGCGGGGTCGACATCGCCGGCGTCCACCTGGAACCAGATGCCGCCGAGCTTCCGGCTTTCGAGGTAGCTCGCGACCAGCGTGGTCTTGCCCGCGCCCGGCGGGGCCGCCACGAGCGTCACCGGCAGGGTCTGCAGGGCATCGAGCCTCTGGAACAAACGCTCCCTGGGCACCGTGTCGTGCAGGCGTGGACGACTCAGTTTCGCGAGCGTTGTAGCTTGCTCGGGCATGGCCTCTCCTCCGTCCGGAGTCGTCGACGGCAGTGGATGGCCACGGCACGCCGTTCTCCTTGATCTGCTGGCCGCAGGGTCCGGATGGACACGGCCCGGTGCGCCGAGCTTGCCCGGTACGGCGTTACCGACAGGTTACGCAAGAGTCGCCGGCGGTTGCCACGATGCCGATCGATCCCAGTCTGCGCAACACATTCACGGCGCATCCCGATTGCACGGTGCCAGCGTCTCGGCCAGAGCGTCCAGGAACACGCGCGTCCGCGTCGGCATCAATCGCCGCCCCGGGAACACGGCCCACGCCGTCGCGTGGCCCAGGCTCCACTCGGGCAGCACCCGGACCAGGGCACCGGACTTCACGTGGGGGCCCACGAAGAAATCGTTGCCCGAGGTGACGCCGGCGCCCGCGAGCGCGAGGCGCATCAGCAGGTCGGGCGAGTTCGCGACGGTGCGCTGCGGCACCTCGCCGGTCCATCGCTCCGCCCTCGCGCCCTGCCCGCGGAAGAGGTGCCATGCAGCGTCGTCTCCCATCCGTGACAGGATCTTCAGCGCGTGCATGCCGGTCAGTGCCTCCGGGCTCGTCGGCACGCCGTGCGCACGCAGGTAGTCGGGCGACGCGTACAGACCGATCTCGAACACCGCCAGCCGGCGCGCCGAGAGCTGGGAGTCCTCGGGGAGACTGCCCATCCGCAGCGCGAGATCGAAGTTCTCGCCGACGAGGTCCACGCGTCGCGGTGAGAGATCCAGCTCCAGCACCACCATCGGGAAGTCGGTCACGAACTTCGCGAGCATTCCCGTCAGCGCCAGCACCGCGAGGTCGCCGGGCATCGACACGCGCAGGCGACCGCTCGGCATCGCCTGACGGTGCTGGGCCAGTGCGAGCGCGCCGTCCACCTCGGTCGCCAGCGCGCGGGCGTGGACGAGGACGCCCTGCCCGAATTCCGTGAGCGCGAGCTTGCGTGTCGACCGCTGCAGGAGCTTCTCGCCCAGCCGCTTCTCCAGCGCCGCCAGGCGCCGCGAGACGGTGGACTTCGGCAGATGCACCCGCTCGGCAGCCCGCGTGAAGCTGCCCGCCTCGATGACGCGGGCGAAAAGCAGGAGGTCGGAGGCATCGGGTTCCATGGATGCTCATTGTTCCGTTGATGGAACGATCTTATCCATCCCGCCGGCTTCTGGCCACCGATCGACATCAATACAGTGCTCCCATCGCCACGTTTTCCGGGAGAGCCCCATGAACATCCTGCAAGTGAATTCCAGCGCGCGTCCTCTCGTCGACGGTGCCGGATCGCATTCCACCCGCCTCGCGAACGAACTCGTGGCCGGCTTGCTGTCCGCGAACCCGGCCGCACAGGTCAATGTCCGCGATCTGACGCGCCATCCGCATCCGGCCCTCGACGAGGACGCCCTCCAGGCGCTCTTCACGCCGGACAGCCAGCGGACACCCGAGCAGGCCGCACGGGTCGCCCTCGACGACGCGCTGATCGCCGAGATCCAGGCCGCGGACGTCGTCGTGCTCGCGGCGCCGATGTACAACTTCGGCGTGAGCACGCAGCTGAAGAACTGGATCGACGCCATCGCCCGGGCGCGGGTGACGTTCCGTTACACCGAGCGCGGCGTCGAGGGCCTGTTGAAGGGCAAGACCGTGCACGTCGTCCTGACCCGCGGGGGTGTGCATCGCGATCAGGCGAGCGACACGATGGTGCCGTACCTGCGCACCGTGCTCGGGTTCCTCGGCATGACCGACGTGCGGTTCGCCTACGCAGAAGGACTCGCGATGGGTCCCGACGCAGAAGCAGCGGGCCTCGCGCGGGCTCGCGAGGACATCGCACGGATCACCGGGATTGCGCAGCCGGTGGAAGCCTGAGACTCTTTTCGAAAAGGAGAGCAGAGATGAGCACAGACACCCTGACCACGACACTCACCGCACCGCGCACCGTCGAGCGCGTGGTGGCCGGGCAAGCCACGTCCGACGGCGCCGGCGTCAAGCTGACGCGCGTGCTGACGAACCAGTTGCAGCGCCGCCTCGATCCGTTCCTGATGCTCGACGCGTTCGGCACGGACAACCCGGACGACTACATCGCGGGATTCCCCTCACATCCGCACCGCGGTTTCGAGACCGTGACGTACATGATCGCGGGCCGCATGCGCCATCGGGACTCCGGCGGCAACGAGGGTCTGCTCACGAACGGCGGCGTGCAGTGGATGACGGCCGGCCGTGGCGTGATCCACAGCGAACTGCCCGAGCAGGAGGAAGGCAGCATGGAAGGTTTCCAGCTCTGGCTGAACCTCCCGGCGAAGGACAAGATGATCCCGGCCTGGTACCGCGACATCCCGACCGGGGAGATTCCCGAGGCGGAGGTCAACGGCGTGACGGTGCGGGTCATCGCGGGCGAGAGCCACGGCGTCGCAGGCGCGATCCAGCGCGATGCGACGGCGCCGGTGTATCTCGACATCCACCTGCCCCCCGGCGCGCGCTTCGAGCAGCCGTTGCCGGCCGGTCACAACGCATTCGTGTACGTGTACCGCGGCGGCCTGTCGATCGGCGGCACCGCAGTCCCGGTGCAGCGCATGGCGATCCTCGCGAACACGCCCGGCGCGGACGGCGTGGTGCTCGAAGCCGGCGACGCGCCGACGCGCGCACTGCTCATCGCCGGGCGGCCGCTGAACGAGCCGATCGCGCAGTACGGCCCGTTCGTGATGAATACGCAGGCCGAACTGCGGCAGGCCGTCGAGGACTTCCAGAACGGCCGGCTCGCCTGACGCCACGATGACGATCCCTTCGTCGAAGCAGCGCATCGCCACCCACGCCGGCAACGTGGGTGGCCTTTCCATCCGTCGCGCCCTGCCCACCCGCGCCCTCCCGATGGTGGGCGCTTGGTGCTTCCTCGATCACCTGGGACCCGCGACGCTCGCGCCCGGCCAGGAGATGCGCGTCGCACCGCATCCCCACATCGGGCTGCAGACCTTCAGCTGGATGATCGAGGGCGAGATCCTGCATCGGGACAGCCTTGGCTTCGTGCAGGTGATCCGGCCCGGCCAGGTGAATCTGATGACGGCCGGTCGCGGCATCGCGCACTCGGAAGAGCTGCTGCCCGGGTCTGCACAGCTGCACATGACGCAACTGTGGATCGCCCTTCCGGAAGCTGCCCGCCACATGGCACCGGCGTTCGAGCACCACCCGATCCTGCCGGTCGTGAAGCGAGACGGTGTGCGGATCACGGTGATCGCCGGGAAGTGTCTCGGCGAGACCGCGCCCATGCGGTTCCACTCGCCGCTCGTGGGTGTGGATGTCGCGGCCACCGGCCCGGCCACGACCATCCTGCCGCTCGACCCGACGTTCGAACACGGCGTCCTGGTCCTGCGCGGCGAAGCGATGGTCGACGGTGAAGCGCTCGGCCCGGGCACGCTGCTCGCCCTGGCACCCGGGCAGGCGTCGACATCGCTGCAGTTCGACGGACCCGCGCAACTGCTGGTGATCGGCGGCACCCCGTTCGGCGAGGACGTCCTCCTCTGGTGGAACTTCGTGGGCCGCCGTCCGGACGAGATCGTGCAGGCCGCCGAGGACTGGAACGCCGGGCGCGGGCCGTTCGGCGTCGTGCAGGGCTACGAGGGTGTGCCTCTCGTGGCACCCGATACGGCCAGGCTCCGGATCGTCCGATAGCGATCGATCCGGGGCATGCCCGATCGAGGAGTGCGCCGGTTTCCTCGCGGCGCGCATGTCATCGCGCACGGACGAGCAGATAGAATCGGGGCGTACGGAGGGCATCCGCTCTCTCCGCACCCCGCACACCCCGATACCGTTCATGAAACTCGCCCTGAAGATCGACGTCGACACCTATCGCGGCACGCGCGAAGGGGTCCCCGCCCTCGTGGATCTGCTGCGCCGTCACGATGCCGGCGCCACCTTTCTCTTCAGCCTCGGCCCCGACCACACCGGGCGCGCCGTGAAGCGCATCTTCCGCAAGGGCTTCGCCGGCAAGGTGAAGCGCACATCCGTGGTCTCTCACTACGGGATCACGACCCTCCTCTACGGCACGCTGCTGCCGGGGCCCGATATCGGCCTGCGATGCGCGGACGAACTGCGCGCGACGCGAGATGCGGGCTTCGAGGTCGGCGTGCACACCTGGGATCACGTCCGTTGGCAGGACGGTGTCGCCACGGCCGACGAAGCCTGGACGAAGCGCGAGATGGAACGCGCCTGCACGCGCTTCACCGAGATCTTCGGGGAGGCCCCGCGCGTCCACGGCGCCGCGGGCTGGCAGATGAATCGCCACGCCTACCGCCTCACGCAGCGCATGGGCTTCGACTACTGCTCCGACACCCGCGGCACGCATCCCTTCGTGCCGCTCTACGACGCCGAGATCGTCGCCTGCCCGCAGTTGCCGACGACACTCCCGACGCTCGATGAGCTGATCGGTCGCGACGGCATCACCGAGAAGAGCGTCGTCGATCACCTGCTCGACCTCACCCGCAAGGAGACCCCCACGGGTCACGTCTACACCCTCCACGCGGAGCTGGAAGGCCAGAAGCTCATGCCAGCCTTCGAGGCGCTCATCACCGGCTGGAAGGCGCAGGGCCACGATCTCGTGAGCCTCCGCGACTACTTCGATGCGCTGCCGTCCGGCTCACTGCCGCGGCATCGCGTCGAAGCGCAGGATGTCGAGGGTCGCTCGGGCACGCTGGCCGCGCAGGGCGAGGAGTTCCTCGCGGCGTATGCCTGAGTCCGGATCGCGGATCGCCATGGCGCTTGCCTCGCCGGAACCTTTTCGGAAGAATGAGTTCAGGGACACGGGGCCGCTGGCGCGAGTGCACGTGCGGCAATACGAACGACACATTCATCGAGTCCAATGACGACCATGCTGGAAAACCTCCTCGTTCCCGATTTCTCTGTCCCTTCCACGTCAGGCACGACTTTCACGCTGTCCGCGGTGAAGGGTCGCCACCTCGTCATCTACTTCTACCCGAAGGACGACACGCCCGGCTGCACCACCGAAGGAGCCGCCTTCCGTGATCTCTACGCCGAGTTCCAGGCGGCTGGTTGCGATGTGGTCGGTGTGTCGCGTGACACGCTGGCGTCCCACACGAAGTTCAAGACGAAGATGGCCTTCCCGTTCGAGCTGCTCGCCGACACCGACGAGGCGGTCTGCAACATGTTCGGCGTCATCAAGATGAAGAACATGTACGGCAAGCAGGTTCGGGGCATCGAGCGCAGCACCTTCCTCATCGACAGCGAAGGCGTGTGCCGCAAGGAATGGCGCGGGGTGAAGGTGCCCGGCCACGTCGAAGAAGTGCTCGCCGCCGTGAAGGGGCTCTGATCCGCGTGCCCACCCGACCCGGTGGTAGCAGCCCCCGCCTGAGAAGGCGAACACGCCCTCATGCGGGGCGATGCCGGTGCCTCGCACCGGTGGCCACTGACTCCCGAAACGCCGTTCGGCACGCCAGCCGAGCGGCGTTTCTCTTTCCAGGACCCGAATTCCCTCCGCTGCAGCCGTCCAACCTCGAGGAGCATTCCCGATCATGAACGCGAAGAAGACCGCCACCAACGTCGTGACTCGCCTGAAGACCGCCACGAAGCTCTTCGTTCTCGACACGAACGTGCTGATGCACGACCCGACGAGCCTGTTCCGGTTCGAGGAACACGACATCTTCCTGCCGATGGCGACGCTCGAGGAACTCGACGCCAACAAGAAGGGCATGTCGGAGGTGTCGCGCAACGCCCGCCAGGCGACGCGCTTCCTGGACGAGATCGTGAGTGCCGTGGAACTCGACATCGCCAACGGCGCACCGCTCGAGATCCACGGCAAGGAGGCCACCGGCCGCCTCTTCCTGCAGACCGAGGCCATCGACGGCGATCTGCCGGCGCGCCTGCCCGCCGGCAAGGCCGACAACCAGATCATCGGCGTCGTGAAGCATCTGCAGGACGCCCAGCATCCGCGGCAGGTCATCCTGGTGTCGAAGGACATCAACATGCGCATCAAGGCGCGCGCGTTGGGGCTCGCTGCGGAGGACTACTTCAACGACAAGGTGCTGGAGGATTCGGATCTCCTCTACACCGGCATGCGTGCCCTGCCCGCCGACTTCTGGGACACGCACGGCAAGGACATGGAGTCGTGGCAGCAGAACGGCGTGACGTACTACCGCATCCGCGGGCCGCTCTGCGGCGACCTGCTGGCGAACGAGTTCGTCTACCTCGAGAGCGACCCGCCCTTCACCGCGCAGGTGAAGGAGATCACGGGCCGCACGGCGATCCTCGCGACGCTGCGCGACTACACGCACCAGAAGAACAGCGTGTGGGGCATCACCGCGCGCAACCGAGAGCAGAACTTCGCGATGGACCTCCTGATGAATCCCGACGTCGACTTCGTCACGCTCCTGGGCCAGGCGGGCACCGGCAAGACGTTGCTCACGCTCGCGGCGGGCCTCAACCAGGTGCTGGACCAGCAGCGCTACGTCGAGATCATCATGACCCGCGTCACCGTGCCGGTGGGCGAGGACATCGGCTTCCTCCCCGGCACCGAGGAAGAGAAGATGACGCCGTGGATGGGCGCGCTCGAGGACAACCTCGACGTGCTGAACCACACCGACGACGAGGCCGGCGAGTGGGGCCGGGCCGCGACGCGCGATCTCATCCGGTCGCGCATCAAGGTGAAGTCGCTCAACTTCATGCGCGGGCGGACCTTCATCAAGAAGTTCCTCATCATCGACGAGGCGCAGAACCTCACGCCGAAGCAGATGAAGACGCTCATCACGAGGGCAGGCCCTGGCACTAAGGTCGTCTGCCTCGGCAACATCGCGCAGATCGACACGCCCTATCTCACCGAAGGCAGTTCGGGCCTCACGTACGTGGTGGACCGCTTCAAGGGGTGGGCCCACAGCGGGCACGTGACGCTGCAGCGGGGCGAGCGGTCACGCCTCGCCGATTTCGCGGCCGAGGCCCTGTAGCGGTCAGCGACCCTGGGAGATCGCGTCAGGCGGCGCCGACGAAGTACCGCCGCTGACGCGACCGCGCGGTGTCGCCGAAGTACTCGCGCCACCACCGGTCGCGTACGTCGAGATGGGCGAAGGCGGTGTCGGCGGGCAAGGTCGTCTGCTTCGCCGCCCACTCGCGGAAGGCGTAGTGGTTCCACAGCCGCATGTACTCGCCGAGATACACGTCGGCCACGCGCCGGTTGCCGCGGATGACGAGCATGTTTTCGTCGTTGTCGGTCGTGGACGACGCGCTGAAATTGGCCGACCCCGACACGACGACGGGGTCCGGCCCCAGCGGGTCGATGAGCATGAACTTCGTGTGGATGTACTGCACGTGCAGGTTGAGACCGGTGAGGGACTCCTTCAGCCAGCGGTCGAACCGGTTCGTGGCCAGGCGATTGCCGACCGCGAACCGGTTCTCCTTGGCGAACCGCAATCTCTTCATGACCTGCTCGGCCTCCGCGACCTTCGCCTTGGGGATCCCCGGTCCGAGGAGCTTGTCCAGCAATGCGTATCTCAGCGGGGCACGGCCGTTGCGGTAAGCATCCTGGAAAAGCGCGTTCATCCCGAAGGCGAAGGTCATGAACAGCGCACCCTCCGCTGTCTTCGCACGGTCCGCGTACCAGCGCAGCGCGGCATCGCTCGACTGCGGGCTCATGAGCACCGTGGTGCCGCGGGGCGGCTTGTCCGCCGGGATGCGGTTCAGCGCCGACAGCGTCGCGCGAAGTTCGGCGTGGTTAGGGTTCGTCCGCATGTGCTCCCAGCATGTGAGGTACGCCGCGGCGACCGGCGGCTCCTCGACGATGTGGACGACGTTCGACTGGCCGAACACGCCGCCCACCGAAAAGTTGGTGGACCCGGTGAGCACCGCCCGCGGCTGGCCATCCTTCAGGATCACGATGAACTTGTGATGCGAGATCGGCGGCATCTTCACGCCGGCGCGCGTGACCCGCTCGATACACGACGCCGTCAGTCCGGCGCGGGCGGCGGTCGCGCGGTTGTCGTCGCGAGGAAAGACCCGACCCTTCGAATCGGGAGGATTCGGATTCGCGTCGTACAGCACCGCCACATCGACGCCGCGCGCGCGGGCCGCCGCGAGCGCCGTGGCGACGTCGTCGAGACGGAACTCGTACGCCGCCACACGCAGCGACCACCGGGCATCCTCCGCCCGCGCGACGAACGCGAGGATCGCCTCGTGCGCGCCGCGCGAAAGCCATGCCCAGCGCGGGTCATCGGGCGGCGCCTTGCGGAGGTCGGCCATCGCACCGAACCGTCGCGCGAACTCCTGGGACGCCGCGGCGCCGCGATTGAAATGGACGTCGTGATCGCCCGCCGCCTCGCTCTCGGCCGTCACCGTCACGGACACCTGCCGGTACTTCACGAGCGCCTCGGGCGTTCCGCGCATCGCCTGGACGCGGTAGGTGTATCGATGTCCGGGCTTGGCCGTGAAGTCCGACCACGTGAACCCCTGGATCGGGTGCTTGTTCGTCGCGTACTTCGAGCCGACGGGCAGACCGGGATCGGACTTCTCGAACGTCTTGGTGCCTTCGATCCAGTACGCCTCGTCCTCGGTGTGGTCGGTGCGGTGGATGGCGAATCCCATGAGTCCCGGGCATTCGGCCTCGGGCAGGTCGAAGGCGAGCAGAACCACGTGCGACCCTGCAATCGCCCGCAGCGCGAGCCCCCGATTCGTGCGCTTGACTCTCATCGTGTCTCCTCCGGACTTCGGTGCCGGCCATCACACGTGGGGCTGCCGACGCCCTCGCGCGATGCTTGCTTCGCACGGTGTCGCCCTCGTGGGCGCGAACATGGAGTCACCGTGCGTTTCGTCATTCTGCTCTTCGCTCTCGCCTTCGGGCCCATGGCCGGCGCGGCCGGGCTCGCCGGCACCTATGTGCTCGATGGCCCGGGTGGCCGGCTCACCATCCGATTCGAAGTGAAAGGCAATGCGCTGACGGGTGCCATGGAGACCGGCGGACGCTACGTGGTCGACTTCGCCGGCACCGCGCAGGGCACGACGGCGAAGGGGACGGTGACGTCGAAGGAAGGCATGGGCACCTTCGAGGCCAGCGTCGAAGGCGACCTGCTCAACGTCGTCCTGGCGCAGCCGGCCGGACCGAACCAGCAGGCGGCGACCCTGCCTCTGCAACTGCAACGGGAATCGGCGTCGAAGGGGGCGGCAGCGAGATCGCCAGGCGCGTCCGGCGGGGATCCACGCCTCGTGGGTCAGTGGGTGTCGCAGTCCGTCATCACGAGCGGAACAGCCTCGATGGCATCGGAAGAGTTTCTCGCGTTCGCCGCGGACGGCAACTACACGTTCGGAACCGGCCGGGCCGTTGCGAGCGGCACGGACTGGTCCTACGACGGCGGCGCAGGAGACGCCACCGAGCGAGGTCAGTGGCGCGCCCGCGATGGCGTGCTGTTCCTGCTCGCCGCATCCGGCCAGTGGACGCGGCTCGGCAAGTACGGAATGACCGACGACGGCACCACGATGCGGATCACCTACGACCGCGGTGGGAGGAAACTGTGGAGTCGTCGATAGACTCTCCCGCTCGTCACTTGCGGCCGGCGTCCACCCACGCGCGGTACTCCGCCTTCGTCTGATCGTTCGGCGGATAGATGCCGACGATGCTGTCGCCCGCCTCGATGCGCCGACGGATCCAGGCTTCCATGCGATCCTGCTCCACGGCGTCGCGCGCGACTTCCTCGGCGATCGCCGCCGGCAGGAACACCACGCCGTCGTGGTCGCCGATCACGATGTCGCCCGGGAACACCGCCACGCCGCCGCAACCGATCGGCACCTGCGCATCGACGCAGAGGATGCTCGCGTAGCTGGGCGGCGCCGCATTGCCCTTCGTGAAGATCGGGAAGTCCATCTTCGACAGTTCGGCGATGTCCCGCATCGGGCCGTCCGAGACGATGCCCGCGACGCCGCGCACACGAAGCCGCGCCACGAGGATGTCCCCGAAGGTGCCGCTCGCGTCGAGGCCGCAGGAGTCGACGACGATGACGCAGCCGGGTGGCGCCGTTTCGATCGCCTTCCGTTGCGGATTCGCGGGGTCTGCCATCGCCGCGCCCGTGCCGAGGTCCTCGCGCATCGGGATGTAGCGCAGCGTGTAGACCGGGCCGAAGACCCGGGGCGTCGCCGGATTGACCGGTGCGATGCGGGAGATCGAGCGGGTGCGCAGCCCGCGCTTCACGAGCTGCGCGGTGAGACTCGCGGTGGTGGCCAGGGAATAGAGCGCCCGGGCCTCGTCGCTCATCGGTGCAGATGTCGTCATGGCTGTGGAGACTTCCGTGGAGTGTGTGCGGACCGCGCCACCCCGGCCCGGTCATCGACACGGGAGCATGCCACGGCAACGCGCGAGCCGACATCGGATGCCGGCCAGTCTCCGTCGTGAAAACGCCCCGGCCGAGGCCGGGGCGTTCCCACTGCGGGGCTTCCACCGGGAGGGGTGAAAGCACGACAACACTACAGAGTGTTCAACTCACTGCATTCACTGCGGGATAATCACGGTGTCGATCACGTGAATGACCCCGTTGGTGGCGATCACATCGACAGCCGTCACCTTGGCGTTGTCGACCATCACGCCGCTGGCGTCCTTCTTCACGGTGATCGAGGAACCTTCCACCGACTTGACCTTGCCGGAGGTCACGTCCTTTGCGAGCACGGTGCCGGGAACGACGTGGTACGTGAGGATCTTCGTGAGCTTCGCCTTGTCCTTCAGCAGGGCTTCGACGGTACCGGCGGGCAGCTTGGCGAATGCGGCATCGGTGGGCGCGAACACGGTGAACGGGCCCTTGCCCTTCAGCGTCTCGACGAGCCCGGCGGCCTGGAGGGCGGCTGCCAGCGTCTTGAAGGAGCCGGCGGCGACGGCGGTGTCCACGATGTCCGCCTGGGCGGCGAAGGCAGACGAACCGAACGACAGAACGAACGTGGCGATGAGTGCGCGGAACAGTTTCATGGGTGGATCTCCTGGGGTCGACAAGAAAGGGTTGGGACAGCAGACGACGAGTCTTGCACTCGCATCGATGTCCTAGACAAACAACCACCCACCCAGTTCCGAGCCCGTGAAGAAAGAATGCTGTCGTCGTGCGGCGACAGCAGTGTTGATGACCATCTCCGACAGTCTCTCTGCCATGTTGGACAAAACCAACCCACCAAATTTGTCCAATCATTTACTTAGACATCTCAGACCGACGATACTCACCGACGGTAGTCGATTCGGCGTCTGCCGCAGATGTCGCACGTCGACCCAAAAACGACGAGACCCCGCCGATCCACGGCGAGGTCTCGTCACCTCCGCACCGAACATCGATCAGGTGATCGTCACGCCACCATCCACGACGATCCCCTGCCCCGTCATGAAGGACCCCGCCTTCGACGCGAGCATCACGGCCACCCCGGCGATCTCGTCGGGCTCGCCGATGCGGCCGAGCGGCGTGGTGCTGTTGTAGCGGGCGAGCGTCTCGGGGTTCTCCCAGAGGGCGCGGGCGAAATCGGTCCGGATGAGTCCGGGCGCGATGCAGTTCACGCGGATGTTGTGCGGGCCGAACTCGACGGCGAGGTTTCGCGCGAGCTGGAAGTCCGCGGCCTTCGAGATGTTGTAGCCACCGATCACCGGCGAACCACGCAGACCGCCGATCGACGACACGATCACGATGGCGCCGTCGCGTCGCTCGATCATCTCCGGCGCCACCATCTGTATGAGCCAGTGGTTCGCGATCACGTTGTTGTCGAGGATCTTGCGGAACTGGTCGTCGGAGATGCCGGACATCGGCCCGTAGTACGGGTTCGAAGCGGCATTGCAGACGACGATGTCGACGCGCCCGAAGGCCTCGCGGGTGCGGGCCACGAGATTCGCGAGATCGTCCTTCGACGAGATGTTCGCGGGCACGGCGATGGCGCGTCCCGCGCCGCGCGCGGCGTTGATCCCTGCAGCGACTTCCTCGCAGGGGCCCGCCTTGCGGGACGAGATCACGACCTTCGCGCCGTGCTCGGCGAGTCGTTCGGCGATGGCGCGGCCGATGCCGCGGGATGACCCGGTGATGATGGCGACCTTTCCGGTCAGGTCGAACAGTGTCATGGTGACTGCGCCTCCCTTCTGGTTTTCTGAAGTGCGACCGGATCAGAACAAGCCGGCCGTGACCCACTCGGCGACGATCGCCGGCTTGGCAGCACCTTCGATCTCGACGGTCACCGCCCAGGTGGCCTGCCACCGACCTTCCGGCGTGTCGAGTGCCTTCAGGACGAAGCGACCACGCACACGCGAGTTCGCAGGCACGGGCGACACGAAGCGCAATCGATTGAAGCCGTAGTTGAGGCCGGTCTTCGTCCCCGCCACGTTCGGACACACCTGGTAGGCCATGTTCGAGAGCAGCGACATCGTGAGAAAGCCGTGCGCGATGCTGCCGCCGAAAGGCGTCTCGCGCGCCGCGCGCTCGGGGTCGATGTGGATGAAGTAGGTGTCGCCCGTCACCTGGGCAAACGTGTCGATCGCAGACTGCTCGATGCGCATCCATTCGGACACGCCCAGTTCGGTGCCGACGCGGGCCTGCAGTTCGGCCAGCGTCTCCGTACGCGACGGACCTTCCATGGAAATCCTCTACGTGGGTGGATCGGATCCGGAGACGCTCAGGAGAGGTCCCGCGTTCCGGTCACCGGAGTGTAGAGGATAGTCCGCATGGAAAAACGAACGCGCCGCGCAGCCTGTGACCAGGCGCGCGGCGCATGAAGTTCGGATGCCAGGCTTCTGCCGCCCGGCGCGGGGCGATCAGGCGAAGGTATTCAGCTTGGTGCCGACGGGACCTTCGGTCGCGAGGGGCGGGTCGGGGATCAGCGAGACGAGATCCTTGGCGACCTGAGCCTCGGTGCTCTGCACCTTCTTGGTGACGGCAGTCTGGATGGCTGCTTCGGACCGGGCCTGGGACAGCGCAGGCGCGGTGGAGATGATCGTTTCGACAGCCATGATGACTCCCCTTCGGGGTGCAGACGCCACCGTTGACGGCCGCGCCACGCCGGACTTGAGCGATTTCTTCAGGTCTTCTCGAGACCGGGCCGCGAGGTCCATTCGTCGAGCAGGCGGAATGCCACGGCGAGCAGCGTCGGACCGATGAAGACGCCGATGAACCCGAAGGCGATCACGCCGCCCAGCACGCCGATCAGCACCAGCACGAAGGGAAGATTCGACCCGCGGCTGATCAGGATGGGCTTCAGGAAATTGTCCACGCTGCTGACCACCGCCGCGCCCCAGATCGCCAGGAAGATGGCCCATCCCGTATCACCCCGGTCGTATAACCAATAGGTGGCCGGCAACCAGAGAAGCGGCGGGCCCATCGGGACCACGGACAGGAAGAAAGTCGCGATACCGAGGAGGATCGCCCCGGGCACGCCGGCCAGCGCGTAACCGATGACCGCGAGGACGGCCTGCGCGATGGCCGTCCCGAGAATGCCGTAGACCGTGCCACGGATGGTGCTGTGGGCGACATCGGCCAGTTCGACAGCACGGCCACCGGCCACCCGCTCCATCATCCGTCGCAGGCGCGCCGCCAGGACGTCGCCGTCGCGCCAGAGGAAGAAGACGATGAGCGCGCTCACGCCGAGGGTGAATACACCCTCCGCGAGGCCCTTCACACCGGCCACTGCCCATTCCCGCGCAGGATCGACGAACGGGGCCAGGGCCCGCACGAGCTGGCTGCCGTCATCGGCGAACACCTGCCACCGCTCATTCAGCCAGGGGCCGATGGTGGGAACGGTGGCGACCCACGCCGGCGGATCGGGGACGCCGCGGTCCAGCCACACGCGGGCCTGCTTGAGGGCCGGGCCGGCGCTGTGCACCGCGGCGATGGCAGCGAGCGCGAGCGGCACCACCAGAAGAAGACTGAAGCCGAGCGTCATCAGGCCGGCGGCGAGACTGGTGCGCCCCTTCAGCACCACCCTCAGCCGGCAGAAGAGCGGCCACGTCGCGAGTGCCACGATGACCGCCCACAGCACGGCGGAGACGAACGGTCGCAGCACGAGAAAGCAGGCGATCCCAAGCAGCGCCAGCGCGACGATCAGGATGATCCGTTCGATACGTTCCAAGGGGGCACCCGATGTCCGATGCGTATACGGCCGAAGCCTAACAGCGATCCACACCCGGGAGCGTGCCACGCATCCCCGGGGCAGCTGCCGGACACGCCAACAAAAAGCCCGGCGAGGTTTCCCTGGCCGGGCCTGGAGCGACTCCGCGGACGGTTACTGCGTGCGTGCCGCCGCGCGGAGCGCCTCGATGCGCTTCTCGAGCGGGGGATGCGAGATCAGCAGTGCGCGCAACCCGCCGCTACCACCGCCGGAGATGCCGAAGGCCTGCATCCCGTCCGGCAGGCTGGACGGTTCGTGCGCGGCCTTCAGGCGTTCCAGCGCGGCGATCATCTTGTGGCGCCCCGCCAGATCGGCACCACCGGCATCGGCGCGGAACTCGCGCAGGCGGCTGAACCACATCACGATGATGCTCGCCAGCAGCCCGAGCACCACCTCGGCGACCATCGTCGAGATGAAGAAGCCGATGCCATGACCGCGCTCGTTCTTGAGGATGACGCGATCCACGACGTAGCCGATGACGCGCGACAGGAAGATCACGAACGTGTTCACGACGCCCTGGATCAGCGACAGCGTGATCATGTCGCCGTTGGCCACGTGGCTGACTTCATGGGCGAGGACGGCCTCGGCTTCGTCGCGGGTCATCGAGCGCAGCAGGCCGGTGCTCACCGCCACCAGCGCCGCGTTGCGATTCATGCCCGTCGCGAAGGCGTTGATCTCGGGGGCGTCGTAGATCGCCACCTCCGGCATGCCGATGCCGGCCTTCGCGGCCTGCTGGCGCACCGTGTCCACGAGCCAGCGTTCGGTCGGGTCGCGCGGGTTCTCGATCACCACGGCGCCGGTGGACCGCTTCGCCATCCACTTCGAGACCGCGAGCGAGATGAACGAGCCACCGAATCCGAACAACGCGGCGAAGACGAGAAGGCCTCCCAGATTGAGGCCGTTCGACGTCAGCCAGCGATCGACCCCGAGCAGCCGCGCCGTCAGTGACAGCAGCAGCACGACGCCGAAGTTGGTCGCGACGAACAGGATGATCCGTTTCAAAGCGTTACCCCCGATGGGTTGGTGAATGACGGACCGGCGTTGGAGAGTCAAAGGGGATCCGAGTTCCGACGCCTGATCAGACGGAGGCGCCGATGTTGCCCATCGCCTCGATCTGCTCATGCAACTCGATCCACTCGGCCTCGAGCCTACCCACACCGGCCTTCGCGTCGGACTGCGCCTGAAGACAGACCTTCAGGTCGTCCTTCCGCTCCGGAGAGTACATGTCGGGGCCGGCCAGCTGCGTTTCAAGCGCGGCGAGCCGATCGTTCAGGCGCTGCAGTTCGGCCTCGACCTTCTTCACCTTCTGCTCGAGCGGCTTGCGGAGGGCGGCGACGCGATTCCGCGCCTCGGCGCCCTGCCGTCGAAGCTCCTTGCGATTGCCACCCTCGCCGCCGGTCGCCACGGCGCCGCCACCGCCCGCGTCGGCGATGCGGGCGCGATCCAGCCACTGCCGGTAGTCGTCGAGGTCCCCGTCGAAGACGCCGACCTTCCCGTCCGCGACCAGCCACAACTCGTCCGCCGTGGAGCGCATCAGGGCGCGATCGTGCGAAACGAGGACCATGGCCCCGGGGAAGGACTGCAGCGCGAGCGTCAGGGCATCTCGCATGTCGAGGTCGAGGTGGTTCGTCGGCTCGTCGAGGAGGAGCAGATGCGGCTCCTTGTAGGCGAGCAGCGCGAGCGCGAGGCGGGCCTTCTCGCCGCCGGACATCGGCCCCACCGGCGCCAGAGCGGCATCCCCGCGGAAGTCGTAGCCGCCCAGGTAGTCACGCAATTCCTGCTCGCGACGCTTCGGGTCGAGACGCGTGAGGTGCGCGAGCGGCGAATCCTCGGGGCGCAGATGGTCGAGCTGATGCTGGGCGAAGTAGCCCACGCGGACGTCCCTCCCGAGGCGCCTAGCCCCGGCAAGCGGCGCCAGGTCCCCGGCGATCAGCTTGATGAATGTGGACTTGCCGGCACCGTTGCGCCCGAGTAGACCGATGCGGGCGCCGGGGCGAAGGGTGAAGTCGATGCCGTCCAGGATGCGGGTGTCACCGTAGCCGGCTGCCGCCTTGTCGAGCACCAGCAGGGGATCGGCGGCACCGCCCGGGTCGGCGAACTGGAACGACAGCGGGGACTCCACATGGACCTTGGCGATCAGCTCCATGCGCTCGAGTGCCTTGAGGCGGCTCTGCGCCTGGCGGGCCTTGGTCGCCTTCGCGCGGAAGCGATTCACGAAGCTCTCGAGCCGCGCCACCTCGGTCTGCTGGCGCCGGTACAGTGATTCGCTCTGCGCCATGACCTCGGCGCGGGCACGCTCGAAATCCGTGTAGCCGCCGGTGTAGAGGCGCAGCTTAGACTGATCGAAATGGCAGACCGCCTGGACGATGGCGTCGAGGAACTCGCGGTCGTGGGAGATCACCAGCAGGGTGCCGCGGTAGGCGCGGAGCCAGTTCTCGAGCCAGACCACCGCGTCGAGATCCAGGTGGTTCGTGGGTTCGTCGAGGAGCAGGAGGTCCGACCGGCACATCAGCGCGCGGGCCAGCTGGAGACGCACCCGCCATCCGCCGGAGAACTCGCGCACCTTGCGTCGGAGGTCGGCGGGCGGGAAGCCCAGGCCTGCCATCAGGGCGGAAGCCCGGGCCAGCGCCGAGTGACCACCGATGTCCTGATACCGCCCGTGGAGTTCCGCCGCCTTGAGGCCGTCGTCACCTACCGACTCGAGGTCCGCCTCGATGGTGCGCAACTCGACGTCGCCATCGATCACGAACTCGACAGCCTCGCGTTCGAGGACGGGGACTTCCTGGGCGACATGCGCAATGACCCAGGCGGGCGGAAGGAAGGCGTTGCCGGCATCCGGCTGGAGTTCGCCGCGAAGGAGCGCAAAGAGGCTCGACTTGCCGCAGCCGTTGGGACCGACCACGCCGACGCGCTGGCCGGGATGCACGGTGAGACTCGCGCCGTCCAGCAGGCGCTTGGTCCCGCGCAGGAGGGTGAGGTCAGAGATGCGGATCATCGGTGGGGGCGGAGGGCTCTGCCCGGGAGGGCGGGACTTCGGGAGCCGACTTCGGGAGCCTAGTCAGCCCGACGTCGGGCTGGCGATGAATATCTGGGGTGGCTGATGGGACTCGAACCCACGACAACCGGAATCACAATCCGGGACTCTACCAACTGAGCTACAGCCACCATCGGACCGCGTCACCCGACCGGGCGACTCGGCACGCACGAGGGCGCGGAGTATGACCAAAAGGCATGCTCAAGGCAAGGCGGAAGCGGCCTGTCGGCAGCGAAACGGTGGTGGATTTGAAGGCTTCTGCTGGTGCGCCCGGAGGGACTCGAACCCCCGACCCCCGGCTTAGAAGGCCGGTGCTCTATCCAGTTGAGCTACGGGCGCCCGGACCAGCCATGCGAGGACAGAAGGCTGGCGCGTGGGGAGTGGTCGGGGTGACAGGATTCGAACCTGCGACATCCTGCTCCCAAAGCAGGCGCGCTACCGGGCTGCGCTACACCCCGAACAAGGGCGGCACTATAGCCTCCCCACTCTGGTGCGGCAAACATCCGGCACGTCGAACCGTGCCATCGACCCCCGGGTGGCCGGCCCCCTGCCCGGCCGCGCCGCGAGGGCTCCAGACCCATGGCGCCCTGGGCCCCGAGACCTGTTCACCCCCTTGACAACAGTCCGCCCTCAATGTCCGGCGGATCGGTGCCGTAAAGCAAACCACACGGGACGCGCGAGTCAACCTCTGGTGGCGACGTATCCGATCGTGAGAAGGCCGCCCGGACTGCAGTACCGGCGGTCATGACAAGGGGGGGCCATGCGGCCCTCGGGCCATGGATGAAATTCTCGGTATGAGGCACGAATGAAGACATCGGACAAGCTCTCCAACCCGCGCGAAATCCGCCGTCGGCTTGGGCTCAATCAACAGCAGTTCTGGGGCATGATCGGCGTGACCCAGAGCGGCGGATCGCGCTACGAGAGTGGCCGCGCGATGCCGAAGCCGGTGCAGCATCTGCTGCGTCTGGTGCACGTGGACCGCATCGACATCAGCCGTCTGTCGCGCGCCGACTACGAGGTCATCTCGTACCTCAAGACGTCGCGCCCGGAGATGTACAAGAAGTTCCGCACGCAGGCCGCCGGCACGGGACGCACGACGACCCGCGCCGCGGTGGCGACGCCGACCAAGCGCTCCATGAGCGTCGCCGCGCGCGCCTGATCCCGCATTCAAGCCCCCAGGCGGGGCGGGACTGGACAGCCAGGGAACCGGTGAAAGTCGGTTCCCTGGCTGTTCTGTTTCCAGCGCCGGAAACCATCGATCGCGCCGTCGGCGCTCAGGCAGCTTCCGCCTCGTCGCCTGCCCGATCGAACACCTCGGCCCACCGTTGCAGGGAAGCATTCGCGGCATGGGTCATCGCCCACTGCCTGAGCGCAACGCGCACCGTTGCCCGGCCGTGCCGCGACAGCGCTGCCGGATTCATCGGGACATCGTCGCCGCGATCGAGCGCCTCGAAGACCGCGCACTTGAGCGCCCACATCGCCTCGTCACCGTATTGCCGCAGCAACGACTGGAATGCCGCATGGGCATCGGGATCGAATGCCCTCGCCTTGCCCTCGTCGTCGTGCGCTGGATGCTTCGGATACAACGTCGCGCAGGGCACCCAGCCCTCCGGGATCGGTACGGTGGCCGCATGCGTGCGCGTCTCGCGGATGAGCGCGGGCAGGACGTGGGTGTGCGGGCCCGGCGGCGTGGTGCCGTCCGGAGGCGGCACCGGCTGATACACCTCGACGCGCGCAAACGACGTCGTGAACACCCGATGCGGTGACAGGCGCGGCATGCTGGCCATGATCGCGTTGCCGGGGTCGCGGATGGATCGCCCGGTCCCGGCCCGGAAGACCTGAAGCACATCAGGCGAAGCAGTGCGGACGCACACATCCACCTGCGGGCAGCCGAGACCCACGTCGAAGAGGATCGCATCGCGTTCGTGCGGCCGGATGGCCACCGCATCGGGGCCGAGTTCCGTGACGGATCGCCGCCGGTGCCCGTCGACGAGGTCCGAGGGCAGGCACAGCGCGACGGCGTGATTCCAGCGTCCCCCGTGCCCCCCGGCCGTTTCGTAGGCAAAGGCCCGCAGACCGGGCACGACGGCAAGCGACACCGCGCCACGCTCGGTGACCGCCAGGACGCGGTCGGCATCGACGGTCACCGTGGCGGGCTCATCCGGATCCCGATGAAACTCGGCGATGGCCCCGAACGTGCCCACGCTCCAGCTGGTTCCCGGGTCCGAGATGTGATGCGCGAGCAGCGCGCGAAGCGTATCGGCCGGCGTGGTGTCCTGGGTGCTGAAACGCATCGTGGTCTCCTCGGCCGCGACGGAAGACCCGCCCGGTTCACGCCGGACGAATCATCTCGAAGATCGTGTTCACTTCGGTGTAGTCGCCGCGGTATCCGCAGCGGGCGATGGGCCGCGCTGCCGCCGTGTCGAACATGCCGTCCTTCAGGAAGGCGCGATCGATGTGCACGCCGACGACCTCCCCGATCACCAGCCAGCCGTCGATCTCGGCACCGGCCGCATCGGTCAGCCGGATGATCCGCGTGAGCTTGCACTCCATCGCAGCGATGGCACCACCCACCCGCGGCGGCTTCACCTTGACCGACGCGACAGGCGTGAGCCCGGCCAGGGCGAACTCGTCGACGCCGGGTGCCACGGAAGCCGCGGTCGCGTTCATCTCGAGCGCCTGCACGGCCCCGACGAAGTTGGCGACGAACTCCCCGGTGGCCTCGACGTTGTTCAGCGTGTCCTTACGCTGACCCGTCGTGCTGAAGCACAGCAACGGCGGCGCGTCGCAGACGGCATTGAAGAAGCTGTAGGGCGCCAGGTTGAAGCGGCCATCGCGGTCGGCTGTCGAGATCCAGCCGATCGGCCGGGGCGCGACGATGGCCTTGAACGGGTTGTGGCGGAGGCCGTGTCCGTGGGCCGGTTCGTAGAAGTGGTCCGTCATCGCTCTGCAGGTCCGCGGGGATGTGGCGTTCGAATCGAAGCGATGACGCCTCGCGGCCCACCGCCTAGGCGAGATCCCCTGGCTCGAGCACGATCGGGTCGCCATGCGGCGTCCGGTCGGCCGCTCGGTGCCATGCGTCGCGATACCGATGCAGCGTGTCTTCCGTCGTGATGCCCTTCTCCCGCACGATGCGTTCGATCGCGGCGAGCCAGTGCCGGTAGTAGGTCGTCCCGCTGTCCGGATCGCCCGACGCCTGTGCCCGCTTGATCTCCTCGCCGAGCGTTGCGGCCCATTCGCCCCACGTGAACACGCCGCGTCGATGGAGGGCGAGCGTCAGTGCGAAGGCCTGGGCTTCCCAGGGCTCGTTGAATGTCGGCGTACGCTGATCGACGGGAATGGCGCCGAGGACTTCGGCAACGGACGGCGGCGATGTCAGGTCCGGCGCCATGTCAGGCAGGCTCCAGGTACGGCTCGAACGCGTCGATCGACACGGTGAGCGACGGATCCGCGTGCTCACCCCACAGCCGGCGCCCATCGAACACGACGGCGTAGAGCCACGCCGACGCGTCCGCGTCCCCTCCGACGATGGCGTCCGGATACGCATGGCACCCGTGCACGAGTTCGACGCGCCCTTCCTTGTCGCGCGCGTAGCGTGGCAGCCGCGTGTGCCCGATGGGGTGGATGTTCGTCGTCCGGACCCGATCTCCGGGCTTGAAGCGCGGCTCGCTCTTCGGCGTGCGGCCGAACGGCGAACGGACCGCGCCGAGACTGGCATCCTCGATCTTCATCGTCCGCTGGACGGGCTTGGCCGGCCCCTGCGCATGCCCGGCATCGAGCTCCGCCCGGGTGACGAGCCCGTGCTCCAGCGCGCTGTTCGTGAGGCCGAGCAGCCAGCGGTGGTAATACGACACCGATAGATAGACGCTCGCCGGTACCCTCTCCTGAGCGTATCGGAACGCATCGAGATTCCAGGTCCGCGTGAAGATCATCGCGCGTTGCAGGGCGAGCACCCTGCCCTCCCACGGCGCATGGAAGTACGGCTCGTCGGGCTCGTCGACGACGGGGCCGAACCCCTGCATCCCGCCCAGATCGTGGACGCCGTTCATGGTGTCACCTCACCGGGCGGAAGCGCGAGGCCCGTGCCGATCATGCTGTTGCGGGTGACAAGTGCCGCGAGCTGTTCCTCGGACCATCCCTCCGTGCCAGCCGGACGTTGCGGCACCACGAGATAGCGGGTCTCGGCCGTGGAATCCCAAACGCGGATGGCCGTCTCGGTCGGCAACGTCACGCCGAAATCCGCCAGCACCCCGCGCGGATCGATCACGACGCGCGACCGGTACGGCGCGGACTTGTACCAGACCGGCGGCAATCCGAGGACATCCCACGGGTAGCAAGAGCACAGCGTGCACACCACCATGTGATGCTGTGCCTCGGTGTTCTCGACGGCGACGAGGTGATCGCCGACTCGCCCGAAGGTCTCGTCGGCGGCCACGGCGTGAGTCGCATCGGCCAGCAGCGCCGCCTTGAACGCGGGATCCGTCCACGCGCGAGCGACGATCTTCGCTCCCACGTGCGGACCCACCTTCGTCTCGAAGTGCTCGACGATCAGGTCGAGCACCGCAGGATCGATGTAGCCCTTCTCCGTCAGGACCGTCTCGAGCGCCCGCACGCGGAGCTGGACGTCCGACAGGTGGGAGCCGTGATCGTGGTCGTGATCGTGGTCGTGGTGATGATCATCATCATCGTGGTCGTGGTGATCGTCGTGGGTCATCGATCGACTCCTCCTGGTTCGGTGTGGCACGCCTTCACAGGTGCCGATTCTGATGCCTGACGCGCCCTTGCGGAAACCCGGATCGCGAACGGCGCCGATGCCGGATCCGACGGCCCGCGCGAAGACCGGCATCCGGTCACGGCGTGCTCCA
>VYME01000204.1_pt2 | contig 24524 bp, 16 predicted proteins | sample 5115281 | NCBI WGS metagenome assembly VYME01 (sample SAMN12291780, study PRJNA351875) | freshwater metagenome | isolation source: freshwater lake | place: USA: Michigan, Wintergreen Lake | collected 2013-08-08
CGGCCAGGTCCTTGCGCAACGCGCGCAGCTGAGCGAACACGGCGAACTCCTCGCTGGCGAGCACTTCGCGATAGTCGACCTTGCCCCTCGCCGGTCGTGGGTCGGCCCCCGTCTCGGCACGCTCGACATAGGAAACACACACGGCCCAACCGCTGTCAGCGCCGGCGGCGACGAGCTGGCGATCGACGGCAAGCACCCGATGACCGGCGAGGAACGCATTGAGCTCGGCTTCTTCCCGGGCTGGGTCACGCGACGGAACGTAGAAGAACCTGCAGCGCATCGCAGTCGTCCTCGAGCAACGGCCAAAGAGTGGTACGGGCAAACTATGCCCCCCCGCGCGGCGGTCGCGGGCGCGTCCCGCGCCCAGCTCCCGCCTACTCGCCGGGATCGTGCTTGCTTGCCTTGCCCTCCGCTGGAGCACGGACCTGACCTCGGGCAAGGCGGAAGCCCAGGCAGTGCCAGCGATCGCCGGGATGGTCGGCGCTGCGCCGCGCGGACCGGCAGTCCCGCGCGACCGCGTCGAAGCAGCCGCCGCGGATGACCCGGAGAAGGCCCAGTTCGCCGACAAACCAAGCACCGGGTTCCCCGTCGGGATACGGCTCGTACAGGTCTTCACACCACTGCCACACGTTGCCCAACATGTCGTACAGGCCCCACGCGTTGGCGAGCTTCTGCGCGACAGGATGCGTCGCCGCATACCGGTGCGGGTACTGCTTGTCCGGCCAGCGCGAGCTGTCGACGGCGTTGGGCAGCGAGTCGGGCACGCCGCTGTTGCCGCCGTACCACGCGATCGCATCGAGCACCGGCGCGTTGTTGCTGTCGCGCCGCGCGATCGGCATCGGTCCCGCGTAGGTCGCGGTGGTCGTGCCAGCCCGCGCCGCGTACTCCCACTCGTCTTCCCACGGCAACCGAAAGCTCATGCCGTCGCCGACGGGGCCAAGCCGGTCGTTGAGCCTGGTCAGGAAACGCTGCGCATCGACGAACGACACCTGCTCGACCGGGCGCTCCGGAGACTCGAACTCGCTCGGGTTCGGCCCGCCCATCAGCTCAAGCCACATCGCCTGCGTGCATTGCGTGTCGGCGAGCCAATAGCCGTGCTCGATCGCGACCCGCCGCTGCGGCCCTTCGTCGTTGTCCCGTCCCGGCTCGCTCGGCGGCGAGCCCATCAAGAACTCCCCCGGCGGGATCCACCGCAGCCGTTGCCGCACGGCGCCGACGACTAGGTCGGCGTGCAGCCCGTACGCATCGCAGCCAAACGCCGCTGCCCATGCCGGCCGCCGCACGCGTTCGAAGTGCCATGTGCCACGCTCGGTCTGCAGCGCCACGGCACGCGCCACCGGCACATCGTCGCGCGCCCGCGTCAGCACCCACGGCACCGCCGCCGCGGCAGCATCGCTGCGCACGTAGGCCTCGCCGCGCCGGCTGGCCACCAACGCCAACGGGACCGCCCCCGGCTTGCGCACGCCGACCGCCCGCTCGGCACTCGCCGGCACGGCGACGATCGAACCGTCGCGCGGCACCAGCACGAGACAGTGCGATTCGGTGCTGGCGGCACCGGGCGCGGCATCGAGCAGTACTGCCCGCGTTGCATCGTCCGCGGTGCCGCCGGACCGCAGCAGTTCGGCGAGATGTTGCGACCCCAACGACAGATCTCGCTGTCGCACCGCCGCCGCAAACTGCAAGAACAGGCCACGGGCCCGTTCGACTTCGGCGTCCTGTACCAACTCGGGCCAAACGTGGTGAGCAAGCAACACGACCTCGGCGCCGAGCAACGGGGCGAACTGCCGCTGGTGCGTCAGGATCGTCGCGAACAGCTGCTGCGCAGCCGCTCGATCCCGCGTCCACAGCTGCTGCCACGCAGCCCGCGCGGTGTCGGGATCGACCGCCTGGACCGAGTACGAACCGGTGCCCGTCGGCCACACGCCGGCGCCAGCGAGCACCGCGAGTTCGACCTCGGCCGACATCGCGGACTCACCGAGCTGCCGGCGCACCTTGCGCAGCAACGCCAGATCGAAGCGCGACGCGACCGACAGCAGCGCGAGCAACCGCGGTGCCGCGAGTGCCACGTCGCTCGGGGCCTCTACGACATCCGCCGGCACGACGCGACAGCCGATCTGCATCGCAGCGCGCAAGCGGGTCGAAGAGCATGGCGCCAACACGACGACAGATCCCCCGGCGGCGCGCAGTGGCCGCAGAGCGTGCAGCCACGCTGTGCCGGCGGCTGCCGGTGCATTGCTTCCCGCCGTCGCCGCCGAGGCACCGAACTGCTCCGCGACGACCCCCAGGTCCGAAGCGAGCACGGCGACTCCGCGGACCGCGAGCCGCCAATCGCGGCTCGGTCGCGTGCCGTTCTCATGAAGGCACCCGCCGGTCGCGTTCGCCAGCATCTGCACCACGTGCAGGCCTCGGCCGAGTCGACGGCGCAGCGTCGCGAACAACGATTCGAGGTCCGGTTCCAGCACATCCCGGGCGACACCGGCATCGAGCACGACGGTGACCTCTGCCGGCAGGCTGCGGCGCGTCCGCAACGGCAACGCGCGCAGCTGGCGGCCCCGCCCGAGCAGTTCGACGGCGCGGTCGACGGCGAGTTCGCGCAGGGACCGCGCCTGGCGCAGCGCCTGCTGGACGCGCGACCACTGCCGCGGCCATGGCCGCAACGGCGGCACGGCTTCGGGCCCCGCGGTGCCCCGCAGCGCGCCGAGGTCAGCCACGTCGGTGCGCTGCACGCTGGCGGGAACGAAGCGAGTCGCCGCGAGCAACTCGACGGCCGATGGTTCGGCCTGCACCGGCTGGCGCTTCGGGCTTGCTGGCTCATCCCGCAACGGCAACGCGTGCCCACCCGTGGCGGGCAACCGCCGGCCGCGCGGCCCGCGCACCGACGCCGCCGATGTCGACGCAGTAGCGGGAAGCGAGAACGGCAACGCGATGACGCAGGCGCCATCTCTGCCGCATGCATGCAGCACACGGGCCAGGTCGCCGCGCCAGCACCCGCCGCGAGGCCTCATGCCGAACCGTGCTTGTCGAACACGAACTGCTTGAGTCGCTGCATCAGCTCGAGTTGGGCCTTGGGCTCAGGCTCGAGTTCCCGCACCGCGCGCAGCAGGTCGAGGAACTCCGCTTGCCCGGGCTTGGGGAGCTGGTGGTCGGTGGCCATCTTGCGGTCGGCAGCCAGCATGCGCAGCGCTTCGTCGACCACCGGCTCGGCGATGCCGCCGAAGTGGGCACGGGCCCGAGCGCCGAGTTCGGCATCGTCCGGGAACGGCATCTTCAATACGAGGCAGCGCCGCACGAACGCATCGGGCAGCGCGCGCTCTTCGTTGGTGGTCAGGATGACCAACGGCTCAGGGCCCGATGCCTGCACGACCCCATGCGCGAGCGGTTCGAACCGATGGTTGCCGAGGGCTTCGAGCAAGCCATTGGGCACGTCGCTGTCAGCCTTGTCGATCTCGTCGATCAATACGACGACGCCGTGCTCCGATCGCCAGTCCGCAGGGGGCGTCGACGGCTCCGCCTGCCGCAACGTGTCGCGGCAGTAGTCCCACGCAAACGCCCACCACAGAGGGCCTGGCCGTACGAAGTTGGCTTCGGCGAGCAGGCACTCGACCTCGCGTTCGTCCTTGCGCGTCCCGGCGAGCACCTGCGCCTTGCCGAGCCGCTCGACCGCGTCGAAGCGCCACAGCAGATCGCGGGCCTCGGTGCGCGCATCGACGACGTGTGTCACCAACGGACGCCTGAGCACTCGCGCCGCCGCTGCGGCGAGTTGGCTCTTGCCGGTGCCCGGCTCGCCGCGCACCAGCAGCGGCCGCCGCGCCGCGAGCGCCGCGTTGATCGCGTCGATCGACGCAGCGTCGAAACGATGGCACAGATCCTGGTTTGGCCCACGCTCGAGATGGCCCGGTTCAATGGCGAGGCGAACCGGCTTGTGGCGGGAGGGAGGTTTGCGATCAGCCATGGTCGGATTCGTTTCGCTGCCGCTGCTGCGGGTTGGCGAACACCTGGTCGACGAATAGACCCACTTGGCGCTGCGCCACGTCGTCGTCGGTGGAGGGCTGACGCCGGACGACTAACCGCACGCTCGTCATGCCGAGAGTGGTGTGGAAGAAGCGCTCGAGCTCCTTGGCATCGACGACGTCCGACATCACGACGTAGAACGGCGCCAGGCTCGGGTCGAACTTGCGTTGCGCGAGCCGATTGCGCGCGGCGGCTTCGATCGCCTTCGCCAGATCGGCGAGGGCCTTCGGCGGCGTCACCACGAAGAAGCGCCGCGCCAGTTCGGTCAAGAAGCCGCACTGGTCCGCTTTCGACATTCCGAGCAGACCGAGCACCGACACCGCGTGCGCGGCCGACCCGACCAACTCGCCGCCGCGACACTCGAAGCCGGCTTCGCGTTGGTCCTCGGCGGCTACCAAGATCTCGGTGAAGGTCATCGTGCACGCCGCGACCTCGAGCAGCTTGGCATCCCGCACTGGCCCGCGTGCCAAACCACAAGCGACCGGCAACAACACCGCCAACAGCCTTCGCACGTGCGCCGTCACGGCGTCTCGGCGGGTGGCGCCGACCTTGCCCTGCGCCGTGGTGATCCAAGCAAGCGCTTCGATCACCTTCATGTCCAGCAGGACGTGGCTCAGATCCGCGACGGCGCAGTGCGCGAGCGTCGCCATCTGCTCGGCCAGCTCGGTCGCCTCGCGCAACAAGCTCTCGACATCGCGACGCACCTTGGTGCGGTAGGCAATGCGCTCGGGATCGAAGTGCTTGCGGAAGCCGTCGTTGCCTAACAAGCGCGCGGCTGGCACCGCCTTCCACTGCTGCGGCAGCCTCTTGTAAACGGCACCGACGACCCCGACGCAGGCGGCCATGCCGGCACGCTGCACGAGCACCGGGGCCCCCGATGCGCCGCTCCAATCGGCCGGATCGTGGTCGGCCGTCGCCGACACGCTCAGCTGCAGCATCCCGTCCTTCTCCGGATGCAGGCTGCCCGTCAGCTGCACATGCTCCGACGTGAGTCCATCCCCCTCCGCCGCGGTTGCCCTGGGGTAGGCACAAGTGTGGAAGGACTCGATGCCGGCGATGCGCCCGTGGTCGAGCGGCAACGGCTCGCCGCAGCGGTGCGACTTCGCAGCGACACGCAGCAACGCCGCATCGAGTTGATCCCCCGCACCTGACCACAGCACATCGACCTCGACCCAGCCCCGCGGTGTGGCTCCATCCACCGCGCCGAGGCGCAGCTCGACCCGACTCCGCTTCTTGCCTTCGTGATCATCGCTCACGACATGCGCCGCGGTCAACACGAGGTCCCCTCCGACGAAGCAGCCGGTGCCGAAGCGATAGTCGCACGAGCTCTTGCGGCGCCCGTAGGTCACCCGGATCAGAACGACGGGGTCATGGCTGGTCATCGGCTACTCGACGCGAAACGAGGCAGGTGCGCACAACCCGACGACCGTGTCCCGCGCGACGGCAACACCGGTGCATGCCGGTGCGGAGCGTCTCTGGGCCTCGGTCTTGCACGGCCGACGTTGTAGCCATCTGGCGCGCGACGACAAGCCGAGGCGCACCAAGAGCTCTCCGCGTGGCGTCCGCACTGCCGCAGCGCGATACTCGCGGCATGGGGTTCTGCACAGCCTTGTCGAGTCGCTCCGCGGCACCTGAAACGGCCTCACGCGACCGCAGCCCATCGCTGCAGATCGCCAGCCTGCCGCACGAGCGAACTGCGGTCGAGAAACAGCCGACCGCGTGCGCGGTCCGCCGCGATGGCGACACCCTCACGTTCGGCGACGAGATCGCGTTGCACTTCGAAGTCACACCTCGCCGCGTGCTCTACCACGCCCGTCGCGACGACAAGCCGCGCACCCGGCATCTCGCGGTCCACCGCCTCGAAGTGCGCATCGCCGACCCGAAGCACCGCGAACACGCCAAGGGCAACGCGCTGGTGATCGCGGCCTGGCCGTACTCGCAAGGCTTGGTCGAGGCATGTCGCTTCCGGACCCGATGTCGCGAGTCCCGGGAAGCGCTGCACGAGCGCCTCGCGGCAAAACACGAAGGTGACCTGTTGGGCCTGCTTCGCGAGTACGACGATCTCGCGGACGATCCGTTCGTGACCGACAAGAAGGAGCGCATCGCCGCGAGGTTCTTGCTCGGCGAGTACGACTGGACGAACGCGGACAAGAAGGCCCGGATACGGCGCAAGGCGAGCCGGGCCGGGCGGCAGCCAGGCTGGGTGCTCGGCTTGGCTGACTACGATGCGGACCTCGCTTGGCTGGAAGCCCATCACGACGAACTGCGCCGACGCGTCTGGGGTGCGCTGCCGAAGGGACAGCTACCGCGGTTCATGAGCAAGGACCCGTCGCGGCAGGACGCGATTTTCGCCGAGGTCCTGCCGCGGGCGCTGCAGTTCGCGCTCGCCGGGCCCACCGAAGCGCCGCAATCGACCAGCCGGCGAACGCCCTCCAAGCTCGTGCTCGACCTCGCCGTCACGATCGGCGCGCAGCTGTTTCAGGTCCGCACCAAGTCCGAGCGCGAGTAGGCCGCGGCGGCGTGCCAGCGCGCCCGGTGCTGCGCCGTGCCGCCGCGATCGCACTCAGCAAGTCGTCAGCTCGAACAGGTCGCCGACGGACACGGCGCCAAAGCACGAGCCGCCGCCAACCCGCAGGCCCTGCACGCCCAAGTTTTGGCCGGCCAACGCCGTGGCCGGCGTGGTGAACAGCCGGCTGAAGAACTCGACGGACCGACAACGGCGACCTGGACGAGGGACGAGGGGCCCGAGAAGAAGCGGACTCACCTAAGCGACGGGCCCGGCTCCTGCTGTTCCAGCGGTTCGGGTCCCCCGTCAATCGGGCGAGAAAGGGGCTGCAGGTCAGCGCAATGTAGAGCCATCACCTTGGTGGTGGCCGATGGAGGTGGTCGAGCCAGAAGAGAAAGGCAGCGAGGGATAGAAATCCGAGGTGAACAATCCAGTGGGTGGGTTCAGGCGCATGTTCTCTGCCTAGTTGGATCTCTCCAAACTTGAGGAAGTCCAGCCAGCCACAACCCCTGGCTGCATTGGTCCCTTCGGCGGCCAAGCATGTGCAACCTGCGAAGCAGTATCGCGCACGACTCATTAGAGCAGCCACTACAGCTGCGAGTACGATAGTCGTGATGACAGACCAAAATATAAACCACGTGGTGTGGTCATTAGACTCAATCCAAAAAACTCTCCACACTGGCTCTGGTGCCTTTGGCCTCACTAAAATGCTGGGATCCCCGAGCATAGTGGGATCAGGTTTCGTCCTAGGATTCCCCAAGGAAGCGAAGAACGAACCAGTGGGGGAAGGGGTGTTCGCCGGCATGACGCCGAACAGCAGGAATCCGAAGCAGCAAGGTAAAAAGACTGGCCTAGCATCTGGCGAATAGGCGCCCCTCCGCCGTCCTGAAAAGACATCTTCCAAGAAGGTGCGAAGGGATGATGTCCGTCTCCTTCTGCGGCTCTCCAGGAGAAGGACCAGGTCACTCAAATTCCTACCCATGCGTTGATTCCATCCGTGAAGAAGCAACCGACTCACGGGGGAGTAGGAAGTTCAAGCTGCGGTCCTGGGTGCAACCGGGAACATAGGTGACACTTTTGTCCGGGCACATGGGTGACACGCTGCACATCCAAGTCGACGGCGCAGAACGGTGACCGGGTGGTTCGGGGGAAGCTGCTATCCGAGGAGCGGAGCGACGAGGTTGCAGGTCCCCCCGAACCACGCGGGGCGCCGGGTTGGCCAGCCTCATCTCGTCGACGGTGCTGCGCGCTGGCCAGTCCTCGTCCGAGCGCTCGCGATCCAACGTCCACAGGATCTTCTTCGAGCCCCAGGTCGGATGCGCCTTCCTCACGCGCAGGATCGGGGCTTCCTTCTCCGGCGGCGTCTGGTTGGGGTGCGCCTTCGGCGCTCGCGAGATGTCCGCCAAGCATGGCTGCCCGCTCTTGACGTGCCGCGCCAGCATCTTGCAGCCGGTCTTCCGGCTGATCCCGAAGCGCTGGCACAGCACCTTCATCGACTCCTCGCGCCGCAGCGCCGCTTGCACGAACTCCCGTCGCTCCATCTCCGGCTCGGTATGGGTCCATGGCATCCGGACACCAGACCCACCGAGGCCTCCAAGGTCACTGGCGAGTGTCACCCATGTGCCCGGACACGAGTATCACCCGTGTACCCGGGTTGGACCGTCACGGCAACGCGATCCCCATCTCTCCGCGACACGCTCGCCGGCGGCGGCGACCACTTCCCCTGCCGGTGGCGCCCGACACCCCGCCTGCTCAGGAGCCGCCAACGACAGCCCCATCGCACCCAGCACCCGCGCGAACGAACGCGGGTCGTGAATCGCCGCCAGCACCCGCCGGACCCCTGAGCATTTCGGGCACACCACCACCTCGATCCCGAACGCCCGCTGCAGCAACTCCGCCCACGAGCACCGCCGGCGACCACCACGTCGCCTGCCGCCACCAATGCGGAACTCGCAGCCGTGCCCGCACCCGCCGCTCCGCCTGCTGCCTCAGCAACTCGGCGGCGGCCACGTTCACGACCCCATCGCCGCCGGCGGCCACGACGCCCGCGGCCGACTCCGCGCCAGCGACTCCCCCATTGGCCCCGTGCCGACAACCGCCGGCTTCGCCATCTTCCTCCAGCTGCTTCGGCACCACCTTCGGCCGCAGACTCGACGCCGGCGCCATCACCCCGTGATGCGTCACCAGGTGCTTCCGCGGCTTCGGAACCAGCGCGCACAGCCGTTCCATCAGCACCGCCTTCGACATCACCACCGCCGTCGTCCCGTCCCGCCAACGCTTCTTCAGCGAATACCCGATCCGGCCATCGCTCAGCTCCACCAGCCGCGACTCCGCCACCGCAGGACGCGCCGCATAACGACACAGCTTCTCCAGCTTCTCGCGATCGCGCGCCCGAGCTCGTTCGCCTTCCTCCTTGCTCACGAAGGCTATGGGGCACGAACACCCGCCGCGGTCGCAGCCAAACGGCAATTCCGCGCAGTCCCCGCGGAACGGCGTCCCTAGAGCCACCCAAGCTGGCGCGGTTCCTCACCCGCACCGCTACAGTCCCGCCCGCCCGATGAACCCCGACTTCACGAAGATCCCGTACGGCTTCGCCGAGTTCCCCAAGGCCCAGCTCGCCGACTGGCAGAAGCAGGCCGGCACCACCGCCCCGTGGCAGAGCCCGGAAGGCATCGCGCACCGCGGCGTCTACACCCCCGCCGACGCGCACACAGCACACGCGGGCGGCCTGCCCGGCATCCCGCCATTCCTCGGCGGCCCCTACGCGACGATGTTCGCGCAGAAGCCGTGGACCATCCGCCAGTACGCCGGCTTCTCGACCGCCGAGAAGACCAACGAGTTCTACAAGAAGGCGCTCGCCGCCGGACAGCAGGGCCTCAGCGTCGCGTTCGACCTCGCCACCCACCGCGGCTACGACAGCGACCATCCGCGCGTCGCCGGCGACGTCGGCATGGCGGGCGTCGCGATCGACTCGATCGCCGACATGCGCATCCTGTTCGGCGGCATCCCGCTCGACAAGGTGTCGGTGTCGATGACCATGAACGGCGCCGTGCTGCCGATCCTGGCGCTCTACGTGGCCGCGGCAGCCGAGCAGGGCGTGCCCGCCGCCAAACTCTCAGGAACGATCCAGAACGACATCCTGAAGGAGTTCATGGTCCGGAACACCTACATCTATCCGCCCGGACCGAGCATGCGGATCGTGCGCGACATCTTCGCCTGGTGCGGCGAGAAGATGCCCAAGTTCAACACGATCAGCGTCAGCGGCTACCACATCCACGAAGCGGGTGCGTCGGCCGAACTCGAACTCGCCTACACGCTCGCCGACGGCCTCGAGTACCTGCGCACCGGTGTCGCCGCGGGCCTCGACGTCGACAAACTGGCGGGGCGCATGTCGTTCTTCTTCGCGATCGGCATGAACTTCTTCACCGAGATCGCCAAGCTGCGTGCGGCGCGACTGCTGTGGAGCAAGATCGTGCAGTCGTTCGGGGCGAAGGATCCGAAGTCGCTGGCGCTGCGCACGCACTGCCAGACGTCGGGCTGGTCGCTGGCGGCGCAGGATCCCTACAACAACGTCGTACGCACCTGCCTCGAAGCGCTGGCCGCGGTGCTCGGCGGCACGCAGTCGCTGCACACCAACGCGCTCGACGAAGCGATCGCGCTGCCGACCGAGTTCTCGGCACGCATCGCACGCAACACGCAGCTGATCCTGCAGGAGGAGAGCCACGTGACGCACGTCGCCGACCCACTGGCCGGTTCGCACTACGTCGAGTGGCTCACCGACCAGCTGGCGCAGAAGGCGTGGGCGCTGATCCAGGAAGTGGAATCGCTGGGCGGCATGACCAAGGCGATCGAGGCCGGCTTGCCGAAGCTGCGCATCGAAGAATCGGCGGCGCGGCGACAGGCGGCGATCGACTCCGGCCAGGAGACCATCGTCGGCGTCAACAAGTACCAGCCGTCGAAGCAGGAGCCGCTCGACATCCTGTCGATCGACAACACCGCGGTGCGGCAGGCGCAGATCGAACGGCTGCGCGCGTTGAAGGCGAGCCGCGACAGTGCGAAGGTGCAGCAGGCGCTCGCTGCGTTGACCGCCGGTGCGCGCGGCACCGCCAACCTGCTCGAACTCGCCGTGCAGGCAGTGCAGCTCGGCGCCACCGTCGGCGAAGTGTCGCAGGCGCTCGAGGACGTGTTCGGCCGCCACACCGCGCACCCGCGCACCGTCGCCGGCGTCTATGCTGCGGCCGGCAAGTCGATGACGCAGTTGCACGAAGCCCAGCAGCGCACGAGCGCGTTCCTGCAGAAGCACGGCCGCCGCCCGCGCATCCTGATCGCCAAGATGGGCCAGGACGGCCACGACCGCGGTGCGCGCGTCATCGCCAGCGCGTTCGCCGACATGGGCTTCGACGTCGACATCGGCCCGCTGTTCCAGACGCCCGACGAAGTCGCCAAGCAGGCGATCGAGAACGACGTGCACCTGTGCGGCATCAGCACGCTGGCCGGCGCGCACAAGACGCTGGTGCCCGAGCTGGTGCAGCTGCTGCGCGCGGCGGGTCGCGGCGACGTGCTCGTCGTCGCCGGCGGCGTCATCCCCGAACAGGACTGGCCGGCCTTGCGCGCGGCGGGCGTGGTCGACGTCTTCGGCCCGGGCACCGTGATCCCGCAGGCAGCGCTGCGGTTGATCGATCTGCTGGAGCAGCGGCTCGCGGCGAAGTGAGCCCGCGCGCCGGCGGCGCTACGGAGCGTCGTCGCGCTGCACCCAGCGCGGCAGTGCTCTGGGCCGCGAGCGCCATGTTCCGCGCGCGCCGTGCTCCCGGCTGCCGAGCCGCCTCTACCGTCGCGACGACATCGCACCGATCCGTTCCAGCTGCTCGGCATCGAGGGGCAGCTCGAACACGACCTCGCGGTCACCGGCGGGCAACTGGAGGGGCCACGCCAACTCGAGCGGGACGCGCGGCTGCCCTTCGCGCTGCAGCCACAGCGAGACGGACACGGTGCCACTGGCGTCGGGAGCAACGAGGTTGTCGCTGCCGTGGCGGAACGGTTCCCACGTCGCCAACTCTGGATCGAGCAGGTTGGCGAAGCACAGCACCACCCCATCGGGCACGACGACATCCCGCGGCACGACGACGCGGACGCGACAGCGAGGTTCGAGCACCACGTCGACACGATCGTCGGCGCCATGGGCGGGCAGCAAGCGGCTGCGTCGCTGCGGCGCGGTCGCCAGCCATTGGACTCCCGCCACGTGCGGCACGGTGGCGGTGCCGTCGGCGCGGGTGGCGACGCGCTGTCGGGCATGTCCCTGCACCACCAGGGCTCCCGGCGTCGGCTTGCCTTCGTGGTCGACCAGGCTCACGGTCCGCGTCGGCAGCGGCGCAGCGGGAGCACCGACCACCGCAGTCACCTTGCCCGCGAGCACGTCGACGCTGGCGAACTCCTGCACGACCGTGGGACCGAGCAGGACGCGCAGCTGGTAGGAGCCTGCGTCGACCGCCCCGAAGGCGTGGCTCGTGAGGTCATGGGACGTCCCAGTCCTGCCGAGCAGGGCGGGCACGCCCGGCGAAGGCTTCGCGCGCCACTTGAGCTCGAGCACACGATGGATCGGGTCGCCGAGCTCTGCCGAGGCAGTCCGTCGGCGGAGCTCGCAGGTGAGGGCGTCGATCGTGGCGAGGGCAGGGTCGAGTGCCAGGTGGACCCTACCCAACTGGTTGGCGCCGGCTTGGCGCTGGCCGACGGGAACCACCACATGGGGCATGCCACCCTCGGGCAGGGCGCGAGCCGGTGGTGCAACCCCCAGCTGCCGCAGTGCCGCGGCGAGGCGCGGGTCGGGAACCGCCGGCGGCGGCAGTTCGATCGCGAGCGTCACGGTCGCCACCGACCCCGCCGCGGAGGGAGCGTCCAGAACGTGCTCCTGACGCGCGCCCGTGGCCCCGGCATGGCGCATCTCGAGGCGCACGGCACCCCCTGGCGCGATGGGCCACACGAAGTACTCGTCGCCTTCGACCCGCACGGCCTTGGTGGCGCCGCCAAACCGATGGCCGATGGCCGTGACCTGACTGTGGCTCACCGGCTGGCCGCGTTCGTCCCGCAACTGGAGCCGCACGCCCACCACCGGCGGCAGCCGCAGCTGCACCATGGGGGCGGCCGCGCCCTCGGCCGGCCACGGCACTCGCGCCGCGGTCGTGGGGCCATCGATGCACGTCACCTGCACCTGAAGGTCGTCGGCACGCTCGCCTTCGGTCTGCCAGGGCAGCGTCACGCGACCCAGCGCATCGGTCAAGGCGCCGAACTTCTCGCCGAAGCGGTCGCCATGACCACGACCGATCACGACCGGTACCGCGGACGACGGGCGGCCGTCCGCATCGAGCACTTCCACGCGGAATGGCACCCGCCGGCCGCGCAGCCGGATGCGTGTTCCCACCAGACAGAGCGCGACGGCACCCGTCTCCGGGTGGATCGCGCCGATCGTGGCGCCGGGCAGCTTCGGCACACGAACCGCCCCATTGGCATCGGTCAGGAAGCGAGTGCCGGCGCGCGCCGACAGCCAGATCGGTGCGTCGTCCCCATAGAAGTGCCGTGCCGCGTCACGATCGACGTCGGCCAGGTTCGCCCAATCGGCGACGAACACGCTGGCCTTCGGCACCGGCTGCTGGTCCTCGTCGACCACCTGGATCCACTGGCCCTCGGGGATCGAGGCGGAGACCGGCTGGGCGAGGAACGCCGGCACTGGCTGCAGCGGCTGCAGCACACGCAAGGGATCCTGCGGGAAGACCGTCAATCCCAGGACGATGGGCAAGCACAGCAGCATGGATGGTCACCTCCGGTTCCCTCTCGTGGCGGGCTCGAGGAACACCGACCGGCCGGCGCCGAGCTGCCGGCCGCGAGGATCCCGCTCGCGTCGCCTGGGCACAACATCGTGAGCAGCAATGCGAAACTCCTGGTCGGCGAAATGGTGGCGCTCGTCGCCCGCCGTGCGCGCTGGCGACGATCGTCGACCGTGCCCCGAGCGCGGTTCCGTCCCTCCCACCGGGGATCGACCTCTCACGCCAGGTCGCATCGGCGGTAGAACCGCCGCAGCTCGACGAGCCACAGCCACCGCGTCGCCACGACCGGCACGAGCGCGAGCTGCGGGATCCACGCGTGCAGCACCTCGGGGAGCTCGGCGCGAAGCCAAGCCGAGGACGCGTTCCACGAGTGCGTGATCAGGAGCGAAGCAAAGGTCAGGATGCCCATCGCGAGCGCGTAGCAGCACTGGACCCACGGATCCTGCAACTCGGTCGCCGCATCCGTCCTCCGCGTCGGACGGCGCCGATCGACGAGCCACAGTCGCGCCCACCGCACCAGGGGCAGCAGCGTGAACACCGCGGCGACCGTCGTGGCGAACGGTGCGATGCTCGGCGACGCCTCCCCCGCTGTGAGTCGCGCGGCGGCGAACTCCAGCGCGGCGAAGCCACCGAGCACACCGAGGGCCGCGGCGACCTCTTCCAGCTGCGTCTCGAGCCACACCACGAACGCGAGACGTCGCCGCGAGATCGGCGGGCGGAACGCCTTGCACGACGCCGCGCGACCCCACATCACGGCGCCCAGCATGACCGCGACGAGGTTTACTGCCATCAGCTCGTCCTCCCGCGACGTGAGCAGTTGCAAGAACCATCCGAAGGAGACGCTCGCAGAATCCGGCTGGATCGCCGCGGACCCGGCGCCGACCTCGCGCAGACTGCCGATCACGCGGAAGAAGCCACGAACGAGCAGTGCGACCAGCACCGTCGCCAACGCGAAGCGGATCGCGCTGCCCAGCAGCCCACCGCGAGCTGCCCCGTAGGTCTGGTGCAACAGCGCCCGCGCCCAGTCGAGATCCGTTCGACGCACCCCGCGAAAACCGTCGGCGCCATCCCGCGGAGCACGGCGCAGCGGCGTGGCCGCACCGACGAGTCGCGCGTCGATTCCTCGGCGTTCCGCCGCATCCAGCGCATCCGGCGCATCGCCCTGCCGCGCGAGCACCGCACCGAAGCGCCGAGTCGCCACCACCATGACGCCGGCCGCGAGCAGTGCCCACAGCCAGCCGAAGTTCGCGGTCACCCGCGCAAGTTCGGGCATGAGGAAGAGCGGGGCCGATGCGAGCAGCAGTCCGAGCGTGCCCGAGAAGCGCGCCCACATCAGCGAACTCAGGCTGTTGACGAGTCCGATGGTGAAGCCGAGCGCAGCGGCGATGGCGTGGAACCAGGTCCCGCCGGTCGCAACGCCGTGGAGCAACGTGCCGACGCCAGTCCCCACGCAGAGGACGACGATGCCACCCATCGTGATCTCGCGCCGCAACCGCCGATCGAGCCCGGGAACAAGCCAGGCGAAGCTGCTAACCCGCAGTTCGAAAGCCGCACCTCCGAGCAGTGCGGCGACGACCGCCGCGACGAGATAGACGATCGACCCCTCGACCCATGCGTGGGCCTCGGCGCCGGGTGCCACGGGCCACATCGCGTCGCGCGCCATCGCCGCGAGCAAGCCGAATCCGATCGCCGTGCCGACGATGCCGAGGGCCCGCAGCAACGGCCACCAGCCGGCGTAGAGCCGCGGCAAGACGAGCGCTGTCACCGCGCACCTCCGTTCGTCCACAGCTTGAACATCTCGGCGAGCCGCAGCCGCTGCACGTCGACGACGACTCCGTGTAGCGCCTCGAACGCCTCGCGCTCGGCCTCGCCCGCCTCGACGACGAGCAGCGCACCGTGCGGTTCGACGCTCTTGCTGCGGATCCACGGCTGCCTGAAGGAGTCTTCGTGAAGCCCTGAGCCGACGCCCGCCGACGCCGGAGCCGGCAGCACGCGCCAACGCGCGTAGCGATCCTGCAGCGCGTCGAGCGCCTCGTCGCACACGACGCGCCCCTGCTCGAGGCACAGGATCCAGTCGACACTGCGCTCGACGTCGTCGAGCTGATGCGAGGAGATGACGATCGCGGGCTCGTCCTCGCGCAGGAGCTCGAAGAGCGTGGAGAACAACGCTTCGCGACTCGGCGGATCGAGCGACGCCGCGGGTTCGTCGAGCAGGATGGCCTCGGGGCGGTGGCAGATGGCGGTGACGATCGCGAGCTTCTGCACCGCCCCCGGCGACATGGTGCCGATCCGCTGGTGGAGGTCGAGCTCGAACGCATCGACGAGCTTGCGCTCGCGCCCAGTGTCCCACCGCGGATGGAACGTGCGGACGAAGTCGAGGTGCGCCCGGCCGCTCATCCACGCGACGAACCGGTTCTCCTGCGACACCACACCGATCCGCGCCAGCTCCGCATCGCCGAGCTGGAGCCCGTCGACGCCGAACACGGTCGCGCGACCCGCGGTCGGTGCCGCGAGCCCCTGCAGGCAGCGCAGCAGGGTGGTCTTGCCGCCGCCGTTGCGGCCGACGAGACCGACCACGCGGCCGCGTGGCACCGAGAAGGTGACGCCTGCGAGTGCTCTACGATCGCCGAAAGACTTCGACAGCTGCTCGGCGGCGAGGACGATCTGATCGCGATGGGATTGGGTCATCGTTCGATTCCGTCGTTCGGAGTGGCGGCGTCCGGGGTGCGGAGCGCCTTGCGGAAGATCTCGAGGGCGTCCTTCGCGGGAACACCGAGCTGGCGCGCTGCGCTCGCCGCCGGCCGCAGGAGCCGCGCGAGTTCTTCGTGCTTCAGCGCACGCTCGGCGTCGGCGGCAGCACCGCGAGTCGCGCCACGAGTCGTGCCGTTGCCCGCGCTGGTCGCGGCACCGGTCGCGGCACCGCGGACGACGAGCGAAAGCCCCGGGCGCCGCTCGAGCAGTCCTTCCTGTTCGAGCAACGCGTAGGCCTTGCTCACGGTCATCGGGTTGATGCCGAGCCGCTCGCCGAGGTCGCGGGTCGAGGGAATCTCCGCGCCCGCGCGCAGCACCCCCGCCGCGACCTGGAAGCGAACCTGGTCGCAGATCTGGCGAAAGACAGGCACTCCGGAGTTCCGCTCGAGGGTGATGAGCATGGCGGGAAACCCGAGGGCAAGGCGCCTCCGGGCCTACTGCATTAGTGAACTGATACACCAATACAGCGGCGTGTCAAGCCTCGCCGCTCCGCCACCGCATGCGCACGCCCCGTCGCCGTTCCTCAGCCCAGCACTTCGCGCAGCGGCCCGAGGAACGCCTCGTAGCGGCGCCAGCGCCCGACCGCGCTGCGGTAGATCGGCCGGCGCACCTGGTCGTAGCTCGGCGTCAACACCACGCGCTCCGCTTGCCAGAACCGCAGGCAGCGATCGTCCCAGGGCAATCCGCAGAACTCGACGATCCGGCGGATCTGCGCGTCGCCGTCTTCGACCAGCTGTTCGTAGTTCACGTCCAGCCAGCGCAGGTCGAGCACACGCCGCCAATGGCGCATCAGGCGTTGGTGTTCGCGCAGCGCCACGCCGATGTGGCGCAGGTCGGTGGCCCACGGCATCACCTCCGGCGACAACGACGTCATGAAGCAGGCCAGCCCGTTGTCCATCGGGTCGCGGCGCAGGTCGATCACGCGCGCCCCGGGGAACAGCAGCGCCACCAGGCCGAGGTGCGCGTAGTTCACCAGGTGCTTGTTGGTGATGCGCAGGGCGCGCGGCGCCAGCTCGGTGAGTTCGCGAAGCACCTGGGCCGACAGCCGGTCGACGAGCTGCTGCGAGACCTCGCCCAGGCAATGCGGGTAGGGACGCCGCGCCCCGAGGGTGGCCTGCAGACCGCTGGCAATGGCCTGCAGCGCTCGGTGTTCGCCGGCCCCGTGGGCTCGCGGGTGCGCGTGGATCACCTGTTCGACCAGCGTGCTGCCCGAACGCGGCATGCAGGCGATGAAGACCGGCGTCTCGCTGCGGTTGGTGGCACGCGGCAGGCGCGCCAACGCCTCGGGCGAGAACGCGTCGATCAGGGCGTCGATCTGTCGCACGTGCGCGTCCGGGTCGAAGCGATGCCGTTCCGTGCGCTGGGCCTGCGCGAAGGCTGCGAACGCGCCGTCGGCGTCCCCCGACTTCTCGAGCAACCGGCCGAGCTGCTGCAGCAGGAAGCGCTGCGCGCCCTCGTTGCCCGACGGCCGCTCCAGCACGGCCCGGGCAAGTGCGATGGCCCGCGGTGTGTCGCCGGCATGGTCGAGCAGGCGCATCGCCACCGGCGCCATGTCCTCGTCGACCTCACCGGCGTCGACGAGCGGCTGCAAGCGTGCCCAGGCTTCCTGCTGCCGGCCGCTGCGTTCGAACACGTCGGCGAGATCGGTGATCGTGCGCCGGTTCGTGGGCGCCAGGGCCAGCGCCCGCTGCAAGCAGGCGAGCGCGTCGTCGTAGCGGCCGGCCAGCGCATGCACCCGCGCCAGGTCGCCGTGCCACTGCGCGGTGCGCGGCTCGACCGCCGTGCAACGCTGCAGGTGCCGTCGCGCCACCGTGTCGTCGCCGCGGGCCGAGGCGATCACCGCCAACGTGTGCAGGACCTGGACGTCGGAGGGGTTCGAGAGCAGCAGCTGCTCGCAGATGCGTTCGGCGTTGGCGGTGTCGCCGGACATGGCGGCACGCCGGCTCTCGGCGAGCATCTGGTTGCGCTTTTGCGGGTTCATTGGCACAGGGGAGCAATCGGCTCGCGCGGCGCGCCGGACAGTAGCAGGGGCCTCCGCCGAGGAGAACGGGCGCAACCTCGACCACGGTCCACCTGCTGGCGTTCGCCGGTCGAACGGCAAGTCCGCTGCGAACGCGGGAACGCTGCTCGACGACAACGGCTCGCGCCGATGGCGAGCCGCACGCGTCACAGGATGTCGAGAATCCCAGTCGATCCGTTGCTCAAGGTGTCGACCTCGACGGCGTAGTTCGCGTCGGCCGCGAACGGAAGGTTCCACGGCAGTGGATCCTTGTCGCCAAGCCATCCCAGCGCCGCGGCGACGAACGCTCGCACCAAAGCCGGCCGCTCGGCGTCTGCCGACAACCCCAGCAGTGGGTCGATCGCGCGCCGGTCGCCGATCCGCCCGATCGCCGACGACAATGCGACCGCAGAGGCGACGCTGTCACTGGCGGCCAGCAGCGCGACCAGCCGGGCCGTGATCTCCCGATCGCCGAGCTGCCCGAGCGCCACCGCTGCCGACTGCAACACGAATGGCCGCCGCCGCGCCCCGTCGAGCACCTTGGCGAGGTCCGGGACCGCCGCCGGATCGCCGAGCAGGCCGAGCCCGGTGCAGAGATAGCCGGCGAAGCGCTCGTTGCTGGCCCGTTCGAGCAACAACTGCCGCATCGGCGCTGCGTGCGTGGGCACCTTGCACAGCCCGACCGAAACGGCCAGCGGGGCCCGCAGGTCTTCAGCACCGGTCGCGGCGAGCGCTTCGAACAACAACTTGCCGATCTCGGCATCGACGGCACCACCTCGCGCGCGATCGCGCGCCAGCAGGCCGAGCGCGAGCGCCAGCCACGGCTTCTCCATCAGCTGGTTGCCGCGCGAGTACGCGCCGAGCAGCCAGGTGCGATTGCCGTCGCCGCCGATACGCGCCAGCGCGATCACCGCGAACAGCCGCACGTGGGGTTCGGCACCGCGGTCGTAGCACTTCTGCAGCGCGACACCGACCGGCCCGTCGTCGGCGCAATCCTCGACCGGGAGCGCCAGCAAGCCCAACGCGATCGCCGCCGACTGCAGCAACGCGTTGCCGCGTGGTGAGTCCGCGGTCAGCAGGCCGAGCAACGCCTTCTTGCAGCGTCGGTGCGCCGGCGAGTCCCCGCGCCCGAGCAGCCGCGCGAGCGCGAGCGGGGCCTGCGCTTGCACCATCTCCTCCCCCGGGCCGCGTTGCTCGGCCAGCCAGACCAGCAGTTCGTCGACGATCTGCCACGCGAGCCGCTTGCCCTCGGGTCGCTCCGCATCGCGCAGGGCTCCCAGCCCGAGCACACACGCGGTGCGCAGGTCGCGCGTGCCGCTCGCCTCGGTGCGCAGCACCTTCCAGAACGCCGCGGCCGCCTGTTCCTGCACATCCGTTTCGCCGAGACGCCGCGCCAGCAGCGCGAGCCCGTAAGCGGCGAACGCACGCACTCGATCGGGAACCTTCTGCGACCCGACCAGCTTCCGGCCACTCGGCTCGTCGCGCAGCAGCGCCAGCAGCGGTGCCAACGCCGCCGGCCGACCAGCGATCCCGAGTGCCAGCGCCGCGGTCTCCCGCACTTCGAGGTCGTCGCGCGACAAGCGCTGCAGGAACACCGACTCCAGCGTCGCTCCGGAGCCGTCGAGGCCGATCTTCGCCAGCGCCATCAGGCAGGCGGTCTGCACGTCGCGGTGGTTCTCGCTGCCGATCAGGTGCAGCAAGGCCGGCACGATGCGATTGCGGCGATCGTCGACGGTGATCGCGAACGGCGACACCGGTCCAGGGCCGCCGTTGCCGCCAGGAAGGGGCTCGCCGCGGCCGGTGATCGGCATCGCCGGACCGGTCCGCTCGCGCAGCAGCGGTTCGCGGTTCGTTTCCCACCAGCGCTGCCAGGTGCCGGGGATCGGGACGTTGTCGCGAGCTCCGGAGCCGGTGGTCGGCCCGCGATACTCACCGCCGTGAGCCGGCAGGGACGCCGTCGCGACGGCGAGGAACAGCATCGAGACGAAGGCGCGCACGGTGGCTTCCTAGCCGCGGCGAACGCCGTGGTCACGGGGCGCCGACGCGGCCTCCGAGGACGTCCTCTCGCGGCCCGGCCGACTCGGTTCGCACCGCGCTATCCTGCTCCGATGGTGCGGAGAACACTTCCATGGCTCGGGCCGATGCTGATGGCAGCTGCGGTGTGCGCCCAAACACCAGCACCGTCGGCGACCGGACTGGCGACGGCGTTGCGAACCTACTTCGTGGCGAGCGACGCCCGCGGCCCGGAACTGCAGCAGGTGCTGCAGTTGGCCAAGGGCCGCGAGCGTGAGCTGATCGACATGCTGCGCAGCAAGACCTACCTGCTGCCCCACGACGCCCAGCGGCGGAGCGGGCGCATCGACGCCGACCACCGCTTCGTCGAAACCCCGGATCAGGCCAATCCAGCACTGTTCTTCGGGCCCGCCAGCTCCGGCACGCTGCGACCGCTGTTCGTCTACGTGCCCGACTTCGTCGACACCAAGCCCGTGATCCCCGAGCTCGAGACGCACGGCATCGGCAAGGACCGCTACGTGTTCGTGGTGCCCGACGAGCTCCGTCGGAACCAGTATCTGTCGACGCCAGCCGAACTCGAGCGGCACACCCGATCGCTGCGCGATCTGCTGCTGCATCACCCCATCGACCCCGATCGCGTCTACATGGTCGGCGACGGCCGCGGCGGCCACGCGACCTGGGACTGCGGCCTGCTGCGCAGCGAACGCTTCGCCGGCATCTACCCGTGCAACGGCGGCCTGGTGCACGAAGGTGGCTACGCCGTGACCGCCGGGGTGTTCGTCGAGAACGGCAAGGACCTGACCATCTTCACCGAGTTCACGAAGTTGGCCGACCACGGCATCGAATCGTGTCGCAACGCCGAGCAGTTGCTGCGGAAATGGGGAGCCCGTTTCGAACTGACGGAGCAGCCGACCCCGCGACTGCTCGGCCTCGCACGCGGGGCCGAACGCCTCGAACCGATCGTGCGCACCACCTACCCGCGCAACGTCACCAAGGTCTGGAACCGCAACGCCGACGGCGCCCATCACTGGCTGCAGGGCCTCGAGCGCACACCGCGCGAGTGGGAGCCGAGCGATCGCATCACCCTGCGCGCACCGGTGCCCAAGGAGCCGGCCAAGGTGCGTCAGGCGGTCTGGGCCAGCGTCAACCAGCAGTGCGCGCGGCTGCACGGCCGCATCGAGGGCAACCGGATCCTGGTCGAGGCACGCGGCATCGGGAAGGTGCGGGTGTGGTTCGGGCCCGAGTGGTTCGAGCCCGACCGCAAGGTGACGGTCGTCGTCAACGGCAAGGCACGACCCCCGCTGCAGCCCCAACGGCGACTCGACGTGATGCTGGCTCGCGTGCACGCGACCGGCGACACCAGCCAGCTGTTCTTCGATCAGGTGGTCGTCGACGTGCCTCGCTAGGAACCACGCACGCGAACGGCCCACGATCGACCCGCAACCCAGGAGCCGAATGGCCAATGGCGATTTCGCGGCGGCAGCCGGCGCTACGGAGCGTCGTCGCGCTGCACCCAGCGCTGCAGCGCACCGAGCAGCGAGCGCTTGTCGAACGGCTTGCTGACGAAGTCGTCCATGCCGGCGGCGAGGCACGCGTCGCGGTCTTCGGGCAGCGCGTTCGCGGTCAGCGCGACGATCGGCAGGTGCTGGCCGTGCGGCTCGCGGCTGCGGATCGCACGCGTCGCCTCGAAGCCGTCGACGCCGGGCATCAGGCAGTCCATGAACACCACGGCGTAGCGGTGGCGTTCGCACATCGCGATCGCCTGCTGGCCGTCGGCGACGATGTCGACCTCGACGCCGGCGTTGCGGAACAGCGCGCCGACCAGGCGCTGGTTGACGACGTTGTCCTCGGCGACGAGCACGCGCGTGCCGGCGGGCAGTTGTCGCGACTTGCCGGCGTCGGCCACCACCTCGCGCGCGTTCGGCTGCGCCTGCAACGCTTGCGGCGTCGTCTCCGGCAGCGAGAACCAGAACGTCGAACCTTCGCCCGGTTCGCTGCACATGCCGATGCGCCCGCCCATCGCCATCACCAGGCGCCGACTGATCGCCAGCCCGAGCCCGGTGCCGCCGAAGCGCCGCTTCGACGAGCCGTCGACCTGCTCGAACTCGCGGAACAACCGGCCCTGCTGGTCGGCCGGGATGCCGATGCCGGTGTCGACGATCTCGACGCGCCAGTGGTTCTCGCCGTAGTGGTGCACGCCGACCCGCACCTCGCCTTCGGCGGTGAACTTCAGCGCGTTGCCGACGAGGTTCAGCATCACCTGGCGCACACGCGCCGGATCGGCGGCGACGATCGTCGGCACGCCGGGCGCCACCAGGTGCAGCCGCACGCCCTTCTCCGCCGCCTGCCCCTGCAGCAGCCGCACGACGTCGTTGGCGACCTGCGTCAGGTCGACCGCCGCGCGATCGAGCGACAGCTTGCCCGCCTCGACCTTCGAGAAGTCGAGGATGTCGTCGATCAGGCGCAGCAGCGACGCGCCCGAACGCGTGATCACCTCGGCGTACTCGCGCTGTTCGTCGCTGAGCGGCGAGTCGCGCAGCATCTCGGCGTAGCCCAGCACGGCGTGCATCGGCGTGCGGATCTCGTGGCTCATCGCCGCCAGGAACGCACTCTTCGCGCGGCTCGAGCTCTCCGCCGCTTCCTTCGCGCGCAGCAGCTCGGCCGCCGCCATCTTGCGCGCGGTGATGTCCTGGAACGCGCCGTGGATGCGCACCGTGCGCCCGCCCTCGCGCACGGCGCGGCCGGTGGCGCGCACCCAGATGCGGCGGCCCTTCGCCGTGACCAGCTCCAGTTCGTGCGAGTAGGCACTGCCGTCGCGGATCGCCGCTTCGACCGCCGCCTGGATCACCGGTCGCGCCTCGGGCGCGTAGAACGCGATCGCTTCGGCGACCGACGGCACGGTCGAGAACGGCGGCAGGTCGTGGATGCGATAGGTCTCGCGCGTCCACGACAGAGTCTGCGTGTCGACCTCGTACTCCCAGCCACCGACCTCGGCCTGCTGCTGCGACTCCTCGAGCAGCTCCGACAAGCGCATCATCGTGTCGCTGGCGATGCGGCGGTCGTGCACGTCGATCAACGCACCGATCAGCCGCTCGGCGCGCCCGTCGGCGGCGCGCACCGCGACGCCGCGGGCGCGGAACCAGCGTGGCAGGCCGTCGCCACCGACCAGGCGGAACTCGACGTCGAACGGCTCGCGACGGCGCAGGTGGCGCACCGCTCCGTGCAGCAGCACCCGCAGGTCCTCGCCGTGGCAGTGCGACAGCACCGACGACAGCGGCACCGCGACCTCGCTGACCGGCAGGCTCAGCAGCTCCCACGCGCGTGCGCTCAGCAGGATGCGCTGCGGCGCCAGTTCGACCTCGAAGATGCCGTCGCACGACGCCTGCACGACCAGTTCGAGACGCAGCTTCGCCCGGGCGAGCTCTTCGCTGCTGCGCGCGAGCGCCGCCGAAGCGCGGCGCAGTTCCAACAGCTTCGCGACCTGGCCGGCGAGTGCCCGCAGCGCGATGCGCTGGTCCTCGACGAGCTGGCGCGGTTGCGTGTCGATGACGCAGACGGTGCCGAGGCGGTGGCCTTCGGCGGTGACGATCGGCGCGCCGGCGTAGAAGCGGATGTGCGGCTCGCCGGTGACCAGCGGGTTGTCGGCGAAGCGTTCGTCGCGGCTCGCGTCCGGCACCAGGAACAGGCGGTCGTCGGCGATCGCGTGCGCGCAGAACGCCACGCGACGCGGTGTCTCCGCCACCGCGAGGCCGACGTTCGCCTTGAACCACTGGCGATCGGCGTCGACGAAACTGACCAGGGCGACCGGGGCGCAGCAGGTGATCGCCGCCATGCGGGCGACGTCGTCGAATTCGAGTTCCGGCGGGGTGTCGAGCACCCGGCAGGCATGCAGGGCCTGCAGGCGAGCGGATTCTCCGGGCAGGTGCGGAATCGTGGACATCGTCGATTTGCACACGGCGACCGGCGAGAGGCCCCCGTCTGCGGTCGGCACATCGACCGCACGCGCAGGCAGGTTGATAGGGAGATGCCCCGGTTCGCTGGATCGCGTGCGAGCGGTCTCGCCACGGGACCGGCGCTGCGAACGCGCCGAGGGCGTCCTCCGGAATCCAGAGACCCGCGGCGGTCGTTCCGGGGACGAAGAGGTCGGAGCGAACCGACCCCCGTTCGCGCATCAGAGGCTGAGAGAGAATCCTCTCGAAGCCTCTGCGCGGCTGCGAAGGCAGCCGCCAAACATGCTTCTGAGAGGCCGTATCCTGGATTTCTTCTCGGCCTCTCAGTCGTGCGCGGGCGCGGCGGCTTGCGTCTCCAGGCCAGCCAGCGTCGACCGCGCGGCCGGATCGCCGCTGGCGGCGGCCTTCGCGAGCCAAGTGCGCGCCGCAACCTCGTCCTTCGCGATGCCGGTGCCGCGCTGCAAGCACAACGCGAG